>Ga0307372_10005246_pt1 | contig 19563 bp, 17 predicted proteins | sample OX1MG_FD_202533 | JGI IMG/M metagenome (GOLD analysis project Ga0307372, IMG submission 202533) | Soil microbial communities from Risofladan, Vaasa, Finland - OX-1 | ecosystem: Environmental > Terrestrial > Soil > Coastal area > Acid sulfate soil | place: Finland: Risofladan, Vaasa | collected...
CTTATCAACCCGGCGGAAACCCGTCCAGCCCGAGCACGGCCGCCGATGCCCCGGCAGGCCGACGAGGCGCGTCGTTCAATGCCAGACCACCTGGCTCGCGTAAAGCTGCTCGCGCTCGGCCGCCGATAGCCCCAGCAACTTGCCCAGCACGTATTCGTTGTCCTCACCGGCCTCGGGTGCATTGCGATGAATCGCGCCGGGGGTCGCCGACAGCCGATATGGTATGCCGCTGACGCTGGTATCGGGACCATCGGGCCGCTTGACCGGGGCCCAGAAGTTGCGGAATTGCAGTTGCGGATCGCGGGTGCAGAGATCGGCGCCGTTCTGCACCAGGCCGGCGGGGACACCGGCGCGCTGCAGAAGCGTCATGGCGTCTTCGGCCTGATGGTCCGCGGTCCAGGCGCCAACCTGCCGATCGAGTTCATCGCGATTGCGCATCCGCAGGTAGAGCGTGCGGAACTTCGCGTCGGCGGTCCAGGCGGGCGCGCCGAGCGCACCGACGAAGCGATCCCATTGCGCCTGCGAACCGACCGAGATCACGATCCATCGATCGTCGTCGTCGCCATCCGGGCGGCATCGATAGACCCCGTACGGCGCGGCGGGACTTTCCTGCGCGCGCCAGTCGACCGGCGCTTGCTCGCGGCCGTTGACCGAGATATCCAGCAGCCCCGGCCCGACGAAGCCGGTCAGCGCCTCCATCTGTGAGAGGTCGATAAACTGACCCTGGCCGGTGCGTCGCCGATGCCACAGCGCGGCCAGCGCGGCGAAGCCGCCGGCCAGTCCGCCGGCCAGGTCGGAAAACGAATAGCCGAAGCCGGCCGGCTCGCCGTTGGGATCGGTCATCAGCCGGACGAAACCGGTCAGCGCCTGCAGGGTCGGTCCATAGCTGACGTAATTGCGGCGCGGGCCGGTATGGCCGAGGCCGGACATGCTCATACAGATGATGTCGGGTTTGATTTTGCGCAGGCTCTCGTAATCCATCCCCCAGCCGCGCATCACGCGCGCCGAGAAGTTGTCGATCACCAGGTCGCCGAGCTTGACCAGTTCGCGCGCCAGCTCGACGCCGCGCGGCTCCGCCATGTTGATCGCGACCGAGAGCTTGTTGCGATTGAGGTCGGGCTGCAGGCCGACCTTGCGCGGGCCCATGTAGCCCGGGCTCTTGCGCTCGACCTTGATCACCTCGGCGCCGTTGTCCGCCAGCATCCGGGTCGCCACCGGACCGGCGACCACCCAGGTGAAATCGATCACGCGGATGCCTTCGAGCGCCTTCGCCGCCATGGTCAGATGATCCTCTCGGCGGCCAGCACCGCGAGTTCCTCGCTCGAGAGCCCGAGCTCGTCGCGCAGGATCTGATCGTTATGCTCGCCGAGCAGCGGCGGACGCCGATAGGCTCGCCACGGCGTGCCATGCATCAGCGCCGGCGCGCCCGGATAGCGAAAGCTGCGGCCGAGTTCGGGATGCTCGACCGCGACGAAATAGCCGCGAGCCAGCAACTGCTCATCGTCGAACAGCTCGCCGGGATAGCGCACCGCGGCGTAGGGCTGGCGCAGGAGCTGGGCGCGCGCCACGACCTCGTCGCGCGGCTTGTCCTTGACCCATTGGTCGAGCACGTCGAACAGATGCTCAGCGTGTTCCGCGCGATGGTCATGGGTATGCCATTCGGGCGCGATCAGATCCTGCGCCGCATCGTCGGCCTTGACCCATTCGAGCAGCGAAGTCCAATCGCCGATAGTGCAGTGCAGCACGTAGCCGTCGCGGCATTTGCCGGCTCGGAAGAAGCGCGCCCAATGGAGCGTGCCGCGCCGCCGCTCCGGCCGTCTGTTCTGGAAGAACAGCCCGACCACGTGTTCGAGCGCGCCGGCGGTCGCCGCCTGCATGCTCAGATCGATCCACTGGCCGGCGCCGTCGCGATCGCGCGCGAACAGCGCACACATCGTGGCGATCGCGCCATAGTGTGCGGCGGCGTGGTAGGCCTGCAGACCCAGCGGCCGCACCGGCGGCCGGCCCGGGTAGCCGTTGATATAGAGCATGCCGCCCAGCGCCGTCAGCACCGCGTCGTCGGCCAGGTAGTCGCGATAGGGACCGTCCGCGCCGAACGGCGAAATCGAGCACATCACCAGCGCCGGGTTGAGCTCATGGAGCCGCGCCCATCCAAGCCCCATCGCCTCGGCCCGGCCGGGACCGAAATTCTCGATCACGACGTCGGCGCCGCGCGCCAGCTCGAGCAGGAGTTCGCGGCCGCGCGCGCTTTCCAGGTCGAGCGTGAGCGAGCGCTTGTTGAGATTGTAGAACCAGAAGAACAGGCTGCGATCGGGATGCGGTCGGTCGTCGACGAACGGCCCGATGCGTCGCCCGTCGTCGCCGCCCGGCGGCTCGACCTTGATCACGTCGGCGCCGAGGTCGGCGAACATCCGCGCGCACAGATGCGCCCGATAGTCGGTGAGGTCGAGTATCCGGAGGCCGGCGAGGGCCCCGGATGAAGTGGGGGGGTGTATTGCCAAAGTTGAGCCCCGAGAATTTTCCGGGCGCCGATGATACGAAGCCTCGCCCGCCTTTTCAAGCGAAGTGTTTGGGAGAGATTCAGGCTAGACGCCGAAAGTTCTCAACTCTCTCCCCCGAAACTGAGGGGGAGGGAGCCCGGACGCCGACCCGGAGCCGCCCGCTGGCGACGGGGAGGGAGTTGGGACGGCGACTCAAAGCCGTCCACCAGCCCTGAGAGCATCGGCGATCGGGACCCTGTCTCGCGCCGGCCGTCGCCATCGGTTAATCTTCTAACCCTCAGATCGTGGCTACCGACTACAAAGCGACCCTCAAGCTGCCGAAAACCGACTTCCCGATGAAGGCGAATCTGCCTAAGCGGGAGCCGGAGATGCTCAAGCGCTGGGAGGATCTCAAAATCTACCAGCGGCTGCTGGAGACGCGCGCGACGGCGGAGCTGTGGGTGCTGCATGACGGCCCCCCATACGCCAACGGCCGCGTCCATTTCGGCACCGCGCTCAACAAGACCCTTAAGGACTTCATCGTGCGCTCGCGCGCCGTGCTCGGCTATCGCACCCCGTTCGTGCCCGGATGGGATTGCCACGGGATGCCGATCGAGCACAACGTCGCCCGCGAACTCGGCGAGCGCGCCCGCACTATCTCGAAGCTCGAACTGCGCCAGCTATGCCGCACGCACGCGGAGAAATATATCGACATCCAGCGCGTCGACTTCCGGCGCCTCGGCGCGATCGGCGACTGGGATAATCCGTATGTGACGCTGGCGCCCGAGTACGAAGCCGCCGAGATCGCCGTGCTGCGCCGGATGGTCGAGGGGGGCTATATCTACCGCGGCCTGCGCCCGGTGCACTGGTGTATCGAATGCCGCACGGCGCTGGCCGAGGCCGAGGTCGAGTACCGCGACCATCGCTCGCCCTCGATCTACGTCGCCTTTCGCTTCAACGAAAAGCTGCGCGATGCGGCGGCGCTGGCCGCCGAATCCGCCGACGGCGCCACGCTGGATGCGGCGCATCGCGCGGGCAAGTTGTTCGCCGTCATCTGGACCACCACGCCGTGGACGCTGCCGGCCAACCTCGGCATCACACTCAACGAGACCTTCGAATACGTCGCGCTGCGCTTGGGCGAATCGTGGTACGTGGTCGCCGATCGGCTGGCGTCGGCGGTCGAGCAGGCCTGCGGAGTCAAGGCCGCGGGACGGATCGCGCTCAAGCGTGAGGCGCTCAAGATGCTCGACGGGCAGGACGTCTTCCGCCATCCGTTCGCCGCGCGCGACTCGCGCCTGATGTTCGGCCCGCACGTCACTGCCGAGTCGGGCACCGGCCTGGTCCATACCGCGCCCGGCCATGGCTACGAGGATTTCGTGATCGGCAACGCTTACGGCCTGCCGACGCTGACCCCGGTCGACGACGGCGGGACCTTCACCGGCGAGGCGGGAATCTATGCGGGGCGGCGGGTGTTCGAGGCCAACCCCGCGGTCGTCGCCGATCTGAAAGCCTCGGGTGCGCTGCTCCATGGCGAGGATTTGAGCCACAGCTATCCGCACTGCTGGCGCTGCAAGAACCCGCTGATCTTCCGCGCCACCGAGCAGTGGTTCCTGCGCGTCGACCATAACGATCTGCGCGCGCGGGCGCTGGCCGAAATCGATCGGGTCAACTGGGTCCCCGGATGGTCGCGTGATCGGATCCGCAACATGGTCGAAACGCGGCCCGATTGGTGCCTGTCGCGCCAACGCGCCTGGGGCGTGCCGATTCCGGCGCTGCGATGCGCCGGTTGCGGCGTCGTCACGCTTAACGTCGAGGTGATGAAGCGGGTCGAGGAAATCTTCGCGCGCGAGGGCTCGGACGCCTGGTATCGGCGGCCGGTCGAGGATTTTCTGGTCGCCGGACTCAAGTGCGAAAAATGCGGCGCCGGCACGTTCTCGAAAGAAGAAGACGTGCTCGACGTGTGGTTCGACTCCGGATGCTCGCAGGCCGCGGTGCTGAGGCAGCGCGGCCTGGAGTGGCCGGCGGCGGCCTATTGCGAAGGTATCGACCAGGCGCGCGGCTGGTTCCAATCCTCGCTGATCTGCGCGGTCGCCACCGAGGGTCACGCGCCCTATCGCAACGTCATCAGCCACGGCCTCGCGCTCGACGAGCTGGGACGCAAGATGTCGAAGTCGCTCGGCAACTTCGAGCACGCCGCCGACGCCGTCAACCGGATCGGGGCCGACGTCTTCCGGCTGGTGTTCGCCTCGGTCGATTACGCGGCCGACATGAGCGTGGGCGAGAATCTTTTCAGCGCGGTGGCGGAGTCCTATCGCAAGCTGCGCAACACCGCGCGCTACATGCTGGGTAATCTCTACGACTTCGACCCCGACCGCGACGCGCTGGCGCCCGACGCGATGCCCGATATCGATCGCTTCATCCTGTCGCGGCTGGCGGCCGTCAAAGAGCGCGTCGCCAAGGCGTACCACGCGTTCGATTTTCAGGCGGCTTATTTCGCGCTGCTGAATTTTGTGATCGGCGACCTGAGCTCGCTCTATATCGACGTGGCGCGCGACCGCCTCTACTGTTCGGGCGCGAACTCGCGCTTGCGCCGCTCGGCGCAGAGCGCCCTGCATACGGTCGTCTACGAATTGGTGCGGATGCTGGCGCCGCTGATTCCCTATACCGCCGACGAGATTTACGGATCGATCCCGAACCGGGAATTCGACAGCGTCCATCTCGAACAACTCGGCGGCGCGATACTTTACGCGCCCGATGGCTATTTCGAGACGCGATGGGAGTGGCATCTCAAGCTGCGCGATGACGTGCTGAAGCTGCTCGAGGAGATGCGGCAGGCCGAAGTGATCGGCGCGCCGCTCGAAGCCGCCGTCTCCCTGGTGTGGACCGCCGCCGAGCCGGAGACCGTCGGTCTGGAACCGCCCGAGGAGCGCTGGCCCGAGATGCTCCAGGAACTGTTCGTGGTGTCCTCGGTGGAGTTCATGAGCGGCGACTCGGCCGAGAATCTGCGACGCGTCGCCGACCGCCGCGAGACCTTCACCGCCGATGGCTGGTTCGGCCGTCTCAGTCAGATGGGACCGCAACTCTACATCCTCGGCCGCAAGGCGCCCGGCCTCAAATGCCAGCGCTGCTGGAAATACTACGACGACGGCGGTCATACCGAGTTGTGTCCGCGATGCCGTGCGGTGGTGGCGGGCCTGAGCGCGTGAGCGAGGCGCTTTCGTTCCCCGGGCCGCCGGCCCAATCGGTGTCGCGCTGGCGCACGATGTGGCTGATGCTGGCGACGGTGACGGCGCCGGTGCTGATCGCCGACCAGGCGAGCAAGCTCTACGTGGCGTCGCATCTGCAGCTCTACCGGTCGATTCCGATCGTGCCGCATCTGTTCGATCTCACCTACACGCTCAATCCCGGCGCCGCCTTCAGCCTGTTCGTGAGCCTGCCGCCGGAAGTCCGCAGCGGGCTGCTGTTCACGATCACCGCGATTGCGATCGTGGTGTTGATAGTCCTGCTGGGGCAGGCCCGTGAGCTATCGTGGGGGTCGGTGGGGTTCGCGCTGATTCTGGGCGGCGCGCTAGGCAACCTGATCGATCGCGTGGTGCGCGGACGCGTGATCGATTTTATCCGCCTTCACTACTACGGCTGGAGCTATCCGGTATTCAACCTGGCCGACAGTGCGATCACGATCGGGGTCGCGATACTGCTGTTCGAGGCGCTCGGCACCGCCAGGCATACGCAGGCGGACTGAGTCGCCGCGGATTTCGCAGATCAGACTTCGCCGCGCTGCGAAGCGTCCAGTTTGCAGCGCACGCCGCTCGATCGCCGATGGTTGTGCGCTACGCAGCCCGCGGTCGGCTCGATGCGACCGCGGGCTGCGCTTGTGCGTGTGGCCTTAAGCGCTGCGCCGCCGGCCGTGCGCGACGGCTGGCTTCTCGACCGGAACAACGCCCTCTTCCATCGCTGCGCGCCAGCGATCGATCGCCTCGACATTGAACCGCCAGTCGCTGCCGACCCTGAAGGCCGGCAACTGGCGCTGCCTCAGCAATCTGTAGATGGTCGAGGGGTGGACGCGAAGGTACTCGGATACTTCTCTGACCGTGAGCACTTTCGCCGCCTGGTTAACTGACTGTGCCATAATCTCCTCACCTGGAATCAATCTGGGCACACACAAAATCCGTGTGCACGTTCCGACCCGGGCACCGGTTAAGCCAGATCTTCCCGAAGCACTCGCGGGTCCGCCGATGCGGCCCAGCTTCCTACCGATTGATTTGTGGTCAATCGTGGGAATCCCCCTCCAGGTGGCTCTCAGAAGCCCTCAACACGTTTATTAGTGTCGCTTTGTCGAAAAGAAAATACAAGCTCTTCCGACATTAATTAAGGTGCGTAAGACAAGATCCTTAAAGCATAACCCTGTTACGCAGAGTATGGCGTAACTGAAGGGATTGTCGGTTGCCGAGGCCGAGAGCCGAGCCTATTCGTCGGACAACTCGGTGATGATCTCGTCGCAACCGATACGATGGGTAAGCGCATGGCCCAGCCGGTCGAGCAGCACGAACTCGATCCCGTCGCCGGCGCGCTTCTTGTCGAGGTTGAGGGCCTGAGCGAATTCTTCGCCGGCCCATCCCGACGGCATCGCCACCGGCAGTCCGGCCCGCTCGATCAGCGCGCGCAAGCGCTCGGACTCGGCCGAGCTCAGCCCGGCATAGGTTTCCGACAGCCGCGCCGCCGCGACCATCCCGATCGCAACCGCTTCGCCATGCAGATAGCGGCCGTAGCCGGAGCTCGCCTCGAGGGCGTGGCCGACGGTATGCCCGAAGTTCAGCAGCCGGCGCAGTCCCGCTTCCTGCTCATCGCGCTCGACCACTGAAGCCTTATGCCGCAGCGAGCGCTCGACCAGTTGCTCGAGCTCATGGCGGTCGCGCGCCGCGATCGCGTCGCGGCCGCGTTCGAGGTCGTCGAGCAGCGGCGCATCCATGATCGCGCCGTACTTGATGACCTCGGCCAGCCCCTCGCGAAATTCGCGCTCGCCGAGCGTGTCGAGCGTTTCGACGTCCGCGACGACCATCCGCGGTTCGTAAAATGCGCCGATCAGGTTCTTGGCCAGCCGATGGTTGATGCCGGTCTTGCCGCCCAATGCCGAGTCGACCTGTGCCACCAGCGTGGTCGGTACCTGCACCAGCGGCACGCCTCTTAGATAGGTCGCCGCCGCGAAGCCGGCGAGATCGCCGACCACGCCGCCGCCCAGGGCGAACACCGTGCCGCTGCGTTCGAGATGCGCCTCGACCAGGCGGTCATAGATCGATTCCAGCACGGCCTGCGATTTGCTGCCCTCGCCGGCCGCGATCGTGATCGCGATCGGATCGAACTTCGCCCCGTCCAGCGCCGCCGCGACGCGTTCCAGGTAGAGCGGGCCGACCGTCGAGTCGGTCACGACCGCCGCCCGTCCGCCACGCAGCCCGGCTTCCAGAGCCAGCGTGCCCAAGTCGTCGAGGACGCCGGCGCCGACGTGCACCGGGTAGGATCGCGCGCCCAGCGCTACGCTGAAGGTTCGCATCGCCGCTCCCTGAGCGCCGTGAAGATCGCGACCAGCCGCTCGGCGGCCGCGTCGATCGTCAGGTCGGAGGTGTCCAGCGTCGCCTCGGCTCGCGCGTAGACCGCGGCGCGCTCGGCCATCAGCTCGACGATCCGATCGAGCAGCGGCTTGCCGCCTTCGATAAGCTTGGGCCGCGCTTCGCCCGAGCGCGCCAGGCGGGCCGCGATCACTTCCGGCCGCGCCGCCAGGCAAACGATGATCCCGGCCCGTTTGAGCGCACGGAAATTGTCGTCGTCGGCCAGTGCGCCGCCACCGGTGGCGATCACCGCGGGCTCGGCATCCGCCGCCAGCGCGGCGATCGCGGTGCGCTCGAGGGCGCGAAAGTGCGGCTCGCCATGGAGGGCGAAAATCTCCGCGATCGATTTTCCGCTGTGCGTCACAATTTCACGATCGCTGTCGACGAAGCGCACGCCCAGCCGCTCGGCCGCCGCCCGTCCGACCCGGCTCTTGCCGGTGCCCATGAAACCGGTCACCACCAGCTTCGGTTTCATCGCCGGGCGCTCCTCAATAGCGGCGCACCTGTTCGCAGTAGCCCTGGTAATTGCGCGTCACCTCGGCCAGCGAATCGCCGCCGAATTTCTCCAGGAAGGCGTTGGCGATCTCGAACGCCACCACCGCCTCGGCGATCACCGCCGCCGCCGGCACCGCGCAGACGTCGGAACGCTCGATAGTGCCGACCGCCTCGGCCTTGGTGTGAATATCGACCGAGCGCAGCGGGCGCATCAGCGTCGACAGCGGTTTGAACGCGACTCGCACCTTGAGCGGCTCGCCGGTGGTCATGCCGCCTTCGGTGCCGCCGGAGTTGTTCGAATGGCGGGTGAAGCGCGCGCCGGCCGCGTCGTAGCCGATCTCGTCATGGAGTTGCGATCCGCGCACCGTGCCGGCCGCGAAGCCCATCCCGAACTCGACCCCCTTGGCCGCCTGCAGCGAGAGCAGCGCGTGGGCCAGCCGCCCGTCGAGCTTGCGATCCCATTGCACATGGCTGCCCAGGCCGACCGGCAGGCCGGCGACCGTGACCTCGACGATGCCGCCCAGCGTGTCGCCGCTCTTCTTGCACTCGTCGATCTCGGCGATAATCGCCCGTTCGGCCTCCGCATCGGCGACCCGCACCTGCGAGGCTTCGGTCAGCTCCGACAATTCGGCGAGCGCGATGCCCTGGCGCGTCGCGGCCCGCGTCGCGCCAATCTGGATCACATAGCCCAGCGCCTCAATTCCGAACGGCGCCAGTAATTGCCTGGCCAGCGCGCCGACCGCGACCCGCGCGGTAGTCTCGCGCGCCGAGGCGCGCTCCAGGATGTCGCGGATATCCTCCAGGTTGTACTTCAGCACGCCGGCAAGATCGGCATGCCCCGGGCGCGGACGCGAGACCTGCCTGGCCTCGGCGCGATCCGCGGGGTCGGCCGACATCCGCTTCTCCCAGTTGGCGAAGTCGCGATTCTGGATGATGAACGTGATCGGGCTGCCCATCGTGCGCCCGAAGCGAATACCGGAGACCGGCCGCACCTCGTCGCGCTCGATCAGCATCCTGCCGCCCCGTCCATAGCCCTTCTGGCGGCGGGCGAGGTCGTGGTTGATTCGCGCCAGGTCGATGTCGAAGCCGGCCGGAACGCCCTCGATAATCGTGACCAGTTCGGGTCCGTGGGATTCGCCGGCAGTCAGAAAACGCAGCATCGCTTAAGCCTATCCCGGCCGCGGGCGCCGGAGTATCCAGATTCAACCAGAGTCGCGGGTGACAAGAAAGCGGGGTTGTGCGGAATCCCGCGGCCCGGCGGGACTTGCGAGAGCCGGCGCGGCCAACTACAAGGCGCTCTATGGGTAGATTGTGGCGCGTCGCCGGATGGGTCGCCGTCGGGATGCTCGGCGCGGGCGGCCTCGCGATCGTCGCGACGGCGCGCGGCGAAAATCATCCCAACGCGCTGTGGTTCATCGTCGCCGCAGTCTCGATCTACGCCATCGGCTATCGCTTCTACTCCCGCTTCATCGCCGACCGGGTGCTCGAGCTCGACGATTCCCATCCGACCCCCGCCATCCGGCTCGCCAATGGGCGCGACTACGTGCCGACCACCCGCTGGGTGACCTTCGGCCATCACTTCGCCGCCATCGCCGGGCCGGGTCCGCTGGTCGGGCCGGTGCTGGCCGCGCAATTCGGCTACCTGCCTTCGACGCTCTGGATCGTGATCGGCGCGGTGCTCGGCGGATGCGTGCAGGATTTCATCATCCTCGGCTACTCGCTCAAGCGCGACGGCCGCTCGCTCGGCAAGATGGCGCGCGACGAGATCGGGCCGGTCGGCGGGCTGGTGGCGCTGCTCGGCGTGATGCTGATCATGGTGATCCTGATCGCGGTGCTGGGGCTGGTGGTGGTCAACGCCATGAAGCAGAGCAGTTGGGCGACCTCGACGGTTGCGATGACGGTGCCGGTCGCGATGCTGGTCGGGATCTGGATGACGCATCTGCGGCCGGGGCGCATCGTCGAGGCCTCGGCGATCGGCGTCGCGCTGATGCTGGCGGCGGTGATGGGCGGGCGCTACGTCGGCGCGCTCAGCTTCGGCCATTACTTCGCGATGGACGCGCCGGCGCTGGCGGTGTGGATTATCGGCTACGGCTTCGTCGCCTCGGTGCTGCCGATCTGGCTGCTGCTGGCGCCGCGCGACTACCTGTCGGCCTTCATCAAGATCGGCACCATCGCCGCGCTCGCAGTCGGCATCGTGGCGATGCATCCGCCGACCCTGATGCCGGCGCTGACCCGCTTCACCGACGGCAGCGGCCCGATCTTCGGCGGCAAGGTCTTCCCGTTCGCCTTCATCACGGTGGCTTGCGGCGCAATCTCGGGCTTCCATTCGCTGATCGCCTCGGGCACCACGCCCAAGATGCTCGAGCACGAGCGCGATGCGCGGTTGGTCGGCTACGGCTGCATGTTGATGGAGTCGTTCGTGGCGGTGATGGCGCTGATCGCGGCGGTGATGCTGCAGCCCGGCGTCTACTTCGCGATCAACAGCCCGACCGGCGTAGTCGGCATCGGCGCCGCGGCCTGCGCCAAAATCAGCGCCTGGGGCTTCCCGGTCAGCAGCGCCCAGATGACCGCGCTAGCCCATTCGGTCGGCGAGGTGACGCTTTACGCGCGCACCGGCGGCGCCCCCTCGCTGGCGGTCGGGATGGCGCACATCTTCGCCCATACGCTCGGCGGCCCGACCGTGATGGCGCTGTGGTATCACTTCGCGATCATGTTCGAGGCGCTGTTCATCCTGAGCACGCTCGATGCCGGCACCCGCGTCGCCCGCTTCATGTTCCAGGATCTGATCGGTCAGCTCTACACGCCGCTCGCCGATTCCGGCTCGTATCCCAACATCGTCATCACCTCGGCCATCGTGGTCGCCGCCTGGGGCTATTTTCTGTACTTCGGCACCGTCGATCCGCTGGGCGGCATCAATTCGCTGTGGCCGCTGTTCGGGATCGCCAACCAGATGCTGGCGACGATCGCGCTGTGCGTCGCCACCAGCGCCATGATCCGCGCCGGCAAGGCGCGCTTCGCTTTCGTCACCCTGGGGCCGCTCGCCTGGCTGGTGGCGGTCACGATGACGGCCGGAATCGAGAAGCTCTTCAGCGCGGCGCCCAACGTCGGATTCCTGGCCCACGCCGCCGTGCTCGAGGCCGAACTCGCGGCGCCGGGTCTGAGCGTCGCCCGCGCCGCCGAAATCTCACGCTTGATGTGGAACGACCGCGTCGACGCGCTGATGACCGTGCTGCTGATCGCGGTGGTGACGATCATCCTGCTCGACTCGATCCGCGTCTGGGCCGTCCTGCTGCTCAAGCAGCGGATGCGGATGGTGGCGGACGAAACCGAGGCCGCCGCATGAGACGGCTGACGTTGAGCGCGGCCCGCCTCGGCAGAGGATTTCGGGCGCTGATGCGTGCGCTGGCGGACGACCTGGCGCGGCTCAACCGTTTCGCGATCGAAGATGGCGCGCCGGTGAGCCGGCGCGAGCAGGCCCGCAAGGTCGCGGCCGGACTCGCGCGTCGCTATCGCGGTCCGAATCGATGCTGCTGATCCACGACCGCTAGTTCCCGGACCGTCGCCGGATCGTTAAGGCTGCTGGGAGACGAATCCGGCTGCGGCGGCGCGGCTGCCGGCGGGGGGCGGACGGGAAGGGTCTCGCTGCTGGCGTTAGGCCCGTTCGGGTGGAGGCAGCCGGGATGCTCCATGTAGTACTCATCCAGAGCCGAATGGCCGAAGTACTGATGGAACGGCCTTCCGAGGGGTTTCGTATAATCAGGCTTATACTTCTTGGCGAAGTCCTTCATGTTAAGCGGAAACGGACCTGCAACACAGTCGTCGTTGACGGTGGTTTGTCCCGGCTTGCATTCCGGGACGCAGCCGTCCTTGGCGGTTTGTCCCGGCTTGCATTCAGGAATTGACTTTATCGGCGGAGCACACGGATTAGCGTCGGGCTGCTGATCCGGCACTGGCGGAGATGGCTCAGTGAGAGAGCCCGTGTCGCCTTGCTGTGCCGAAGTGCTGCTCACCGGCAGGACCGCCAACAGGCTTGCCGCGACGAACGGAACAACGAAAAGTCTGCGCTTCATTGCTGTCCCTCCCTCCGCTGTGCGAGCCACAGCAAACATATAAAGCTCTAGCCTGTTTTGCGCGTTGCTGGGAGTGGAAGACGCATCATCCGGAATTCCGTTTTCACGCCTCTATCCACCGTACGCGCAAAGTAAATTCCCCTCCCGGAGCGTCATCTCGAGCATCTCATCCGACTAGGTATTCTTCCTGTCTCGACTAGGTAGTTTTCCGCTTCGTTCTAGGTCGATTCTCGATTCTATAAGCCGCTCCTAACCACTACCGTGCGTGGTGTCCGATGCGTAAACGAAACGTCGCGCTGCGACGCCCGGCGCATCGGCGAGAGGGAGGGAGAGACCATGCGCAACAATTCTCGCGGCCGTTCAGGCAAGCGGTCGCCACGAGCAGTGCCGAGCGCCAAACCGTCGTCCTTGCTCTACAACCGGCGGGCGGATGGCGAGGCATGGACCGAACACCTGCGCCTGGCGGCGCTGGCCAGCCTGACCCATGAACTCCGAACGCCGCTGCAAGTGCTGCACGGCAATCTGGATCGGTTGAAGCACGAAGCGCCGGACAATTTGCCGGCCCGGTGGCACCAGATGCTCGAACGGATGAACGTCGACGTCTGCGAGTTCACCCGCATCGTCGAAAACATCATGGTCTTCGTCCTGGACGACCCCTCCAAGGAAGTCCGGGCCAAGGTTCCGACCCGCGAGCTGATCGACGACGTGATGCCGCTGATCGAGGCGGTCAACCATGACAAGCAGCTCGCTTTGCAGGTGGACCTCGACGAGGCGCCGCCGGTGGTTCACGCCCCCTATCGCCCGCTGCGGCTGATCCTGGCGAACCTGGGCGTCAACGCGGTCCGCTTCACCGACCGCGGCAGCGTGAAGATTGCGATCCGGCAGGCGGGCAAGCTGGACCGTCCCGAGGTTGCGTTTGAGGTTGCCGATACCGGGCGCGGCTTCGGGGCGGAGCTTCGCGACGGGTTGTTCGCGCCGTTCGCCCAACTGGCCTCCAGCCAACACCCCGGTCTACGCAGCCTCGGTCTGGATCTGAGCGTGGTCAAACGCTGCGTGGCGTCGCTCGACGGCAATCTCGAGGCGCATTCGGTGCCCGGCCAGGGCTCGCGTTTCGTGGTGCGCTTCCCGGTGCCTGCTCATGGGGTCACATCCCAGATCAGTTAAGGGGAGCTGAGTTGAGAGGGAATATTCCAGGGCGCCTGATGGTCATTAGAGGGGCCCGCTCGCCAGTGGTTCACGCGACCGGAAGTCGACATCCGGACTCGCGGCGGCGAACGGAGGACCGTCAGGCGCTCGCTACTTTTCCGATCGCAGGCGCGACGCCGGGGGGTTTATCGCGCCGCGCGCCAATGCCGGTGGCGGGCCGTTAACTCTCCCTCGGTCTGCCGCCGGCTGCGGCGTTAGCGATAGCGCCGCATCAGGCCCACCACCACCCCGCGAATCTTGAGGTCCTGCTCACGCGCAAAGATCGGTTCCATCGTGACGTTGGCGGGCTGCAGCCGGATGCGCCCGCCGCTCTCGCGAAAGTACTTCTTGACCGTGGCCTCGTTGCCAATCAGCGCGACCACGGTCTCGCCGTTGTCGGCGCCGTCGCGCTCCTCGACGATGATATAGTCGCCATCGCGAATCCCCTCGTCGATCATCGATTCGCCGCGCACCCGCAGGCAGAAGGTATTGCCGCGCCGCACGAAATCGTCGGGCACGCTGATCGTATCCTGCCCCTCGATGGCCTCGATTGGCGCGCCTGCCGCGACCTGCCCGAGCAGCGGTATCCCGCGCATCCGCGTGCGCGTGGCGGTGGTCACCTCCAGCGCCCGGCTGTGATTATGGCTGCGGCGGATGAAGCCGCGCTGCTCGAGGTTGTGCAGATGCTTGTGCACGGTGGCCAGCGACGACAAGCCGAAATACTCGCCGATCTCGGCCAGGGTCGGCGCGTACTCATGCTCGTCGATATACTTCTCGAGGAAATCGACCAGTTGTTTCTGCCGCTTGGTCAGCGTCTTTATCTCGGCCATCAGCGTGCCTCATCCTCCGCAGGGACTGGCCGGCATCATGGCGAACATCAGGCGAAAACGCAAGCCGTCGGCACGGCCGTATTTGCGAGCCGCGAAATTCCTGTAAAATAAAGGCGATTCGGCTGCCAGGCCGACCGGTCAGCCGTTCATGCCCAGGCCATAAGAACGAGAATATGTCTTCCAATAATGACCAGCATCGGCCGACCTTGGCGATCTTGGTGGGCGGCGGGCCCGCGCCGGGAATCAACGGCGTAATCGCCTCCGCCACTATCGAGGCGATCAACTCGGGCCTGCGCGTGATCGGGCTGCGCGAGGGCTACCGATGGCTGGTCAAGGGCGACATCTCGCATGCCGTCGAGCTGCACATTTCCGACGTCAGCCGGCTCCATTTCACCGGCGGATCGATCCTGCGCACTTCGCGCACCAACCCGGCCCACGACGAGGAGAGTCTGCGGCGCACCGTCGAGGCGCTCGATCGGCTGGGCGTGCGTTACCTGATTTGTATCGGCGGTGACGACACCACTTACGGCGCCGCGCGCATCGCCGAGTACGCCCGCGGCCGGATCGGCGTGGCGACGGTGCCCAAGACCATCGACAACGACCTGCCGCTACCCGAGAACGCGCCGACCTTCGGCTTCGAGACCGCGCGCGCTTTCGGCACCACGATCATCGAGTCCCTGATCGAGGATTCGCGCAGCACCGACCGCTGGTACGTGGTGGTCACGATGGGCCGCAAGGCTGGCTCGCTGGCGCTGGGCATCGGCAAGTCGGCGGGCGCCACCCTGACCGTCATCCCCGAGGAATTCGGCCCCGGCAAGATCGACCTGCGCGTGGCGGTCGATATCATCGTCGGCGCGATCGTCAAGCGGCTGGTCGCCAGCCACGACTACGGCGTCGCGATCGTCGCCGAGGGTATCGCCGAGCGGCTCGATCTCGACACCCTGCCGGTCGACAGTCTGCAGCGCGACGCCTACGGGCACGTGCATATCGCCGACATTCCGCTGGCCAGCTTCCTGCGCGATCGGATTCGCGCCACGCTCAAGGAGCTGGGCATCGTCGGCACCGTGATCGCCAAGGATATCGGCTACGAGCTGCGCTGCGCGCGGCCGCTGCCGTTCGATATCGAATATACCCGCACGCTCGGCTACGGCGCGGTGCGCTATCTGCTCGGCGGCGGCTCGGGCGCGTTGATCGCGATCACCGGCGGACGGGTCACCCCGGTCAGTCTCGAGGATCTGATCGATCCGGCCACCGGCCGCATTCGCATCCGCACCGTGGACGTGAAGAGCGAATCGTACAAGGTCGCGCGCTCCTACATGATTCGCCTGCAGCCGCCCGACCTCGAGGGTCCGATGCTCGTCCAGCTCGCCGCCCAGACCCGGCTTACGCCCGAGGAGTTCGCGCGCCGCTTCGGCCCCGCGGTTGCCGCTACCATCGCGCATCCCACCGTCGATCAGCGGGATATGAACGCGCTCGAATGACCCCGGCGTCCGCGCGGGGCGCTGTTTCGATCGCGCGGCGCGCGGCATATCCTTGAAATCGAGGTCAATCATAGTGTCGGCTGCGAAGGTTTGATGGCCAGGCTGCGCGTCATCTACGAAAACGGCGATCCCGAGCAGGTGATCGAGTTCGATCCCGCCGACGCGCCGTTCCATCACGACGGCCAGCCCGGCTCGATCCTCGATATCCTGCTCGGCCATCACATCCACCTGGAACACGCCTGCGGCGGCAACTGCGCCTGCACCACCTGCCACGTGGTCGTGAAGCAGGGCATCAACCGGCTCTCGGAAGCCAGCGAGCAGGAGGAGGACATGCTCGACAAGGCGCCGGGGCTGACGCCGACCTCGCGGCTGGGATGCCAGGCGGTGATCGAAGATCCCGACGCGGAGATCGTCGTGATCGTGCCGCGCTATACCATCAATCAATTGAGCGAGAGTCACTGAGGTGGCGGAATCGACGCCCGCGCCGGAAGGCGCGAAACGTCCCGCACGGTCCGCGCAAGTCGAGCGGATTTTCGATCACAACGCGGACACGCGTTCGCTGTTCCTGCGCCTGGTCGACGGCCGGCCGGTAAGCTTTGTGGCCGGCCAGTTCATCTCGATCTCGATTCCGCTCGCCGACGAGACCCGCACCCGTCCCTACTCGATCGCTTCGAGTCCGGAGGACGGTGAGCCGCTCGAAATCTGTTTCAATCGCGTGCCCGGCGGCCGCGGCGTCGATTACCTGTTCGAGCGCCGCCCCGGCGACGAGCTCGCCTTCAACGGTCCGTTCGGCCTCTTCTCCATCGACCAGCCGCCCGACGCGGAGCTGATCTTCGTCGCCGTCGGCACCGGCATCGCGCCCATCCGCCCGATGATCCGCCGGCTGTTGTCAGGCGGCTTCCAGCGCCCGTTTCATCTGCACTACGGCGCCGTCGACCAGGCGCATCTGCTCTATCGCGACGAGCTCGAGCGATCGGCGCGCGAGCATCCCGATTTTCATCTCGAGCTGATAACTTCCGCCGCGCCGTCGGGCCCCGACGAAGTTTACGAGCGGCTGTACGCGATCGTCGAGCGGTGCTGGGTCACGGCCGACGCGGTCCGCGCACGCCACTTCTATATCTGCGGAGTCGGTCCGGGCGTGCTGCGGATTCGCGATCTGCTGCGCGGCTCGGGTTACGAGCGACGCTCGGTCAAATACGAGCAGTGGTGAGGCCGCCGGTCCCGCGCGCCGCTCACCGCAGCAGCGCGATCAGCACGCTGTGGGCGCCGGCGAGCCCCTCGATGCGTCGGCCGCGAGCGATAATTCGCTCGCGCTCCAGCCGTCGCGCCGCCCGCGCCACCAGCGCGGCATCGATCGCCAGCAATCGCGCCACCGCACGTTCGCTTCCAAAGCCGGCAATCTCGAAGTAACGCCGCACGATTCGGTAGCCGGCCTCGCCCGGCGCGAGACTGCGCGCGGCGCGCAGCGTCTCGGCCCAGCGATGCGCCAGCGTATCCCACACGTAGGTGAAAGGGTCGTAGCGCTCCTCGACCTTGAGGGCCAGGAACTTTTCCTGCAGCTCCTTCATGGCGCGGTCGAATTCGGCGCGCTCGCGCGGGCGGGCGAACCCGCTCGACAGTTTCAGCACGCGGGTTTCGGCCGCGCCGCGCCGCGTCAGCGCCTGCATCACCAGCATCGCGCAGCGCGACAGCTGGCCGCGCGCATAAAGCGATCGATAGCCGCCCGGCGTCACCCGCAACCGCAGAAACGCCGGCAGCAGCTCCAGCGCGATAAACCCGGGCCGCCCGCCGATCACCTTGCCGTAATAGACCAGCCGCTTCGCCGGCAGACGGTCCTTCAGCTGCCAGGTCTTGCCGATCGCGTAATCGTGCTGGATATGCTCGGGCAGCGCCGGCGCGCGCTCGCCCGCAATCGCCTCGCGCAGGCACGGCACGCCCAGGCCGGCGGTAAAGGCGGTGCAAAAGCCCGACTGGTTGATGAAGCCGAGCGCGCTCTGCTCGCCGCTCACGCGCCGGGTCTTCAGCCGGCGAAAGTGATGGTCGCGATAGGCCTCCAACCTGGCGAGCAAGCCGGATGGTTCCATGGCGTGGCGGCGGCGGTTGAGGCTCCCCGGCTCAGCGCGCGGCGGTGGCCTGGGCCACGGCTTCGCGAAACAGCACGCGGTAGTTGTCCGGAATCGCCAGCCCCTTCACGATCCCGTCGAGCCCGATCAGCGCGCGCAGCGTAAACACCCCGTGCGGCGGCGACTTGTAGAGCTTGTGCTTGAGCGCCAGCTCGCCGACCTCCGCCATCTTGGCGATCGAGTCGTAGCGGTTCGGATCGTAAACCCGATCGACCAGCAGCGGCTCGAACAGGATATGGACCACCTTGACCATCGGCGCCGGGTCGCGATCGCGATCGAGGTAGCCCAGCTTGACCATCGCGCTGGCGATAATCTGGTCGTCGCGCTCCAGCAGTCCGCGCGCCAGCGTCAGGCTGCCCTGGCGCAGCGCCTCGCTGTAATGGCGAATCGAGCCGAAGTCGAGGATGCCGAGGCGCGGATGATGGGTCACCAGGTAGTTGCCGGGATGCGGATCGGTGTGTAGCACGCCGAACTCCAGAATCTGGCGCCACACCAGCCGGTAGTACTTGCGCGCCACCCAGCGGCGCAGATCCTCATCGACCGCCGGGCTCAGGATGTCGGACAGCCAGTAGCCGTCGAGGTAGGTCATGGTCAGCACGCGGCGCGTGCTGAGCTTTTCGATCACGCGCGGGATCATGACTTCCGGATCGTCGGCCAGCAGGTGGCGAAACTCCTTGATGTTGCGCGCCTCGTTGACGTAGTCGAGTTCTTCGCGCAGCCGCTCCTCGAGCTCGCGATAGACCGTGCGGGTGTCGATCTTCTGGCGCATCAGGTCGCCCGCCAGCGCCTGCAAGGTCCGCAGCAACAGCTTCATGTTGCCCAAGTCCTGCTCGACCGTATCGGCCACGCCCGGATACTGGATCTTGACCGCGACCTGCTCGCCGCTCTTCAGGCGGGCGCGATGCACCTGCCCCAGCGAGGCGGCGGCGAAGGCCTCGGGCTCGAAGCTCGCGAACAGTTGCTCGGGCCGGCGGCCGAACTCGCGCCGCACCTGCTCGGCGATAGTCGCGAAGTCCATCGGCGGCACGCTGGAGCGGGTCGCCTTCAGAATATCGACCGCCTCGGCGGGCAGCAGGTCGCTGCGCATCGAGAGCATCTGGATGAGCTTCATGAAGGCGCCGCGCAACTGCTGCGAGCCTTCGACGATACGGCGGGCGTTGCGGATATGCGTTTCGAGCAGCTCGCGCTCGCGGGCGGTGGCGTTCAGGAACGGCCGCCGAATCGAGTTCCACAGGTAGCTCGAGCCGACCTGCGAGGCGAGGCCGCCAATCTTGATCGCGCGGCGCGCGCGGCCGC
>Ga0307372_10005247_pt1 | contig 19563 bp, 13 predicted proteins | sample OX1MG_FD_202533 | JGI IMG/M metagenome (GOLD analysis project Ga0307372, IMG submission 202533) | Soil microbial communities from Risofladan, Vaasa, Finland - OX-1 | ecosystem: Environmental > Terrestrial > Soil > Coastal area > Acid sulfate soil | place: Finland: Risofladan, Vaasa | collected...
CGCAAAGGTGAAGCCCCCCGTCAAGGTGCCCTTTTGGCCGTCGCTATTCTTGACCACGACATCGACGGGGGCCGCCAGCTCGGCCGGCGTCAGCGCCACCAGGGTAGTGGCGTTGACGTACTGTACGGAAGCCGCGGCGGTCGCACCAAAACTCACCGTGCTGGTACTGGCGAAATTCGTCCCGGTGATGGTCACCGCCGTTGCCCCGGCGGGCGGGCCGGAGGTGGGAACGATACTGGCGACGGTGGGCGCGGGCGGACCCGGGGGCGGGGTGTTGTTCTGTACCGCGCTCTGCACGGCAGGAGCGCTGCCGCCTCCGCAACCGGCGAGCATCAGCACCAACAAGGGCACGATCATGCTCGCTAATGCAGGCCAAGAGACGGTTGACGGGTTGCGATGGCGTCCGGGCACTGAATTCACATGAGTCATAGGGAACCCCCTTGAATGTCCAATCTCACCCCAAACCGGCCCGCATCCGGTTCAGCGTGGTATCCAAATACTGCCGGATACTGCCGAGACGAACCTGCGCGACCCCTGTGACTCCCATAGTAACTCACATCAGGCAGTGTGAGGCGCAATGCAATCGCCGGCCACCGCGATCCCGCGGCCAACGCCGACCCCTAACCCAAGCTCTCACAACCTCTTTCGGCAGGTTGCGCTAATGACTTGAGCTCCAAATCGAACCATCTGAGTCACTGAGGCCGGCAGCCGGGGAACGGCCCCCTCCCCCAATGAGCAGTCGCCGCGTGCCGCCAGCCGGCCCGAAGCGCTTTCGGCGGCGGGGCTGCCTCAACCGTCTCGACCAGGGGCGCCCCCAGGGCGCCGGTCTAGGGCGAAGTTAAACCTGCTGTAGCCTGGTGCCGGAATGGCGGAACCAAGCGTGGGCGTCATGGGCAGTGATTTGTGGCAGCGCGGCGGTGATCGCCGCCGCCAGCGCTCGGATGGTTCTGGCCTTGGTGGTGCGGCGCAGGGTTTTCAACGAGGCTCCCCACTTTTCGTTGGGCCGCTCCCGTGATGCTCGCACCGTGAGCATGACTCGCTTGTGGGCGGGCTTCGCATGGCGGCGCACGAGCGGCACTGCCGCTCGTTGCCCCACCCGCTCGTAACGCTTCCAAGCTGCATCGATCAGGGCGGCGTGTTCATTGTGTGCATGCTCCCGAGACCGCCGCGGAGGTGAAATTCCCGCTGCCCAGCAGGTCCTCGGTCTGGCCGGTCATGCAGCTTGTCCACTTGGTGGCCGGCGCCGTCCCCAACTGGGTGGCCACGGGCTCTCCGGTGGAGAACCACGTCTGAACGTACTGGCCGCTCGCGGTGTAGCTGGTATTCGTGATGGCGTAGGCGCACACCAGCTTCGGAGCTGGCGACGTTGGCGGGCATGGCACAGCACCCGCTATCGGCCCGCGCGCGGCGGTAAGGTCGAGCACGACCGCCGCAATCGGGTACGTGGTATTCGCGCTGGACGCGCCCGCAATGGCCGCTGTCAAGCCCGCCACGACAGGACCGCTTACGTAGAACGTCCCGGCGCTGGACCCAACCGCGGCGAAGCCGGGCGCGGCGCTCCACGTCTGCGCGATCGCAGTGGCAAACCAGCCGAGCAGAAGATCGCCAGCGGGTAGATTGACCAGCCCGGCCGCCGCTTGCGGTGTGCTGTTAACGGTCACCTCGGAAACCGCGCCAATGCCGCTGGCGCCGCTGTACTCCAGCGCCATCGCGGAATGGTCAACGCCGCAACAGGCGGCGACGGTGATGGTATCGGCGCCGCCCTTGATCGCGGCCGCGTGGAAGGCGAACAGGTAGGCCCCGGTGGCCGTGCTGCCGAGCCCGGTGGCGTCTTTGACGTAGACGTTCCCCTGAGAGTCACTCAGCGCCGTGGGACCGTAGGTGATTGAGCTCCACGAGATGAGCACCACGACGGTATTGCCCGCGGTGGTATTGTTCGGGAAAACGAGCGTGCCACCAGCTCCAGGCGTACCGGAAACGGACTGCACCAGCACGGGCGCGGCTGCGCACCCTGCGGCCAGGGCGCAGGCCAGCAGCGTGATTTTAAGTGCCCTCATAACAGTTCCCGGTTCCGCAAGGTGGCTCGCCACTTTTCGCTGGTTCGCTCCCGTGATGCTCGCACTGTGAGCATCACTCGCTTGAGGGCGGGCTTCGACTGGCGGCGCACGAGCGGCACTGCCGCTCGTTACCCCGCTCTGCTCGTGGCATCTCCAAGCTGCCTCCACTGGTGTCGAGGCCGATCTGGGCGGAGAATCTGGGAGGCAGCTCGGCGGCGGTGATGTTGGTCGTGGCTACCGCCAGCGACGCGGCCCGAATCTGGCCGATGATGTCCATTCCCGGGACGGTGACCTGCGTCTCGCTGGGCGGCGTAAACGTGAACCCGCCTGTCAAGGCGCCCTCCTGATCGTCGCTATTCTCAACCGTGACGTCCACGGGCGCCGCCAGTTCGGCGGGCGTCAGCGCCACCAGGGTAGTGGCGTTGAGGTCCTGAACGGAAGCCGCGGCGGTCGCGCCAAAGTTAAAAACGCTGGCGCTGGCAAACCCCGTCCTCATGACGGGCACCGCCGTCGCCCCCGCGAGAGGGCCGGACGTGGGAACGATGCTCGCCACGGCGGGCGCCGGAGGCCCCGGAGACGGGGTGGTGTTCTGTACGGCGTTTTGCACGGCGCTGCCGCCCCCGCCCCCGCGACCGGCAAGCATCGGCAGCAACACGGGCGCGGTCACGCTAGCGGGTATGGGCCAAGGGCGCACAGAATTCACATGAGTCATAGGGAAACAGCTGAATGTCGAATCTCGCCCAAGCTCGCGCAGCGGCTTAGCAAGCGCGGTAGTAGCCTCTTTCGGCAACTTGAGCAAATGACTTGAGCCCGGTGATCGGTGTCTCCGGCCTCCGAGTCAAAGGGAGACATTAGGTGGCCTATTGCGGCACTACGCGGGGCGGGGCGCGGTCTCGCACCGGCAAGGACGCCCGCCTTCGCGCGCTTGGCGCCGCGGGAGGCGTGAAGCCGCTACGGAGCCGGATGATGCAACCGCGTGCAAGCGTGAAGCTGCGGCGTGCGGCGAATCGTAATGAGGGAGAGGACTCAGTCTAATCAACGGCGCCGCCCGGCGGAAAAGTCGCGCCATCGCTCGCGCGGCAAGGGAAACGGCCGCCTCCCCGTCGCAATTGCGCGGAAAGGCGGCCGTTGCCGCCGTTGTTTGCGCCAGCTCTGGCGCCTTCGGTTAGCCGATCAGTTCTTCAGCATCTGCTGCACGTCGCTTTGGCTGGCCAGGCCCTGGTCGAGTTGGACGGCCTGATCCAACTGCGCGCGCGCCTCCGGCTTGCGGCCGGCGCCGTAGAGCGCCGCCCCCAGGTGGTAGCGGAAATCACCGGCCTTGGGCTGTGCCGCCACCGCCTGTTGCAGCAGCGGGATGGCCAACTGGTAGACCCCTTGTTTGACGTAGATCCAGCCCAGGGTGTCGTCGACATTGGGAAGTTTCGGCAGGGCCCGCTTGGCGCGCTGCGCCAGCACCAGCGCCTGGTCCAGGTCATTGGGGCGCCCAGCATAAATGGAGGCCAGATTATTGTTGGCGACGCCGTTGTTGGGATCGATCGCCAGCGCCTTGAGATAGGCTTGTTCGCCCTGGGCCGGCTGGTGCAGCTGTTCGTCCAAGATCCCCAGCAAGGTCCACAATCCCGGGCTGGCGGGGTTCTTCGCCACCGCCTGCGTGAACGCCGCCTGCGCTTGCGGGAACGAGTTCTGCTGCGCATAGATGGCGCCGAGCAGGGCGTAGGTATTGAAATTGTTCGGATCCTCTTGCAGCGATTTCTGCAAGGCGGCCTCGGCCTGGGCCGGTTGCTTCAGTTGAGAATAGGTTCGGGCCAATTGGTTTTCCATCGCTGCGATGGCGGCGGCGGGAGCGTGCGCGGCACGCGCCGCCGCCATCTGCGCCTCGATCCGCGGCGCCGCCTTCGACAGTTGGCCCTGCCGCTGGTAGAGGCCCAGCAGGCCGGTCAGCGCGTCCGTATCGCCGGGGTTCAGCTGTAAGGCCTGCTCGAACTCGCGGTTGGCGTCGGCATTGCGCGCTTGCATGAGATACAGATAGCCGAGGCGGCTCGGACCCAGGGATGAGCCCGGCGCCAGGGCCGCGAAACGCTTGAGGTTCGTCTCCGCCTGGGCATATTGCTTCAGATTGGCCAAGGCGCTGCCGGCGATCAGGTAGCCCTCGGGCTGGCTGGGCGCGAGCGCCTGCATTTTTTGGGCGTAGGCCAGCGCGGTGTCGTTGTGGCCGGCGTTCAACATGATGTTGGCCAACGCGGACTGCGCCGGATAGAGATTGGCATCGAGCTTGACCGCCTGCAGATAGCTGTCCTGGGCGCGATCCGGATCGTTCTGCTGCATGTAGGCCTGGCCTTGCTCGTAGGCCACCTGAGCGACGTTGGGATTGAGGCTCTGGGCGGTGGCCAGGGTCTTCAACGCGTCCGCCGGCTGCTTCTGATCAAGCTGGACACTCGCGCGCAACAGCAGCGCCGGAATGTCGTTGGGGTTCGCCTTGAGGAGCGTATCCAGCACCTGAGTCGCTTGCGCGTAGTCGTGGTTCTGTTCGGCGATGGCCGCCCACTGTTCGCCGGCTTTGACAAACGTGGGGAACTGGCGGGTGATCGTCTGGTCGAGCGCTTCGGCGGCCGCGGTTTTGCCCTGCGCCAGGTAAAAGGAGGCCAGCGTGAACTGGGACTGCGCCGAGCCGTGGTTCATCGCGACCAAGTTTTTATAAATCTGCTCGGCCTCGGGGTAGCGCTGGCGATGGAAGAGAAAGTCCGCCAGCCCCTGGCTCGCCGGCACCGAGCCGGCGTTCATCTTCACCGACTCGCGCAGCTCCGCTTCGGCACCACTCCAATCGGCCTGGGTCTCGTCCAGGCTGGCGAGGTCGCTGTAGGCCGCGACCGCGTGCGGGTCGATTTGAATGGCGCGCTGAAACTGCTGGCGGGCCTGCGGGATCTGCTTGGAGGCGGCGTAGAGGATGCCCAAGCTCAAATGGGCGGGCACGCTGTCATCGTGCGCCGCCAGCACCGCCTGCAAGCGCTGAATGCCAACATCGGGTTTGTTCTGGGTGGCGTCGATGTTGGCCAGCAGGATGGTAGCCTCGGGATCGCCGGGATGGCGGGCCAGAATGGCATTGGCGGTCGCGGTGGCCTTCGCGTACTGTTTGGCGACCAGGTAGAATTGGCCCAGCGCTTGCTGCGCCTTCTGCAGGTTGGGGTCCACGTCCAGCGCCTTGTTCAAGGCATCGTAGGCGCTCTGGTACTGCTGATTGTCGCTGTAGGCCTGCGCGAGTTCGTATTCCAGCTCGGCCGACTTGGGGTCGAGTTTCAGGGCGTTGCGGTATTGGATGATGGCTTCGTTGAAGCGCTCCTGCTGCACATACTGTTGCGCGCTCGCCTTCAACTTGGCTACGCGCTCGGCTTTGCTGGCGCACCCGCTGAACGACACGGCGAGGGCGGCGATCGCCCCCACCAACACGAATGACGACAAACGCTGCTTCATCTCTTTACTCCTGAAATATAGGTTCGGGCCGGCGGGCGCCAGACGGGTTCGCGCGGCGGCCCCGCAGCCGGCCTCCGCCGCAGGGCCGGTATGGGTCTCAGAGGCCATGAATTTTCTGCTGATGGAAGCCCTTGAGGGCGTTGCGGGTGTCGAGGACAAGCCGCGCGTCGCGCACGATTTGACGGTAATCGAAGGAGGCGTGGTTGGTGATGATCACCGCGCAATCGGCTTGGCGCAGCGTCGACAGCGGCTGCGCTTCCATGTCCAGATCCATCTCCCGCAGGCGCGGAACGAAAGGATCGGAGTAGCTGACGATGGCCCCCTGCTTGAGCAGGTGCTGCATCACGTCAATCGCCGGCGATTCGCGGGTGTCGCTCACGTCCCGCTTGTAGGCGACACCCAGGATGTGGATGCGGGAGCCGCGCACCGGCTTGCCGGCGGCGTTGAGCACCGACGCGATCCGCGCCACCACGTGCTCGGGCATCTTGATGTTGATCTGCTGTGACACCTCGATCAGCCGCGGCTCGAAGCCATGGGCGCGGGCCTTCCACGACAAATAGACGGGATCGATGGGAATGCAGTGCCCGCCCAGGCCGGGGCCGGGATAAAACGGCATGAAGCCGAAGGGCTTGGTGGCCGCCGCCTCGATCACCTCCCAAATATTCACTTTGAGTTCGCGGCACAGCAGCGCCATCTCGTTCACCAGGCCGATGTTGACGTTGCGGAAGGTATTCTCCAGCAACTTCACCATCTCCGCCGTCTGCGCCGACGACACCACCATCACGCGTTCGACGGTGGCCCCGTAGAGCGCCTGCGCCGCCTTGCCGCAGGCGGCGGTGACGCCGCCGACGATCTTGGGGATGTTGTGCGTCTGGAAATCGGCGTTGCCCGGATCCACCCGCTCGGGCGAAAAAGCGAGAAAGAAATCCACCCCCGCCACCAGGCCGCGCGCGGCGAGCAGGGGCAGCACCACCTCTTCGGTGGTGCCGGGATAGGTGGTGCTCTCCAGCACGATCAACTGGCCGCGGCGCAGGGTGGCGGCCACGCGCTCCACCGCCTGCACGATAAAGGACAGGTCGGGGTCCTTGGTCTTGCGCAGCGGCGTGGGCACGCAGATCGAAACGGTATCCATCTTGGCCAGTTCGGCCCAGTCGGTAGTGGCGTTGAGCCGCCGCGCGTTGAGCTGCTCCTGCAGCTCAAGGTCGGGCACGTCGGGAATATAGCTGTTGCCTGCGTTGAGCTGGGCGGCACGGGTGGCGTCCACCTCGAAACCGGTGACCCGGAAGCCGGCGGCGGCGAATTCCACCGCCAGCGGCAGCCCAACATAGCCGAGCCCAATGACACCCACGCGGGCTTCGCGGGAACGGATTTTGCGCAACAGGGCTTGCTGCGCGGAAGGCGCCGCGGACGAGGGCGGCAAAGTTTCGGAAACAGTGGTAGTGCTCATAAGTCGGTTCTCCAGCGGTTAGCGGGCGCCACGGCCCAATACTACGATCTTGGTGGTCTGAAACAAAATGAACAGGTCCAGCCAAATGGAGAGGTTCTTGATATAGAAAAGGTCGTACTCCAACTTTTCGCGGGCATCCTCGATACTGGCGCCGTAATCGCGGCTCACCTGGGCCCAGCCGGTAATGCCGGGCGCGACCCCGTGCCGCAGTTCGTAATAGGGGATATCGCGGCGGAACTCCTCGACAAAACGCGGACGTTCCGGCCGCGGGCCGACGATGTTCATCGTGCCCTGCAGCACGTTGAACAACTGCGGCAGTTCATCAATGCGCAGCTTGCGCAGCCAGCGTCCCACGCGGGTGATACGCGGGTCCTGCGCCTGCGCCCACACCGGCCCGGTGGACCGTTCGGCATCGGTGCGCATGGAGCGGAACTTGAAAATATCGAAGGGCCGCCCGTGCAATCCCACCCGCTGCTGACGATAGATGACCGGACCCGGCGAATCAAGCTTGATGGCGATCGCTGCCAGCAGCAGCGCCGGACTGAGCACGATCAGACCGAGCAGCGCCGTCACCGCGCTGCTGGCGCGCTTGTAAAAGCGCATGCGCCCGGACTTGTAGAAGCTGTCGGAGAGGAACAGCCAACTGGGGCGGATGTGATCCAGCGGGATGCGGCCGGTCACGCGCTCGAACAGCGTCGGGCCTTCCTCGATGCAAATGCCGGCCGCCCATGCCCCCATCAGCGGCTGCGCCGGCAGCGCCCGGGAGCGGTCCTCCAACGCCAGCACGATACGGCTGGGGCGGTGGCGGGCGATCACGCCGGTCACATCCGCCAGCTCGCCTAGGACGGGAATGCCGGGAATGCCGGGAACGCCGGCGCGCGCGTCGGATTCCTCGATTGCGCTGCTGCCGTCCTCCGCCACCATGCCCACCAATTCCAAACCCAAATAGGGATGCTGGCGCAGTTCGTGCACCAGCGCCCGGGCGCGCTCGCCGGCGCCCAACACCAGCACCCGTTCGGCGCTGGGATAAGCCCGCTGGGCCCAGCGCAGCGCGGCATCCATGGCCCGGCGCCAGCCCACCAGCAGGAGCAGGATGGCGATCACCGATCCCACCACCAGACTGGTGCTCAGCCGTACCTGCGGCAGCAGCCAATACACCATCGCCAGCACCAAGGAGGCCAGCCCCAGCGCCTGCAGCATCCGCGCCACCACTTCGCTGGCGGTGGAGTGGCCCTCGGGCGCATAGAGATCGCCATAGTGCAGGCACACTTGGCAAATCAGGGTGATCAGCACCACCTTGGGCAGTACTTGCAGCAGCGGCGCGGCGGAGGGGCTGTATTGGGAGTCCAACGCCACCGCCGTGGTCAGCGCCAGCAGGATGAGCAGGCTTTCGCTGAGCAGCAGCACCGCCCAACGGCGCGGGAAGTACTGGTTGAGCACCTTGATCACGAGGGCTCCTTGGCGTCGGCGGGCTCCGCCGGGGCGGCGGGGCCATCGTAATAGCCGCTGCCGTAACCGCGGTGCCGCTTCTCTTGCGCGCCGTTGAGAACGCTGCCCAGCAGCCGCGGGCGCAGCATCTCCGCGGCCCGCGCGATGTCTTCGGTGGGGGCGGCATCGGCCCGCACCACCAGCAGGGTGGCGTCGGCCAAGCGCGCCAGGATGCGGCTATCGGCCACCGGACCCACCGGCGCACCGTCCAACAGCACGAGATCGTAGCTCGCGCGCGCCTGCTGCAGGAGTTCGACCATGCCCTGACCGGAGAGCAACTCCGGCGCTATGTCCTGGGTCGCACGCGTGGGGAGGAGGGTGAGCCAGGGGGTGAAATTGCACAGCACCTCGGCCAGGCTGGCATCGCCCTTAAGGTAATCGCCAAGGCCGGCGAGCGGCGCCGGACGCACGCTCCCGCTCAAGCCGGCGCGGCGCAGGTCGGCGTCAATCAGCAGCACCCGGTGATCACCGAGCGCGCTTAATTGCAGCGCCAGGTTGGCGGCCACCATGGTTTTGCCTTCGCCGGGGGTGGCACTGGTGATCAGAAGGGTGCGGAGATCGCGGCTGTGCATCGCCTCCAATAAGCGGGTGCGCAGGATGCGGTACTGCTCTTTGGCGATGCCGGAGGGCACGGCCGCGGCTCCCAGGCTGGCCGCGTCCCACTCCACCCGCTCCCGTAGGCCGGCGGGCGCCTCCCCCTCTGGACAGGCGATGGGCTGCATGGCCGGCGCCGCGGGCGTAGCCAGTGGATAGCCGGCGAGATCGCGCTGCGCGGCCTCCTCCCAAGTCCGGACCAGCGTGGGCGGCGCTCCCGGCCGGGCGGGCGCCGCGTTGGGCGCCGCGTTGGGCGCCGCATTGGGGGCCGCATCGGGGGCCGCGTCGGCCGCGGCCGCGGCGTTCTGCTCGGCGCGTTCTAAAGCTGTAAAAAACAATCCCATGAAGGTCGTTAGCTCTCTCGATATGGGCGGCTAATCGCCGCTTGGGGCAAAACCCGCGTAGCGGGCGCACCCGCTGGCAAAACGCTGCAAGACCCCGGGCAGGCGCGAACCGCGGCCGGGGACGGGGACGGGCGCTGGCGGCGGCGCCGCGGGGGGGACGGCAGCGCCCGTTGCTGCGGGCGCTGGCGCCGGGACCGCCGCCATAGGCGCGGGCTGTATTTCCAATTTGACCGCAACGCGATCGACCAGCGCGCGATTCACCCGCGGCGCCTGGGCGGCAAAGCCCGCCAGCAGGCAGTGATCGGCAATGACATTGATAACCCGGGGCACGCCCGCCGAGAGCTGGTGAATGCGGTCCACCGCCGGCGCCTCGAACAACCCGCGCTGGGCGCCGGCGCGCTCCAGGCGCGCGCTCAGGTAGGCTTGCACCTCGGGCCCGCTCAGCGCTTCTAATTGGCAGCGCACCGCCACCCGTTGATGCAGCGCCCGGCCATTGGTCAGGCGCAGATGCTCGGCCAACTCCGGCTGGCCCGACAGGATAATCTGCAAAAGCTTGTGGCCCTGGCGCTCGAGATTGGTCAGCAGCCGCACTTGCTCCAGCGCCATCGGGTTCAAGTCCTGGGCCTCGTCGATGATCAGCAGCACGCACTCGCCGGCGGCGTGGCGCTCCCGCAAGTAACCCTGCAAGACGGCCAGGTTGGCGCTCAGTCCATCGCCGCCGGCGAGCCCAAATCCACGCACGATCGCCGCCAGCACCGCTTCCGGCGTGGCATGCAGCGGGCTGTCGAGGGATTGGGCGTGAACGCCGCCCGGCAGCATCTCGAGCACGGCGGCCAGCACGGTGGTCTTGCCGGTACCCGGTTCGCCCAACAACAGCCCCACGCCTTTACGCTCCCGCAAGCTGTACAACAGGCCCGCCATTGCCTCCTTATGGCCGTCGCTGAAGTACAAGAACCGCGGGTCGCTCGCCAGCGTGAACGGATATTCGCGAAGCTGGTAATAGTCAAGGTACATAGCGTGCTAGTGGCGCCCTCCCGCCGTGAGTCTTAAGAGTCGGGACGTCCGCGGCCGTGCCGGTTGAATATCGGGTAGCACCGCCAACATGGGCACCTGCGTGTAGAAAACGACATCGGCTTCCGAGCGGATCACCGGATCCCGCATCTCCACTACCCCGGCCAGGGCCACGCCCAGCAGCAAGCCGCCCACGGCGCCCATGCCATCGATGCGCGGCAGATTGGGGCTGATGGGAACCTGCGGCAGGCTGGCGGGGTCCACGATGCGGAACTCCTCGCCTTCGGCCTGCTGCTCCATGGCAGCCGCCATGGAGGCGGCGTCCTTTTTCTGCCGCAAGCTGTCATCGTTGGCTTTGGCAGCGTTATAAGCGGTGGTCAAATTCGATAACTTTTCCTCGACTTCAGGCAGGCGCTCGAGGCGCGTCTGCATCTGCGCGATCTTGGCCTGGGTGGCGGCCTGGTTCTTGGTGCGCTGCTGAATTTCCTCGTTGAGCAGCGCGATCTGGCCCCGCACTTGGGGCGACAATTGGGGCGTGCCGGCGGGGCTGGTCTTCGCCTGCGCGGATGGGGCGGAGGCGGAGCCTTTCACCTGCAACTCCAGCGCCTTGACCTGCGCTTTGAGCCGGATCACGTCCGGATGTTGGGGCGTGTACATCTGCTCGGCCACGGCGAGATCCGATTGCGCTTTGCGCAGCGCTTGCTCGGCGGCGCTGGGCGCCGCCGGCGGGGTATACGCGCTGGCGATGCCGTCCACCGCCTGGTTCAGCGAGGTCAGATAGGTCTTCTGTTGCTGCGCCTGCGCCAACGCCTGGGCGTCGGATTGCACCACCGCTTGCAGTTGGCTCATCACCTGCAGGTTGGCGGTTTCCTGCTCTGGCAGGCTGCCCATGTAGCTGCTCTTGAGCTCGCGCAACTGCGTCGCTACAGTCTGCAATTGTTGATCGGCGTCGCTGAGGCGGCTGTCAATGAACGCCTCGGTACCCTGCGCCTGCTGCGCGCGGGCCTTGAGGTTCTCGGAGATGAATAGCGCCGAAAGATCGCTGGTGACCTGCTGCGCCAGCACCGGGTCGCCGCCCTGGTAGGTGATCTTGAAAGCGGTGACCTGCGCATCACGCTGAGCGGGATTGATGATCGGGGTGACCGCAATGTCGTCCTGCATCCGCGCCACTTCACCGTCCGGGGTTAGGCCGGAATCGCGGTACAAACCATATTTCTGGATGATCTGGCCGAGCTGGGTGCGGCTCAGGATCTGCTCCTCGATGGACTCCAGCCGCTGGGACACGTCGCCGCTGACGGTGGGTTTAACGAAGTCGGCGGGCACCTTTTGGGGCTCGACCAGAATCAGTGCCTCGGACTGGTACATCTTGGGGAGCTTGCGCGCGCCGGCGACGACCAGACCGGAAATCACCACGGTCGGCACCACGATCCAGATCCAACGCCGGCGGGCGATCTGGAGATATTCGAGCGGGCTGCTGATAGGGCGGCGGGGCATGATGTTGGCGCGCGGCTAGTGCGCTCCTCCCGATTGGTAGCTCAGACCAAAGCTGGCGTGGGCGCGGCGCAGCGGCATGGACCCGCCGCCAACCATCAGCAGGGACTGGCTGTTGAAGCTGAAAGCGGTCTGGAGCGACCAGTCCGAGGCGATGCGGTAGCTGATCTGCCCGGCGATGTAGGTGCTGCCCGGTTGGGCGCCGCCGCTGCTGGCGTTGACGCCGGCGAACTGGCTGTAGCCCGCACTGGCGCTGGCCGACCAGGACGATCCCAACTGCACGCTGTACTGCAGCCCCAAAAGCTGGGTCGTGACCCCACCGGGGATCAGGCTGACCTGCTCGGAACGATTCCAGGTCGCGCCATACTGCTGATGCCCGTGCTGCATGGTCAGGTCCGCGCTGGCGGTATAGCCCGTGGCCGGCAGTCCGGCAGCGGACGCCGGCCGCGCTTGCGGGTTCAGGATGCGGTTCCAGGCGGGCCCGCCACCCACCGCTAGGCTCACGCCACCGCCGAGCTGCTGTTGTACGGTCGCCTTCAGACTGCTATAGAGAAGCGACTGCGCCGGGTGGCTGTTCCACATCTGGCTGGCATTGGCGCTCAACGACACACTACGGCGCTGGGTCATTTGGTGCGACCAGCTCAAACTACCGCCAGCGGAGTGGGCGTGCGAGGTCGTCGCCAGCAGGGTCAGCGGGTTGCCCGGTGCAAGACTGGCCAGGAGTTGCGCATCCCGGTTGAAGACCTGCAGGCCGCCAGTAGCGGTTGCTGTCCAACTCGATCGTGGGCTGTACTGGTGCATGAAGTCGAGGGTTGACGTCCCACTCGTGAGCAGGGTCGCCAGTTCCAACGACAAACTTGCCGCGGCCGCGCCGGCGGACCCGATGCCGCCACCCAGCGCCTGGCTGGCGCGCTCTGGCATGCGCTCCGCGCTCGACGACCAGCTCAACGTGCTGTGCTGCCAGGCGTAAGTCCAGGATTGCTCATAGGTTTCTGCCACATAATTCAAAGCCGAGTGGCCGGCATACACCTGGCCTTCCGGGCTGAAGGTGGCGGAGAAGCGGCTGCGTGGACCGAGCCAACTCCGCCCCAGGCTGAATTGGTAATGCGTGGTGGCCGAGGCCTGCGGATTTGAGGTCGACAGCAGCACATTGGTGTCCAAACCCTGCGTCACCTGCGCCGATGTCTGCCAGCCGCCAGCGGAGCCGGCGGCTGGGGCCTGGGCCCAGAGGCGCATGCCCAACCCCAGGGCCGCCAGCGCGCCCCAAGCGGTCGTGCAGCGGCGGATGGAGGCGATTGAGACGCCAGCGCTCACGGCACCACCACGATGTCGTTGGGCTTGAGCAGAATGTTTTCCTCGGGGTGCAGCCCACGGCTGACGTCGTTGTAGTTGAAGGGGTAGCGCCACTCGACACCGTTGACCTTGCGGATAACGTAGATTTTCGCCGGGTGGGCGAAATCGCGCAGACCGCCCGCCTGGGCGATGGCATCAAGCACGGTGGTGGGCTGATTCAGGGCGAAGCTGCCGGGATGGTTCACCATGTCCAGGATGTTGAAGCGGCGGCTCTGCGCGTCCTGCAACATCACCGTCACTGCGGGATGGTCGATGTATTTCTTGAGGCGCTCGGTGATCGCCGCCGCCAACTGTTCGGTGGTCAAGCCCTGCGCCTTCAATTCCCCCGCCAGGGGCAGGGTGAGGCGGCCGTCGGGACGGACGGGCAGTGAGCGGCTGATCTCCGGCTCTTTCCAGACATCAATGGCCAGCACGTCGCCCGGACCAATCTGATATTCGGGGTCGGCGCTGGCGGCGCTGGCGGGGCGGGCGGGGCGGGCAGGGCTAGACGCGTTAGGCGCGTTAGATGCCTTCGCCGAGGTGGCGCTGGAGCTCATGGCGCTGGCCTTGCCGGCCGCCGCGCTGGTCGATACGCCGGGGTGTTGGGCGCTGGCGGGCGCCACGCCCAGCACCAGAGCCAAGGCCGCCGCCAGCGAGAGGGACTCCAATCGATTGATGCCGGAAAACATGTTACAAATCATCCTGACTACTCGATTTCGCTGGGGGCGGAATTGGGCGTCCGCTTCGAGGGCAATTCGAGTTTTTTGATTTTGTAGAGCAGGGCGCGATAGCTGATCTGCAGCGAGTTGGAGGTGCGCCGCCGGCTCCAATTGTGCTTTTGCAGGGTGCGCGCGATCACCACGCGTTCGACCTTCTCGACCGTTTGCCGGGTGATTTCCTTCAGTGACAGTTCGGAATCCTGATCGAATTCAAGCCCCAACTCCTCCTGGCTACGGGGCGCCATTTCCCGCGCGATGACGTCCTCGGTACCCAGGATCACCAGACGCTTGATCAGGTTCTGCAACTGGCGCACGTTGCCGGGCCAGGAGTATTCGCACAACTGACGCAGTGAGGCGCTGGCGAGCGGCGGCACCGGGCGCTGGTAACGTTCACTATAGAGGCGGAGGAAGTATTGCACCAGCCCGGGGATATCCTCGGCGCGCTGGCGCAGCGGCGGCAGCACGATGACCAGCGCGGAGATGCGGTAGTACAGGTCGCGCCGGAACAGACCGCGCTCGATATCACGCTCCAGGTCGCGGTTGGTGGCACAGACGATCCGTGCCTGAATCACGCGCTCGGCGCTACCGCCAATGCGGGCGAAATGACCATCCTGCAGCAGTTGCAGCAGCTTGGCCTGCAGATCCAGGGCAAAGTCGCCAATTTCATCCAGGAACAGGGTGCCGCCATCGGCCATCTCCACCCGGCCGGGCTTGGTCTGGATCGCGCCCGTAAAAGCTCCCGGCTCGTAACCGAAGAGCTCACTCTCCACCAGATTGGCGGGCAACGAGGGGCAGTTGACTTGCACGAACGGCCCGTCTTTCCAGGGCGATTGGGCATGGAGTGCGCGCGCAATCAACTGCTTGCCGGTCCCGCTCTCGCCGTACACCAGCGCCGGAATACGCGTGCTCGCCACCCGGCTGAGCATCAGGCGCACGCGCGCCATGGCTTCGCTGACGCCAAACAGAATTTCGTCCGCCGGCAGCTCGTCCGCAACGGAGGCCTGCGGACCGGCGCTCAGCGGTGTGATTGGATATGACAGATGCGTTGTCCTCTCTCGGGCTTGTTCTACGCAAACCGATGGCCATGTTGGTGTCGGGGCGTTTATGAGCAAACTTTTGCGGCCAATGCCTGCTGTCTCAAGCGATTGCGCGCGTCATCGACGCCAGGAGCCGCATGGACAAAGGTCGAAAGTCGGCTGCCGACCGGAGGTTTATTTCCGTGACAACGGGAAAACTATTTCCCTCGGCACCCGCCGCGACCATGGAATGCGCACACTTATGCATACTTCCGCCCGGCGTCGCCGTGCCCAAGCTAGCTCGACCGAGCTGACGGGTGGCTCGCCACTTTTCGTTGGGTCGCTCCCGCGATGCTCGCACTGTGAGCACCGCTCGCTTGTGGGCGGGCGTCGACTGGCGGCAGCGGGCGCCCGCTCTGCTCGTGGCGCTTCCAAGCTGCCTCGAGCTGAGCAGTGCAAGATGGATCTCATCAACCGCCAAGCCTACAGGTTGCGCAGCCTTGAAAACTGCCGCCGGCGCGCCAAGGTACTATGTGGGTGACCTCTCTTCCGTGGTTCAAGCCCCCCCGTTTTTGGCGTAGAGCCGGGGGCTGGCGAGGTGATTGAAAAGATTGGTCGGGACGGCGAGATTTGAACTCGCGACCCCTTGCACCCCAAGCAAGTGCGCTACCGGGCTGCGCTACGTCCCGAAACCATCATTAAAACCATCGTCACGGCGGGTATCGACGGGGTGAAGCCAGTCTAACACGCGGGCTTGGCCAAGCGCTCGGCGATGGCGGCCAGCTCGTTGCGCACCTTGATCAGCAGCTCCCGCTCCCGGCCCGAGGCCAGCGGCAGTGCCGCCTGCGCGCGCACGCCGTCGTGCTCGGATTTCAGCTTCTTCTTGGCGCCCGCGATGGTGAAGCCCTGCTCGTGCAGCAGGCTCTTGAGGCGCAGCACCATCTCCACCTCGCGGCGGCGGTAGAGGCGCTGGCCGGTGGTGCTTTTGCCGGGCCGCAGCGCCGGGAACTCGGTCTCCCAGAACCGCAACACGTAAGGCTCGAGCTGGGCCAGCTTGGCCACCTCGCCGATGCGGAAGTACAGCTTATCCGGTATGACTACCGACGGCATTATGGCCATGGTACTACTAGCCGGGCGGCGCGAGGTTCTCGACGCACGTCCACCGCACACGTCCACCGTTATTTGTCACACAATCCCGGTGGCAAGCGTTATGGCGTCAAGTGTGTTGATCAACCCTGCTTGACTCCTCCGCCCAACGGCGCGGGCGCGGTTCCCCCAGAGCCGCCAGGGGCCGCCGGATTCACTTGATCGGAAATCGTGAGGCCATGCCATTTTTTCGTGCATCGTTAATTTGTTCACTGCTCCTGCTTCCCTGGGCCGCGCGCGCGCAGTCCCCAGCGCCGGGCGCGGCCTCTGCGGCAGCCGCGAACGCGGTGCTACAGGGGCGCGTGCTCGACCCCACCGGGGCGGTGGTCGCGGGCGCCAAGGTGGCCGTGATCGCCAGCAACAAAACCCTCCGCCAAGCCGTGACCTCGAGACAGGGAACGTTTGCCCTGCACGGCCTGCCCGCCGGCGGGGCGCAACTGGTAGTGACGGCTCCGGGGTTCGCCGCCTATCGCCAGAGCTTGGCCCTGGGCTCACCCGCGGCCACCAAGCTCACCGTTCAACTCGCGCTGGCGACCAGCCAGCAGCACGTCTCGGTGCAGAGTGCGGCCACCACGGTCAGCTTGCAACCTGCCGACCGCGCCGGCGCGGTGACCCTTTCGGGCCAGGCACTGCAGAGTCTCTCCAGCGATCCCGACCAACTGCAAACCGACCTGCTGGCCCTGGCCGGGCCGGCGATTGGTGGCGGCGGCGGGACGGTCTACATCAACGGCTTTACCCAAGGCGACATTCCGCCCAAATCGGCCATCAGCTCCGTTAAGGTCAACAACGACCCCTTCGCCGCCCGCTACGCCCGCCTCGGCTACGGCCGCATCGAGATCGAGACCAAGCCCGGCGCGCAGAACCTGCACGGAGACGTGTCCTACGACGGCAACACTTCCCGCCTGAATGCGCTCAATCCGTTCCTGACCGGCGCGGGTATAGCTCCGCCCCAATACCACTCCAATATCTACAGCTTCGACTTGGGCGGCCCCGCCGGTAAATCCATCTCCTGGCTTCTGAGCGTCGAGCACCGCGACATCTCCAATATCAACGTCATCAACGCCCAGACCCTGGACTCCAACCTGGCGCCGCAAACCTTCATCGCCAGCGTGCCCAACCCCAACCATCGCACCGCCATCACACCCCAGCTGGACGTCCAGTTGACACCCTCCAACACGCTCTCCGGGCACTATGAGTTCCTGCAATTCTCGGAATCCGGCAACGGAGTTGGCGGCACCACGCTGCCCACCGCGGCCAACAGCGATCTCAGCCATCGCCACAATCTGCAGATCGCCGACACGCAGATCCTCGGCCCCACCATGGTCAACGTGACCAGCTACCAATTTCTCCATCATTGGGAACGGGATACGCCTGCCAGCACCAGCCCCACCCTGCAGGTGCTCGGCGCCTTCACCACCGGCGGCAACGCGAACGGGGCTTACGCCAACTGGGAAACGCATAACGATCTGCGCGACGACCTCAGCCTTGACCGCGGCGCCCACCAGATCATGATCGGCGGCGAGGTCCGCCAGGTGAGCCGCACCGAATCCAACGCCGCGAATTACAATGGGGCCTTTGTTTTTAGCTCGCTCGCCGATTACCAAGCCACCCAGACCGGCCTGCAAAATGGGTTGACGATGGCCCAGATTCAGGCCGCCGGCAACGGACCCAGCCAGTTCAAGCTCACGGCTGGAGCTCCGCTCGCCCACATCCTGCGCATGGATGCGTCGCTTTACGCCCAGGACACCTGGCGATTGCGATCCAACCTGACGGCCACCTATGGCCTGCGCTTCGAGTCCGAGAACATGCAGCACGACCACTCCGATTGGGCGCCCCGCCTGGGTGTGGCGTGGGGACTGGGCGGCAGCCAGCCCAGCACGGTGCTGCGGGCTGGCTTCGGCGTATTTTACGAGCGCCTCGACGACGATCAAATGATCGTCGCCGCCCACTCGCTCACCTCCAACCAGCGCCAGTACATCGTCAACGCCCCCGCCTTCTACCCCAATCTTCCCGCGCCCGGCGCCTTGGCTTCGCTGCCCGCCGCGTATCCCACCACCTACACCTACGCGCCGCTGCTGCAAGCGCCGCTCACCGCGACTACCAGCGTCAGCCTGGAACACCAATTCGGCCGCCGGAGCTCGGTTTCGCTGAGTTATCTCCACTCCTCCGGCTCGCACCTGTTCCTCACCAACGACATCAACGCGCCGCTGCCGGGAACCTTCGACCCCGCCGTCCCCGGCAGCGGCACCCGTCCATTGGGTAACGCCCGCGGCAACATCTACGAGTACCAGTCCCGCGGCATCTACCGCCAGAATCAGCTCACGCTGAACTTCAAGGCGCACCCCTCGAGCGCCTTATCGCTATCCGGTTATTACACCTTCAACAACGCGCACACCAACACCGGCGGAGCCGACAGTTTTCCCGCCAACCCCTGGAACCTGCTCGCCGACTATGGCCGCGCCCCCTACGACGTGCGGCACCGGTTCTACATCAGCGGCACGATTGCGCTGCCCTGGGGCTTCAGCGCCGACCCGTTTCTGGTGGCGCAGTCGGGGCAGCCCTTCAGCCTGACGCTGGGCGAGGACCTCTACGGTACCGGCCAGCAGAACGCCCGGCCCGCATTAGCCGGTCCCAACACGCCTTCCGCCAACCTGGTCCAAACGCCGTATGGAACTTTCGATCGGGCCCCGTTAGGTGCCGGCACCGGTGCCATCATCGCGCCCAACACCGCCACCGGACCGGCAGCGGTGTCGCTGAACCTGCGCCTCACCAAAGACTTCAAACTCACGCTCGGCGATCATCGCTACCAGCTCAGCCTGGGCGCATCCGCCCGCAATTTGCTGAATGCCGTCAATCTCGCCGCCCCGGTGGGCAATCTCAACTCGCCCCGCTTCGGCCAGTCCATCTCCCTAGCTGGCGGCGAATACTCCGGCGGCGCCGCCAACCGCCGCATCGACATCGTCGCTTCGGTCAGCTTCTGACCTGCGCGCCTCCGGCGCACGAACGGCGAAGCCGGCGGGATCTCGGCCGGTGCGGCCACCGCCCGGGGCCGAGGTCGCGCCTCCAGCGCACGAGCAGGGGGGGCCGGGGCCCCCGCGACGCGCTGGAGGCCAAGCGGGCGGCGTCAGCCCGGTGCCCCGCCAAGCAACGCCTCCGGCGCACGAGCGGGGCGCAGGGGTCCGCGACGCGCCGGCGGCGAAGCCGGGCGCCCGCGCCCAGCGATGCCGCCCGCGTTAGACCTACGTCCTATAGCTGCCGTTGATGCGAATATAGCCCTCGGTCAGGTCGCAGGTCCAGATCCAGGCTTGCGCTTTCCCGGCGTGCAGATTGATGCGGACGGTGACCTCGGGCCGCTCCAGGCGCGCTTTGGCCTCGACCTCGTCGAAGGCCAGCGCCACCCCCTTGCGGTACACGGCGAGGCCGCTGAACCAGATCTCGGCCCGGTCGGGG
>Ga0307372_10005249_pt1 | contig 19560 bp, 31 predicted proteins | sample OX1MG_FD_202533 | JGI IMG/M metagenome (GOLD analysis project Ga0307372, IMG submission 202533) | Soil microbial communities from Risofladan, Vaasa, Finland - OX-1 | ecosystem: Environmental > Terrestrial > Soil > Coastal area > Acid sulfate soil | place: Finland: Risofladan, Vaasa | collected...
GGGAGACAACGTGACGGCGGAGATCTCGTTGATCACGCCGGTAGCGCTGGAGAAGGGGCTGCGCTTCGCGATCCGCGAAGGCGGGCACACCGTCGGCGCCGGCGCCGTCACTGAGATCATCGAGTAAATTATGCCAAACGGAGAAAAGATTCGGATTCGTTTAAAGGCGTACGATCACCGCATTCTCGACCAGTCGACCCGCGAAATCGTCGACACGGCCAAGCGGACCGGCGCTGACGTGGCTGGGCCGATTCCATTGCCCACGGTGATCAACCGCTGGACGGTGCTGCGGTCGCCCCACGTGGACAAAAAATCGCGCGAGCAGTTTGAAATGCGCACGCATAAGCGGCTGATCGATATTCTGGAACCGACTCCGGACACGGTGGACGCGCTGATGAAGCTCGATCTGCCTCCGGGCGTGGACGTGGAAATTAAGGCGTTTGGCAGGGAACACACGGCCAAGTGACGACCCGGACGGGGGCGTCATCCTTAGGTAGCGACAGGGTAGCGAAGGACTGGTAGCAAAGTATTTCGCGAGCTGCGATTGCAAAGGACGAAACGGAAATGGCGGTCAACGGCATATTGGGAATCAAGCTGGGCATGACGCAAGTCTTCGCCGAGGACGGTACGTCGGTGCCGTGCACGGTGCTGCAGGCGGGCCCGTGCGTGGTGGTCGAGCGGCGCACCAAGGATAAGCACGGATACGACGCCGTGCAGATTGGCCTGGTCGAATTCATCAAGCCGCAGCGCGTTACGAAAGCAATGACGGGCCACTTCAAGAAGGCTGGCGTGGCCCCGATGCGCTATCTCGGCGAAGTGCGCGTTGATGAGTCGAAGGATGAAACCAAGCCCGGCGACCGCGTGCTGGTCGATGGCTTTCAAGTTGGCGAATACGTGGATGTAAGCGGCGTCAGCAAAGGCAAAGGCTTTCAGGGCGGCGTGAAGCGCTGGCATTATCGCGGCGGCGACGCGTCGCACGGCTCGATGTTCCACCGCGCGCCGGGCGGCATTGGCGCCAGCTCGTTTCCTTCGCGCGTCTGGAAAGGCCAGCATTTCCCGGGGCACATGGGCGCGGAGCAGAAAACGTCCAAGAATTTGCGCGTGGTGAAAGTGGACGCGGAAGAGAACTTGCTGTTGGTTCGCGGCGCGGTTCCCGGCCCGTCCGGCAGTTACATTTACATTCGCAAGGCCAAGGCGGGGAAGTAAGCGCCGCCAAAACGATCGACTAAAGAAGAGACGACGATGCCTGTTGTGGACGTTATAAATCTGGATGGAAAGACGGTCGGCCAGCTCGAGCTAGCCGACGACGTGTTCGCGGCGGAAGTAAATCCGCACCTGCTGCACGAAGCGGTGCGTCACTTCCTGGCTGGCGAGCGCGCCGGCACGCACAAGACCAAGGACAAGAGCGAAGTCAGCGGCTCGGGCAAGAAGCTGTGGAAACAGAAGGGAACCGGCCGCGCGCGCATCGGCTCGATTCGGTCGCCGCTATGGCGCCATGGCGGCACGGTGCATGGCCCGGTGCCGCGCAAGTACGGTTACGCGCTGCCGAAGAAGATGATTCTCGGCGCGCTGCGTTCGGCGCTGACCACCAAGCTCTCGCAGCAAAAGCTGTTCGTGGTGGACGGCTGGCAGCTCGAATCGCATAAGACCAAAGCGTTTCGCGCGGCGCTCTCGAAGCTCGATGGCGAAGCGAAGTCGATTCTGCTGGTGGATGCGGGCGACAACGTCAATCTGGAACGCGCCAGCCGGAATCTCGAAGGCGTGACGCTGGTCGAGCCCTCGCGGCTCGGTCCTTATGACTTGCTGCGCCACGACCGCCTGATGCTTTCGCGCGAAGCGGCCGCCAAGTTGAGCGGAGCGCTCTCGGCTACGAAATCGAATGCTTCGCCAGAACAAGCCAGTGATCAGGGTGCCAAACAGGCCAGCGCGACTACAGCAGCAGCTGACGCAGAGTTGCACCCCGCGAAGGCTGCGGCCAAAAAGCCGGTGAAGGCCTCCGCGAAAGCGGCGCCCAAGGCGGCCAAAAAACCGGCCGTGAAAAAGGCCGCGGCGAAGCCCAAGGCGAAAAAGGAATAAGCGATGGCCACCAGGCTCTATCAAGTGATTCGCCGCCCGATCATCACCGAAAAAGGTCTGGGCGTGAAGGAACTGCAGCACACGGTGGTTTTCGAAGTGGCGCGCGACGCCACCAAGACGGAAATCAAGGAAGCCGTGCAGCGGATTTTCAAGGTGAAAGTCGACCATGTGCGCACCGCGATTTACCATGGCAAGCTGCGCCGCCGCGGTCGCGCCGAAGGATTTCGCAGCGACTGGAAGAAAGCGTACGTGAAGCTCGCTCCCGGCGAAAAAATGATCGAGTACGCGGAGAATTTGTAGTTCGAGAAAGCGCGCGCCAAGCGCCCGAAACAGCAGCAGCATAGATTCGAGTCAGACGTTCGAGGCAAAGATGGCACTGAAAACATTTCGACCGTACACACCGTCGCGGCGGTTCCTCACCATGCTCGATAAGAGCGAGGTGACCAAGCAGTCGCCGGAGAAATCCCTGACCGAGCCGAAGAAGCGCACTGGCGGGCGCAACTCGCACGGCGAAGTGACGTCGTGGCACCGCGGCGGAGGGCACGCGCGGCGCTACCGCTCGATCGATTTCCGGCGCGAGAAGACCGGAATCCCGGCGAAGGTCGCGGCCATCGAATACGATCCCAACCGTTCGGCGCGCATCGCGCTGCTGCACTACGCGGACGGCGAAAAGCGTTACATCCTGCATCCGGTGGGCCTGGAAGTGGGCATGACGGTGCAGAACGGTGAAGGCGCGGACATTCTTCCCGGCAACGCGCTGACCATCCGGCACATTCCTCCCGGCACCATGGTCCATAACCTGGAGCTGTATCCTGGCAAGGGCGGGCAAGTGGTGCGCTCGGCGGGCGGGTCGGCGCAGCTATTGAGTAAAGAGGGCGATGTCGCCCTGGTCAAGCTCCCTTCGGGAGAAGTCCGGCGGTTCAGCGTGGACTGCATGGCCACCGTCGGGCAGCTTGGGAATTTGGATCACGAGAATGTGACTTACGGGAAAGCGGGCCGCACGCGGTGGCATGGAAAACGTCCCACGGTGCGTGGCGTGGCCATGAACCCGGTGGATCACCCGCACGGTGGCGGTGAGGGTCGCGTGAAGGGCAACCACCCGCAGACTCCCTGGGGATTTCCGACTCTGGGCGCCAAGACGCGAAAGAAACGTCCCAGCGACCGGATGATCGTGGAACGGCGCAAGCCGTAGTTTGGAGCAGCAGTTAAAAGTAGTTTGGAGCAGCAGTTAAAACATGAACCCGGCGCGGCGGGGAATCGAGAGTGTCGTCATGAGTGCCACACGAACGTCGAGACGCGCGTCCCGGCGGTTGGCGCGGAAGGCAACTCCGCGCCGAGCCGCGAAGCCGGCGGCCAAGGCCGCTGGAAAGTCCGCCGCCCAGCCCGCAGCCAAGCTGGCCGGGAAAGTACATTCGAAGCTGTCGCCTCCGCCGCAGATTTTGTACCGGCTGTGCAAGGGCGGATGGGCCGTGATTGTGGAAACGGTTCAGAACGCGTCGGGAACGCGGTTTGTTTGCCCGTTTTGCCCGCTGTCCCATCGCGTGCCGGGTCCGGTGCGGGGATTCCGCAAAATGCGCCGGGCGCAGTGGATCAAGTTGCGCCGAGTGGAGGAGTAGGAGACCGATGCCGCGTTCGTTGAAAAAGGGTCCGTTTATCGACGGCCACCTGCAGGAAAAAGTGGCGGCGCTTAACGCCCGCAATGAAAAGAAAGTGGTGAAGACGTGGTCGCGCCGGTCCACCATTTTGCCGGAGATGGTTGGTCACACCATCGCCGTGCACAACGGGAAGAAGTTCATTCCCGTGTACATCACCGAGCAGATGGTGGGTCACAAACTCGGCGAATTCGCGCCCACCCGCAGCTTCAAGGGCCACGGCGTGAAAGCGGCGCTCGAAAGGGCGGCGGCATCAGCTCCAGGAGCCCCCGCTGCGGCTCCGGCGGGAAGAGCGTAAGCAGCACAGCAGGAGTTTGAAATTTTTCAGCTGCAGAGGGAATGATGGCGACGGCAACGCAGGGACAATTTGAGGGCGTAGCGATCACGCGGTTTCTTCGCGTGTCGCCGCAGAAGGCGCGCTTGGTGATCGATCTGATCCGCGGACACCGCGCGGAAGACGCGCTGCAGACGCTGCGCTTCACCAAAAAGCGCGTGGCCAAAGACGTGGAGAAAACGCTGCGCAGCGCCATTGCCAACGCCGAGCGCAAAGCGGACGACGCCGGCGAATCGCTCGATGTGGACGCGCTGTACGTGACCAGCTGCTGCGTGAATGAAGGGCCGCGCTGGAAGCGCATGCGTCCCGCGCCGATGGGCCGCGGATTCCGCTACCAGAAGCGCACCAGCCATATCGTGGTGCACGTTGCCGAGCACGCCAAGGCCACCGAGAGCCGTGTGGCGGCCGCGGCTGCCGAAGCGGAAGCGTCCAAGGGCGTGCGCGGAGCGGTGCGCAAGGCTCGCAAAGCGATCGAAAAGCGCGCCAAAGAGGCGCAAAAGCAGCAGAAGAAGAAGTAACAGCAAAAGCGGCGGAAAGAAGTAGGAGGCTCGTTTGGGGCAGAAAACACATCCGTACGGATTTCGGCTGGGCTACAACAAGGGCTGGCGCTCGCGCTGGTTCGCCAAGAAGGAGTATGCCGACCTGCTGCATGAGGACGTGGTGCTGCGCCGGCAATTGAAGGAGCGGCTGAAATCCGCTGGCATCGAAGGCATTGACATTGAGCGCGCCGCGAACAAGCTGGTAGTGCGGATTTACACCGCGCGGCCGGGAATCATCATCGGGCGCAAGGGCTCGGAAATCGACAAGCTGAAGAACGAAGTGCAGAAGCGTACCAAGCGCGAAGTGCACATCGATATTCAGGAAGTACATCGGCCGGAAATGGCCGCGCAGCTGGTGGCTGAGTCGATCGCGCTGCAGCTGGAAAAGCGCGTAGCTTTCCGCCGCGCCATGCGCAAAGCGGTGGATTCGGCGCTGCGTTTCGGCTGCAAGGGCATCAAGGTTCGCGTGGCGGGCCGGCTGAATGGAGCCGAAATCGCGCGCAAGGAATGGTACTTGCAGGGGCGGCTGCCGCTGCAGACGCTGCGCGCCAACATTGATTTCGGCACCGCCGAGGCGCATACGACGTACGGCGTCATCGGCGTGAAATGTTGGATTTATCAGGGCGAAAAGGTTCCGGAGCGTTCGCGGGCCGCTGCAACGGCTGCTGCCGCTTCGCAAGCTTAAAGGGACAGGTTAGACGTCTATGTTAATGCCCAAGAAGGTGAAGTACAGAAAACAGCAGCGCGGCCGTCGCAACGGCAAGGCGTGGCGCGGAGGCTCGCTGGCATTTGGCGAGTACGGGCTCAAGGCCATGGAGCCGGCTTGGATCACCGATCGCCAGATTGAAGCGGCGCGCGTGGCCATCACCCGCTTCATCAAGCGCGGCGGAAAGCTCTGGATTCGCGTGTTTCCAGATAAACCGTTCACCAAGAAGCCGGCTGAAACGCGTATGGGTAAGGGCAAAGGTCCACCGGAGCACTGGGTGGCGGTGGTGAAGCCCGGCCGCGTGATGTTCGAAATGTCCGGCGTGGATTTGGCTTCGGCGACCGCAGCGATGAAGCTAGCGGCTCACAAGCTGCCGATCGCGACGAAATTCGTGACGCGTGCGGAGGCACTCTGATGCCGCGGAGCATCGAGAAATATCAGGAAATGAATCCGAACGAGCTGGAGATCCAGCAGCGCGATCTGAGCGAGCAGATTTTCCGGCTGCGGTTTCAGATCGCGTCGGGACAAGCCGAAGGCTTAAAGAAGATGCGCGAGGCTCGCAAGGATCTGGCCCGCGTGAAGACGCTGCTGCGGCAAAAGCAGCTGCGGACGCAAACCGAGTCGAGGAAGGCGTAATGGCGAACGAAGCAGCGGCAACGGCAGCGCCGGAAGGCGCGCGCGAGCGCGGCGCGAGGCAGGAGTTGGTCGGCGTGGTGACCAGTGCTAAGATGGATAAAACCATCGTAGTAAAGGTCATTCGGACAACCCAGCACCCGCTCTATCGCCGTGTGGTGCGCTCAGCAAAAAAATACTACGCGCACGATGAAGCGCGTGAGGCGCGGATAGGCGACACGGTGCGGCTCGTCGCCACGCGTCCAATGTCGAAATTGAAGCGCTGGCGGCTCAAGGAAATTCTAGCCCGTTCGAATCGGGCTGCCTGAGCCGGTTTAGCAGGGGCCCCCAACGGACACAGCCGGCGGGGCGCGGGATAGGGGAGCACGACGATGGTTCAGATGCGGACGTGGCTGACGGTGGCCGATAATTCCGGCGCGCGCCAGATTACTTGCATCCTGCCGGTAGGTGGCGATGTGGGATTGACGGCCGGGTTGGGAGAAGTAATTACCGCGGCGGTGAAGGAAGCAGCGCCCGACAGCCAGATCAAGAAGGGCAAAGTAGTGAAGGCCGTGGTGGTTCGTACCAGAAAAGAGCATCGCCGCAAGGATGGAACGTACATCCGCTTTGATGATAACGCCGCGGTATTGATTAACGATGCGGGCGAGCCGGTGGGCACCCGCGTTTTCGGGCCGGTGGCCCGCGAGCTGCGCGACAAGAAGTTCACCAAGATCGTGTCGCTGGCTCCGGAAGTGTGGTAGCGATGAGAGAAAACACTCGAGAAATTCCGCCGATGGGCATTCGCCACGGCGACACGGTCAAAGTGATGTCGGGGCGCTCCAAGGGTAAGACCGGCAAAGTGCTCAGCGTAAATCCGGCCAAGAACACAGTGACCGTCGAACGCGCCAACATCATTAAGAAGCACACGCGCGCGAATCCCTCGAAGAACGTGCGCGGAGGGATTCTCGATAAAGAAGGCCCCATTCACGTATCCAATGTGATGCTGGTTTGCCCCGGCTGCGGAAAACACACCCGTGCGGGACACTCCAAGTTGCCGGACGGCACCAAGGTGCGCGTTTGCCGGCGCTGCAACCAGACGTTTGAGAGCTAAGAAGCCGAGGCTGAAGAAAAAACTATGAGCCGTTTGCACGATCGATATCGCAAAGAGGTGGTTCCGGCGCTTACCAAGCGCTTCGGGTACACCAACACCATGGCCGTTCCGCGCGTGGCCAAAGTCACGCTGAACGTCGGCCTGGGAGAGGCTAGCTCCAACGTGAAGCTGCTGGACACCGCGGCGGCTGAACTCGGGCAGATCGCCGGCCAGAAGCCGGTGATCACGCGCGCCAAAAAGTCCATCGCCAATTTCAAGCTGCGCAAGGGCATGCCCATCGGCTGCATGGTCACGCTTCGCGGCGAGCAAATGTACGAATTTCTCGACCGCGTCACTTCCGTGGTTCTGCCCCGCGTCCGCGATTTCAAGGGACTGCCGCCGAACTCGTTCGATGGCCGCGGCAATTACACGCTGGGATTGCGCGACCAGCTGGTATTTCCGGAAATCGATTACACGCGCGTCGACAAGATTAAGGGAATGAACATCACCATTACCACCACGGCCCGCAACGACGAAGAAGGCCGCGAACTATTGAAGCTGCTCGGCGTGCCGTTCCGGGCGTAACGCCGGGCATAAGGAGATCGAAAGAGAATGGCTCGAACCAGTCAATTCGCGAAGATGAAGCGCAAGCTGAAGTACAAAATTCGCCAGCGCAACCGCTGCCGCGTTTGCGGCCGCGCGCGCGGCTTCCTGCGCAAGTTCGAGATGTGCCGCATCTGCTTCCGCGGCATGGCCCTCAAAGGCGAGATCCCCGGCGTGGTAAAGGCCAGTTGGTAAGGCCGTTAGACAAGGACTGACGAATGACCACCGATCCCATCGCAGATTTTCTCACGCGCATCCGCAACGGCGCCCGCGCCCGGCATCCGCGCGTCGACGTGCCATCCTCGAAGATGAAAGTCGAGATCGCGCGTATTTTGAAGGACGAAGGCTATCTCGCCAATTTCAAGGTCGTGGAAGAAAAGGGCAAGCGCACGCTGCGCGTTTTCCTTCGCTACTCTTCCGACCGCCGCAGCGTGATCTCTGATTTGAAGCGCGTCTCCAAGCCCGGCGCGCGGCGCTACACCGGCAAGACCGGCATCCGCCAGGTGATGGGCGGCATGGGCATCTCCATTCTTTCCACGCCTCGCGGGTTGATGACCGGCCAGGTGGCGCGCAAGGAAGGCGTCGGCGGCGAACTGCTTTGCGAAGTTTGGTAGCAAGCCGCCGGTCAACCAGTTGCTGGTGAAGAAGGTTTGCAGCGAGTAGTTCTGTAGCGGCCAGCGGTTCTGTAGCAAGGTCCGGTAGAAAGGTTTTCGAGAACATGTCGCGAATTGGAAACAAAATCATCCCGGTGCCCTCGGCGGTAAAGATTCAGATCAAGGACACTGCCGTGGACGTTCAGGGCCCCAAGGGCAAGTTGACCATCACGCTGCCGCGCGGAATTCACTTCGAGCAGAAGGACGGCACGCTGATCGCCAAGCGTGAAAACGACGATCAGCGCGCCCTACACGGATTGGCCCGCGCGCTAGTGGCCAATGCCGTTACCGGCGTGACCCAGGGATTCAAGAAGGATCTCGACATCGTGGGCGTCGGCTACCGCGCCGAAGTGAAAGGCAAGAACCTGGTGCTCGCGCTGGGCTATTCACATCCGGTGGAGTTCCCAATTCCCGAGGGAATTCAAATCGCGGTCGAAAAGCAGACGCATATGTCCGTGACCGGAGCCAACAAGAATCAGGTGGGCCAGATCGCCGCGAATCTTCGCGCGCTGCGTCCGCCCGACCCATACAAGCAGAAGGGCATTCGCATCACCGGCGAGCGCCTGAAGAAGAAAGCCGGCAAAGCCGGAGCCAAGTCATCGGCGTAACTTTTTTGGAGGAGGAGTAGCGTGGCCATTTCGGTTCGAAGACTTTCGCGCGAGGCGCACCGCCAGCGCGTCCACGTGCGCATGCGCAAGCGCGTGGCCGGCACCCCGGAGCGTCCGCGCTTGTGCGTGCATCGCTCGTCGCGCCACATTCGCGCGCAGGTGATCGACGACTCTTCCGCGCGCACCCTCGTTTCCGCCAGCTCGCTCGACAAAGACGTGCGCTCGCAGATTCGCGGAGGCGGCAACATCGCCGCTTCCAAAGTAGTGGGAAAAATCGTCGCCGAGCGCGCTCGCGCCAAGGGAATTGAGAACGTCGTGTTCGATCGCGGCGGCTATCAATACCATGGCCGCGTGCAAGCGCTGGCGGAAGCGGCCCGTGAGGCGGGCCTGAAGTTCTGAATCCTATGCCGAAACAAGAGCTTAAAGATATGTTGTCAGTTCGCCGCCCAGTGGAAGCCAACCAGGCGAGCTTGAAGGACCAGGTGGTTTCCATCAACCGCGTCACCAAAGTGGTGAAGGGCGGCAAAAACCTCAGCTTTTCCGCGCTGGTTGTCGTGGGAGATCAGAACGGACATGCCGGATTCGGCATGGGCAAGGCGCGCGAAGTGCCCATGGCCATTCGCAAGGCCATCGAGCAGGCCAAGAAGAACATGGTCAAGTTCAACCTGCGCGGCACCACCATCCCGCATCAGGTCGTGGGGCTGTACGGTTCCGGGCAAGTGCTGCTGAAGCCCGCGCCCGAAGGTACGGGTGTAATCGCTGGAGGCCCGGTGCGCGCAGTGATGGAGGTTGCCGGAATTCAGAACGTGCTCACCAAGTCTCTGGGCACGTCGAATCCGCACAACGTAATCAAGGCCACGTTTGACGCGCTGCTGCACTTGAAGGACGCTGCGCGCGTGGCCGAAGCGCGCGGCAAGGGCGGCGCGGAAGAAATGGCGGCGTCGTAACCGCCCGCTGGAGAATTCTGAGGAATCATGGCCACATCGAAAAAAGAATCGGGCACGGTTAAAATCAAGTGGGTGCGCAGCTTTATCGGCTGCCCGCGCGATATGCGGCAGGCCATTCGCGGCCTGGGCTTCCGCCGCATGCACCAAGTGGTGGAGCGCCAGGATACGCCCTCGATTCGCGGCATGATCGCGAAAGTCCACCATCTCGTTGAAATCCAGAAGTAGCTGGGGAATCCATGGAACCGACACTATCGAATTTGAAACCGCCGCGCGGCTCGCGACATCGCAAGGTGCGCGTGGGGCGCGGCATGGGCTCGAAGCTGGGCAAGACGTCCGGCGCGGGCAATAAGGGCCAGCAATCCCGCCGCGGCTATTCGCGGCGCGCTGGCTTCGAGGGCGGCCAGATGCCTCTGCACCGCCGCTTGCCGAAGCGCGGCTTCTCGAGCCCGTTCCCGAAAACATTCGCCGTGGTCAACGTGGAAAGCCTCAATGCGTTTCCCGCGGGCGAAACCGTCACTCCCGAATCGCTCGCCGGTCGCGGCTTGATTCGCGCCACGCGCGGCAGCATCAAGATTCTCGGAGACGGTGAGTTGAAAGTCGCGTTGACCGTGCGCGCGCACGCCTTCAGCAAGTCCGCGGAAGAGAAAATCGCGAGCGCCGGAGGGAAGGTCGAAGTAATCGCATGAAGAAGTTAGTCGAGGCCATTCGCAATATTTTTATCACGCCGGATCTGCGCAATCGCGTGCTGTTCACGCTTGCCATTCTGGCCGTGTATCGCCTCGGCGCGTTTATTCCTACTCCTGGCATCAACACCTCCTTGCTCGGCCAGCTGTTCGATGAGAGCCGCGGCTCGGTGCTGGGCCTGATCGACCTCTTCAGCGGCGGCAACCTGCGCCGCTTGACTATATTCGCGCTGGGCATCATGCCGTACATCACCGCCGCCATCATTTTGGAATTGCTGGTGGTGGTGTGGCCGTACCTCGAGCGCCTGCAAAAAGAGGGCGAGCTCGGTCGCCGCAAGATCACGCAGTACACGCGCTACCTGACCATCGTTCTGAGCTTGTTCCAGTCCTTCACCATCGCGCTCACCCTCGAGCGTCAGAGCATGAACGGAGCGGCGCTGGTCTATCATCCGGGTATCCACTTTATCCTGATGACCATGCTCACGCTGACCACCGGCTCCGCGTTCATCATGTGGCTCGGCGAACAGATCAGCGACCGCGGCATCGGCAACGGCATGTCGCTCATCATATTTGCCGGCATCGTGGTGGGTTTGCCGCGCGCCGTTACCGATCTTTTTGACAAGGCGGAAACGCGCCAGTGGGGCTCGTTTACGCCTATCGCGCTGATCGGCTTGGTGGTGCTGATGGCCGCGGTAGTGGCGTTTATCGTATTCGTCGAAAGCGGGCAGCGGCGCATTCCCGTGCAGTACGCTAAGCGCGTAATGGGGCGCAAGGTCATGGGCGGGCAGATGACCTATCTGCCGCTGCGTGTCAACGCCGGCGGCGTGATCCCGCCGATTTTTGCCAGCTCCTTGTTAACCTTTCCGCAGACGGCGGCGCTGCTGTTTAAATCCAAGTCGCCCATATTCGAATCGATTGCGCGTTCGATCAGCTGGGGCGAGCCCCTGTACACGCTCTTATATGTGGTGCTGATTATCTTTTTTGCTTTCTTTTACGTTGGCATCATCTTCAATCCCACGGATCTCGCGGACAACATGCGCAAATACGGCGGGTTCATTCCCGGCATTCGTCCCGGGAGGAACACGTCCGAGTACATCAACCGCATCTTGACGCGGCTTACCTTTGTGGGCGGCGTGTACCTGGCGGTCGTGTGCTTGCTGCCGGAATGGATGATTTCCGGCATTCACCTGCAGCATCTGTGGCTGGTGGGCAACTGGTTTGACACGCATATGTGGCGGTTCGTGCTGGATGGTTTGGGCGTGCAGTTTTATTTCGGAGGCACGTCGCTGCTGATCGTCGTCGGTGTGGCGATGGATACCGTGCAGCAGCTCGAAGCGCAGTTGGTGATGCGGAATTACGAAGGGTTTGTGCGGAAGGGCCGCGCGCGTAGTCGTCGTAGTTGAACAGGTAAATAGCCGTTGCAGTTCAATCCCGTTCGGCGGTGACGATGGCTCTCAATCGTGCTGTGATTTTTCTGGGTCCTCCCGGCGCCGGGAAAGGCACTCAGTCGAAGTTGGCCGCGCAGCGGTGCGGATTGCCGCATCTCTCCACCGGCGATATGTTCCGCGATGCGATTGCCCGCGGAACGCCGCTGGGTAAGAAGGTGCAGCCAATCTTGGCGTCCGGTGAGTTGGTGTCGGATGATTTGGTGACGGGCATGGTGGAAGAGCGGCTTTCGCAGCGCGACTGCGCCCACGGCTTTATTTTCGACGGATTTCCGCGCACCTTGCCGCAGGCGCGGCAGCTCGACGAGCTGCTGGCTTCCAAGGGTTTCGGCAAGCCGTTGGTGATCGAGTTTTGCGTCAGCCCGGAGAAGCTGTTCCGGCGGCTGGCTGGACGTTGGACTTGCACGGTGGGCGGCGAGATTTACAACGAGTTCGACGCGCCGCCGAAAGTTCCGGGCGTCTGCGATGGTGATGGCGGCAAGCTGGTGCAGCGTCCCGACGATCGGCCCGAAGTAGTTCGGGAGCGCCTCACGGCCTACGAACGGCAGACCAAGCCGCTCGCGGAATATTACCGCCGCCTCGGCGTGCTGGAAGTGGTGGATGCCGGTAAGAGCGTTGACGAAGTTAGCCGCGCCCTCAACGCCATTTTGCACTGCGCGGAAGGAAACAATGGTCGTTTGTAAATCAGCCGCCGAACTGGAAAAGATGTATCGATCGGGGCTGATCGTATGGGGCGCGCTGGATAAGATGCGCGCCATGGTCCAGCCCGGAATTTCGACCAAGCAGCTGGACAAGTTCGCTGAGTCGTACACCATCGAGCATCACGCGCGGCCGGCGTTCAAGGGCTACCGCGGATATCCTGGTTCGGTTTGCACGTCGATCAACCAGGAAGTGGTGCACGGGATTCCGTCGGCTTCGCGGAAGCTGCGCGAAGGCGACATTCTCTCGATGGATTTCGGCGTGGAGCTCGACGGATATTTTGCGGACGCGGCTCTGACGGTGCCGGTTGGCAAGATTTCTCCCGAACGGGAAAAGCTGCTGCGCGTCACGCGCGAATCGCTCGAGCGCGGCATCGACAAAGTGCGCCCGGGAAACCGGCTGGGCGATGTATCGGCAGCCGTGCAACAATGGGTAGAAAAGAACGGCTATTCGGTGGTGCGCGAGTTCGTCGGGCACGGCATCGGCACCAAGATGCACGAAGATCCGCAGGTGCCGAATTACGGCCCCGCGGGCCAAGGCCCGAAGCTGCAGGAGGGCCTAGTGATCGCCATCGAGCCGATGGTGAATGCCGGAGCCCCGGCCGTTCGCGTTCTGAGCGACGATTGGACGGCGGTTACCGCCGATGGCAGCGACTCGGCTCATTTCGAGCATACCGTGGCTGTCACCAAGGATGGTCCGTGGATTTTGACCCGGCCGCGGGGAGCAGCCGGACCGTGCTGGTAGCGCGGGAAAAAGTTTTTTAGCGGAGCGGATGGGAGTGTATGGCGAAAAGGCCTATAAAAGATCGCAACAAGCCGGCCGAGGAAAGCGGCAAGGAAGACGCCATCGAAGTGATGGCCACGGTCATCGAGCCGCTGCCCAACGCCATGTTTCGCGTCGAGCTGGATAATAAGCACCAGGTGCTCGCGCATATCTCCGGCAAGATGCGCAAGAATTTTATCCGCATCCTTTCGGGTGATCGCGTGGCGGTCGAGCTTTCCCCCTACGATCTCACGCGCGGCCGAATTGTCTACCGCTACAAATAGCGGCCGGCCTGAGTGGCAGCCGCGGAGTTCGCGCTCGGTTTTTCGGGGGTCGGAGCTTTAGCTCCGACATTTGGGTGGTGAGTATGACCGGGCTTTAGCCCCTGAGGCGTGCGCGGCGGGAAGGATTGGTAAAATGAAAGTTCGGGCATCAGTCAAGAAAATTTGCATGAAGTGCAAGGTGATTCACCGGCGCGGCGTGGTGCGCGTGATTTGCGTCAACCCGAAGCACCGCCAGCGCCAGGGATAGTCACGAAAAGTTTCGGGAATCGCGGGAGGAATTAGATGGCACGCATTGCAGGAGTTGATTTGCCGCCGAATAAGCGGCTGTGGGTCGGCCTGACGGCGATTTACGGCATCGGGCAGCATCGCGCCCGCACCCTGGCCGCCAAGGCCAGCGTCGACCCAACGAAAAAGATTAAGGATCTGACCGAGGACGAAGTCAACCATCTGCGCAACGCCATCGAGGCCGAAGGCGGCGTCGAAGGCGATCTCCGCAAGGAACAGCAGATGAACATCCGCCGGCTGATCGAAATTCAGTGCTACCGCGGGCTCCGGCACCGCCGCAATCTGCCGGTGCACGGCCAGCGCACGCACACCAACGCTCGCACGCGCAAAGGTCCGCGCAAGGGCGCCGTGGCAGCCAAGAAGAAAACGATGGCCCGCAAGTAGTCGGTTGCCGTGAGTAGGCGCTTTGTGGGCCGCAGCTTTAGCTGCGACATCGGGTAAGCAAAGTTCGAGCGGCTTCAGCCGCTGAAGTGCCCAGCAGATTGAATTACAGAGAGAGGAACGAGCGTGGCAAAAGAGACGGACGCAACAGCAGCGCCAGCAGCGGGAAAACCCGCGAAGCGCAAAAAAGAATTCCGCAAGAAGCGCGAAAAGCGCGTGGTGCCCCACGGCGTGGTGTGCATTCAGGCCACGTTCAACAACACCATCGTCACACTCACCGATCCCGATGGCCGCGCCGTCAGCTGGGCTTCCGCCGGCTCGGTGGGATTCAAGGGCTCGCGCAAGGGCACGCCGTACGCCGCGCAGCAGGCTGCCGTCTCCGCGGCGGGCGTCGCTCGCGATCAGTACGGCATGAAGTCCGTGGAAGTGCGCGTAAAAGGTCCCGGAGCGGGACGCGAGTCCGCAGTCCGTGCGCTGGCGTCTTCCGGGCTGCACATCAACGCGATCAAGGACGTTACGCCCGTGCCGCATAACGGCTGCCGTCCTCCCAAGCGCCGCCGCGTCTAATTGGATTGCCGTCAGGGCACGACTTCAGTCGTGCCTTATCGGGCCAGGCAGGGAGCGGCTTCAGCCCCTGAGGGCGACAGAGGTAGATGCGCAGGGCTTTAGCTCTGCGGATAGACGAAGGATTAAAAAGGGGCTTCAGCCCCGGCAGTTTGGTTTTGGAGAAGGAGACAGCACTTGGCAAGACATCGTGAAGCGGTTTGCAGATTGTGCCGTCGGGAAGGGCAGAAGCTCTTCTTGAAGGGCCTCCGTTGTTTTACGGAAAAGTGCGCCATTGAAAAGCGCAACTTCGTTCCCGGGCAGCACGGCCAGGCGCGCCGGCCGAAGATGGTCGGCTACGGCGTGCAGTTGCGCGAAAAGCAAAAGGTGAAGCGCACCTACGGCCTGCTGGAGCGCCAGTTCCGCAACTACTTTGAAGAGGCGGAGCGCATCAAGGGTCCCACCGGCTCGAACTTGGTAACCATGCTCGAGCGCCGCCTGGACAACGTAGTCTATCGCATGGGCCTAGCGGGATCGCGCGCGCAGGCGCGGCAGTTAGTGGCGCACGGGCACATTCGCGTGAAGGGTCGCAAGGTCAATATTCCCAGCTATCTGGTGAAAGTCGGCGACGACGTGCTGCTCAAGGAAAACATGCACCAGAACGCCATGATTCTGGAAGCGCGCAATCTGGCGCAGAGCCAGGGCGTGGCTCCTTGGCTCGATATCGATCGCGAGAATTTCAAGGCGCGCGTAGTGGCGATGCCGCGCCGCGAAGACGTGCAGACCCCGCCGATGAACGAACAGCTCATCGTCGAACTGTACTCGAAGTAATTCGCGAACCCGGGTTTCACCGTAATTTTTCAGCGTAATTATGTTTTGGGTCCGCCGCGGGCGGGCCGGAAGGATGGCAAAGATGTGGAAAGGTTTTCAGAAACCGAAGCGACTGGCAGCCGAGCCGGAATCGCTCACCGATAAGTTCGGCAAGTTCACCGCGCAACCGTTTGAACGCGGCTGGGGCACCACCGTGGGCAACGCGCTGCGGCGCGCTCTGCTCAGCTCCATCGAGGGCGCTGCGATCACCGCGGTGAAAATCGAAGGCGTGCTGCACGAATTTTCGCCCATTCCCGGCGTCGTTGAGGACGCCACGGACATCATCCTCAACCTCAAGCAGATTCCGCTGAAGCTCAACTCCGATCAGCCGAAAACGATCACGCTCACCGTCGATACCCCCGGCCCGGTCACCTCCGCGCAGATTGAAGAAGACGCCGACATCGCCGTGCTGGACAAGGGCATCTACATCGCCACCGTCAGCGAAGGCGGGAAGCTCGAACTCGAACTGCGCATCAAGAATGGCCGTGGTTACGTAGCCGCCGACCGCAACTTCGACGAGGATCTCTCGATCGGCTACATTCCCATCGACTCGGTTCACTCTCCCGTGCGCAAGGTCAACTACGCCGTGGAAGCCGCGCGCTTGGGGCAGATGACCGACTACGAAAAGCTCACCCTCGAAGTCTGGACCAACGCCGCGATCACGCCGCAGGACTCCATCGGCCTGGCCGCCAAGCTGGTGAAAGACCACATGAGCATCTTCATCAACTTTGAGGAACAGCCGGAGCTGCCCGAAGAGGCCGTCGAAAATTACGCCGATCCGCGCCTCGAATATCTCGACCGCTCGGTGGAAGAACTCGAGCTTTCCGTGCGCTCCTACAATTGCTTGAAGAACGCCAACATTCAGAATCTCCGCGAGCTCGTGCAGAAGACCGAGTCCGAAATGCTCAAGACCAAAAATTTCGGGCGCAAGTCTCTGAACGAGATCAAGGACATCCTGCAGAAGATGGGCCTCGGCCTGGGCATGAAGTTCGACGACCACGGCCGCATCATTTGGCCGCCGCTGCCCAGCCAGACGTCGCTGACGTCCTCGGAGGAAACCACCGCCGTCTAAGTTCGCGCGGCCACGGAACCGAACATGAGACACCTTATATCGGGCCACAAACTCGGACGCAACCCGGCGCATCGCCGCGCCACGCTCCGCAATCTCGTCACCAATCTGGTCGAGAAGGAGCGCATCCAGACCACGCTGCTGCGCGCCAAAGCTGCGCGTCCGCTGGCCGAGCGCATGATCACACTCGGCAAGCGCGACTCGCTCCACGCGCGCCGCCAGGCCGCCGCATTTCTGATGACGCCCGGCGCCACGAAAAAACTCTTCGCCGATCTGGCGCCGCGCTTCTCCGATCGCAACGGCGGCTACACCCGGATCATTCGCACCGGCTGGCGCATCGGCGATGGCGCCGAACTGGCCATCCTCGAATTCATCGGCTCGGAGCTGAAGAAAAAAGAAAAGAAGCCGCGCCGCGGCGCCGCGGAAGAAGCTCCCGTGGAAGAGAAGCAAAAGGAAGCGGCCGTCGGCGCGACAAAGTAGCTCCGGCGCAATCGCTTCTCGTCCTCTTCTCGTCAATCAATCATTGAAACGGCCCGTTCGAAGCGTCCTGCGACGCCATCGAACGGGCCGTTCGTTTTTTCCGCGCCGAGAGATCCTTCGCTCCGCTCAGGATGACAAACTCACGCGCGCGTCATTCTGAGGGCGACTTGTGCCCGAAGAATCCCTCTTCGGACCGCGAGAGCGCCACTCCAACCTCGCTATTCCAAGCGCCCTATTCCAGTCGATAGTTCGGGGCTTCGCGGGTGATGATCACGTCGTGGACGTGGCTTTCGCGCAGGCCCGCTTGCGAGATGCGGATGAACTTCGCGCGCTCCTGCAGTTCGAGAATATTCGCCGCGCCCACATAACCCATTCCGCTGCGCAGCCCGCCAACCAGCTGCTCCACCAATCCCGATAGCGGCCCTTTGTACGGCACCTGCCCCTCGATTCCTTCCGGGACGGTCTTGCCGCGCTCCGTGCCTTCCTGCGCGTAGCGGTCGGCCGAGCCCGCTTCCATCGCGCCCAGCGATCCCATGCCGCGATACGATTTGAACGTCCTGCCTTGATAGAGAATCGTCTCGCCCGGCGATTCTTCCGTCCCGGCGAAAAGACCGCCGATCATCACCGCCGAGGCTCCCGCGGCGATTGCCTTGGTGATGTCGCCCGAAAACTTGATGCCGCCGTCGGCGATCACCGGCACTCCGCTGCCTTGCGCCGCGCGCGCCGCTTCGGTGATGGCGGTAATTTGCGGCACACCCGCTCCGGTCACCACGCGCGTGGTGCAGATCGATCCCGGCCCGATGCCCACTTTGACTCCGTCCACGCCGAGCGCGATCAGGTCGCGAGTGCCTTCGGCGGTGGCCACGTTTCCGGCCAGCAGCTGAATATCAGGCAGCTTGTGCTTCACCGCTTTGATCGCTTCCATCACCCGAGTGGTGTGGCCGTGCGCCGTGTCGATGGCCAGCGCATCCGCGCCGTTGCGCGCCATTTCCTGCGCGCGTTCCAGAAAATCGCCGGTGGCGCCGATGGCTGCGCCGGCTCGCAGGCGCCCCTGCTCGTCCTTGGTGGCGCTGGGAAATTCGATTTTTTTCTGGATGTCTTTCACGGTGATCAGGCCCTTCAGGTTGAAGTCCTTATCGACCACCAACAATTTTTCGATGCGGTGCTGTTGCAGGATTTTCTCGGCTTGCTCGAGCGTGGTGCCCACCGGCACGGTGATCAGGTTTTCCTTGGTCATCACCGCGTTCACCGGCTGATCCAGGTTGCGCTCGAATCGCAAGTCGCGGTTGGTCAGGATGCCCACCAGCCGCGGCCCGCGCGTCACCGGCAAGCCGGACACCTTGTATTTGTTCATGATGTCCAGCGCCTGCCGCACGGACATTTCCGGCGCGATGGTCACCGGGTCCACGATCATGCCGCTTTCCGATCGCTTCACGCGGTCGATCTCTTCCGCCTGCTCGTCGATGGTCATGTTGCGGTGAACGAATCCCAGCCCGCCCTGCCGCGCGATGGCCATGGCCAGCCGCGCGTCCGTCACCGTGTCCATGGCCGCCGCCACGATGGGAATGTTCAGCGTGATTTTGCGCGAAAGGCAGGTGCGCGTGTCCGCCTGCGCCGGCAGCACATCCGATTTCCCCGGCAGCAGCAGCACGTCGTCAAACGTCAGCCCTTCCGGTATGGCTCCATCAATCATTGCGTCTCCTGGCCGGTTTCGCTGCCGGCCCGCGAAATATTGCGAATTGTTGGCAGGACTGATGAACGCCCGCCGCCGCTCCCGCCGCGGCCTAGCGCCGAAACGTATAAAAGTTTGTCATTCCGAAGGCGCAGTTCGCCAGAGGACTGGCCCTCCGCGCAGCGTGCGTAACGGAAATTCGCCGCCGGGGCGGCGGCGTTACGCCGAAACATATAAACCGTTGTCATTCCGAAGGCCTTGGCCGAGGAATCTGCTTTTCGGCTCGTCCCGAAATTCGCCGCCGGGACGGCGTTGCTACGTAGCGCTGGCCTCTGGCCGGCGATTTTGCCCGCGCCATTCTCACCACGCCCGTGCGCCAAAACATACAAAAATTTGTCATTCCGAAGGCCGGGGTTTGGCCGAGGAATCTGCTTGTCTTCGAATGTCGGAGCGTGGCAGACGTCCAGCGAAGCGTCCATAAACAGCAAAGCCCAGCGCGCCGCGCCGGGCTTGGATATAGTTCTAGTTTCGCCGACGAACCTCATGAATGCGCTTATTTTAGGCGCA
>Ga0307372_10005251_pt1 | contig 19558 bp, 17 predicted proteins | sample OX1MG_FD_202533 | JGI IMG/M metagenome (GOLD analysis project Ga0307372, IMG submission 202533) | Soil microbial communities from Risofladan, Vaasa, Finland - OX-1 | ecosystem: Environmental > Terrestrial > Soil > Coastal area > Acid sulfate soil | place: Finland: Risofladan, Vaasa | collected...
GCTTGGCCCGAAGCTCGCGCGCCACCGGTCCGAAGATCCGCGTGCCGACCGGCTCGTTCTGTTTATCCAGCAGCACGGCCGAGTTGTCATCGAAGCGGATATAGCTGCCGTCGTCGCGGCTGACTTCCTTGTGCGTGCGCACGATCACCGCCTTGCTCACGTCGCCCTTTTTTACCTTGGCGTTGGGAATCGCCTCTTTGACCGAAACCACGATCACGTCGCCGACACTCGCATAGCGCCGCCGCGAGCCGCCCAGCACCTTGATACACATGACCTTGCGGGCACCCGAGTTGTCCGCCACGGTCAATACTGTCTGCACCTGCACCATCGCGTATTCCTCTACCGTGCCGCCTGCAGCAGCACCCGGCTAACGCGCCAGCGCTTGAGCTTGGAGAGCGGCCGCGATTCGATAATCTGGACCCGGTCGCCCTCGTGACATTCGGCCTTTTCGTCGTGCGCCATATAACGCTTGCGCTGGCGCAGCCGCTTGCCGTACAGCGGATGCTGCACCAGGCGCTCGACCTGCACCACCACGGTTTTGGTCATCTTGGCCGAGACCACGAGACCCTCGCGCCGCTTAATCCGCTGCCGCATCGCTTTTCTTTCCCGTCTGTTCCGCCCGTCCGGACTGCGCCGCCGCAGCGGTCTTTTCGCTGACCAGGGTCAATATCCGCGCCAGCTCGCGCCGCGCCGTACGATAGTTCGCCGGGCTCTCGAGCTGATTGGTGCGCAGCTTGAGCCGCAACTTGAAGATTTCTTCGCGCGCCTCGCGTTCCTTGATCCGCAGGTCGGCCGCGCTCATCTGCCTGAGTTCGCTAAGCTCCAAAAGCCTGCGCCTCCCGTTCCACGACGATCGTCTTGACCGGCAGCTTATGCGCCGCCAGCCGCATCGCCTCGAGCGCCGTCGCCCGATCGACTCCTTCCATCTCGAACAGAATCCGCCCCGGCCGCACACGTGCCACCCAGCCCTCGGGCGGCCCCTTGCCCTTGCCCATGCGGGTCTCGGCCGGTTTCTTGCTGAACGGCTTGTCGGGGAAGACCCGAATCCAGACCCGGCCGCCGCGCTTGATATGGCGCGTCAGCGCGATTCGCGCGGCCTCGAGCGCGCGCGTATCGACCCGGCAGGTCTCGACGCTTTTGAGCCCGTAGTCGCCAAAGGCGAGCTCCAAGCCGCGCGACTCTTTGCCGCGCACGCGCCCCTTCTGGATCTTCCGGTATTTTACCTTCTTCGGTGAAAGCATTGCTTCAAACTTTAAGGCCCAAAGGCCTTTTTAATCCCTGCTGCCGCCGGTTACTGCTGCTGCGCCGCGGCGCCCGCTCGCTTGGCCGCTTCCGCCTGCCGAGTCAGAATCTCGCCGCGGAAGATCCACACTTTGACCCCGATCACGCCGTACGTCGTATGCGCCTCGGCAAACCCATAGGCCACATCGGCGCGCAACGTCTGCAAGGGCACACGCCCTTCCCGATACCATTCCGCCCGCGCGATTTCGGTGCCGCCCAGGCGTCCCGCCGAATGCACCTTGACGCCCAGCGCGCCCATCCGCATCGCGCGCAGCACGGCCTCTTTCATCGCGCGGCGAAAGGCCACCCGCCGCTCGAGCTGCAACGCGATATTCTCGGCCACCAGTTGCGGATCGAGGTCGGGGCGCCGCACCTCGTGGATATTGATGAAGGCTTCCTTGCCCTTCATCATCTTCTGGATATCGGCCTTGAGCTTGTCGATCTCGACGCCCTTTTTGCCGATCACGATTCCCGGCCGCGCGGTGAAGATATTGATCTTCGCCTTGTTGGCCATCCGCTCGATCTCAATCCGCGAGATGCCCGCGTGATAGAGCCGCCGCTTGATAAAGTCGCGCAGCTTCAGATCCTCGTGGAGCAGCGCGGCATAATCATGGCTCGCATACCACTTCGAATCCCAGCCCTCGATAATGCCCAGGCGCAAGCCGCGCGGATGTGTCTTCTGACCCATAGATTCCTTTAGGACGCCTGTTCGTCGACGATTACCGTCAGATGGCTGGTGCGCTTCAAAATCGGCGTCGAATGCATATGCGCGCGCTGCATCGAACGCTTCCAGGTCGCGCCGGTATCGGCCAGCGCACGCTTGACGAAGAGCTTGTCCTCATCGAGATTCTGCTGATCGCGCGCGTTGGCGATTGCCGCCAACAGCACCTTCGAGACGATTTTGGCGCCCTTTTTCGGCGTGAATTCCAGAATCGACAACGCTTGATCGACCTTCTTTCCCGCCACCAAAGCGCAGACCAGCCGCAACTTCTGCGGCGAAATCCTCACATAGCGGCTGCGCGCAACTGCTTCCATCGCCATCCGTCCTCTTCGCTATCGATCCCTTAACCCGCCGGCCGCGCCGATGCTTTCGGTCTCTGGCCGGTTTCTCTTCCGGTTGCGCGCGTTCATTCCGCGCGCCGCCTGCCAACTCAACCCGACCCGCGCCGCTCGCGATCTTGGCGCGCGCTTGTGCCGAGCTTTATCCGAGCTTCAACCGCCCTTGCCGCCCGCCCGCACCTCGCCTTTGCGGTCGCCCGCATGGCCGTGATAGGTGCGCGTCGGCGAAAACTCGCCGAGTTTATGCCCCACCGTATTCTCGGTGCAGTAGACCGGGATGAACTTGTGGCCGTTATGCACCGCAAAGGTCAACCCGATCATGTCGGGCGTAATCATCGAACGCCGCGACCAGGTCTTGATAATCCGCTTGTCGCCGGCGTTATTGGCGGTCTCCACCTTCTTTTGCAGGTGGCCATCGACGAAGGGACCTTTTTTAAGCGAGCGCATCTTAATCCTTCAGCTCCAGATCTTTTAGCTCTACCAGTTCTTCCAACTCCACCTGGTCAATGGATTCCACCAGGTCTCGCGGCTCGGTTCACGCTCGCGGCGGACTTGCCGTCGCCCCGCGTCAGGCGCCCGATCAGCCGCGCTTGCCGCGCGGCCGGCGGCTCACGATAAAGCGATCCGACAGCTTCTTGCCGCGGGTCTTGTAGCCCTTGGCCGGCTGCCCCCACGGCGACTGCGGATGATTCCCCTTCGAGCGTCCTTCGCCGCCGCCGTGCGGATGATCGACCGGGTTCATCGCGACCCCGCGCACGTGCGGCCGCTTGCCTGCCCAGCGCGAACGGCCCGCCTTGCCGATCGAGATATTCTCATGGTCGATATTGCCGGTCTGGCCGATCGTCGCGCGGCACGCCGCCTGCACCATCCGCTGCTCACCCGAGGGCAGTTTGAGCAGGGCGAACTTGCCCTCTTTCGCCATCAACTGCGCCTGCGTACCCGCGCCCCGCGCCAATTGTGCGCCGGCGCCCGGCTTGAGCTCAATCGCATGGACGAAGGTACCGACCGGAATATGTTTCAACTGTAGCGCATTGCCCGGCTTGATATCGGCCGTCTCGCCGCATTCGACCTTGTCGCCCGCCTTCAGGCCGACCGGCGCCAGGATATAGCGCTTGTCGCCGTCGGCGTAATGCAGCAGCGCGATATTGGCCGAGCGGTTGGGATCATATTCGATCGCCGCGACCACCGCCGGCACCCCGTCGCGATTGCGCTTGAAATCGATCAGGCGCAGCCGCCGCTTATGGCCGCCGCCGCGATGGCGCATCGTCATGCGACCGCGGTTGTTGCGGCCACCCGACTTCTTGACCGGCACGAGCAGCGCTTTCTCCGGCGCCTTCTTGCTCAGATCGCTGAAGTCGGCGATCTGCATGAAGCGCTGTCCCGGCGTGCGCGGATTAAGTTGTATTACTGCCATCTCTGAATACGTCCGTCAGATTCCGTTAAGCGAATTCCGCCGATCAAAGTCCCTCGAAGAATTCGATCTTGTCGCCCGCCTTAAGGGTCACGTAGGCCTTTTTCCAATTCGCTTTGTGGCCTACCGTGCGGCCGCGCCGGCGCTCCTTGCCTAAAAAATTCGAGGTCCGCACGCGCAGCACCGTGACCTTGAACATCGCCTCGATCGCCAGCCGGATGGTATCCTTGGTCGCCTCGGGCCGCACCTTGAACACCGCATGGTTGCCCTGCGCGCCGACCGCCGTGCCCTTCTCGGTAATCAGCGGAGCGATAATCAACGCTTCGGCGCTCATTATGATTCCACTCCCGATGATTCCACTCCCGGCGCCACCGCTGAGTCACCCGCCCCCGCCGCGTCATCGGACGCCGCCGGTGCGACGCCCAGCCGCGCCTCGATCGCGCGCGCGGTCTTCGCCGTCATCACCACTTCGTCGTAATTAAGCACGTCATAGACGTTGAGCCCGGCCACCGCCAGCAGCTTATGCGCCGATAGGTTGCGCGCCGCACGCAAAAATTTCTCGTCTTCTTCGCCAATCAGGATCAGCGCATGGCTCAGGCCGAGCGCGGCCAAGAACGCCGCCGCCTGTTTGGTCTTGGCCTCGGCCAGCTCGAGCGACTCGACGATCATCAGCTTACCGTTGAGCGCCCGATCCGACAGCGCGAGACTGAGCGCGCGGCGCCACGCCTTCTTCGGCATCTTGTACGAATAGTCGCGCGGCACGGGTCCGAAAATTGTTCCGCCGCCCCGCCAGATTGGCGATCGCGTCGAGCCGGCGCGCGCCCGCCCGGTGCCCTTTTGGCGCCATGGCTTGCGTCCGCCGCCCGAGATCAGGCCGCGCGTCTTGGTCGCCGCGGTGCCCGCGCGCCGCTTCGCCAACTGCATCCGCACCGCCTCATGGAGCAGCCCTTCATGGCCGGTGCGGCCAAAGACCGCCGCCGACAGCTCGAAGTCGCCAGTGCGCTCACGGCTCGCCGAAAACAGCGCGACCTTGACCGGACCATCGACCTGATGACCCTTCTCCCGACGACCCTTATCGACTCGCTTTTCCATCAGCGCGCGGCTCCCGCGACGGCTTGCGGCTTGGGCGCCGCGTGGCGTTCCTTGGCCGCATGCTTGACCACCACCAGCGCGCCGTCGAATCCGGGCACCGAACCGGCGACCAGGATCGCGTTATCCTCGGGCAGAATCTCGATCACCTTCAGATTCACGATCGTCACCTTTTCGTTGCCCATCTGACCGGCCATCCGGAGGCCCTTGCGCACGCGCCCCGGATACGAGCGGTTACCGATCGATCCGCCGTGGCGAAAATATTCGTGCGTGCCATGCGAGCCCGGGAAGCCCGAAAAATGATGCCGCTTGATCACGCCGGCATAGCCGCGCCCCTTCGAGACCGCCGACACGTCGACCGCGTCGCCCACCTTGAAGACTTCGCCCGCACTGAGCATCTGGCCGAGCTTGAGATCGCCTTCGCCGCGCCGCTGAAACTCACGCGTGGCCACGCCCGCCGCCACTTCCGCTTTCTGGAAATGGCCGCGCAGGGCGCCCGTCGTGCGCGACAGCTTGCGCTTGCCAAAGGTCACCTGGACGGCTTCGTAGCCGTCAGTCGGCGCGATTTTGATCTGCGTCACGGCACACGGCCCCAGCTGGATTACGGTCACGGCGTTAATCTGGCCGCTCGCGTTGCCCACCTGGGTCATGCCCAGCTTCTTGCCAATCATTCCAGTCAGCACGGCGCTACTCGAGTTTGATTTCCACGTCGACACCCGCGGCCAAGTCCAGCTTGCCCAGGGCGTCGATCGTCTGTTGCGTCGGCTCGAGTACGTCGAGCAGCCGCTTGTGCGTCCGAATCTCAAAATGCTCGCGCGATTTCTTGTCGACATGCGGCGAGCGATTCACGGTGAAACGCTCGATCCGGGTCGGCAGCGGAATAGGCCCGGCAACTCGCCCGCCGGTGCGCCGGATCGTATCGACGATCTCGCGCACCGACTGATCGAGCAGCCGATGGTCGTACGCTTTCAAGCGTATGCGAATTTTATCGTTCATGCTCTCAGCCACTTTCCGCTATCAGTCAGATTCCGCAATCGGTCGCGTTCGCTATCGCTCACTTGCCACCGTCAGTCACGTTCCGCTGATCGGCGATCGCGCGAACCGAATCCTAGCGCGCCGATTCCCGCGCCGATGCGTACCCAATGTTCAATTCAACCCGTCGATACCGAGTCCGCCCCATCCTCAAACCCGGCCACCCAATCCCTAAGCAAAATCGCTCTAATAGTCCGCCGGAATCACCGCCCGCGCGATTCATCGGCGCGGCGCGCCTGGTCTCCGCGCCGCCCGCCGTTACCTACTTCAGAACCTTGCCGACCACCCCCGCACCCACCGTGCGGCCGCCTTCCCGAATCGCGAAGCGCAGGCCCGGCTCCAACGCGACCGGTGTGATCAGCTCGCCCACCACATTGATATTATCGCCCGGCATCACCATCTCGGTGCCTTCGGGCAGCGTCACCACGCCGGTCACGTCGGTCGTGCGCAGATAGAACTGCGGGCGGTAGCCGTTGAAGAACGGCGTATGGCGTCCGCCCTCTTCTTTGGTCAGGACGTAGACCGAACCCTCGAACTGGGTATGCGGCGTGATCGTCCCCGGATGCGCCAGAACCTGGCCGCGCTCGACATCTTCACGCTTGAGCCCGCGCAGCAGCACGCCGATATTATCGCCGGCCTGCCCTTCGTCGAGAATCTTGCGGAACATCTCGACCCCGGTAACCACCGTCTTGGTGGTGTCGCGAAAGCCGACGATCTCGATTTCCTCGCTGACCTTGACCCGTCCGCGCTCGACCCGGCCGGTGACCACCGTGCCGCGGCCCGAGATCGAGAAGACGTCCTCGATCGGCATGAGAAAGGGCTTGTCGGTCTCGCGCGTGGGCTGCGGCACGTAGCTGTCGACCGCGTCCATCAGGTCGAGGATCGGCTTGCACTTGTCGCAATCGGCCTTGCCGCAGCCGCATTCCAGCGCCTTCAGCGCGCTGCCGCGGATCACCGGCACGTCGTCGCCGGGGAAGTCGTATTTCTTCAGCAGGTCGCGCACTTCGAGCTCGACCAGGTCGAGCAGCTCGGGGTCGTCAACCATATCGACCTTGTTCATGAAGACCACGACCGAAGGCACGCCGACCTGGCGCGCGAGCAGGATATGCTCGCGGGTCTGCGGCATCGGACCGTCGTTGGCGCCGACCACCAGGATTGCGCCGTCCATCTGGGCCGCGCCGGTGATCATGTTCTTGATATAATCCGCATGGCCCGGGCAGTCGACGTGCGCGTAATGGCGCTTGAGCGTCTCGTACTCGACATGCGCGATCGCAATCGTGATACCGCGCTCGCGCTCTTCGGGCGCCTTGTCGATCTGGTCGAAGGCGGTGAAGTGGGCCAGCTTCTTCGACGACAGCACCTTGGTAATCGCCGCGGTCAGCGTGGTTTTGCCGTGGTCGATATGTCCGATCGTGCCGACGTTGAGATGCGGCTTGTTGCGTTCAAATTTGGCTTTGCCCATGATGGCTTACCCTCCGACTCCTTGACTTGCCCCTCATCATGCGCGCGGGCGGCTATCGTCGTCGCCCGAGCCGCGCGCGGTCAATTCTTCAAATATCGCCTGCGGTACCGGTTCGTAGACCGCAAACTGCATCGTGTAGTTCGCCCGCCCCTGCGTAATCGAACGCAGCTTGGTCGCGTAGCCGAACATCGTCGCCAGCGGCGCCCGCGCCGCGATTACCTGCGCACCGGCCCGGTTCTCCATCTCCTGGATCTTGCCCCGGCGCGAACTCAGGTCGCCGATCACGTCGCCCATGAATTCCTGCGGCGTCACCACTTCGACATCCATCACCGGCTCGAGCAGCACCGGACGGGCCTTTTCGCAGGCCTCCTTGAAAGCCATCGAGCCCGCGATCTTGAAGGCGATTTCCGACGAGTCAACCTCATGATACTTGCCGTCGAGCAGCGTGGCCTTGATATCGACCATCGGATAGCCCGCCAGCACGCCGTTCTCCATCGCCTCTTTCACGCCCGCCTCGATCGACGGAATAAAATTGCGCGGAATCACGCCGCCCTTGGTCCCGTCCTCGAACTCGAAGCCGGTGCCCTTGGCCAGCGGCTCGATGCGCAACTCGACCACCCCGAACTGGCCGTGGCCGCCAGTCTGCCGCACGAAGCGTCCCTCGGCCTCCGACGCGCGCCGGATCGTCTCGCGATAGGCGACCTGCGGCTTGCCGATATTGGCGTCAACCTTGAACTCGCGCAGCATCCGGTCGACGATAATCTCCAGATGCAACTCGCCCATCCCGGAGATCAGCGTCTGCGCGGTCTCGCGATTGACGCTGACCCGAAACGACGGATCTTCCTTGGCCAGCTTCTGCAGCGCCTCGCCGAGCTTTTCCTGATCGGCCTTGGTCTTGGGCTCGATCGCGATCTGGATCACCGGATCGGGAAACTCGATCGCCTCCAGGATAATCGGCACCGCCGGGTCGCATAGCGTGTCGCCGGTGGTGGTGTCGCGCAAGCCGACCGCGCAGATATCGCCCGCGAAGACTTCGGTGATCTCTTCGCGCTTGTTGGCGTGCATCTTGACCAGCCGCCCGATTCGCTCGCGCCGCCCCTTGGTCGAATTCAGCACCGAGCTGCCGCTCTCGAGCTTGCCCGAATAGACCCGCACGAAGGTCAGCGTCCCGATATACGGATCGGTCATGATCTTGAACGCGAGCGCCGAAAACGGCGCATCGTCGCGCGGCCAGCGCTCGTCGGTCCTGCCGTCGTCGAGCTTGCCGGTGACCGGCGGCAGATCGATCGGCGACGGCAAGTAATCGATCACCGCGTCGAGCATCGGCTGCACGCCCTTGTTGCGAAACGCCGAGCCCATCAGCACGGGAATCAGCTCGATCTTGAGCGTCGCCGCGCGAATCGCCGCCTTGAGCTGCGCCTCAGTCGGACTCTTGCCCTCGAGATAGAGCTCCATGATCGAATCGTCATGGTCGGCCAGCCCTTCGATCAGCTTGTCGCGCCAGCTCGCCGCCAACTCCGCCAGCTCGGCCGGAATCGCGCTCACGCGATAGTCCGCGCCCAGCCGTTCGTCGTCCCAAATCAAGGCGCGCTGCCCGACCAGGTCGATCACGCCGACAAATTTCTCTTCGGCGCCAATCGGAATCTGCAGGAGTAGCGGCTTGGCCTTGAGCTTGTCGCGAATCTCGCCCGCCACGCGCTCGAACTCGGCGCCCACCCGGTCCATCTTGTTGATGAACGCGATGCGTGGCACGCGATACTTGTCGGCCTGCCGCCAGACCGTCTCGGACTGCGGCTCGACTCCCCCGACCGCGCAAAAGACCGCGACCGCGCCGTCGAGCACGCGCAGGCTGCGTTCGACTTCGATCGTGAAATCGACATGGCCGGGTGTGTCGATAATATTGATCCGGTTGTCATGCCAGAAACAGGTCGTCGCGGCCGACGTGATCGTGATGCCGCGTTCCTGCTCCTGAACCATCCAGTCCATCGTCGCGGTGCCGTCGTGGACTTCACCGATCTTGTAGTTGATCCCGGTGTAGTAGAGGACCCGCTCGGTCGTGGTGGTCTTGCCGGCATCGATATGCGCCATGATGCCGATATTGCGCACCCGTTCTATTGGTGTCTGACGAGCCATTTTACCAACGGTAATGGGCAAACGCCCGATTCGCCTCGGCCATCCGATGAGTGTCTTCGCGCTTTTTGACCGCGCCGCCGCGATTCGCCGCCGCTTCCATGATCTCGTTGGCCAGCCGCTCGCGCATCGATTTCTCGCCGCGCGCGCGGGCCGCCGTGGCCAGCCAGCGCATCGCCAGCGACGAACGCCGCAGCGGCCGCACTTCGACCGGCACCTGGTAGTTGGCGCCGCCGACCCGCCGCGAGCGCACTTCGACCGCCGGCCGCACGTTGTCGAGGGCGCGCTTGAAGACCACCAGGCCGTCTTCCTTGGTCCGTTCGGCGACCAGGTCGAGCGCCAGATAGAGAATCTGCTCGGCCGTCGCCTTCTTGCCCCGCTCCATCACCACGTTGACGAACTTGGTCACGGTGCGGTCGTGAAATTTCGGGTCCGGTGCGATGTCCCGGATGCGGGCTTGTCCTTTACGCGACATAATTTTTACTTGCGACCTGTTGTCTGCCCGGACTTGACTACCTGGGCTTTCTTACTTGGGCTTTTTCGAGCCGTACTTCGAGCGGCTCTTGCGGCGGTCCTGCACCCCGATCGAATCGAGCGTGCCGCGGATCACATGGTAGCGCACGCCGGGCAGATCCTTGACGCGGCCACCGCGGATCAGCACCACCGAATGCTCCTGCAGGTTGTGGCCCACGCCCGGTATATAGGTGTTGACCTCGTAGCCGTTGGAGAGCCGCACGCGCGCCACCTTGCGCAGCGCCGAGTTCGGCTTCTTGGGCGTGGTGGTCTTGACCTGCGTGCAGACGCCGCGCTTTTGCGGCGAGCCCTGCAGCGCAGGAGCCGTCATTTTGTATCTTTTCTTAACGCGCGCGGCGCGTATTAATTGATTTATCGTCGGCACAGTCTTGACGCTTCACTCTTTAGTTGCGTTCCGCCCCGTGTGTGGCGCCCGCCGCGGAGTCGCCTCCGCCGCACCATCCGCCGAGGGCGGAGCTTCTCGCTCCGTGTGCGCACCGCCTTGCCCGGCGCCCCGCACACGGCTGTTCAAACAAATCCCCAAGGGCGCCTATCGCCCTTGGGGGAAATACGATCTTTTATAGGAAAGACCCTGCCGCGTCAATCTCCGCCCGGCACCGCAACCGCGGCGAGCTCGGCTTTTTCGGTCTCTTCGTCGATTGGCGTGCCTTCCACCCGCACGTCCATCCGATTGTACTGCGGCAGACCCGTACCGGCCGGGATCAGGCGGCCCATTATGACATTTTCCTTGAGCCCGATCAGCCGATCGACCTTGCCGTTGATCGCCGCCTCGGTCAACACCCGCGTCGTCTCCTGGAACGACGCCGCCGAGATGAAGCTCTCGGTCGACAGCGACGCCTTGGTGATGCCGAGCAGCAACGGCTCGGCGATCGCCGGCTCGCCGCCCTTCATCAGGACGCGGCCGTTCTCCTCGTCGAAGCGCCACTTCTCGGTCTGGTCGCCGACCAGGAAATCGGTATCGCCGACCTCCTTGATCCGCACCCGCCGCAGCATCTGGCGCACGATCACTTCGATATGCTTGTCGTTGATGCGCACGCCCTGCAACCGATAGATCTCCTGGATCTCATCGACCAGGTATTTGGCCAGCGCCTTTTCACCCAGGATAGTCAGGATATCGTGCGGATTCGACGAGCCTTCCATCAGCGGCTCGCCGGCCTTGATCAGGTCGCCCTCATGCACGCCGATATGCTTGCCCTTGGCGATCAGGTATTCGCGCGGCTCGCCGACTTCGGGCGTCACCACCACCTTGCGCTTGCCCTTGGTATCCTTGCCGAAGGAGACCTGGCCGTCGATTTCCGAGATGACCGCGAACTCCTTGGGCTTGCGCGCCTCGAACAGTTCCGCCACTCGCGGCAGACCGCCGGTGATGTCCTTGGTCTTGGTGGTCTCGCGCGGAATCTTCGCGATGATATCGCCGGCGTCCGCCTGGGCGCCCTCGGGCACATTGATATACGCGCCGACCGGCAGGAAGTAGCGCGCGAAGTTGGCGCTGTCGGGCAGTTTGGCGGTCTTGCCCGACTCGTCCTTGATCGAGACGCGCGGCCGCACGTCGAGATCCTTGAACTCGACGATCACGTTGGAGCGCGCGCCGGTGCGCTCATCGACCCGCTCCTCCATGGTCTTGCCTTCGAGGATGTCGCCGTACTTAATCTTGCCCGCGACTTCGGTGATGATCGGCGTGGTGTAGGGATCCCATTCGGCGATCAGATCGCCGGCCTTGATGCGGTCGCCTTCCGACTTGCGCAGCTTGGCCCCGTAGACCAGCGTGTAGCGCTCGCGCTCGCGTTCGCGGGCCGGCGCGCCGGGCACCGCGTTATCCGCATGGACCGGCGCCGCGACCACCACTTCGCCGTGGCGCGACATCACGATCCGGCTGCCGTCGCGGCTCGGCACGGTCTTGACGTTATGCAGGCGCACGATCCCTTCGTTGCGCGCCTCCAGCGTGGTCTGCTCGGCGCGCCGGCTGGCGGTGCCGCCGATATGGAACGTGCGCATCGTGAGCTGCGTGCCCGGCTCGCCGATCGACTGCGCCGCCATGATCCCGATGGCCTCGCCCATGTTGACCTGATGGCCGCGGCCCAAGTCGCGTCCGTAGCATTTCACGCATACGCCCTGGCGCGACTGGCAGGTCAGCACCGAGCGGATCTTGACCCGCTCGAGGCCGGCCTCTTCGACCCGCACGACCAGATCCTCGTCGATCATCTCGTTGGCCCGGATCAGCACCTCGTTGGTGAACGGGTCGCGGATATCCTCGAGCGCGACGCGCCCGAGCACCCGGTCGCCGAGCCCTTCAATAATTTCGCCGCCTTCGACCAGCGGGGTCATCTCGATGCCGTCGAACGTGCCGCAATCGCCCTCGGTGATAATCGAATCCTGCGCTACGTCGACCAGCCGGCGCGTCAGGTAGCCCGAGTTGGCGGTCTTGAGCGCCGTGTCGGCCAGACCCTTGCGCGCGCCGTGAGTCGAGATGAAGTACTGCAGCACGGTCAGCCCTTCGCGGAAATTGGCCGTGATCGGGGTCTCGATAATCTCGCCCGACGGCTTGGCCATCAGGCCGCGCAAGCCCGCCAACTGGCGAATCTGCTGCTCGGAACCGCGCGCGCCCGAGTCGGCCATGATGAAGATCGGGTTGAACGACGGGCCCGTCTCTTCCTTTTGCTTGCCGGTCTTGTCGGTGCCGTGGAAGACCTGGGTCGAGAGTCCCTTGAGCACCGCGCTACCGATTTCGTCCTGGACCTCGGCCCAGATATCAACCACCTTGTTGTAGCGCTCGCCGTCGGTGATCACGCCGTTGTTATATTGCTGCTGGATATCGCCGACTTCCTTTTGCGCCTTGGCCAGCAGTTCGGCCTTTTTAGCCGGAATCGTCATGTCCTTGATCGATATCGAAATCCCGGCCAGGGTCGCGAAGCTAAAGCCGACATCCTTCAAACGGTCGGCAAAAATAACCGTCGCCTTGTTGCCGGCCCGGCGGTAGACCAGGTCGATCAGGTTGCCCAGCTCCTTTTTCTTCATCGTGCGGTTGACTTCGCTGAACGGCACTTCGACCGGCACGATCTCGTAGAGCAGCACGCGGCCGACGGTGGTCTCGACGCGCTCAGTCTTGAGGCTGCCGTTGGCCGCCGCACGTCCGCCCCCCGGCGTCGCCGGCCGCCCGTCCTCGTCCTCGGCCGCCGCGGCCGCCGCGCCATGCGGGAGCATCCGCACCATGATCCGCGCGTGCAGGTCGACCTGCTCGTGGTCGTACGCGATGCGCACCTCTTCGGGCGAGGAGAAAAACTTGCCCTCGCCGCGCGCCAGCGGACGCTCGCGCGTCATGTAGTACAGGCCCAGCACCATGTCCTGGGTCGGCACGATAATCGGCTTGCCGCTGGCCGGCGACAGGATGTTATTGGTCGACATCATCAGCGCGCGCGACTCAACCTGCGCCTCGATCGACAGCGGCACATGCACCGCCATCTGATCGCCGTCAAAGTCGGCGTTGTAGGCCACGCAGACCAGCGGATGGAGCTGGATCGCCTTGCCCTCGATGAGCACCGGCTCGAAGGCCTGGATACCCAGCCGATGCAGGGTCGGCGCGCGGTTGAGCAGCACCGGATGCTCGCGGATTACCTCGTCGAGGATATCCCAGACATCCTTGCCCTCTTTCTCGACCATCTTCTTGGCGCTCTTGATCGTCGTGACGTAGCCCTTTTCCTCGAGCTTGCTGTAGATGAACGGCTTGAACAGCTCGAGCGCCATCTTCTTGGGCAGGCCGCACTGATGCAGCCGGAGCTCGGGGCCGACCACGATGACCGAGCGGCCCGAGTAGTCGACGCGCTTGCCGAGCAGGTTCTGGCGGAAGCGGCCCGACTTGCCCTTGAGCATGTCGGAGAGCGACTTGAGCGGACGCTTGGCCGGTCCGGTGATCGCGCGGCCGCGCCGGCCGTTGTCGAACAGCGCATCGACCGCCTCCTGCAGCATGCGCTTTTCGTTGCGCACGATGATGTCGGGGGCGTTGAGCTCGATCAGCCGCTTTAACCGGTTGTTACGATTAATTACCCGCCGGTAGAGATCGTTCAGGTCCGAGGTCGCAAAGCGTCCGCCGTCGAGCGGCACCAGCGGCCGCAGGTCGGGCGGAATCACCGGCAAGATCGTCAGGATCATCCATTCGGGCCGGTTGCCCGATTCGCGAAACGCCGTCACCACCTTGAGCCGCTTGGCGACCTTCTTGCGGCGGGCCTCGCTTGCCGTCGCCTTCATCTCGGCGCGCAGGGTCTCGGACAGCTGGTCGAGCTCGAGGTTGCCGAGCAGCGCGCGAATCGCCTCGGCGCCCATCTCGGCCTTGAAGCCCTCGCCGAACTGCTCGCGCGCCTCGCGGTACTTGCGCTCGGTCAGCAGCTCGCGCGCGGTCAGCGTGGTCTCGCCCGGATCGGTGACCACGTAGGCCTCGAAGTAGAGCACCTTCTCGAGTTCCTTGAGCGTCATGTCGACCAGCGTGCCGATGCGCGAGGGCAGCGAGCGCAGGAACCAGATATGCGCGACCGGCGCGGCCAGGTCGATATGGCCCATGCGCTCACGCCGGACCTTGGACTGGATCACCTCGACGCCGCACTTTTCGCAGACCACGCCGCGATGGCGCATGCGCTTGTACTTGCCGCAGTTGCATTCGTAGTCCTTGGTCGGACCGAAAATTTTGGCGCAAAACAGGCCGTCGCGCTCGGGCTTGAAGGTCCGGTAGTTGATCGTCTCGGGCTTCTTGACCTCGCCGTGCGACCACGAGCGGATCATTTCGGGTGATGCGATCGAGATCCGAATCGCGTTGAACGCGACCGGATTCTTGGGCTTCTCGAACAGGCCGAACAGATCTTCCATACTGCGTATGCTCCCTTAAGTCCGCCGCGGTCAGGCGCGTTGCGGCTGCTCCAGCAGCTCCACGTTCAGACAGAGCGACTGCAGCTCCTTGACCATGACGTTAAACGACTCCGGCAGCCCCGGCTCGAGCGTGTTCTCGCTCTTGACGATCGCCTCGTACATCCGCGTGCGTCCGGCTACGTCGTCGGACTTGACCGTCAGCATTTCCTGCAAGGTGTAGGCGGCGCCATAAGCTTCGAGCGCCCACACTTCCATCTCGCCCAGCCGCTGGCCGCCGAACTGCGCCTTGCCGCCGAGCGGTTGCTGCGTGACCAGGCTGTAAGGTCCGGTCGAGCGCGCGTGAATCTTGTCCTCGACCAGATGATGCAGCTTCATGATGTACATCACGCCGACCGTCACCGGCTGCTCGAACGGCATCCCGGTGCGTCCGTCGTACAGCGTGCATTGACCGGTCTCGGGCAGGTCGGCGCGCTTGAGCAGGGCGAAGATCTCTTCCTCGCGCGCGCCGTCGAAGACCGGCGACGCGGTATGCACGCCGTTGACCGCCTTGGCCGCCAGCTTGAGCACGTCGGCGTCGGGCGCCATCTCGATCAACTCGAGACTCTCCTTGTCGGGATAGAGGTCGCGCAGGCGCTTGCGCAACTGCGCCGGCGTCGCGCCGTTGTTCAGGTCATGGCCCAGCTTGTGGCCACTTTCCAGCGCGGCCCATCCCAGATGCGTCTCGAGAATCTGCCCAACGTTCATCCGCGACGGCACGCCGAGCGGATTGAGCACGATATCGACCGGCGTGCCGTCGCCCAGGCGCGGCATATCCTCTTCGGGCAGGATCCGCGAGAGCACGCCTTTGTTGCCGTGCCGTCCGGCCATCTTGTCGCCGACTTGCAGGCGGCGCTTGATCGCGACGAACACCTTGATCATCTTGATCACGCCCGGCGCCAGCTCGTCGCCCGCTTTGAGGCGATCGATCTTGGCCCCGTAATAGGTCTGCACTGCCTCGACGTTGGCGTTCATCGCGCCGAGCGCGCGGGCGATCTCGGTCGCCGCCGCCTCGTTGTCGATCTTGAGCTGGCCCCATAGCGGCGGCGCCAGTTCGTCGAGATCCTCGGCACTGATCGTGTCGCCCTTCTGGAACAGCACGCGCCGCTCGTCGGACATCACGCGCCCGGCGAGCTTCTTGCCCGCCAGCGCGCGCTTGAGCTTGCGCAGCGTCTCCTGCCGGATGATGCGAATCTCCTCGCCCTCGTCCTGCTTGAGCCGCTCGGCCTCGAGCGTCTGGATTTCCTGCGTGCGATCGTCCTTGGCCACGCCGCGCCGGGCGAAGACCCGCGCGTCGATCACCGCGCCCTCGACCCCCGGCGGCACGCGCAGCGAGGTGTCGCGCACCTCACCCGCCTTCTCGCCGAAAATCGCCCGCAGCAGCTTCTCCTCGGGGCTCAACTGAGTCTCGCCCTTGGGCGTGATCTTGCCAATCAGGATATCGCCCGGCCGCACCTCGGCGCCGATCCGGATAATCCCGCTGGTATCGAGATGGGCCAGCGCCTCCTCACCGACGTTCGGGATGTCGCGTGTGATGTCCTCGGGACCGAGCTTGGTGTCGCGCGCGATACATTCGAACTCCTCGATATGGACCGAGGTGAAGAGGTCTTCCTTGACCACCCGCTCCGAGATCAGGATCGAATCCTCGAAGTTGTAGCCGCCCCACGGCATGAAGGCGACGACCACGTTGCGCCCGAGCGCCAGCTCGCCCATGTCGGTCGATGGACCGTCGGCGATCACTTCGCCCGCGCTCACCCGTTCGCCCTTGACCACGATCGGCCGCTGGTTGATGCAGGTGTTCTGGTTCGAGCGCTGGTACTTGACCAGGTTGTAGATATCCACCCCGGCGTCGCGCAGATCCTTGCTCTGCTTGTCGGCGCGCACCACGATCCGCTCGGCGTCGACGCTCTCGACCAGCCCGTCGCGCAGCGCAATCCGGGTCACTCCCGAATCGCGGCCCACGGTCAGCTCCAGGCCGGTGCCGACCAGCGGCGCTTCGGTCTTGAGCAGCGGGACCGCCTGGCGCTGCATGTTCGAGCCCATCAGGGCGCGGTTGGCGTCGTCGTTTTCCAGAAACGGGATCAGCGACGCCGCGACCGACACCAATTGGTTGGGCGAGACGTCCATGTAATGGACCTCTTCGGCCCGCACCACGGTGAACTCGCCGCCGATACGCGCCGAGATCAGATCGTTGCCGAACCGCCCATGCGCGTCGATCGGCGCGTTGGCCTGCGCGATGACAACGTTCTCCTCTTCCAGCGCCGACAGATACTTGATCCGATCGGTGACCTTCTGATCGTCGACCACCCGGTAGGGCGTTTCGATAAAACCGTATTCGTTGACCCGCGCGTAGGTCGAGAGCGCCGCGATCAGCCCGATATTGGGCCCCTCGGGAGTCTCGATCGGACAGACGCGGCCGTAATGGGTCGGATGCACGTCGCGCACCTCGAAGCCGGCGCGCTCGCGCGTGAGACCGCCCGGTCCGAGCGCCGAGAGCCGGCGCTTGTGGGCAATTTCGCTCAGCGGATTGGTCTGATCCATGAACTGCGAGAGCTGCGAGGAGCCGAAGAACTCCTTGATCACCGCCGAAGCCGGCTTGTAGTTGACCAGCTCCTGCGGCATCAGGGTCTCGATATCCTGCAGGCTCATGCGCTCTTTGATCGCGCGTTCCATCCGCACCAGCCCGATGCGGAACTGGTTCTCGACCAACTCGCCGACCGCGCGCACGCGGCGGTTCCCGAGATGGTCGATATCGTCGACCTGGCGATCGTCGTCGCCGTTCTTGAGCTCCATCAGGTAGCGCACAACTTCGAGGATATCCTCGCGCCTGAGCGTGCCCTGCTCGAGTGGCACATGGACGGGATCCTTGAACAGCTTGTGATTGAGCTTGAGCCGGCCGACGCGCGACAGGTCGTAGCGCTCGGGATTAAAGAACAGGTTGTTGAAAAAGGTCGTCGCGGTCTGCAGCGTCGGCGGATCGCCGGGGCGCAGGCGCCGGTAGATTTCGAGGATCGCGTCGTCGGACTTCTCGAGCTTGTCCTGCGCCAGGGTCAGGCGCAGCGGTCCGCCGCCCGGCTGATCCTCGGTAAACAATACTTCGATCTGCTTGACCCCGTGGGTCTTGAGCTTCTCGACGGTCTGCTCGCTCAGCTCTTCGTTGCACTGCACGAGGACTTCGCCGGTGGTCGAATCGACCACGTCATGCGCCGACACACGCCCGACCACGTCCTCGAGCGAGATCGGCACCTCGCTCATCTTGGCCGCCTCGATCGCGCGCACCGAGGCCTTGTTGAACTTGCGTCCCTCGCGCGCGATGACCTCGCCGCTCTTGGGATCCTTGACCTCGTGAGTGACGCGCGTGCCGAGCAATTGGCGGGCAATAAACTGCTTGGCCAGCTGCTTGCCGTCGAGCACGATGATGTCTTTCTTGTAGTAGTAGTTGAGCAGATCCTCGGTGGTCATGCCGAGCGCGCGCAGCGGCACCGTCGCCGGGAACTTGCGCCGCCGATCGATGCGCACATAGAGCACGTCGCGCGGATCGAACTCGAAGTCGATCCAGCTTCCGCGGTACGGAATGATGCGCGCCGAGTAAAGCAGCTTGCCGGTCGAATGGGTGCGGCCCTTGTCGTGCTCGAAGAACACTCCGGGCGAGCGATGGAGCTGTGAGACGATCACCCGCTCGGTGCCGTTGACCATGAAGGTCCCGTTGGGCGTCATCAGCGGAATCTCGCCGAAGTAGACCTCCTGCTCCTTGACGTTCTTGATCGAGCGCCGGCCGCTTTCAACGTCCCAGATAACCAGCTGGATTTTGACCTTGAGCGGCGCCGCGTAAGTCATGCCGCGCTGATGGCATTCGTCGACGTCGTACTTGGGCTGGCCGAGTTCGTAGCTGACGAATTCGAGCGACGCGGTCTCGTTGAAATCCTTGATCGGAAAGACCGACTTGAAGACCGCCTGCAGACCCTCGTCCTTGCGCTCTTCGGCCGCTACGTCCGCCTGCAAAAACTCCTGGTAAGATCGCTTCTGAATCTCGATCAGATTCGGAATCTCGATGATCTTCTTGATCTTGCCGAAGGAGCGGCGCAGGCGAAGGTTGCTCGTGACTTGCGACTGCTGAGCCATTTCTACCTCATCCCGCCGTGGGCGCCGTAAAGGCTCGCCTTGAGAAAAACAGAATCAAGAGGCGCGCCGCCCGCAAAGGCCGCGCGCCCCGGATAATTCCCGCCCGCAAAACCGCGCACGCACCGCGGCCCGCGCGGCAACTCCACGTTGCCGCCGCCGACCGTTGCGCCACGCGGGTACCGATGTGTCAATAATCCGCCGGCCCTACTTCAGTTCGACCGAGCCACCGACCTCTTCGAGCTTCTTTTTGATCTCGGCCGCTTCGGCCTTGCTCACGCCCTCTTTGACCGCTTTGGGTGCGCCGTCAACCAGATCCTTGGCCTCTTTGAGCCCCAGGCCGGTCAGCTCGCGGACGACCTTGATCACCTGGATCTTCTTGTCCCCGGCCGCCGTCAGCACGACCGCGAACTCGTCCTGCTCGGCCGCCGGAGCCGCCGCGCCGCCACCCGCCACGGGTGCCGCTGCCATCGCCATCGGCGCCGCTGCCGATACGCCCAGCTCCTGCTCGAGCTCTTTGACCAGCGCCGCCGCGTCCAACAGACTCAGGT
>Ga0307372_10005253_pt1 | contig 19548 bp, 11 predicted proteins | sample OX1MG_FD_202533 | JGI IMG/M metagenome (GOLD analysis project Ga0307372, IMG submission 202533) | Soil microbial communities from Risofladan, Vaasa, Finland - OX-1 | ecosystem: Environmental > Terrestrial > Soil > Coastal area > Acid sulfate soil | place: Finland: Risofladan, Vaasa | collected...
ATCGCGATCCGTCTCCCGGCGGCCCGGCGGCCCTGGGCGCGGGCATGCTGCTTCCGGGCGAGCAGTCGTCCGCGCAGCAGGGGGCGTCGGTGCAGCCGGGGTCCGCGGCCCAGGACGTCGTATTCACCGCCGACTGGACCGCCGGCAGCCTCGAGCTCGAGGTCATCGACCCGGACGGCCAAGTCTTCGGCCACGTCCAGGGCCCGAACCGGCCGCTCAGCCTGGTCGTGCCGTCGGCGAGACCGGGAGGTTGGGGGTACCGGGTCCGCCAGCTAGCGGGCGGGGAGGCGGGGAATTCCTGGTTCGTCGTGATATCCCAGGTCGTCCGCTAGCGAGGGGTCGCCCCGAGTCCCCGAGGCTTCTGCTAATCTGCCGAGCCAACCGCACCTGACGGCCACTGGGCCGAGTTTGACTGCGCTCCGGCAGGGGTAACCTTGCCGTGTTATACTCGCGGTTCGTGCAGCAGGGCCGCTGAAACCTCCCCCTTCTATCGGCGCGCCCATTGATTCGTCAAGGAGAACTGCCTACCTGTGATCTCAGAGATGATTGCCGCCCCTCGCAAGAACTACGGCCGCATCCCCAACCTGGTCGAGCTGAAGGACCTCATCGCCACTCAGATCGAGTCCTTCGTGTGGTTCAAGTCCGAGGGGCTTCGGGAGTTGTTCGACGAGATCAACCCCATCACGGACTACACCGGTAAGAACTTCGAACTCCGCTTCCTCGACTACGAGTTTGGGCCGCCCAAGTTCAGCGAGGAGGAGTGCCGCAACCGCGACATGACCTACGCGGCGCCGCTCCGGATCAAGACCCGGCTCACCGTCAAGGAGACCGGCGAGATCAAGGAGTCGGACGTCTACATGGGCGACTTCGCGATCATGACCGAGGAGGGGACGTTCATCGTCAACGGCACCGAGCGGGTGGTCGTCTCCCAGCTCGTGCGCTCTCCGGGCGTCTACTTCACCGCCACCGAGGACCCGGTCAGCGGCCGGCGGCTCTTCGGCGCCAAGCTGATCCCCAACCGGGGCGCCTGGCTCGAGATCGAAACCTCCGCCAAGGACCTGCTGACGGTCAAGATCGACCGTAAGCGCAAGGTGCCGGTGACGGTTCTCCTCAAGGCGCTCGAGCTCGCCCAGCTGAAGGGCAAGGACAACGACCGCGACGCCCAGAAGGCGGCGCTCGCCCAGCTGTTCGCCGACGTCGACGACAACCCCGAGCACCGCTACATCGACTCGACCTTCGACAAGGACGCCACGGTCACGACCAACGACGCCCTGATCGAGCTCTACAAGCGCATCCGGCCGGGCGATCCGGCAACCGTGGACAACGCGCGCAACCTCCTCCAGAGCCTCTTCTTCAACCCCCGCCGCTTCGACCTCGGCCGCGTCGGCCGCTACAAGGTGGACAAGCGCCTGGGCCGGCCGGAGGAGGAGATCGTCGAGCGGGTGCGCGACCGCGAGCTCCGGATCCTCGAGCAGGGCGACTTCGTCCAGATCATCCGCCGCCTGATCGAGCTCAACAACGGACGGGGCGGGAACATCGCCGACGACATCGACCACCTCGGCAACCGCCGGGTGCGGGCTGTGGGCGAGCTGCTCCAGAACCAGTTCCGCATGGGCCTCATCCGGATGGAGCGGATCATCAAGGAGCGGATGACGATCAGCGACCCGCAGACCGTCACCGCGGCCTCGCTGATCAACGCCCGGCCCGTGGTGGCCGCAATCAAGGAGTTCTTCGGGTCCAGCCAGCTCTCGCAGTTCATGGACCAGACCAACCCCCTCAGCGAGCTGTCCCACAAGCGCCGGCTGAGCGCGCTCGGCCCCGGCGGCCTCTCCCGCGAGCGGGCCGGGTTCGACGTTCGTGACGTTCACCACAGCCACTACGGCCGGATCTGCCCGATCGAGACCCCCGAGGGCCCGAACATCGGGCTGATCGGTTCCCTGGCGTCCTATGCCAAGGTCAACGAGTTCGGGTTCGTGGAGACCCCGTTCCGGCGCGTCTACAACCGGCTCGCTGTTACCAAGGAGAACCAGGGGCGGCTCACCGGCCGCACCCTCCGACGGCCCGCGGTCGACGCCAAGGGCAAGGAGATCATGGCCGCCGGGGCGGTCATCGACCTGGCCGGCATCAACACCTTGGGCAAGGCCCACGTCGAGTCGATCGACATCCACCCCTTCGTTTCGGAGGAGGTCGAGTACCTCTCCGCCGACGAGGAGGACATGTTCGGCGTCGCCCAGGCCAACGCCGCCCTCAACCCGGACGGCACCTTCGCCGAGCCCCGCGTACCGGGTCGGACCCGCGGCCACTTCGCCCTCGAGGACGTAGCGAACATCCAGTACATGGACGTCTCGCCCAAGCAGATCGTCTCCATCGCGACGGCGCTGATCCCCTTCCTCGAGCATGACGACGCCAACCGGGCGCTGATGGGCGCCAACATGCAAAAGCAGGCGGTCCCGCTCTTGGTCCCCGACTCGCCGCTGGTCGGCACCGGGGTCGAGTACTACGCCGCCCGCGACTCGGGCGAGATGATCGTCGCCCCCAAGGCGGGAGTCGTCATCGACGTCGCCCGTCCCCTCGAAGCCAAGGGAAGCGGCAACGCCAACCCCGTCTTCGAGATCGTGATGCAGCCGGACGACAAGTCGGCCGAGCTGCACTTCCCTCTCCAGAAGTTCTACCGCTCCAACCAGGGCACCTGCCTCAACCACCGCGTCGCCGTCCAGCCGGGTCAGCACGTGGAGGCGGGGCAGATCCTCGCCGACGGGCCGGCCATCGAGGACGGAGAGCTGGCGCTGGGCCAGAACGTGCTGGTCGCCTTCATGCCCTGGGAGGGCTACAACTTCGAGGACGCGATCCTGCTCTCCGAGACCGTGGTCAAAGAGGACAAGTACACGTCCATCCACATCGAGGAGTTCGAGATCGAGGCCCGGGAGACCAAGCTCGGTCCCGAGGAGATCACCCGCGACATCCCGAACGTCAGCGATGACGCGCTCCGCAACCTCGACGAGCGGGGGATCGTCTACATCGGGGCGGAGGTCCACCCGGGCGACATCCTGGTCGGCAAGATCACTCCCAAGGGAGAGACCGAGCTCTCGGCCGAGGAGCGGCTTCTTCGCGCGATCTTCGGTGAGAAGGCGCGCGAGGTCCGCGACAGCTCGTTGCGGGTCCCCCACGGCGAGCGCGGCATCGTCGTCGACGTCAAGGTCTTCAGCCGCGAGACCAAGGATGAGCTGAGCCCCGGCGTCAACGAGCTGGTCCGGGTCTATGTGGCCCAGAAGCGGAAGATCTCCGCCGGCGACAAGATGGCCGGCCGTCACGGCAACAAGGGCGTCGTCGCACGCATCCTGCCGATCGAGGACATGCCGTACATGCCTGACGGGACCCCGGTCGACATCGTCCTCAACCCGCTCGGCGTGCCGAGCCGGATGAACCTTGGCCAGGTCTTGGAGACCCACCTCGGGTGGGTCGCCAAGATGCTCGGGATCAAGATCCAGACGCCCGTCTTCGACGGCGCGCCGATCGACAGCATCAGGGCCGAGCTGGAGGCCGCCGGCCTTCCCCGCTCAGGCAAGGTCAAGCTCCGCGACGGGCGCACCGGCGAGGAGTTCGAGGACCCGGTAACCGTCGGCTGGATATACATGTTGAAGCTCGCCCACCTGGTCGAGGACAAGATCCACGCCCGTTCCACCGGCCCCTACAGCCTCGTCACCCAGCAGCCGCTGGGAGGCAAGGCCCAGTTCGGCGGCCAGCGCTTCGGCGAGATGGAGGTCTGGGCGCTGGAGGCCTACGGCGCGGCGCACGTGCTGCAGGAGATCCTGACCGTCAAGTCGGACGACATCGTCGGCCGCGTCAAGGCTTACGAGGCGATCGTCAAGGGCGACAACACGCTGGAGGCCGGTATCCCGGAGAGCTTCCGGGTGCTGGTGAAGGAGCTCGAGGGCCTGGCCCTCGGGGTCGAGATCCTGAGCGAGGACGAGCGCCAGATCATCCTCAGTGAAGAAGACATCCCGGAGTTGCCGCTCGATCTCGGAATCAATCTCGAGCGCGACGAACTTGACGATTCGGCCGAATAGGTAGAGGGAGCACAACCACTTGCTGAAACTCGAGAACTTCGATGCTCTGCGGCTGTCCCTGGCTTCGCCGGAGATGATCCTCAGCTGGTCGCACGGAGAGGTGACCAAGCCGGAGACGATCAACTACCGGACGCTGAAGCCGGAGCGTGACGGCCTCTTCTGCGAGCGCATCTTCGGCCCCACCCGGGACTGGGAATGCCACTGCGGGAAGTACAAGCGCTATCGCTACAAGGGCATCATCTGTGACAAGTGCGGCGTCGAGGTCACCCGCTCCAAGGTTCGCCGGGAGCGGATGGGCCACATCAAGCTGGCCTCGCCGGTGAGCCACGTCTGGTACTTCAAGGGCATCCCGAGCCGGATGGGCCTCCTCCTCGACATGTCGCCGCGCAACCTGGAGAAGATCCTCTACTTCGCCAACTACATCGTCACCGACGTCAACGAGGACCTGCGCCAGGACATGCTGGCCAACCTCACCATGGACACCGACTCCCGCGCCGTGGGACTCCGCTCCGACATCGACGCGCGCACGCGTGAAATCCGGAGCGAGCACGAGGGCCAGATGAATGCCCTCGAAGGCGAGGTCGCCGCCGAGGTCAGGCGGCTCGACGAGGAGCTGGCCTCCACCGTCGATAGCCTCAGCACGCAGGGCAACGCCGCCCGTGAGGCCATCGAAACCGGCAAAGGCGCCAAGGCCCGCAAGACCATCGCGATCGGCAGCGACGAGGACGAGGAGGTCATCGTCAAGAAGGGCGACAAGATCGAGGAGGACCTTGCCGGCGGTGTGCTGCGCATGGTTCAGGAGAAGATCGAGCGCGTCGAGGCCAACGTCCGCTCCGCCCAGTCCCAGGCGCAGGCTCGCGTCGCCAAGGCTCGCGCCGACCTCGAGACCACGATCGAGGAGGCCACCCGAGAGCAGCGTGAGTCGCTCCAGGGCGACCTCGAGGACCTCCAGGTCCAGATCGACTCCACCCGCCTCGAGCTAGAGGGCCTGCACCCCAAGCAGATCCTGAGCGATACCCAGTACCGCGAGTACTCGGAGAAGTTCGGCCGCTGCTTCAAGGCCGGCATCGGCGCCGAGGCCATCCGCGAGCTGCTCTCCCGGATCGACCTCAACCAGGAGATGTACCGGCTTCGCAATGAGTCCCGGTCGACCAGCGGGCAGCGCAAGCAGAAGGCGATCAAGCGGCTCAAGGTGGTCGAGGACTTCCGCAAGTCGGGCGCCAGCCCGACCTGGATGGTGCTCGATGTGCTGCCGGTGATCCCGCCCGAGCTGCGCCCGATGGTCCAGCTCGACGGCGGCCGTTTCGCCACCAGCGACCTGAACGACCTCTACCGGCGCGTCATCAACCGCAACAACCGGCTCAAGAGGCTGTTGGAGCTGGGCGCGCCCGAGATCATCGTCCGCAACGAGAAGCGGATGCTGCAGGAGGCGGTCGACGCCCTCATCGATAACGGGCGCCGGGGGCGGGCCATCACCGGCACCGGCAACCGCAAGCTGAAGTCGCTGAGCGACATGCTCAAGGGCAAGCAGGGCCGGTTCCGCCAGAACCTCCTCGGCAAGCGCGTGGACTACTCGGGCCGGTCGGTCATCGTGGTCGGTCCCGACCTGAAGCTCCACGAATGCGGGCTGCCCAAGAAGATGGCGCTCGAGCTCTTCAAGCCGTTCGTGATGCGCGAATTGGTCAACAAGGGCTACACCCAGAACATCAAGTCCGCTAAGCGGATGGTGGAGCGGATGCGGCCCGAGGTGTGGGACGTCCTCGATGAGGTCATCCACGAGCACCCGGTGCTGCTGAACCGCGCTCCGACCCTCCATCGGCTGGGCATCCAGGCCTTCATGCCGGTCCTCGTCGAGGGTTCGGCGATCCAGATCCATCCGCTCGTCTGTCACGCCTTCAACGCTGACTTCGACGGCGACCAGATGGCGGTCCACGTGCCGCTCTTCTCGGGCGCCATCGCCGAGGCTCGCAACCTGATGATGTCGAGCCAGAACATCCTGAGCGCTGCCGACGGGCACCCCGTCGTCTCGCCGACCCAGGACGTCGTGCTCGGTTGCTACTGGCTGACCGCCACCCGGCTGACGGTGCCCAAGGACGCCTCCAAGCTGCGGGCCTACAGCTCGCCGGACGAGGTCGTCCTCGCCCTCCACCAGGGCGGGGTGCACCTGCACGACTGGGTCAAAGTGCGGATCACCGCCAACGGCCGCAGTGACGGGGACGGCACTGCCGGGCTGATCGTCACCACCCCCGGCCGGGTCATCTTCAACCAGGTGCTGCCGATCGGGCTGGCGCCCAACGAGGAGGTCGACGAGCCTGCGCTCGAGTTCCAGAACCAGCACTTCGACCGCAAGGCGCTGCGGGTCCTGGTCTCCAAGATCTTCCGGCTCTACGGCAACGACGTCACCGCCACGGTCAGCAACGATCTGAAGCGGGTCGGCTTCCGCTACGCGACGCGGGCCGGCATCACCATCTCGGCGCTCGACATCCCGGCTCCCCAAAAGAAGGGCGAGATCCTGGAGCGGGCGGACAAGGAGGTGGCCGACGTCGAGCGGATGTACCGCCGTGGCGTCATGACCGAGGAGGAGCGCTACCGGAAGGTGGTGGACCTCTGGACCAAGGCGACCGAGGAGGTCGCCCGCAACACCGAGGAGAGTTTCGACAAGTTCAGCGCCATCTGGATGATGATGGGCTCGGGCGCCCGCGGAAACATCCAGCAGGTGCGCCAGCTGGCCGGCATGCGAGGCCTGATGGCCGACCCCACGGGGCGGATCATCGACCTCCCGATCAAGGCCAACTTCACCGAGGGCCTGACCGTGCTCGAGTACTTCATCTCGACCCACGGCGCCCGCAAGGGCCTGGCCGACACCGCGCTGCGGACCGCTGACTCCGGTTACCTCACCCGGCGTCTGGTCGACGTCGCCCAGGACGTCATCGTCCGGGAGGAGGACTGCGGGACGACCAACGGGATCTGGATTCGCAACGTCAACGCGGAAACGGCTCGCACCGAGCCCATCTACGAGAAGATCGCCGGGCGGGTCGCTGCGGAAGACCTGGTCGCCGGTGGCACGACGCTGGTCGCCGCCGGGGAGTCGATCACCGATGAGGTCGCCCGGCAGGCGATCGAGGCAGGGGTCGGCCAGGTCAGCGTCCGCTCGATCCTCCTCTGCGAGGCGCGAGAGGGCGTCTGCCGCAAGTGCTACGGCCGCAACCTCGCCAGCGGCAAGCTGGTCGAGATCGGGGAGGCGGTCGGCGTGATCGCGGCCCAGTCGATCGGCGAGCCCGGCACCCAGCTGACCATGCGGACCTTCCACACCGGCGGCGTCGCCGGCATCGACATCACCCAGGGTCTTCCCCGCGTCGAGGAGCTCTTCGAGGCCCGGATCCCCAAGGGCAAGGCGATCATCTCCGAGATCGACGGCGAGCTCGAGATCATCCGCCAGGAGCAGACCCGGAAGGTCAAGGTCACCAGCAAAGAGGAGTTCGAGATCTCCTATCCGCTGGAGGCCCAGATGCAGTCCCTGGTCAAGAACGGGGAGGAGGTCATGGAGGGCCAGGAGCTGGCCCGCCACCCGGCCACCGAGGCCCTGATCCGCACCCGCCACGCCGGCGTGGCCAAGGTGGGCAAGAAGGAGATCACGGTCAAGACCGTGGACGAGGAGTCGCGTGAGTACCTGATCCCGCACGGCGCCCGGATCCGGCCCGAGCTCGAAAAGCGCGACGTCAGGGTCCAGATCAAGGCCGGCGACCAGATCACCGAAGGCTCGATCAGCCCCCAAGAGCTGCTCCACATCCTCGGCAAGGAGGCGGTCCAGACGTTCCTCGTCAACGAGGTGCAGAAGGTCTACCGCTCCCAGGGCGTGGACATCAACGACAAGCACATCGAGGTGATCGTCAGGCAGATGATGCGGAAGGTCCGCATCGACTCGGCCGGCGACACCAACCTGCTCCCCGGAGAGATCGTCTCCCAGTGGGAGTACGAGGAGGCCAACGCGGCCGCGCTCGCCGAGGGTGGCGAGCCGGCGACCGCCCAGACCGTGCTGCTGGGCCTGATCAAGGCCGCCCTCAACACCACCTCCTGGCTCTCGGCCGCCTCCTTCCAGGAGACGACCCGGGTGCTGACCGAGGCCGCCATCAGCGGCAAGGTGGACCGCCTGCGTGGGCTGAAGGAGAACGTGATCATCGGCAAGCTGATCCCGGCCGGGACCGGGCTCGACTACTACAAGAAGCAGAGAGAGCAGGCACAGAGGTACTACGAAGAGGAACCGATCGACCTCGACACCCTGAGCGTCTAGCCCAGCGACGACGAACCGAAGGAGGCCGCCGGAAGGCGGCCTCCTTCTCTATCTACCTTGTGGTCCGGATGGCCATCTCCCCGCGCTTGGCCGCGGCAGTCTGGCTCGCCTGGCCGGTCGCGCTGGCGCTCCTCGCCACCTCCTGCACGATCTCCTTCCCCGGTCCCCGACGCCGACGCCGGTGAAGCCGGGAGGCACCATCACGGTGGGGACCTGGCAGCCGCGGGCGACGCTGCTGGCGGCGGGCATCACCGACCCGTCCTGGGCCGCGGCGGCGGTCATCGCCCAGATGGCCGAGGGGGCGACCTGACCGGCCCTACTCCCAGGCTGTCCAGCGCGCCCTGGCTCGCGACTTTCCGAACGTCGCCCTGCGCCAGCTGGCGTTCGTTCAGATCACCTCTTTGAAGCTGAGCGGCGTCGGAGCCAATGCGGACGTCTGGACATCGAACGCCGCCAACTGGTTTCGGGTGGGATAAGGGCGCGGGAGGCAACCTTGACATTGGCACCTGCGCCAATCAGACTCCAGTAGTCCACAGCGGGCGCTTGAGTAGGAGTCTGGCCGTCGGCGCACTCTCGCCCCGATTCCCTCGGAAGGAAACGGGAAGAGGACGGCTGGAGGGAGAGATGGCGTTTTTTCGTCACCCTCCCGTGGCACAGGAAGAGGTACACGAATGACCAAATCGTTCACTGGATTGGGGAAGATGACGATCGCCTTGGCGAGCGCTCTCCTCGTCGTCGCAGCGTGCGGAGGGGGGGCCAGCCCGACCACAACAGCCCAGAACACCCTTTCCAAGTACAGCCCCCAGCCCGGCACGAGCGGCGGACAGCTCGTCTACTCCGACTGGGAGCCGGTTCAGGACCTTAACGTCGTCGCAAGCACGGCGCAGACGACCAGCCAGGTCACCTACGTCATCTGGGCTGAGCTCTGGGCTTTCGACCCCACCAGCGCGACCTACCCGGACCTGGTGACGGAAGTGCCGAGCGTCTCCAACGGCCTGGTCAAGCAGACCGACGCGACGCACATGGACATCACTCTCAAGCTGAAGCCCGGCCTCAAGTGGTCCGACGGCTCGCCGCTGACCTCGGCCGACCTCCAATTCACGATCGATGCCATCTGCGACCCCAACACCGGCGCTGCCGCGCAGTCCGGCTATGACCACATCTCGTCGATGGAGGCCCCGGACGCGCAGACCCTGATCCTCCACTTCGGGCCCAACCCGGCGGGCAAGTGCGGCCTTCAGGCGCCCACCACGACGGGCATCTACGCGTCGTTCCTCTCCGACATGGACTTCAACCCGCTGCCGAAGTCCGTTCTCGGCTCCATCGCCCATGCCGACTGGGCAACCAGCGACTACTTCACCAAGAAGCCGACGGTGACCTCGGGCCCGTACATGGTCCAGGACTTCACCCCAGGCCCCGCGGCGCAGGTGGTCATGGTCCCGAACCCGCATTACGCGGACGGCCGCGCCGGCGCGCAGTTCCTCGGCCACAAGCCGTATCTCAACAAGCTGATCTACAAGATCTACGGGGACAAGTCGTCCCAGATCGCTGGTCTCAAGGCCGGTGACAGCGACCTCGGCTTCGACCTGATAGCCAATGACCTCCCGGCCCTCACGACCATCACCACCGCAAAGACCGTGTCCGCGACCGGCCTGGCGGACGAATACCTGACCATGAACGAGGCCAACAACGAGACCGGCTGCGACGCGCAGCAGTTCGCTCCGACCTGCGGCACCCCGACGGTTTTCAAGGGCGACCCGTCGCTCCGGCAGGCCGTCGACCTGGCGATCGACAAGGACGCCATGAACACCCAGTTGGTGGGTGGCATCGGTAAGACCATGAACGGACCCTTCGTGTCGGCGCTCGCGCCTTACACCGACACCACCATCCCGAAGTTCCAGCGCGACGTCGCCAAGGCGAACTCGCTGCTCGACGCCGACGGCTGGGTGAAGGGCGCCGACGGCACCCGCAGCAAGAACGGCAGGAAGCTCCAGTGGGTCATCCGGACCACCAGCAGCAACCAGCAGCGCGCCGCTGAGGAAGAGCTGATGATCAGCAACTGGAAGGACATCGGCGCCACGGTCACGGTTTCGAACGTGCCCGCCGGCACCTTCTTCAACGACTTCAAGGGCGGCGGCACTCTCGCCACCGGCCAGTACGACATGGGCATGTTCACCAATACCTGGGGAGCCGACCCGAGCTCGTTCTGCCTCGTCGCCCAGAGCAACCAGATCCCGACCCCGGCAAACCCCTCCGGCCAGAACTGGGGCCGCATCTCCGACCCCAAGCTCGACGACCTCTGCGCCCAGGGCTCGGCCACGATCGACGTCGCCAAGCGGATCACGATCTACAATCAGGTGCAGGCCGAATGGCGGGCCACCACGGCCACCATCGGACTCTACGAGCGCCCGGACGTCTTCACGCAGGCGACCTACTTCAAGAACTTCTTCCCGACCGTCAACACCTGCCTCGCCGTCTGCAACGCCGTCGACTGGTTCCGAGGCGCTTCCTAGCCGAAGCCACGGATCCGAATTCGACTCCAACCGAAGAGGGGCGGCCACGCGGTCGCCCCTCTTTTTGCCTGCCGGGGTCGCGCAAGGTGAAAGTTGAGCTCTTACTTGGATTGAGGTACGTTTTGGACCTCAGATGATCGGGTACGCAACGCGTCGCTTCCTCGAGCTGATCCCCACCCTGTTCATCATCACGTTCCTCCTTTTCTTCGGCATGCAGCTGGTGCCGGGCGGCCCCGAGGCTGCCTTCGCCTTCAACTCGCACATGAGCGAGGCCGCCAAGCAGGCCATAATCCACCGCTGGGGCCTCGACCAGCCCGTCTACATCCAGTACTTCAAGTGGCTCACCTCGATGGCCAGCGGCGACTGGCAGACCTCGTTCTTCCTCAATCGACCGGTGAAGGAGGTCATCCTCCAGAAGCTGCCGGCCACGCTGATCCTGATGACCACCGCGTACATCCTCCAGGAGATCATCGCGCTCCCGGCCGGCCTTCTGGCCGCCCTCCGGCGCTACTCACTCTTCGACCAGGCGGTGACCTTTTTCAGCTACGTCGGCTACTCGATGCCCACCTTCTGGCTCGGACTGATGCTGCTGCTGATCTTCGCGGTCCAGATCCCGATCTTCCCGGTCGCCGGGATCATCGACATCCGCACCACCGGCGCGCCCTTCCTGACCTCCGACTACAACGTCTGGTTCGCGCAGCACCGGGTGGATGGATTGCTCGACATCGGCCGCCACGTCGTCCTGCCCGCGCTGACCATCGCAATCGTGGGCATCGCCGGCGATTCGCGGTTCATGCGCTCATCGATGCTTGATGCGATCCATCAGGACTTCGTCCGCACCGCCCGAGCAAAGGGCCTCGGGGAGCGTGCGGTGATCCTCAAGCACGCCCTTCGCAACGCCCTCCTCCCGGTCATCACCAACATCGCCCTCACCCTGCCCGGCCTCTTCTCCGGCGCGGTCGTCACCGAGGCGATCTTCAGCTGGCCCGGCATGGGGCAGCTTTTCTTCCAGGCCCTCAGCCAGTTCGACTACCCACTGCTGATGGGGATCCTGTTCGTGTCGGCGATCTTGGTCGTGTCCTTCAACTTCCTGGCTGACGTCGCCTACGCGATTGTGGATCCGAGGATTTCCTATGCTTGACGTCCGCCCGGTGCAAGAGCTCCCCGACCGGGGCGAGGACATCGAGATCGCGGAGAAGCAGTTCAGCTTCCGCGAGATCACCTACCACCGCTTCATGCGCCACCCCACCGCCAGGTGGGCCGCCCTGGTCCTGCTGATCATCATCATCGCCTGCTACGGAGCCCCGGTCTGGCACCTCATCGCTCCGAACTTCATACAGGCTCCTGATCAGTACACCCTCGCCGACGCACGCCAGGGACCGTCCTTGAAGCACATCTTCGGGACCGACTCCTACAACGGCCACGACATCTTCAGCCTGATCCTCTACGGCGGCCGCCTGTCGCTTTTGATCGGCATCGGCTCGATGATCCTCGCCGCTTTCCTCGGGATCACGATCGGAGCCACCGCCGGTTATTTCGGCAAGTTCATCGACACCATCTTGATGCGCGCGACCGACGTGCTGCTGACGATCCCGGCGCTGCTCATCATCCCCCTCGCGGCGCGGATCTTCGCCCAGGACAATCCCTTTTACATCGCGATCGTCTTCGGCCTGCTCAGCTGGCCGAGCGTCGCCCGTATCGTCCGCAGCTCCTTCCTGTCGCTGCGCGAGATGCAGTTCACCGAGGCCGCCCGGGCGCTCGGGGTCCCCGCCTACCGGATCATCTTCCGACACCTGGTGCCGAATGCGATTGGCCCGATCGTGGTCTCCTTCACCCTCGGCATCGCGCTGAACATAGTGCTCGAGGCCTTCATCAGCTTCCTCGGCTTCGGCGTGCAGCCGCCGAGTTACTCCTGGGGCTCGACCCTGACCGGCGCCCAGGGCGTGATGATCGAGGGCAACTGGTGGTGGATCACCTTTCCCGGCCTCGCCGTGGTGGTCACCGTGCTCTGCATCAACTTTATCGGCGACGGTCTCCGCGACGCGCTCGACCCCAAGATTGTCAACCTCGGCTGAGCAGCACGACAGAGGTGGCCTGCTTAGGTTCTAGGCGGTGCCGTCCCGGACTCCTCCGCCTCGTCGTAGGTGATGACCGCTGGGCTCTCCTCGATCGACTTCTCGGTCGCCTTGTCGGAGCGTGCGAAATGGCAGGCGACCAGGTGGCCGTTCGCTTCCATCTTCAGCGGCGGTTCGATCTCGGCGCAGATGCCGTCCTGCGTACCGAGGGCCTTTGCCAACGGGCATCGAGTTCGAAAGTGGCAGCCTGACGGGGGATTGAACGGGCTGGGCACGTCCCCCGAGACCGGGATCTGCCGGCGGACATGCTCGGGATCCGGCATCGGGATCGCCGACAGCAGCGCCTGGGTGTAGGGGTGGAGCGGGTTGTCGTACAGCTGCTTGGACTCCGCCAGCTCAACGATCTTTCCGAGGTACATGACGGCGATACGGTCCGATATGTAGGCGACCACGGCCAGGTTGTGGGCAATGAAAACGTAGGTCAGACCGAACTCGCGTTTCAGGTCGACCAGTAGGTTCAGCACCTGCGACTGGATCGAGACGTCGAGCGCGGAAACGGGTTCGTCGGCGATGACCAGCTCGGGCCGCAGGATCAGCGCCCTGGCGATGCCGATGCGCTGGCGCTGGCCGCCGGAGAACTCGTGCGGGTAGCGATTGGCGTACTCGGCTCGCAGGCCGACCCGCTCCAGGATTTCCGTCACGGCCTGCTCGCGCCGCTGCCGGGAGCGTATCCCGTGCACGAGCAGCGCCTCGCCGATGATGTCGCCCACCGCCATCCTGGGATTCAGGGACCCAACCGGGTCCTGGAAGACCATCTGCATCCGCTTCCGGTAAGGCTTTAGCTCCCGCCTGGGGACCTTTGTGAAGTCGATGCCATCGAACGTGATCGTCCCCGAGGTCGGCTCGACGAGGCGGAGGATTGCGCGGCCGAGGGTCGACTTGCCGCAGCCAGACTCCCCCACCAGGCCGAGGGTCTCGCCGCGCCTGACCTCCAGGTTCACCCCGTCGACTGCCTTGATGTAGCCGACGACTCGCTGCAGGAAGCCGCGGCGGACGGGAAAGTACTCGGTGAGCCCGGTGATCTTGAGGATCGGGCCCGTGCCCACGCCGGCGGATGCGGGTCCTGCCGAGGCGGCGGGGTGCGCGGCCACCTTGTCCTCTGGCGCTGGAAGGTCGGTTCTATCGGCCGTCAAGCACTGCCCTCGGCTGCCGCCGCGCCCGTCACGTGCACCGGCCGGCGCCCCTTCTCGACCAGCCAGCAGCGCGCGATCTGGTGGTCGACTGGGAACAGTGGAGGCGGCTGGTCGCATTTGTCGAATCGGTAGCGGCAGCGGGGCGCAAAGCGGCAGCCGGCGGGCCAGCGGAGAGGGTTGGGCACCGTCCCCTCAATCACCGCAAGGCGTTCGTCCTGCGTCATTCCCAGTCGGGGGATCGAGTTCAGAAGGCCCTCTGTGTAGGGCATCTGGGGAGACCGGAAGAGGTCGCGCACCTTGGCCCGCTCAACCACCTGGCCGGCATACATGACGGCGACCTCCTCGCACATTTCGGCGACGACTCCCAGGTCGTGGGTGATCAGCAGAATCGACATCTTGAGGCGCTCTTGAAGTGAGCGCATGAGGTCCAGGATCTGGGCCTGGATGGTCACGTCGAGCGCGGTCGTCGGCTCGTCGGCGATCAGCAGCTGGGGGTCGCAGGAGAGCGCCATCGCGATCATGGCCCGCTGGCGCATTCCACCCGACATGTGGTGCGGATAGTCGTGGACCCGGCGCTCGGGGGAGGGGATGCCGACCAGCCTCAGCATCTCGATGGCACGATCCCAGGCGTCCTTGCGCTTGACCCGCTTGTGCACCTGGACCGTTTCCGCGATCTGGTCGCCGATCGTGAACACCGGGTTGAGGGAGGTCATGGGCTCTTGGAAGATCATCGCGATCTTGGCTCCCCGGATCCTGCGCATCTCCTCCGGCTCCACCTCGGCCAGGTCCACATCGTCGAAGAGGATCCGGCCTCCTGCGATCCGGCCCGGGTAGTCGATCAGCTTGAGGATGCTGAGCGCGGTGACGCTCTTGCCGCAGCCCGACTCGCCGACCAAGCCCATCGTGGACCCGCGGCGGATTTCGAACGAGACGCCGTCGACGGCTCGGACAACTCCAACGGCGGTGCGAAACTCCGTCCTCAAGCTCTCGACTCGGAGAATCTCGTCCACGCTCAAGCTGTTTTGGAGCATAACAGCCGTTAACACCTATCTAACCCTCGCCGCGATCCTGCTCCCGCTCAGCTTCGACACCTTCGCGGTGTCGGCCGCGCTGGGGGCTGCTGGCCTGGCCGGGAGGGACCGTCTTCGAGTCAGCCTGTTGATGATGGGCTTCGAGGTCGGCATGCCCGTCGTCGGCCTCTTCCTGGGCCGGCTCGCCGGCGGTTTCATCGGGGACGGCGCCGACTACGTCGCGATCGCAATGCTGGCGGGCCTCGGCATCTGGATCCTGCGCCCCGGGGGTGACGCTGGCGAGGAGCACAAGCTGGCGTCGCTCGGACAGGCGACGTGGCTGGCCGCCACCGGCATGGGGCTTTCGATCAGCCTCGACGAACTGGCGATGGGCGCCTCCCTCGGCCTGCTCCACCTACCCGTCGTGCCTGCCCTGGTCCTGATCGGCATCCAGGCGCTGGTGGCCAGTCAGCTCGGCCTCCGCCTCGGCTCCCGGATCAGCGAGCGGGGCCGCGAGCGCTCCGAAAAGGCGGCCGGGGTGAGTCTCCTCCTGCTCGCCGCCTTCTTGCTGGCGGTTCACCTAAGGTAGTTTTGGATGCCCTCCCGCAGGTTGCTGGCGGGGGCCGTGGCCGCTCTCTTCGGCTTCACCGCCTGCCAGCTCAGCAAGCCCTCCCAGATCCTGCCAGCCACGGTGAAGCCGAGCCAGGTCCTTCGCGTGGCGGTGCCCGCGCTGCCGGCGAGCACCGACCCGGCGCTGACGCCGCCCTACGACTCCGGCGTGGCGAGGACGGCGTTCGAGGCTTTGCTCAAGCCCAACCCAACCCTTACCGATGTTCAGCCGGCCGCCGCCGCCAGTTATGAGGTTTCGCCCGATGGCCTCACCTACACCTTCCACCTCCAGCCCCGGGGGACCTGGAGCGACGGTGTCCCGGTCCGCGCCCAGGACTTCCTGGCTGGCTGGCGGCGGGTCCTCGACCCCCGGGTCAACAGTCCCGTCGCCGAGCTCCTCGCGGGCACCGTGAAGAACGCCGCCGGCTACGACAGCCTCGATCCGACCAGCGACGCCGGCAAGATCCCCGCCTTTCTCGACCAGCTCGGCCTCCAGGCGCCCGACGACCACACCTTCGTGGTCACCCTAGACCACCCGTCCTTCGCCTTCAAGTGGATCGCGGCCGTGCCCGCCCTGGCGCCCGCGCGCGCGGACGTGACGCCGGGTCGCCCCGGTCCCGGCAATGGCCCCTTCCAGCTCGAGTCGGCGGCCGCGGACAAGATCGTCCTGACGGCGAACAGCCACTACTGGGCGGGCCGCCCCCACCTGGACGAGATCGTGCTCGTTCCCCAGGGGGACCCGGCCGCCGACCTCAACCGGTATCGGGGCGGCTCGGAGGAGATCACCACCGTCGCCACCGCCTCCGAGCCCGACGTCAGTAGGGACGGCGCCCTCGCCCAGCAGCTGGTGCAGGTTCCCGAACTGGGCGAGGTCTTCGCTCAGTTCAACGTGCACTCGGCCCCCTTCGACAACGCCGGCGTGCGGCTGGCCTTCGCCCAGGCCATCGACCGCGGCCAGCTCCTCGCGCAACTCGCCGAGCCGGCCCTGGCAAGCGTCGGACCGGTGCCCAAGGGACTCCGTGACTACCGGGCCGACCTCGCCGCCCAGCGCTTCGACCCGGCCACCGCCCGCGCGACGCTTGCCTCCTCCGGGGTTTCGCCGGTGGCGCTGCAAGGGATCAAGCTGCTGGTCCGCGACCTCCCGGCCGACCGCGCCCTCGCCGGGTTCATCGCCGGCCAGCTCAAGCAGAACCTGGGGGTCGACATCGCCCTCGACGTGCACCCGAGCCCGGACGTCACCACCACCCTGCAGACAGGCAGGTTCCAGTTCCAGGCTCCGGCCGGCTGGCTGGCCGATTATGCCGATGCGCAGGACTTCCTGGACATCTACCGAACCGAGGACTTCTCCCAATGGAGCCGTTACTCCAACCCCGCCTATGACCACCTCGTCGGCGAGGCCGATGCGTCCTCCGACCCCACCCGGCGGCTCCAGCTCTATGCCCAGGCCCAGCAGCTAATGGCCGGTGAGGCCCCGGTGGCCTTCCTCTACCAGCCGCTGGGCTGGAACCTCAAGCAGCCATACGTCCAGGGAGTCACCTACACCGCCCTCGACGACTGGCCCGGCGACCTCTACGCGGCGGACATCGTGATCAGCGCCCACTGACGTCGATCGGCGCAAGGCGGGCCCGCGGCTCCTCGCCCGGCTGTATAATCCTCGTTTGTCGCCCAGCCGGCCGTTGCTTGCTGGGGTCCGTTTCCCAATTCGGAGTGTCTCTTTGCCCACGATTCAGCAGCTGATTCGGATCGGCCGTAAAAAGCTCGTCAAGAAGTCCAAGGCGCCGGCTCTGAAAGAGTCGCCTCAGCGTCGGGGAGTCTGCGTGCGCGTCTACACCACCACTCCGAAGAAGCCGAACTCGGCCCTCCGCAAGGTGGCCCGGGTCCGCCTGACGACCGGCATCGAGGTCACCGCCTATATCCCGGGCGTCGGCCACAACCTCCAGGAGCACTCGGTGGTGCTGATCCGGGGCGGCCGCGTCAAGGACCTCCCCGGCGTGCGCTATCACATCATCCGGGGCACCCTCGACACCTCCGGCGTGCGCAACCGCAAGCAGGGACGCTCCCGCTACGGCGCCAAGCGCGAAAAAGCCGGCGCGGCCAAGGGCAAATAGTTGCCCCGCCGCAACCGTCCTGACAAGCGTCGCATCGCGCCCGACCCGATCTACAACTCGGAGGCGGTGGCGAAGTTCGTCAACATCCTGATGAAGGCTGGGAAGCGCTCGGTCGCCGAGGGCATCGTCTACGACGCCCTTTCGCGCGCCGCCAAGCAGGCCCGCAAGGAGCCGCTGGAGGTCTTCGACCTCGCGATCCGCAACGCCACGCCCCAGCTCGAGGTGAAGCCCCGGCGGGTCGGCGGCGCCACCTACCAGGTCCCGATCGAGATCCGGCCCGAGCGCCGGCTGGCGCTCGCCCGCCGCTGGCTGATCCGTTTCGCGCGGCAGCGAAGTGGGAAATCTATGGCTGAGAAGCTCGCGTTCGAGCTGCTTGACGCCTCCAACGGTGTCGGCGCGGCCGTCAAGCGGAAGGAAGAGACCCATCGGATGGCTGAGTCCAACAAGGCTTTCAGCCATTTCAGGTACTAGGAAACAGTCAGGAGGAATTCGGAAATCTCAGCAGTGGCGATGAAGACCAGCGACCGGCAGGTCGCGCTCGAGCGGTTGCGGAACATCGGCATCATGGCGCACATCGATGCCGGTAAGACCACGACCACCGAGCGGATCCTGTTCTACGCGGGTCGCATCCACAAGATGGGTGAGGTCCACGAGGGCGCTGCCACGACCGACTGGATGGTCCAGGAGCGCGAGCGGGGGATAACGATCACCTCGGCCGCCACCTACGCGGTGTGGCGCGACCACGAGATCAACATCATAGACACGCCCGGACACGTTGACTTCACCGCCGAGGTGGAGCGGAGCCTGCGCGTCCTCGACGGCGCGGTCGCCGTCTTCGACGCCGTGGCCGGCGTCGAGCCGCAGTCGGAGACGGTCTGGCGGCAGGCCGATCGCTATGGCGTCCCGCGGATCGCCTTCATCAACAAGATGGACCGGATGGGGGCCGACTTCTATATGGCCCTCGACTCGATCAAGACGCGCCTGGGCGCGCGCGCGGTGGCGATCCAGCTCCCGATCGGTTCGGAGGACAGGTTCGTCGGGATGGTCGACCTGATCAAGATGAGCACGATCATCTACACCGACGACCTCGGCACCACCTCCGAGTCAGGTGAGATCCCGGCCGAGATGCAAGAGCTGGTCGCCCAGCATCGGCACGACCTGATCGAGGCGGTCGCCGACTTTGACGACAAGATCATGGAGAACTACCTCGAGGACGAGGGCAAGTCGGTCAGCGCGGCCGACATCATGACCGCGCTTCGGCGGGGGACGGTCGCCGGGATTCTGGTCCCGGTGATCTGTGGGGCCGCGCTCCGCAACCGCGGCGTCCAGCCGATGCTCGACGCGGTCGTCGACTTCCTGCCCTCGCCCGCGGACGTTAAGGCGGTGGAGGGGACCGATCCCCGCGACGGCCACATCATCGTCCGCGAGCCGGATGAAGACGAGCCCTTCAGCGCGCTCGCCTTCAAGATCCAGATGGACCCCCAGGGCGTCGGCAAGCTGACCTTCTTTCGCGTCTACTCGGGCCGCCTCAAGGCCGGCTCCTCGGTCATGAACGTCACCTCGGGCAAGCGCGAGCGGATCGGCCGCATCCTGCGCATGAGCGCCATGCGCCGGGAGGAGGTCGAAGAGGTCTTCCCGGGCGACATCGCGGCCGGGGTCGGGCTAAAGATCACGACCACCGG
>Ga0307372_10005254_pt1 | contig 19548 bp, 15 predicted proteins | sample OX1MG_FD_202533 | JGI IMG/M metagenome (GOLD analysis project Ga0307372, IMG submission 202533) | Soil microbial communities from Risofladan, Vaasa, Finland - OX-1 | ecosystem: Environmental > Terrestrial > Soil > Coastal area > Acid sulfate soil | place: Finland: Risofladan, Vaasa | collected...
CCGGGCCCTGGCGACCGACCGGGTCAGGCCGGCGCCGGTACCTCGCCGAGGTCCCGGACGAGTGGCCCTCGCGCGGACCGGGGTAGGAGGTCGGCGACGGCCAGCATGGCGCGGTAGCCGACCTCGGCCGGGCCGAGCACGTCGGGTCGCATGAGGTTGGACATGATCCGCAGCAGCTGGGTCATCAGGAGCTCGGAGCGCATCCCGAGCCCGACGCACAGCCGCATGGCGCGCGGGTCGCTGATCATCCGCACGAACGCCTTGGCCACCGCGTGGTACGGCCCGTACGCATCGTGCAGCCGGCGGTCGTAGCCGGCCAGCGCGCCGCTCCCGTCGCCCGACAGCGCTTCCCCGATTGAGGCCGCCGCCAGCCGCCCGGTCTCGTACCCGTAGGCGATGCCCTCACCGTTGAACGGGTTGATGGAGCCGCCCGCGTCGCCGATCACCAGCGTGTTGTCGCCGTGACGGGGTCCGACCGACAGGCCCATGGGGAGCTTGCCGCCGGTGGGCGGACCGCAGCAGGTCTCGGGCCCGAGGCCCCACGACTTCGGAGCGCCGGCGACGAAAGCCTCCATCAGCCGGGTGGTGTTCACGCCCTTCCATCGCCGGTCGGTCGACAGCAGGCCGACGCCGACGTTCACCCGTCCGTCGCCCAGCGGGAAGATCCACCCGTAGCCCGGGATCACCTCGCCGTCGGCGCCGCGGATGTCGAGGTGGGACTCGATCATCGGGTCGTCGTGGCGCGGGGAGCGGTAGTAGCCGCGCAGAGCCATCCCGAGCGGGTCGTTGCGGTCGCGGGCCGCCCCGAGGGCCCGGCCGAACCTCGAGTTCGCCCCGTCGGCCACGACGACGAACCGGGCGCGGACGGCCCGGGTCGTGCCCGTCGCCCGTTCCCGCACGACCGCGCCGGCGCACGAGGAGAGCGAGTCGCCCACCCGCTCCGCCGACCCGTTCCCTCCGCCCGGGTCGGTGGCCGGACCCCCGGTGGCCTCCGACCACCGCTCCGGCGCCGCCGGGCTCACCGGCTCGAGCGGCTCGACGGCCTCGGTCCCCTGCCAGACGGTCGCTCCGGCTTTGGCCGCCCGGTCGGCCACCAGGCGGTCGAGGTCGTGGCGGGTGATCGTGTACCCGTACGAGGGGAAGCTCGGATGCTTCGGCCAGGCCATCTCGAGCTCCCGGCCGAAGCCGTACGCCCGGAGCCCCTCAAAGCGGTGGGCACCGGTCAGGGCTCCCTCGAGTCCCATGTCGGCCAGCTGGCGCACGGCCCGCGGGGTGAGCCCGTCCCCGCAGGTCTTCTCGCGCGGGAACTGCTTCTTCTCCACCACGGAGACGTCCCAGCCCGCCTCGGCCAGCCAGTAGGCGCACGATGACCCGGCCGGCCCGCCGCCGATGACCAGCACGTCGTGGACGCGATCACCTGCCGGGCCGGTCCGTTCCGAAGGTCGTTCGGTCACAGTCCGATGGTAGGCGCCGGGGAAGACCCCCGGGGACGCCCCCGGGCCCACCGTCGGGGTGTCCCCAGGATGTGCCGATGCAAAGTGTGCCGTGGTAGAACCGATGCCGCGTGGATCAGTACCTACCGATCTTCCTGCTCTTTCTTCTCGGGATCCTCTTCGCCGCGGGGTCGTTCCTGGCCTCGGGGCTCCTCGGTCCGCGCAAGAAACCCTCGGCGGCGAAGACGGCTCCCTACGAGTGCGGCATCGTCCCCGACCGGGAGCCCCCGACGCGGTTCCCCGTGCGCTTCTACCTGGTCGCGATGATCTTCATCATCTTCGACATCGAGATCGTCTTCCTCTACCCCTGGGCGGTGATCTTCCGTCAGATCCGGGTGTTCGGGTTCGTGGAGGTGCTGGTCTTCGCCGTCGTCGTCTTCGTCGCTTTCCTCTACCTGATCAGCAACGGCGCACTGAGCTGGGGACCGGCGAAGCGCCTGCACGAGGGGATGCCGCCCCGCACCTCGGACTCGACCATCGCGCGGATCTCAGCGGATTCGCCGACGTCGGGCCGGGCCGCCTAGGAGCTCGATCGTGGGACTCGAGGACCTCCAGCACAATTTCCTGACCGGCCGGCTCGAGGACCTGGTGAAGTGGGCTCGCCGCAACAGCGTCTGGCCCGCCACGTTCGGACTCGCCTGCTGCGCCATCGAGATGATGTCGGTCGGCGCCGCCGACTACGACATCAGCCGCATGGGCATGGAGGTCTTCCGGGCGTCGCCCCGCCAGGCCGATCTGATGATCGTGGCCGGCCGGGTCTCCCAGAAGATGGCGCCCGTCCTCCGTCAGGTCTACGACCAGATGATGGAGCCCAAGTGGGTCATCTCGATGGGGGTCTGCGCGTCGACCGGCGGGATGTTCAACAACTACGCGATCGTGCAGGGCGTCGATCAGATCGTCCCCGTCGACGTGTACGCGCCGGGCTGCCCGCCGTCCCCCGAGACGCTCCTCCACGCGATCCTGACCCTGCACGAGAAGATCCGGACCGGTCACATCGCCCGGCGACCGGAGGGGGCGGCGGTCGGCGGGGACCGACCCCCGGCCGGCTGGGTGCCCCAGGCACCCGACGCCGTCAGGGTGGCCACGCCCCGATGACGTCCGGAGAGGTGGAGGCGGCGGTGGTGCCGGCGAGGGGCGCGCCCTCCCCGGGGACGGCCGGGGCCGAGGCGTCACCGACGTCGCGGCCACCGGTCCCCGTCATGCCCGACGTGCCGCGGGCCGCCGGCTCGACCCTCGACCAGGTGGCGTTCCCTCCCCGCGAGCGCTACCACGACATGGTCGCCGCGTTCCGCGACGCGGGCTTTGAGCTGTGCGCGGACCTGTGCGCGGTGGACTACCTGACCCATCCCGGCCGCCGGCTGCCCGAGGGTGTCCGCCCCGAGCGGTTCGAGGTGGTGGTGAACCTGCTCTCGCTCTCCCTCCACCAGCGGGTGAGGGTCCGGGTTCAGGTGCCCGAGGACGACCCGCAGGTCCACACGCTGTTCGACCTCTACCCGGGCGTCGACGCCATGGAGCGGGAGGCCTTCGACATGGTCGGGATCCGCTTCGCCGGCCATCCCGACCTGACCAGGATCCTCATGCCAGAGGACTGGGAGGGGCATCCGCTCCGCAAGGACTACGGCGTGGGACGGGTACCGGTGCAGTTCAAGGCCGCTCCGGGGCCCCGATGACCGGCACCCCTCCCGAGCCGGACCCGACGGTCTGGAGCACCACCGAGACCTCCGAGGGCGCCCAGGAGCTGTCGACCCGCGGCGGCACCGGTCAGGTCGAGCTCGGCCGCGAGCTGGGTGCGGTGCTGCGGCTCGCCGAGGGCGCGGTGGTCGATCCCGACGACATCGACATCGAGCGTCGTGACGACGACACCATGATCATCAACATGGGGCCCCAGCACCCTTCCACCCATGGGGTGCTCCGCCTCATGCTCGAGCTCGACGGTGAGGTGGTGCTGCGCACCAAGCCCGTGATCGGCTACCTCCACACCGGCATGGAGAAGACCGGCGAGGAGCTGACGTACGTGCAGGGGGCCACCAACGTCACCCGTATGGACTACCTCTCCCCCCTGCACAACGAGCTCGTCTTCTCGCTGGCCACCGAAGCCCTGCTCGGCGTGGAGCTGCCGGCGAGGGCGGTGTGGATCCGGATGCTGATGGTCGAGCTGAACCGGATCTCCTCGCATCTGATGTGGATGGCGACCAACGGGATGGACCTGGGCTCCACCTCCATGATGATCTACGGCTTCCGCGAGCGCGAGATGGTCCTGAGCTTCTTTGAGAAGACGACCGGTCTGCGGATGAACCACAACTACATCCGCCCGGGCGGCGTGGCCGCCGACCTGCCCGATGGTTGGGAGGACGACGTGCAGGTCATCTGCGACACCGTCTTCGAGCGGACCTTCGAGTACGACGAGCTGTTGACCGGGCAGCCGATCTTCCGCGAGCGCACCGAGGCCGTCGGCGGCATCACGGCCGAAGAGGCGCTGGCGCTCTCGGCCACCGGCCCCATCCTGCGCTCCACGGGGGTGCCCTGGGACCTGCGGCGCACCATGCCCTATCTGGCGTACGACAAGGTCGAGTTCGACGTGATCGTGGGCACCTACGGTGACAACTTCGACCGGTACTCGGTCCGCCTCAACGAGATCCGCGAGTCGATCAGGATCGTCCGCCAGATCCTCGACCTCATGCCGGCCGGCGACTACCGGGTGCAGGACCGTAAGGTGACGCCTCCTCCGCGGGCCCGGATCGACGAGTCGATGGAGGCCCTGATCCACCACTTCAAGACGTTCACCGAGGGGTTCCGGGTCCCCGAGGGCGAGGTGTACGTGGCCGTCGAGTCGCCTCGGGGGGAGCTGGGCTGCTACCTCGTGTCGGACGGCACCTCCAAGCCCTACCGCCTGCACATCCGCGGGCCGAGCTTCGTCAACCTGCAGTCGCTGCCCGTGCTGTTGCGCGGCGGCCTCCTGGCCGACGCGGTCGCCGTCATCTCCTCGGTGGACCCGGTGATGGGGGAGGTGGACCGATGAGCGAGCAGAGGGTGGCCCGATGAGCCACCTGACTCCCGACACCCTCGAGCGGATGCACCAGTCGATCGGTCTCTATCCCGAGGCGCGCTCGGCACTCATCCCCCTGTGCCACCTGGCCCAGGAGCAGGACGGGTGGCTCCGGCCGGAGGCGATGGAGGAGATCGCCGAGCTGGTGGGGTTGACCCCGGCGGAGGTGCGCGGCACGGCGACCTTTTACGACATGCTGCACACCGAACCGGTGGGGACCTACCTGGTGTCGGTGTGCACGAACATCGCCTGCCTGCTCGACGGCGCCGCCGAGCTCCTCGATCACGCCGAGGAGGTGCTGGGTGTCGGCGCCGGGGGGACGACGTCGGATCGGGCCATCACGCTCGAGGAGGCCGAGTGCCTCGCCGACTGCGACCGGACCCCGTGCGTGCAGGTGAACCACCGGTACGTGGGCGCCCAGACCCCCGAGACGTTCGACCGGCTGGTCGCCGACCTGCGGGCCGGGCGCCTCGCCGACACCGTGCCCCCGCACGGGACGCTGATCCGGGTCCGCAGGAACGGCGGGCTCGGGGCGGACCGGCAGAGGGTGGCGGGCGAGCGGGCGGCCGCGGCTGGGCAGCAACAGGCCCGGGCGGCGGCAGCGAGCGAAGGGGCACAGGGCTGATGGCGGTCACCGACGCCCCGAAGATCGTCACCGCGCGCATGGGCCACGAGGACTCCCACACGCTGGCCCGGTACCTGGCCACCGGCGGGTACGAAGGACTGCGAAAGGCGCTGACGATGACCCCCGAGGCGGTGGCGGCGGAGGTCGACGCGGCCAGCCTTCTCGGTCGGGGCGGTGCCGGGTTCCCCGCGGGCCGCAAGTGGTCGATGCTCCGGAAGGACCCGGTGACGTACCTGGTCGTCAACGGGGACGAGAGCGAGCCCGCGACGTTTAAGGACCACCTGCTCGTCGAGCGCGATCCCCACCAGCTGGTGGAGGGCGTGCTCATCGCCGCCTACGCCCTGCAGGTCACCCAGGCGTTCATCTATCTGCGCGGGGAGTTCGCGCTCGGCCTCGAACGGGTGCAACAGGCGCTGAACGAGGCCTACGACCACGGGGCCGTCGGCTCCGACATCTTCGGGTCGGGCTTCTCGGTCGATCTGGTGGTCCACCCCGGTGCCGGTGCGTACATCTGCGGGGAGGAGACGGCCCTCATCGAGTCGCTCGAGGGGAAGCGGGGCTTTCCCCGCATCAAGCCTCCGTACTTCCCGGCGGTCATCGGCCTGTACGGTCAGCCCACCGTGGTCAACAACGTCGAGACGATGTCCAACCTCCCGTGGATCGTCACCAACGGGGGAGCGGCGTTCGCCGCTCTCGGCCAGGGCCGGTCCACCGGGACCCGCCTCTTCGCCCTGTCCGGGCACGTGCGCAATCCCGGGGCGTTCGAGCTCGAGATGGCGAAGACCACGTTCCGCGACCTCGTCTACTCCCCGCTGCTCGGCGGTGGGATCCGGGGCGGCAACGACCTGAAGGCGTTCATTCCGGGCGGCGTGTCGGCCCCGTGGTTCGGGCCGGACCGGCTCGACCTGCCCCTCGGACAGGACGAGGTGGCCGAGGCGGGCTCGATGCTCGGGTCGGGATCGATCGTCGTCATGGACTCGAGCACCTGTGCGGTGCGGGCCGCGTGGCGGATCACGAAGTTCTTCGCCCGCGAGTCGTGCGGGCAGTGCACGCCCTGTCGCGAGGGATCCGGCTGGCTCGAGCGCATCCTGTACCGGATAGAGAACGGGGAGGGGCGCGAGCAGGACCTCGATCTCCTCCTGGACGTGTCGGACAACATCGCGCCGGGGCTCACCTGGCCGCCCCAGCAGACCACCATCTGCGTCCTCGGGCCGTCCATCCCGTCGTCCATCCATTCCGCCATCGAGATGTTCCGGGACGAGTTCCTGGTGCACATGAAGGAAGGAGCCTGCCCGTATGGCTGAGCAGGGCTCCCAGCAGGACGCGGCCGAAGGCTCGGTCAGCTTCCTCCTCGACGGCCGCGAGGTCACCGCCCGGACGGGCGAGATGATCATCAGCGCGGCCGAGCGGGAGGGCACGTTCATCCCGCGCTTCTGCTACCACCCGAGGATGAAGCCGGTCGGGATGTGCCGGATGTGCCTGGTGGAGGTCAGCGGACCGCGTGGCGCCACGCTCCAGCCGGCCTGCTTCATCGCTGCCGGCGAGGGGATGGAGGTGGTGACCACCTCCGAGAAGGTCAAGAAGGCCCAGGACGGCGTGCTCGAGTTCCTCCTGGTGAACCACCCGCTCGACTGTCCGGTCTGCGACAAGGGCGGCGAGTGCCCGTTGCAGGACCAGACGCTCGCCTACGGCCCGGGCGAGAGCCGGTTCGTGGAGGAGAAGCGCCACTTCGAGAAGCCGGTGCCCATCTCGGACCTGGTCCTGCTCGACCGCGAGCGGTGCATTCAGTGCGCCCGGTGCACGCGGTTCGCCGCCGAGGTCGCCGGGGAGGCCCAGATCGACTTCGCCGGCCGGGGTGAGCGCGTGGAGGTGGCGACCTTCCCGACCGAGCCGTTCTCCTCGTACTTCAGCGGCAACACCGTGCAGATCTGCCCGGTGGGGGCTCTGACGGCCACGCCCTACCGGTTCACGGCGCGCCCGTGGGACCTCGACCAGGTCGAGTCCACCTGCACGACGTGCGCGCTCGGCTGTCGGGTGGCCGTGCAGTCCTCGGCCAACCGCCTGACCCGCCTGCTCGGGATCGACTCGGACCCGGTCAACCACGGGTGGCTCTGCGACAAGGGCCGGTTCGTCTTCGGGTCGGTGAACGGAGACGGCGCAGCGGCGGCCGGTGCCGGCTCCGAGGCAGCGGCCGATGGCCCGGCGGCCGGTGCCGGGGAAGGTCGTCTCTCCCACCCCATGCTCCGCAAGGACGGGCAGCTGGTGACCGTCTCGTGGGACGAGGCCCTGGCTGCGGCAGCGACCGGGATCGCCGCGGCCCGCGACGCGGGGGACCCCGGCGCCGTCGCCGTGCTGGGCGGCGCCCGCCTGAGCAACGAGGGCGCCTACGCGTGGGCGAAGCTCGCCAAGGGCGTGCTCGGGACGGACTCGGTCGACTCGCAGCTCGGCGACGGCCTGCCGGCGGATCTCGTGCTCTCGTTGCGGCGGGCGACGATCGACGACGCCTGCGCCGCCGAGATCGTGGTGCTGCTGACCGGTGATGTGCGCGAAGAGCTGCCGGTGCTCTTCCTCCGGCTCCGCGAGGCAGCCACCGCCGGCGGCACCCGGCTGATCGAGCTGGCCCAGCGTCCGAGCTCCCTGACCCGGTACGCCTCGGTCTCGGTCGCCGTCCGCCCCGGCGAGTCGCCGGCCGTTGCCCGGGTGCTGACCGGTGACGTCACCGCAGAGGCCGCGCTGGCGTCGGATCCCGCCGGAGCCGCAGCCGGCGAGGGTCGGCTCGAGCAGGCCCGCCGCCTGCTCGAGGAGGGCGGTGGGAACGGCGCCGGCGTGGTCGTCGTGCTGGGCCGGCCTTCGCTGGCCGAGCACGAGGGGGTGACGGCCGAGGCGGCAGGGGTGCTCGCCCGGGCCTGGCCGGAGGCCAAGTTCCTCCCCACCCTGCGGCGGGGGAACGTGCACGGGGCGCTCGACATGGGTCTGGCCCCCGGGCTGCTCCCCGGCCGCGTCTCGCTCGATCAGGGCCGGTCATGGTTCGCCGAACGGTGGGGGACGGTGCCGGTCCGGACCGGGCTCGGCAGCGCCGAGGTCCTGGCCTCGCTGGCCGGCGACGGGGAACCGGGGAGCCGGGTGCGCACGCTGGTCCTGCTCGGGGCGGACCCGCTCAACGACTTCCCCGACCGGCAGCTGGCCGATCGGGCCATGGCCGGGGCGGACCTGGTGGTCGCCGTCACCGGGCATCTCAACGAGTCGGCGGCCCGGGCAGACGTGGTGCTGCCGGCCGCCGTCGCCCACGAGCGTCCGGGGACGACCACCAACGTCGAGGGGCGGGTGAGCCGGCTCGGGCAGAAGCTGGTGCCGCCGGGCAGCGCCTGGGAGGACTGGGTGGTCGCCGTCGAGCTGGCGGCGGCCCTGGGTGCCGATCTGGGCGTTGCGACGCTCGCCGACGTGCGGCACGAGATCGAGCGGGTGGCACCGGCCTACCGGGGGCTCCTTCACGAGCGGATCGACGCGGCCGGGGCGGGCGACGGACTGGTCGTCCCGCTGCCGGCGCCGGGCGGTGGACCGGTGCGCCCGATGATCCCGATCGATCCCGTGGCCACCCCCGGGATCGAGTCGGTGGAGCTGCAGGGAGCCCCCCCGCGGGTCGGCGCTGCCGGGCCGGGCACGGAGGCGGGCACGGAGGCGGGCACGGCGGCCGGGCCGGGCACGGAGGCGGGCACGGAGCCCCGGTTGCTCTCCGCCGGACCGGGACCGGCGGGGGAGGGTCCCCACGTGCCCCCGGCCGACAGCTACTCCTTGCGCCTGGTGGCGACCCGCCGCTTGTACGACTCGGGGGGCGACGTCACCAACTCGCCCCCCCTGGCCGCACTGGTGGGGAAGATGGTGGCGCACGCCAACCCCTACGACCTCGACCGCCTGGGTCTCGTCACCGGTGATCTCGTGCGGGTCCGGTCGAGCAGGGGCAGCCTGGTGGTGCCGGCCGATGCCGACGCGGCGGTGCCCAGAGGCGTCGTCGCCGTCGACTTCAACGTGCCGGCGGCCGCGGGCCCCCGGAACGCCGCCTCCACCCTGATCGACGCGGGCGACCCGGTCACCGACGTGCGGATGGAGACGGTCTGATGGGCCCGCTGCTCGGAGCCCTCCACCCCGCCTCGGCGGCGCTGGCGGCCGCCCCGTCGTCGGGCGACCCGCTCTTCGCCCACGGCGTGGGGTGGTTCGTGTGGGTCGTCGTGGCGATAAAGGTGCTGGTGGCCTTTGCCGTCCTGATGGTGTCGGTGATGCTCATGATCTGGTTCGAGCGCAAGGTCATCTCGGACATGCAGAGCCGGATCGGCCCGAACCGGGCCGGACCCTGGGGGCTCCTTCAGACGCTCGCCGACGGGACCAAGCTGTTCTTCAAAGAGGACCTGCTCCCCGACCGGGCGGACGCCGGGGTCTTCAGGCTGGCCCCCTACCTCTCGCTCGTGCCGGCACTGCTGATCTTCGCCGTGATCCCGGTGGGAGGGGTGGTCACCATCTCGGGCCACACCTTTGAGCTCCAGCTGGCCGACCCTCCGGTGGGCATCCTGCTGGTGCTCGCCATGTCGTCGATCGCGGTGTACGGCGTGATGCTCGCCGGCTGGTCGTCGGGCTCCAAGTACCCCCTTCTCGGATCGGTCCGGGCTTCGGCGCAGATGATCTCCTACGAGGCCGCCCTCGGCATGACCGTCGTGATGGTGGTGCTGATCACGGGTTCGCTGTCGACCCGGGCCATCGTCGACTCCCAGTCGGGCGGCGTCTGGGACTGGAACCTCATCCGGCTCGGGATCGTCCCGTTCTTCCTCTTCATGGTGTCGATCACCGCGGAGCTCACCCGCCCGCCGTTCGACCTCACCGAGGCCGACTCCGAGCTGGTCGGGGGCTTCAACACCGAGTACTCCTCCATCCGGTTCGCCCTCTTCTACCTGGCCGAGTTCATGAACACGATCACCATGTCGGCGATCGCGGTGACCCTGTTCCTCGGGGGGCCCAACGGTCCCATCCCGAGGTTCATCCCCACCTCGGACGTGTGGATGCCGATCCTGTGGTTCGTCGCCAAGACGATCGTGTTCCTCTTCGTGTACGTCTGGCTCCGCGCCGCGCTGCCCCGGCTCCGCTACGACCAATTGATGGACCTCGGCTGGAAGCGCCTCATCCCGCTCACGCTGGGATGGCTCATGATCGTCGCCGCCGTCGTGGTCTGGCGGTGGTGGGGCCTGCTGGTGGCGGTGGCGGTGGTCGCGGCGGGAGTGGTCCTGCGCCGGGCCTTCGCCGTCGGTACCGAGCGCGGGGGTGAGCACACGGTGCTGCCGACCGTCGGTGCCAAGGTGTCGCCGGCCTCGCTCTTCCGCCCGCCACCGAACGCGCCGGGGCCGCCCATGGCGTCCTCGTCCTCGTTGCCGGCCCCGGCGCCGTCGCCGGAAGGAGCCGGGTGATGGGACTGCTGAGCGATCTGAAGGACGATCTGAGCTTTCTGGGCGGGTTCAAGCTGACGCTGCAGCACCTCACCCGGCCCCGCGTCACCCGGCAGTACCCCGACGAGAAGAAGCCCAAGCAGCCGCGCCAGCACGGGCGTCACGTCCTCAACCGCTACGAGGACGGGATGGAGAAGTGCATCGGCTGCGAGCTGTGCGCCGGCGTGTGCCCGGCCGACTGCATTTACGTCCGCGGGCTCGACAACCCGCCCGACGACCCGGTATCCCCGGGCGAGCGCTACGGGTACGTGTACGAGATCAATTACCTGCGCTGCATCCACTGCGACCTGTGCGTTGAGGCCTGCCCGACCGAGGCCATCACCGAGTCCAAGCTCTTTGAGTTCTCCTTCACCAACCGGGCCGACGCCATCTACACCAAGGACGAGCTCGTCGTGGACGACGACGGGCGGCCCAAGCGGCTTCCGTGGGAGGACTGGCGCAAGGGTGACGATCTGCACACCTCCGGCTGGATGCGGGCCACCTCGCCCTCGGGCAGCGCGGCCTACGAAGGGGAGGTGCAGTGGTCCGGGGAGCTCGGCTACGGCGTGCGACCCCCCGAAGGGGGCCAGTCCGGCCGGCGCGACGACGCGGCGACGGGCACCAAGCCCCTGCGCGAGGTGCTCGAGGCCCACCTGCTCGATCAGGACATCCCGTTCGAGCACCGGGGCATGCGGGGCCGGGCCTGGCGGGCCCGGGTGTCGGCGGAGCGGAACAGGGCCAAGATGCAGCAGAGCCGGGATCGACTGGGTGAGCTCCGCCGGGCGCGGCGGGAGCGGAAGCATCCTGCGCCCCAAGGGGAGGAGGCGGGCCGATGAACGGGATGCTCGTCCTCGCGGCCACCCGCGCCACCATTCCCGATGTGGTCACCTTCGTCGTCAGCGCGGCCGTCGTCCTGGCCGGTGCCCTGGGCGTCGTCCTTTCGCGCAATCCGGTGCACGCCGCCCTGTCGCTCGTGACGACGCTGCTCGGCATCGCTGTCCTCTTCGTGGAGCAGGACGCCGACTTCATCGCCGCCGTACAGGTCATCGTGTACGCGGGCGCCATCGTCGTGCTCTTCCTCTTCGTCATCATGTTCCTCGGCGTCGACCGCCGCGAGAACCTGACCGAGGAGCCGCTCCGCGGGCAACGGGTCCTGGCCGTCGCCCTGGTGGCGATCGCCCTGGCCGGGGTGCTGGCCCTGGCTGCCACCGCTCACTGGGTGACCGGCGCCCCCACCGTCGTCGGTCCGATCAGCACGCCGCAACGGTCCGAGGTCGCCCAGCTCGGCGTGCAGCTCTTCACCAAGTACCTCTACGCGTTTGAGGCGACCGCCGCGTTGCTGGTCATCGCCGTGGTCGGCGCGGTCGTGCTCGCCCGGCGCCCGCCCGACGCCGCCGACGCCGATCCACCCGAAGGCCGGGAACCGGAGGGCGGGGTATCGGAGGTCGAGCCGCCCGAGGGCGGGACCGAGGCTGCCGGGCGCGCCGCCGAGCAGGCGGTGGACCCGTGGATCGCCGAGGGCGCTCCACCCGCCCCGACCGAGCGCGAGGAGGTCCCGACGTGAGCCTCGGGGGTGGTTGGTACCTGGGGCTGGCGGCCGTGCTGTTCGGCATCGGCGCGCTGGGGCTGCTGGTGCGACGCAACGTGCTGGTCATGTTCATGTGCATCGAGCTGATGCTCAACGCGGCCAACTTGACCTTCGTGACCTTCTCGCGGATGCTCAATGACATCGCCGGCCAGGTGCTGGTGTTCTTCGTGCTGGTGGTCGCCGCCGCGGAGGTGGTGGTCGGTCTCGGGATCGTCGTCGCCATCTTCCGACGCCGGACGAGCACGACCGCTGACGACCTCCACTCGCTGAAGGGCTGATCCCACCTTGCTCCACGTCGCATTCCTCATGCCGCTCCTGCCCCTGGCCGGCTTTGCCGTGCTGGTGGCCGGTGGTCGCCGCATCGGGGACCCGCGCGCCGGCTGGGTGGGGACGGTCGCCGTCGCCGGCTCCTTCGTGGCCGCGTGCATCACCCTGGCGGGACTGCTGAACGTCACCCCGGCCTCCAAGCGGGTCTTCACCCAGACCTTCTTCACGTGGATCCCGGTCGGCGGCCTGCACGTGAAGGTGGCGCTCCTCGTCGACCCGCTCTCCATCACCATGTGCATGTTCGTCACGGGCGTGAGCATGCTCATCCACCTGTACTCGATCGGGTACATGAAGGGCGACCGCGACTACTCGAAGTTCTTCGTCTACCTGAACCTCTTCGTGTTCTCGATGCTGGTGCTGGTGCTGGCCAACAACCTGCTGGTGACCTTCGTCGGATGGGAGGGCGTGGGCGCCTGCTCGTACTGGCTCGTCGCCTACTGGTTCCGGCGCGAATCGGCGGCGTCGGCGGGGAAGAAGGCGTTCATCTACAACCGGATCGGGGACACCGGGTTCCTGCTGGCCATGTTCCTGATCTTCTCCAAGGTCGGCTCGCTCGACTACCTGACCATCTTCTCGCACCGCCAGCTCCTGGCCGGGGGGACGGCCACCGCGGCGGTGCTCCTCCTCTTCCTCGCGGCGACGGGCAAGTCCGCCCAGATCCCCCTCTTCAACTGGCTGCCCGACGCCATGGAGGGCCCGACCCCGGTGTCGGCCCTGATCCACGCGGCGACCATGGTGACCGCCGGCGTCTACCTCCTGTGCCGGATGAACCAGGTGCTGGCGCTCTCGCCGGACGCCAGGTGGGTGGTGGCCATCGTCGGCGGGGTCACCGCGTTCGTGGCCGCCACGATCGCCACGTCACAGCAGGACATCAAGAAGGTGCTGGCGTTCTCCACCGTCTCCCAGATCGGCTACATGGTGCTCGCGGTCGGGTCCGAGGCGTACATCGCGGCCATCTTCCTGATGGTCTGCCACGCGTTCTACAAGGGGCTCCTGTTCCTCGGTGCCGGCTCGGTGATCCACGGGCTCGACGACGAGCAGGACCTCAAGCGCATGGGAGCGTTGCGGAAATTCCTGCCGTGGACCTACGGCACCTTCCTCGTGGGTTGGCTCTCCATCGTCGGCGTCCCGCCGTTCTCGGGCTTCTGGTCGAAGGGCGACGTGCTCACCAACGTGTACGCGAAGAGCAAGCCACTGTGGGCCCTCGGTGTCGTCACCGCGCTCCTCACCGCCTATTACATGAGCCGGCTGTTCTTCCTGGCCTTTTACGGCAAGGATCGATGGGCCGAGGCGCTGGGGGACCAGCCGGCCCACCACAACCCGCACGAGTCGCCCTGGGTCATGCGGGTCCCGCTGGTCGTGCTGGCGGTGGCCGCCGCCGCCGGTGGGGTCCTCGACCTCCCCTGGGTGCACCACGACAGCTTCGCCCACTTCCTGCAGCCGGTCTTCGCCACCAGCCTCTTCGACGCCAACGCCCATCCCCTCAACCAGTGGGTCCTCGCCCTCGTCGACGCCGGGGTGGCCCTGGTGGGGATCGCCGTCGCCTGGCAGCTCTGGCGGGTGCGGGTGGATCGTCCCGCACTCGAACCTCCCTTCCTCCAACGGGTGTGGTACTGGGACGACTTCTACGACGCCGCCATCGGGAGGCCCGGGCAGGCCCTCGCCCGCTTCTCCGCCACCGTGGTGGACGGCAGGATCATCGACGGGGCGGTGAACGGGGTTGCCACGCTGGTGCGGAGCGCGAGCACGGGGGTCCGACGGCTCCAGACCGGCTACGTCAGGAACTACGCCCTCGGCATCGCCCTCGGGTTGGCGGCCATCCTCGTCTTCGTGGCCAGCAGGACGTGGTGGTCGTGAGCCACTCGCCCGGGTTTCCCTTCCTCACCGTGCTGGTGATCCTGCCGGCCGCCGGTGCGCTCGTCTCGGCCCTGTGGGTGCGCGCGCCGCGTTGGGCCACCGAGGCCGTCGGGGTGGCGACCGCCGTGGCCACCCTCGGCTTCGCCATAGCGACGGCGGTGCTCCTGCACGCCGGGAACGGCGCCTACCAGTTCGTCTCGCACCACGTCTGGGCGAGCTCGCTCGGGATCGACTGGTTCGTCGGCGTCGACGGGATCTCCATCTTCCTCGTGCTCCTGGCCGGCGTCCTCTTCCCGATCGCGCTGGTGGGCGCCAGGGTCCGCCACAACGTCCGCTCGTTCACCGCGTGGATGCTCCTGCTCGAGGCCGCCTGCATCGGGAGCTTCATCTCCCTCGACCTGGTCCTGTTCTTCCTGTTCTTCGAGCTGACCTTGGTTCCCGCGTACTTCCTCATCGGAAGCTGGGGGTACGCGCGGAGCGCCTACGCTGCCATCAAGTTCTTCGTGTACACCTTCCTCGGGTCGGCCTTCCTGCTGGTCGGGATCGTCGTCGTGGCCTTCGTGCACCAGAGCCAGACCGGTGTGCTCACGTTCTCGCTTCCCGTGCTCGAGCACACCCATCTCTCCTCGACCACCGGGATCCTGCTCTTCGGGGCCTTCACCGCGGCGTTCGCGGTGAAGGCCCCGTTGTTCCCGTTCCACACCTGGTCTCCCGACGCGTACACGGAAGCGCCGACCGGGGGTTCGGTCGTCATCGCCGCGGTCATGGCCAAGCTCGGGACGTACGGGATCATCCGCTTCGATCTCAACCTCTTCCCCCAGGCGTCGAAGACCCTCGCACCGCTCCTGTTGACCCTGGCGGTGATCGGCATCCTGTACGGCGCCCTGGTGGCGTGCGCCCAGCGCGACCTGAAGCGGCTCGTCGCCTACTCGTCGCTGGCCCAGATCGGTTTCATCGCCCTCGGCACGTTCGCCTTCACCACCGTGGGGCTCTCCGGCGGGGTGCTCCTGATGGTCAACCACGGGCTGATCGTCGCCGCGTTCTTCCTCCTCATCGGGTGGATCTACGAACGCCGCCAGACCTGGCAGGTCTCCGAGCTCCGAGGGCTGCAGGGCCCCGCCCCGATCCTCGCAGCGGTCTTCACAGTGGTGATGATGGCCTCCATCGGGCTACCGGGCCTGAACGGGTTCGTGAGCGAGTTCCTCGTCCTCTCGGGCACGTTCCTCACCCACCGGTGGTGGGCGGTGGTGGCCACCGGCGGGGTGGTCGTGGCCGCGATCTACCTCTTGTGGGCCTACCAACAGGCCTTTCACGGGGAGGTCGACCCGGCCAATGCCAAGACCCGTGATCTCAGCTGGTCCGAGCGAGCCGTGATCGCACCGCTGATCGTGCTGATCGTGCTGCTCGGGGTGTACCCCAAGCCGGTGCTCGACCGCATCACGCCGTCGGTCAACCGGTTGGTCGCCCATGTGGAGCAGGTCGCCGGCGGCAGGCAGCCGGCCGTGGCCCGGGGCGGGCCGTCCGGCCCCGGGACCGCCGCGGCCGCGCCGACGCCACGGGCCGGTACGGCGCTCCGGGCCGGAGGAGGTCAGGTCCCGTGATCGCCGGTCTCCTGCTCGCCGCCGCCCACCCGGCCTCCGCGCCGCCGATCGCCATGCCCCACATCCGGTACCTCGGGATCCTCCCCGAGATCGTCATGCTGGGCGGGGCGATCCTCCTGCTCGGGGTCGCCTCCCTGGTCCGCCGGCCCCTCCGCGTGACGGTCGCCACCGCGGGGACGGTGGTGATCGCCGGGACCTCCCTCGGGCTGGCCCTCTGGCAGTGGGCCGACGTCTCGAGCCACGGCGCCTACACGACGGTGGACCGCGCGGTGGTGGTGGACGGGTTCAGCGTCCTGGTCACCGTGCTGGTGTGCTGTGCGATGGTGCTCACCGCGCTGGTGGGGGACGGGTACCTGCGACGGGAGGGGATCGACGGACCGGAATTCCACGTCCTGGCGATGGTGTCGGCCTCGGGCGCCATGCTGATGGCCGGGGCCAACGACCTGATCATCGTGTTCCTCGGGCTCGAGATCCTCTCCATCTCCCTGTACGTCCTGGCGGCGTTCAACCACCGGCGGTCGGCCTCGGCCGAGGCCGCGCTCAAGTACTTCATCCTGGGCGGGTTCTCGTCGGCCATCTTCGTGTACGGCATCGCGCTCACCTACGGCGCGACCGGCAGCACCAACCTGACCCAGATCGCCGATTACCTCTCGCACAACGTGGTCACGTCGAACGGGCTGCTGATGGCCGGCCTGGCTCTCCTGCTGGTCGGCTTCGCGTTCAAGGTCGCCGCCGTGCCGTTCCACATGTGGACCCCCGACGTCTACCAGGGCTCGCCCTCGCCGGTCACGGGGTTCATGGCGGCGGTGGCGAAGGCGGGGGGGTTCGCCGCGCTCCTCCGGGTCTTCGTCTCCTCGTTCGGCCTGTTGCGGGCGGACTGGCAGCCCATCGTGTACGCGCTCGCCGTCCTGACCCTGGTCGTCGGGGCCGGGCTGGCGATCGTGCAGCGGGACGTGAAGCGGATGCTGGCCTACTCCTCCATCAACCACGCTGGTTTCGTGCTCGTCGGCCTACAGGCGGCGACGGCCAGGGGGGTGAGCTCGGCGCTCTACTACCTGCTCGCGTACATGTTCATGGTGATCGGCACCTTTGCCGTCGTGACCTACGTCGGCCGAGCGGGCGACGTCGGTCACGACCTGACCGCCTACCGGGGGTTGGCCGGACGCCAACCGCTGCTCGCCTTCGCCCTGGCGGTCCTGCTCCTCGCCCAGGCCGGCGCGCCCTTCACCACCGGGTTCCTGGCCAAGCTGCAGGTCGTGGTGGCCGCGGTGGACGCCCACTCGGTGCCCCTGGCCGTCGTCGCGATGGCCACCGCCGCCCTCGCCGCCTACTTCTACCTCCGCCTGGTCGTCCTGATGTACTCGTCGACGTCCCGTCGGGCCGCCGGGGCCGGCGGACCCGGGATGGAACCGGCGGAGACGGCGGGGACGGCGGGGACGGCGGGGACGGCGGGGACGGCGGGCGGGCTCACCCGCGGCCCTGCCCATGACCGGATCGGGGACCGGGACGGACCGGCCCTGCCGGTGTGGGCCGGAACCGAGCGCTCGGTCGCGCTGGCGACCCGCCTCAACGCCGAGGTACTGCTTCAGGGCGGGGCCGAGCCGGAGGGTTCCGAGGCGCCGGCGACCGACGGGGGTCCGGTGGTGGTCCCGCGGGCCGCCATGGTGGCGATCGGGCTCTGTGTGGCGGTCACCGTCGTGTTCGGCGTCATCCCCGGACCCCTCGTGGACTTCGCCCACCAGGCCACGCTGTTCTTCCTCCCCTGATCCCGTTCTCGGGAACCCGGGCCCCGTTCGGCGGTCCCTGACCGGTTCACGCCACGCGGCGGGCGCCCCGCCGGGTCGTCGCGAGCGGCTCAGGCCGCGGGGGCGCCCCGCGGGGATGTCGCGAGCAGCCGGCCCACCACCGGGATCTCGGTGAGCGACTCGGCCCGGAGGATCTGAACCACCGTCGGCACGAACTGCTCGGCCGAGTCCCAGACCACGTAGCGGGGGAGCCAGGACGGCTCGTACTTCGCGTTGAACCGCCACAGGGACTCGATCTGCAGCACACCGGACAGGCGTCGCAGGGCCCAGCGCTCGACCCGCTGGGTCAGCTTGTCACCGCTCTCCCCGTCGAGCAGGGAGCGCATGGCAGCGAAGTTGAGGCTGAGCCCGCGGTCCCCGCTCTCGCGGAGGTGGTCGATCGTCGAGACCAGGGCGAAGTCGAGCAGCCCGTTCGGGTGCTCGCCGGGGTCGCGCCGCATCAGGTCGAGGGAGTAGCCCCCGATGGCCGGGGAGGGGACGAACTGGCACACGGCGGCCGGTGCGCCGTCGGGCCCGCTGACCACCGTCATGAGCAGGCCGGCATCACGGTGGTCGAAGATCCGCCCGAGCATCATGGAGAACCCGCGCTCCTGGTCCCCGCGCCGGTTGCGCCCTATGAGCTCCATCAGCTGGGCCGCCGATTGCTCGTCGAGCTCGGTGGGATCGACGATCCGGACGGTGTACCCGTTGCGGCGGACGCGACCGACGGCCTGGCGCAGGCCCTTCATCCGCCCGCCCTGGAGCGTGAAGGTGGTGACGTCCACGACGGCCTCGTCCCCGATGTAGAGGTACCGCATACCCGAGTCGCGGTAGATGGGCAGCCATTCCTCGGCCGCCGCCATCACCCCGACCGCCCAACCGTGCCGGTCGGCGTACCGGCGGAAGGCGTCCCACACGTGGGCCCGCTCGTTGCGGGGCCCGATGGGGTCCGGCGACACCAGGCAGACGCCGCCGTACACGGCGTAGGCCACCAGGCTGTCGCGGTGGAAGAACCACTGCTTGTCGTCACGGAGGGCGAAGTAGTCGAGCGTGCCGGCTCCGTGGCGCCGGACGAGGTCCCGGGCCCGCACCTCGGCCGCTCGTCGACGGGGCGCGGACGCGCCGGCGGAGAGGCGGTGGTCGACCACCGGCCTGGTCAACAGGGCGACCACGATGACGGCCAGGGCGATGCCCACGGTCAGGAGGCTGGGGTAGATCCAATCGTCGATGTTGTCGGGGAAGGGGACCGTCCGGAGGCCGATCAGCCTTTCGGCGGTGGCGCCCAGCACCTCGGGCCAGGGAGGGAGCGCTCTGTGCTTGAACGCCCCGCTCAGCTCGATGGCGAGCGAGGATGCCCCGACGGCGGCGGCGGCCCCGACGACCAGGGTGAGGAGGGCGGAGCGCACCGACCCGGTGTCGGTGGCCGCGCCGAACCGGTTCCGCTCGATCAGCAGGAGGCCCAGGACCGCGGCGGAGAGCAGGACCCCCCCCACCGCGGCGTCGTGGGCCACGTGCAGGCCGATGGTGACGCCCAGCAGGACGACCGACACCAGCCACGATCGGCGTTGACCGCGCAGGACGCCGCGGGCGAGCATCATGAGCCCGACCCCGGCGAGAGCGACCAGGGCGCCGGCCGCCTGGGCCACACCCAACGGCAGGAACTGCTCGACGAGGTGGAGGCGGCCGCGCAGCGGCGGGGTGACGGCTTCGAGCAGGTCGACCAGGCCCGCGACGAAGATGGCCGCGGCGGCCAGCCGCC
>Ga0307372_10005257_pt1 | contig 19538 bp, 13 predicted proteins | sample OX1MG_FD_202533 | JGI IMG/M metagenome (GOLD analysis project Ga0307372, IMG submission 202533) | Soil microbial communities from Risofladan, Vaasa, Finland - OX-1 | ecosystem: Environmental > Terrestrial > Soil > Coastal area > Acid sulfate soil | place: Finland: Risofladan, Vaasa | collected...
CGAGGCTGGCCGGGCCGGCGGCGCCGGGCCGTTCCGCCGCCACCGCCAGGGTGAGGGCCGCGTAGCGCCTGGCCACCGTGGCCAGGCGGGAATCCGCCTGGGCGCGGAGCGACCGCGCCATCTCGCGGTTGGCGAACATCGCCAACGGGATCAGGATGACGGCCGCGGCAAGCGCCGAGAGCGGCACGAGCCGCATGGAGAGCGCGCTCGCCGAGGTGGCGAAGGGTTTTGGGGAGGTCGCGGTGGGTGCGGGCGGAAGCGTGGGCGGCATCGGGGGCAGGAACGTGGCGGCAGGTGGTGCCCCGCGCCGGGCACCGTCACCAATCTGGCTTGTTTGCCTCCTGGGGCCAAGTAAATTGCGGAATCACTCGGCAATTGCCCTTTGGCGCGGGTCCGGTTCCGCCGTCGCGAGTGCCTGACGCGCCACCCCAAACGCATGACTGACTCGAACCATTCGCCCACGGCCGATCTCCCGGCCGCGTATGACCCTTCCGTGGTCGAACGGAAGTGGCAGGCGCGTTGGGACGAGCGCGGCACGAATCGCACCGATCTCGCGGGGCCGCGCCCGTACTACACGCTCATGATGTTCCCCTACCCCTCGGCCGAGGGGCTGCACGTGGGGAACCTGTTCGCGTTCACGGGCAACGACATCCACGGGCGCTATCAGCGAATGCGCGGCCACACGGTGTTCGAGCCGCTGGGCTACGATGCGTTCGGCATCCACTCTGAGAACTACGCCCTGAAGGTGGGGGTGCATCCGCTCGAGTTGATTCCGCGCAACATCGCCAACTTCCGGCGCCAGCTGCGCCGCTCGGGGCTGATGGTGGATTGGCGCTACGAGCTGTCCACCACCGACGCCGCGTACTACAAGTGGACGCAGTGGCTGTTCATCCAGCTCTACAAGCGCGGGCTGGCTTACAAGAAGGCGGCCGCCGTGAACTGGTGTCCGTTCGACAAGACGGTGCTGGCCAACGAGCAGGTGGTGAACGGCGAGTGCGAGCGGTGCGGCACCAAGGTGGAACAGCGATTCCTGGAGCAGTGGTTCTTCCGGATCACCGACTACGCGGGCCGGCTGCTCGGCAACCTCGACACGCTCGATTGGTCGGAGAGCACGAAGTCGGCGCAGCGGAACTGGATCGGCAAGTCGGAGGGCGCGGAACTGGCGTTCGGCGTGCAGGACCTGATGGAATTCGCGGGCAGCGCCACGGTGAGCGGGGGCGGGCTGAGCGGCGAGGTGATCTCGACGCCGGTGGAGATCCGCGTGTTCACCACGCGGGCCGACACGATCTTCGGCGCGACGTTCCTCGTCGTGGCCCCCGAGCATCCGCTGGTCGAGCAGCTCACCACCGACGAGCAGCGCGGCGACGTCGAGGCCTACCGCGCGGCGTCGGCCAAGCAGGACATCGTGACGCGCAAGGTGAACAAGGACAAGACGGGCGTGTTCACCGGTTCATACGCGATCAACCCGGCCACGGGCGCGCTGATGCCGGTGTGGATTGCCGACTACGTGCTGATGGAATACGGCACCGGGGCGATCATGGCCGTGCCCGGGCACGACGAGCGGGATCACGAGTTCGCGCTCAGGTTCGGGCTGCCGATCGTTCGCGTGGTGGGGCGCGACGGGCACGAGACGGCGGCGCCGATGGACGCGGCGTTCACCGACAACGTGGCCGGCGTGCTCGTCAACTCCGGGCAGTTCAACGGACTCACCGTCCCCGAGGCCAAGCACGCGATCGTGGCCTGGCTGGCCGACCGGGGCGCGGCGAAGCCGGTGGTGAACTACCGGTTGCACGACTGGTGCATCTCGCGGCAGCGGTACTGGGGTCCGCCGATCCCGATCATCTATTGCGAAGCGTGCGGGCCGGTGCCGGTGCCGGAGCAGGATCTGCCGGTGGTGCTGCCGGTGCTCGAGGACTTCAAGCCCGACGACTCCGGCATCTCGCCGCTGGCGCGGGACGAGGCGTGGTACCGCGTGGCGTGCCCCACGTGCGGCCGGCCGGCCCGCCGCGAGACCGACGTGTCGGACACCTTCCTCGACAGCTCGTGGTACTTCCTGCGCTATCCCAGCGCCGACCGCGATGACGTGGCCTTCGACCCCGAGATCACCCGGCGCTGGCTGCCGGTGAACTCGTACATCGGCGGCAACGAGCACGCCGTGCTGCACCTGCTGTATTCGCGCTTCATCACCATGGTGCTGCACGACGCCGGCCTGCTGGCGTTCGAGGAGCCGTTCACGCGGTTCCGGGCCCACGGCACGATCGTGCGCGAAGGGGCCAAGATGTCGAAGAGCCGCGGCAACGTGGTGAACCCCGACGAGTACGTGGAGCGCTGGGGTGCCGACTCGTTCCGCACGTACCTCATGTTCCTGGGCCCGTACGAGGAGGGCGGGGACTTCCGCGACCAGAGCATCTCCGGCGTGCGGCGGTTCCTCGATCGGCTGTGGACGTCGGCCCACGAGGCGGTGCGGGCCGGCGATCCCGAGGCGACCGTGCTGCGCAAGGTGCACCAGACCATCCGCAAGGTGACCGACGACATCGTGGCGCTGAGCTACAACACGGCGATCGCGGCGATGATGGAGTGCGTGAACGTGCTCCGCGCCCACGACCGCGTGCCGCACGTGAACGAGGTGGAGCCGCTGGTGCAGCTCGTGGCGCCGTTCGCGCCGCACGTGGCCGAGGAGCTGTGGGAGATGCTCGGCCACGATCGCAGCGTGTTCGACGACGGATGGCCCGCGTTCGACGCGCAGCTCGCCGCCGAGGACTCGGTGACGGTGGCGGTGCAGGTGAACGGGAAGACGCGCGGCACCGTGCAGGTGCCCATGGATGCCGAGCAGGCCGCGGCGCTGGAAGCGGCGCTCGCCGAGCCGACGATCGCCAAGTTCGTCACCGGATCACCGCGCAAGGTGATCTACGTGAAGAACCGCCTGCTCAATCTGGTCGTCTAGCGCCGGCGCTCAGGTCCACTCGGAATAGTGGACCTTGGCGTCAGGGTGGCCGAACGCCACCGCCGCGATGTAGTCCACGCGGCCGATGTCCACCAGCCGCACCCACAGCCGCTGTCGATCGATGCCGGTGATGCCGGTGACGTCGATCTCGTGCTGCGGTTCCTTGCCCAGCGTCACGCTGAACGCGTCGAACGCCGTGGCGATGCCGGTGCCCAGCGCCTTGACCACCGACTCCTTGCGCACCCAGGCACGGAAGAACGCGTCGGCGCGCTGGTCGGGTGGGAGGGCGAGCAAGGCGTCGTACTCGCCGCGGGCGAAGAAGCGGGCCGCGATTCGCTCCACGTCGGCCAGACGCGTCATCCGCTCGAGATCCACGCCCACGTCGTCGCCCCGCGTGACCGCCACGAGCATGTGATCGGCGGAATGCGAGACGCTGAACTGCAGCGGCTGGTCATTGTTGCCCGCCACCACCTGCGGCTTGCCGCGCGCGGAACGGCGGATGGCGATCTCGGACGCCGGCTGGCTGAGGTACTTGGCGAGGATCCCCCGCACCCAGGCGCGGGAGAGGGTGAGGCGCGCCCGCTGCGCCTCGCTCCCCACGAGCGCCGTCTTCTCGCGCTCCGCGGCCGGCAGCATCTGCGCTGCGCCGGCGAGGTTCTCGGGCGTGGCGGCCAGGGTGGCGTGCCACACGTGGATGTCGTTGCCCTTCAGGGACGCGGGAGTTTGTGCGCTGGGTGACATTGGCGATCCGCTACTAGAAGCTCAGCCCGAAGGTGACGGGCAGGGTGACATAGGAACTACCATCCGTGAGCACCTTGTGCAACCGGACTTCGAAGTAAGCGGTCATTCCGGTGAGCGGAATCTGGATGCCCACGCCGCCGTTGAAGCCGGGCTTGGCGCCGTTTCCCGTGACCTTGTACAACCCCATGCCGCCGATCAGATAGGGGTGGAACGACGAGCCCTGGAAATGATACACCGCATTGATGATGCCGGCCGCCGTCTGGCTGGCGTGTCCGTCGGCCGTTCCCGCCTTGGAGGGGAACCGCTCGTAGAACAGCTCGCCTCGCACGCTCATCACCTGTCCGGGCGCCTGGTACTCGGCGACGCCGGCCAGGTTGAACCCCGAGCTGTACGACCTGGCGAGCGAGCCGGTAGGAACGCTCACGCCGAACGCGGCGCCGAGGTGGCCGGCCGACAATCCGCCCTGCGCCGACGCGGTGGAGGCGGCGATGGCCAACATCGCGACGATCGTTCCGATGCGCTTCATGCGGGATAAATGTAGTGCTAGAGGAGGTGGCCGATCCACGCACCCACGAAATACCCCGCCGCGGCCACTCCGAGCCCGACCACGAACATGTCGATGCCCGACCGGAATACGCTGCGGCCCGTGAACACCGACCGCGCCGCGCCCACCACCCAGTGCGAGAGCATCGAGATGCCGAACGAGACGACGATGGCGGTGGTGCCCGACCAGATGAGGAAGGGCGCCACGGGGATGAACGCGCCGATGGCCGTGGCTGTTCCCGTCACCCACCCCTCGCGCAGCGGGGACATGGCCCGATCCCCGATCCCCAACTCCTCCTGGACCTGCTCGTCGAGCATGCGCTCCGGATCGGCCATCACCTCGGTGGCCAGGGCGTGCGCCGCCTGCGCGTCCATGCCCTTGGCCTGGTAGATCAGGGCCAGCTCATCGCGCTCGACCTCGGGCATGAGCGCGATCTCGTCGCGCTCCATCGCGATCTCGTGGGCGTACACCTCCTGCTCGCTCTTGGCCGCCAGGTACCCGCTCGACCCCATGGACAACGAGTCGGCGATGAGGCCGGCCACGCCGGCCACGATCACCGCGTGCGATTGGTCGGCGGCCGAGGCGCCGATGACGCCGGCCACGAGCCCGAAGTTGGCGGTGAGGCCGTCGTTGAAGCCGTACACGACGTTGCGCAGGAAGCCGCCCGACTCGGTGCGGTGCCAGGGCTCGCCCTCGCGGCCGGCCATCGTGCCGAGCGTGCTCGCGTGCCCGGCGCTCTCCCGCGCCAGCGTGAGCGACTCTTCCTTGCCGGGCGCTCCCACGGCGGTGCCGCGGTGCATGTTGAGGTACCCTTTGACCTCGCGTCCTTCCTCGGCGAGCAGCATCGGGAGCAGGAACCCGGGGCCGAGCCAACGGCCCAACAGCGCCAGGAGCCGCGTACGCGCGGTGGGGCGGAACGTGCCGGGAGGCCGTCCGTTCTCGGTGAGCAAGCGCTCCCAGATCTCGGTGTGCCGGTCTTCCACGTTGGCCAGCTCGAGATAGATGTGCTTCTTCTTGGGGTCGTGCTCGAATCCGGCCAGGATGCGGTACAGGAAGGCCGCGTCGGCTTCGTCCTGCCAGTGGTGCAGGAAGTTATGGAGGTCGGGCGGGGGCATGGGCCATAATATGGGCGATTCGGGGCGTGCGTGAGAGTAGGGCGGTAGGAGGGTAGGGGGGTCGTGGGGAACGGCGTTCCGCAGTCATCCGTCCTACTCCCCTACCGTCCTACCGTCCTACCGGCTCTCCAGGTAAACCCTCGTCCTGTCACCCCGTGTCCAAGCTCCCGAAGCCCCACACACCGGGAGAACCCAAGCACCATGCGCACAAGACTGTTCATTCCATTCGTACTGGCCGCGGGCGCGTTGGCTACGCCCGTGCTGGGCCAGGTCGTCATCCGCCGCGACCCCGGTGCCAACGTACGGACGATGTCGTTCAGCAGCGACGAGACGCCGCGGGCGGTGATCGGCGTGACCACGTCCACGGGCGACGCGCGCGACACGCTCGGCCTGCTCGTCACCGACGTCACCTCCAACAGCCCGGCCGGCAAGGCCGGCATCCAGGAAGGTGATCGCATCCAGTCCATCAACGGAATCGATCTGAAACTCGAACGCATCGACATCGGCGATTCCGAGATGGCCGATGCCATGGCGCGCCGTCTCACGCGCGAGCTGGGCAAGGTCAAGCCGGGTGACAACGTGACATTGCACGTCTACCACAACGGGCAGTCCAGAGTCGTGACCGTGAAGACGGTGAATTCCCAGGACCTGTACGGCGATCCGATGGCGAGGATCACCGGCGACATGGAGAATCGAGCCGCCCTCGGTGTCTCGCTCGGCATCGCGGGGAGCAAGCGCGACACGCTGGGTGTGTTGATCATGGGGGTGGATGACGACAGTCCGGCGGCGGCCGCGGGACTGGAGGAGGGGAATCGCATTGCCGCGATCAACGGCGTGGATCTCAAGGTGGATCGCGCGGACGCGGGCGACCACTACGTGTCGAGTGCGCGGCTCCAGCGGCTCCAGAAGGCGATGTCCAAGGTCAAGCCGGGTGACGACGTGGCGCTGCAGGTGTACGCCGACGGCCGGTTCAAGACCGTGCACGTGAAGGCGGTCAAGGCGTCCACGCTCGGGAGTGCGTCGCGGACCTTCATGTTCCGCGGCGACGGCGAGGGGCCCATGAATATCAACGTCGACGGGCCGCAGATCCGCGAGACGATCCAGCGGGCCATGGATCAGGCGCAGCGGTCGCTCGAGCGGGTGCGCGTCGAAGCGCCGAACATGCGCTGGGACATGGACGAGAGCACACCGCCGATGCCGCCGATGCCCGCCGCTGCGCCGCGGGCCATGGTGGCGCCGGGCGTCCGCGTCGTGCCGATGCCCGCCGCCGCGCCGGAGCCGCTGCGGCGCATCGAGGCCCGCGTGATGTATGCGCCGCGGCCGCCGCTGCGCGTGATCCGGTTCTGACGCTCGTTTCCGATCGCGGGCGTCGGGCGCGGGGTGCCCTCCTCCGGGGGTGCCCCGCGTTTTTCTCGCCGGGCGATTTCGCGCGCGGTAGCTTTCCCGGGTGATCGCCACCGCTCCGTTCCGCGCTCGGCGCATGCTGCCGGCATTTGGTGTGATCCTGCTGGGGGCGTGCGCGCCGCCGATGCGGGCGCAGCAGGCCGCCCCCGCCGCGGCCGGCGTCGTGCCCGGAATCGAGGTGCTGCTCCGCGACTCGCTGTCGCTCCTTCGCGGCAAGCGCGTGGGGCTGATCACCAACCAGAGCGGACGCGACCGGCAGGGGCGGAGCGACATCGATCTGTTGTACCACGCGCCGGGCGTGAAGCTCGTGGCGCTGTTCGCGCCCGAGCACGGCATCCGTGGGACGGCCGAGGCAGGGGCGCGCATCGCGTCGGACACCGACGCGGCCACCGGCGTGCCGATCTATTCGCTGTACGGCGCCGTGCGCGCGCCCACGCCGGCGATGCTCGACGGCGTGGATGTGCTGGTGTACGACATCCAGGACGCCGGTGCGCGGTTCTACACGTTCGTGTGGACGATGGCGCTGTCGGCCGACGCGGCCGGGCGCGCGCACGAGCCATTCGTGGTGCTCGACCGGCCCGACCCCATTCGCGGTGACCGGGTGGAGGGCGGCGTGCTCGATCCGGCATATCGATCGTTCGTGGGCGAGTATCCGGTGGCGCTGCGCTACGGGCTCACGCCCGGCGAGTTGCTGCGGTATCTGGCCGGCACCGGGCAGGTGCACGCCGACGTGCACGTGATCCCCATGGACGGATGGCGTCGTTCGATGTGGTACGACGAGACCGGGATCCCGTGGGTGCAGCCGTCGCCCAATCTGCGGTCGATGGACGCGCTGGTGCTCTATCCGGGCCTGGTGTTCTTCGAAGGGACGAATCTGAGCGAAGGGCGAGGCACCGAGGCGCCGTTCCAGCTCGTGGGCGCGGGGTGGCTCACCGACGCCGGCGCCATCGCGCGCGAACTCAACGGCATGCACCTGGGTGGCGTGCGGTTCGATTCCACCTCGCGGACCATCGCCGCCGGTCAGAAGTGGGGCGGCCGGGCCATTCCCATGCTGCACGTGTCGGTCACCGACCGTGACCTCGTGCAGCCCGTGAAAGTGGCGGCCTATATGCTGCAGGTGATCCGGCGCGCGCACCCGAGCGAATTCCGATGGGCGCTGCCGCACATGGATGAACTGGCGGGCAGCGATGTCCTGCGCAAGGCGATCGACGCCGGGACGGTGGCCGGACTGCTGCCGCGATTGGACGCGCAGTCCCGCGCGTTCCGGCGGGACGCCGCGAAGTACCGGCTCTACCGCTGAGCGTCAGAGCTCGCTGCGCAGCACCTTCGCGAACACGTCGGTGTCCACATTGGCGCCGGTGAAGACGATGCCCACCGTGCGGCCGCGCAGCACGTCGCGTTCCTTGAGCGCCGCGGCCAGGCCGAGCGCGCCCGCGCCCTCGACCACGTTGTGCGTGGCGCTGAATGCGTGGCGCATGGCCTGCGCCACCTCCGCGTCGCTCACGTCCACCACGCGAGCCACGCGGCCGCGCATGAGCCCGAGCGCCGTGGCGTCGGGGGTGCGGCAGGCCACGCCGTCGGCGATTCGCGTCTCCACGGCGCACGACACCAACTCGGTGCCTTCGAGCGACCGCTTGTAGGCCGGCGCGGCGGACGACACCACGCCCACCACGTCCACGCCGCGGCCCAGCGCCTGCTTGGCCGCGAGCATGCCGCAGATGCCGGATCCGAGTCCGATCGGGATGTACACCGTCTGCAGATCGGGCGCGGCGCGCAGCAACTCCATGGAATACGTGCCCACGCCCGCCACGAGGCCGGTGTCGAACGAAGGCATGCGGTGCCAGCCGCGCTGCCGCGCGATCTCCACCGCGTGCTCCAGCGCCGCCTGGAAATCGTCGCCGAATTCGATCAGCTCGGCGCCCAGCGCGCGCATGGCGTCGTTCTTCTCGCGGCTGTTGCCGTGTGGCACGACGACCGCGGCCTGGAGTCCCTGGCGCGACGCGGCGAACGCCACCGACTGCCCGTGGTTGCCGCGCGTGGCGGTGACGATGCCCTGCACCTCGGGATGTTCGCGCTTGAGGCGATCCATGTACACGAGCCCGCCGCGGATCTTGAACGCGCCCACCGGCGTGTAGTTCTCGTGCTTCACCCACACCGCGGTACCCACCAGCCGATCGATGAGCGGCCAGCGGTATTGCGGCGTGGGCGGCATGACCGCCTTCACCAGGCGGTCGGCGGCTTCCAACTCGGCGAGCGTGGGGAGCGACGGCGCCGGCGTCGAGTCTGCCGTCATTCGTTGTCCTGGAACGCGGCGCGCACTTGGGAGATGGTGCAGAGCGGCCGGAAGGGGATCCCCGCCGCTTCGATCGCGGCCGCGCCGCCCTGTTCGCGATCCACCACCGAGGTCGCGACGACGATCTCCGCGCCCGCCTCGCGCACGTGCTCCACCGCCTTGAGCAGCGACCCGCCTGACGTGGTCACGTCCTCGACGATCACGACCTTCTTGCCCCTGGGATCGATGCCCTCCACCCATTTGCCGAGCCCGTACTTCTTGGCTTCCTTGCGCACGATGAATCCGGTGAGCGGGCGGTCGCTCTTGGCCGAAGCGTACACGGCGGCGAGGACGATGGCGTCGGCGCCGAGTGTCGGCCCGCCCACGGCGTCGGCGCCGAATTCCTGCGCCAGGCGCCGCACCGCGTTGCCCACCAACTCGACGCCGTCGGGGTGGTACGTCACCTGCTTGGCGTCGAGGTAGAAAGTGCTCTTGGCGCCCGACGCCAACGTGAAATCGCCCTCGCGGTACGAGAGGCGGGCGAGCAGCGCGGCGAGTTGATCGTGGGACGACATCCGGACTCCGGGGTGGGACTGGGCTGCGGGCAAATTAGGGAAGCGCGTAGGCCGGTGGTAGCGGGCGCTCCCTAGCGGAACACGCCCTTCGTGCCCCCGAGCCAGAACACCGTGTCGGCCGGCGTCGCGGGGCCGATGGTCCCTTCCACCGCCTTCGTGAGCTTGGCGGGGTCGTACACGATGCCGGCTTTGATCACGATCGCGGGGAACCGCATCTTGCGGATGTCGGCCAGCGGGTTGCCGTGGACGATCACGGCGTCGGCCCACTTGCCCGTCTCGATGGAACCCAGCCGGTCGCCGAGGCCCATCGCGTGCGCCGCGTTGATGGTGGCGAAGCGGAGCGCGGCGTAGGGCGGAATTCCCGAGAGCACGAACGACAGCAGCTCGCGGTGCACGGCGAATGGCGTGAACCACTCGCCCCAGCTCGGATGGTCGGTGCCGAGCGTGATGAGATTGCCGCCGCCCGCGTCGTAGAACGCTTTGATCTCCTTGCGCTTGGCCCAGTAGATCTTCTCGAACTGCTCCAGCGGCGGCCGTGGCGGGCGCGAATCCACGATCTTGCGCATGTACGGCGTGAGGAAGCGCTTCTCGTCGGTGAAATAGGTGAACACCTGCGGGTCGCGCTTGCCGAAGTAGCCATAGGCGCTGAGCGTGGCGTCGTAGTAGACGTGGTGCTGGATGTAGAGCTGGAAGGTCCGCTGGTACGCGGGCGAAGCGAACGTCGCGGTGGTGAAATTCTCGAGCGACGCATACGCGCTCCGGGTGGCCGGATACGCGTCGCCGCCCATGAAGTGCTCGATGCGGTCGATGCCCATGAGGATCGCGTCGCGCGGGTTCACCGTGTCGTGGAAGCCCGAGTCCAGGTGGCCGGTGACGGTGAGCCCGTACACGTGGGCGCGCTGGATGAGCGCCTGGAGCTGGTACGGCCTGATCCCCTTGGCCTTGAACCCGCCCACGCCCATCTCGGCCCAGTGGTCCACCTCGGCGTCGATCGAATCCACCGAGATGTCGTGCGGCCAGCCCGGGCGCGCCGTGCCGAAGTAGGGGCCGGAGTTGAGGAGCCGTGGGCCCGGTTCCAGCCCGCGGTTGATGCGGATGCGCAGCGCGCGCATGGAGTCGGGGTTCATCTCGCCGGCGGGCCAGGTGCTCGTCACCCCGTTGGCGAGGAAGAGCGACGGATAGGCCCTGGTCTCATCCACGCGGCCGTTGCCGAACAGCATCATCGCGTAGTGCGCGTGCAGATCGAACATGCCGGGGGTGATCGTCTCGTCGTCGGTGAGCCGGATGGTGTCGGCGCCGGGTTTGACTTCCGATAGATCGCCGCCCACCCGCTGGAACTTGCCGGCGCGGATGAGGATCCCGGGGTTGTGGATGCGGACCGTATCGGTGGCGGTGAACAACCAGCCGCCGAGGATGACGAGGTCGTGGGTCTGCGTCTGGGCGACGGCGGACGCCGCGGGGACGAGGAGGGACGCGGCGAGGGCGGAGAGGAAGGCGAGGCGGCGCATGGTGGTGGCTCGGGTCGGCGGACGCGGGGGGTGCACGGGAACATAGCAAATCATCGTGCCGGCGGCGGCGGAGGAGCCTCCGCCCCCGCTGGGTTCGACGCCGCGCCGCCCCCTGCGTACATTCCCAAACGACCCCGGTCCCCCCGGGGGTCGATGGCAACCGCCGAACGCCGAGGGCTCCGCGCATGACCGTCACCTTCAAAGTCAACGGGACGTCCCACTCCGTGGACGTGCCCCCGGACATGCCGCTGCTCTGGGTGCTGCGCGATGTCCTCGATCTCAAGGGCACCAAGTTCGGCTGCGGCATCGGCCGCTGCGCCGCCTGTACGGTGCACGTGAACGGCGTGCTCACGCACTCCTGCCGCCGCGAGATCTCCACGGTCGCGGGCGCCGAGGTCACGACGATCGAGGGGCTCTCCCCCGACGGCGCGCACCGGCTGCAGCGCGCCTGGGAAGAACTCGACGTCCCCCAGTGCGGCTACTGCCAGGCGGGCCAGCTCATGGCCGCCGCCGCCCTGCTCGAGAAGAATCCGCATCCGTCCGACGCCGAGATCGACGTGGCCATGAGCGGGAACCTGTGCCGGTGCAACACGTACCTCCGCATCCGGGAAGCCATCCATCACGCCGCGAGCATGGAGGCCACCCAATGAGCACGCCCTCTCCCGTCACCCGCCGAGACTTCCTCCGCGTGTCGGCCATCGCCGGCGGCGGACTGCTGCTCTCCACGTACTTCCCGGGATTCGGCGACGCCGAGGCCCACGCCGCCACGACGGCGTCCGGCGACTTCACGCCCAACGCGTACATCCGCATCACGCCCGACGGCATGGTCACGATCATGGCCAAGAATCCGGAAATCGGGCAGGGCGTGAAGACGATGCTGCCGATGATCATCGCCGACGAACTCGACGTGGACTGGAAGAACGTCCGCGTGGAGCAGGCGATACTCGACACCACGAAGTTCGAGAACCAGTGGGCCGGCGGCAGCCTGGCCACACCGTTCAACTGGCTGCCCATGCGCCGCGTGGGCGCCGCCGGCCGCGCCATGCTGGTAGCCGCCGCCGCGCAGACGTGGGGCGTGAGCGCATCGGAGTGCGACACCGCGCACGGCGTGGTCACGCATCGGCCGAGCAAGCGCACGCTCGCCTACGGCGCGCTGGTGGACAGGGCGGCCACGATCCCGGCACCCGATCTCAACGCGGTGAAGCTCAAGGACCCCAAGGACTTCACGATCATCGGCACCTCGGTGCACGGTGTGGACAATCACGCCATCGTCACCGGACAGCCGCTCTACGGCATCGACGTCACGCTGCCGGGCATGTTGTACGCCGTGTTCGAGAAGTGCCCGGTGTTCGCGGGCAAGGTGAAGAACGCCAACGTGGACGCGCTCAAGGCGGAACCGGGCGTGCGCCACGCGTTCGTCGTGGACGGCGCGCCCGACAACGGGCTCGAAGGACTGCTCAGCGGCGTGGCGGTGGTTGCCGACAGCTGGTGGGCCGCGAACTCGGCGCGCCGGAAGCTGGACGTCACGTGGGACGAAGGGCCCACGGCGGACCAGAGCAGCGCGTCGTTCGCCGAGCAGGCGGCCGCGCTGTCCAAGCAGGCGCCCATGCGCTCGCTGCGCAACGACGGAGACGCCGACGCGGCGCTCAAGGGCGCGGCCCACGTGGTCGAGGCGGCGTATTTCTATCCGTTCATCTCGCACGCCACGCTCGAACCGCAGAACTGCACGGCGTCGTATCACGACGGCAAGCTCGAGATCTGGGCGCCCACGCAGATGCCGGCGCGGGGCCGCACGATGGTGGCCAAGACGCTGGGCATGAAGGAGGACGACATCATCGTCCACATGACGCGGAGCGGCGGCGGGTTCGGACGCCGGCTCAACAACGACTACATGCTCGAGGCGGCCGCGATCGCCAAGCGCGTGGGCGTGCCGGTCAAGCTGCTCTGGTCGCGCGAAGACGACATGCGCCACGACTTCTACCGTCCGGCGGGGTTCCACTACTTCACGGGCGGCGTGGACGCCGGCGGCAAGCTGGTGGCGTGGAAGGACCACTTCGTGACGTTCGGCGAGGGCGAGCACTACGCGGCCAGCGCGAGCATCGCCCCCACGGAATTCCCGTCGCGGTTCATCGCCAACTTCTCGTTCGGCGCGTCGACCATGCCGCTGGGCGTGCCCACCGGCGCGCTGCGCGCCCCCGGCAGCAACGCCATCGCGTTCGTGATGCAGTCGTTCATCGACGAACTGGCGCACGCGGCGCACGCGGATCCGGTGCAGTTCCGGCGCGATCTGCTGGCCGGCGTCGAGAGCGGCGCGGCCATGGACGCCGAGCGCATGAAGGGCGTGCTCGAACTGGTGGCCGAGAAGTCCGGATGGGGCAAGCAGACCTTCCCACGGGGCACGGCGCAGGGCGTGGCGTTCCACTTCAGCCATCGCGGCTACTTCGCCGAGGTGGTGCAGGTGACGGTGAGCCGGGCGGGGGTGCTCAAGGTGGACAAGGTGTGGGTGGCGGGTGACATCGGCAGCCAGGTGATCAACCCGATCAACGCCGAGAATCAGGCGCAGGGCGCCGTCCTCGACGGGATCTCCGAAGCGCTGGCGCAGGAGATCACCATCGAAGCGGGCCGCACCGTGCAGGGCAACTTCAACAACTACGATCTGCTCCGCCTGCGCCAGGCGCCGCCGGTGGAGGTGCACTTCCTCACCACGAACTTCCCACCCACGGGCCTTGGCGAGCCCGCGTTGCCCCCCGCCGTCGCGGCGCTGTGCAACGCGATCTACTCGGCCACGGGCAACCGGGTGCGTTCGCTGCCGCTGTCCAAGCACGATCTGAGCTGGACGTAGGACCCGCCGCGCGGTCTTCCCCCGGGCCGCACCCACCGCTGCCGGTCACCGGAGGTTGTTGATGTCTGGAATGGATCTGCGCCGCCACACCGCGGCGCTCGTCGTGGCGTGCGCCTGCACGTTCTGGTCCGCTCCCCGCGCCGCGGGGCAGACGCCGCCGGCGGCCACGTTCGGGCAGTTGCGCTATCGCTACGTGGGCGCGCCCGGCAACCGCATCAACGCCGTGGCCGGCGTCCCCGGCAACCCCGAGGTGATCTACGCCGGCACGCCGTCGGGCGGCGTGTTCAAGTCGGACGACGGCGGGCTGCACTGGCATCCGATCTTCGACGGCCAGGATGTGGCGTCGATCGGCTCCATCGCCGTGGCGCGCACCGATCCCCGCACGGTGTGGGTGGGCACGGGCGATCCGTTCATCCGGCCGAACATCGAGATCGGCAACGGCGTGTACCGGTCCACCGATGCCGGAGCCACGTGGACGCACATGGGGCTCGATTCCACGGGGCGCATCGGGCGCGTGGCCATCGATCCCACCAACGCCAACGTCGTGTTCGTGGCGGCGATGGGACACAGCTACGGACCGCAGCAGCAGCGCGGCGTGTTCCGCACCACGGACGGCGGCCACACGTGGCAGCGGGTGCTGTTCGTGGACCAGAACACCGGCGCGATCGACGTCGTCATCGACCCCGTGAACCCGCGCGTGGTGTTCGCGGCCACCTGGCAGCTCGAGATCCATCCCTGGACGAGCTTCAGCGGCGGCGCGGGCAGCGGCATCTACATGTCGCGCGACGGCGGGACCACGTGGACCCATCTCACCGGCCACGGGCTGCCGCACGCGCCCATCGGCAAGATCGCGCTCGCCATCGCGCCCAGCGACCACGAGCGCGTCTACGCGCTCATCGAGACCGCCGACCAGGGCAATCTCTGGCGCTCCGACGACGGCGGGGCCAATTGGAAGCTCACGAGCCGCGATCCCAACATCAATCGCCGGGCGCGCTACTTCTCCAAGATGGGCGTCCTGCCCGACGATCCCGACGACGTGTTCTTCCTCACGCAGTCGGTGTACCGGTCGCACGACGGCGGCGCGACGAACGTCGAGGTGCCGGGCCTCTTTCCCGACCACCACGATATCTGGATCGATCCGGTGGACGGCAACCGCATCATCATCGCCAACGACCGCTACGTGAACATCTCGCGCGACCGCGGGCGGTCGTGGTTCCACGTCGATCTCCCCGACGCGCAGATCAACCGCGTGGCCACCGACCGCCGGATGCCGTACGACGTGTACGGCTCGCGCCAGGACGGCCCGGTGTTCTACGGCCCGAGCAACAGCCTGCTGGGCAGCACGGGCGTGGGCAGCGCGCCCGATGGCATCGGCATCATCCCCGAGGGCCTGTGGCGGTGGGGCGGCGGCGCCGAGAGCGGGTGGGCGATCCCCGATCCCGCCAACGACGCCGTCATCTGGTACAGCAGTTCGAACGGGGTGAGCCGCTTCAATACGACAACCCGCATAGGGCAGCCGGCCAGCCCGTGGCCCAGCGGCCGCGGCGGCGAGGGCCGCGGCGGCGTGGACACGCGCGAGTTCCGCACCAACTGGAGCGTCCCGATCGCCACGTCCCCGTTCCATCCGCACTGGCTGTACGCGGGCAGCCAGTACGTGCACCTGACCACCGACGACGGCAAGACGTGGAAGACGATCAGTCCCGATCTCACGCGCAACGACAAGGCCAGGGAGCGCGCGCCCGGCGATCTGGGCAATGACAATCAGGACATCCCGTGCTCGCTGTACGCGATCGCCGTGTCGCCGATCGAGGACGGCGTGGTCTGGGCGGGGAGCAACGACGGCCTCGTCCACGTCACGCGCGACGGCGGCAAGACGTGGACCGACGTCACGGCCGCGATCCCCGGGCTCCCATCCTGGGGCAACGTGACCAGCATCCAGCCGTCGCACTTCGTGAAGGGCGGCGCCTACGTGACCATCGATCGCCACCGCGCGGCCGACAATGCGCCGCACGTGTACCGCACCGACGACTACGGCCGCACCTGGACGGACATCGGCCGCGGCATCCCGAACAGCGTGTTCAGCTACGCGCGCATCATCCGCGACGACCCGGTGCGGCCGGGGCTGCTCTACCTGGGCACCGAGAACTCGCTGTACCTGTCGCTCGACGACGGCGCGTCGTGGGTCAACGCGCAGAACGACCTGCCGCACGTGCCGCTCAATTGGATGGAAGTGCAGCCCGACTTCAACGATCTCGTGATCGCCACCTGGGGGCGTGGCTTCTGGATCATGGACGACGTGACGCCGCTGCAGCAGCTCACGCCGGCCGTGCTCGCCGCCGACCGCTGGCTGTTCCAGCCGCGGCCCGCGTATCTGTTCCATCTGCGCGATGCGACCACGGCCACGAGCTTCGGCGCCGAGTTCGATCCGCCGGCGAACGTGGGGCAGAACCCGCCCTACGGCGCGTCGCTCAACTACTATCTGAGATCGGCGGCGGCGGACAGCGTCCGGTTGACCATTCTCGACGCCACGGGCAACACGGTGCGCACGCTAAGCGGGCCGGCGGACGCCGGCATCGACCGCGTGTGGTGGAACCTCCGCGCCGAGGCCAAGCGCGATACGTCTGGCGCCGCCGCCGGCGGCGCTGCCGCGCGAAGACCGGTCGCCGCGCCACAAATCAAACCAGGCGTTTACACGATCAGGCTTTTTGCTGACGGGAAATATCTGGAAACGACGCTTACCGTGAACAGGGACCCGAACGAGAAGTGAACTCGGATGACGTCCGGGTGGTATTAGTACCCTGACCGGCGGCGCCATGGCCGCCGGCGCTCCCGTCGAGCCCCGCCGTCGCCAGCCTGTCGTTCCCCCCCAACCGTACACTCCCCATGTTCGACGTTCGCTCCGCGTCTTCGCGCGAGCGGAGCAACGGACGCGTCGGCGCCCGCGCCCCGCGTTCGCTCGCGCTCCTCCCCGCCATGATCGCCGCAACGGCCGTGGTCGGATGCTCACGCACCGGCGACGCCCCCACCGCGCCCGCGGCGCTGGCGCGCAGCGCGCCGTGCGCGTCGAGCGGCGTGGTGACGCTCGGCGTGGCGCAGGCAACGGTGGTGGACTGCGCGAACGGTGGCGTGACGGTGACACTGGCCGGCAGCGGCTCACGCTATCTGGTGGTGGCGCAGTTTCCCACCGGCCAGGCGCCGGCTCAGCTCGTGACGTACACACTGTCCACCCTCGGGCCCGCGGCGTCGAGCGCCGGAGACCGCGCGCCGGCCATGCAGTGGCCGGCGGCGGGTGCGGGCGCGGCGCCGGCCACGGGCGGCCCGGCCGCGTTCATTCCCACGCGGCAGCGCGCGGTCGATCACCTGCTCCTCGCGCGCGCCAGGGCGATCGCCCAATCACCGTCGTTCAGCCAGGCGTCACGAAGCAGCGCCCCCGCGGCCTCGCTCGCGCCGCCGGCGGTTGGGAGCACGCGGAGTTTCCATGTGCTGTCGAGCTTCGACGCCGCGCATCCGGCCTGGAAGTCCGTGACGGCTCGGCTGGACTACGTGGGCGGCAGCGTGCTCGTGTACCAGGATGTGGCCGCGCCATCCGGCGGATTCACCGCGGCGCAGCTGCAAAAGTACGGCCAGTATTTCGATCGCACCCTCTACCCGATCGACACGACGGCATTCGGCCAGCCGTCGGATATCGACAGGAATGGGCGCGTGATCATGCTGCTGTCGCCCGTGGTCAATGCCGGCGTGCCGGCCGCAACCTGTTACTCGCAGGGATACGTGGCCGGGTTCTTCAACGCCGAGGACTTCAACGGCGGCGCCGATCCGAATTCCAATCAGGGCGAGATCTTCTACTCGATCGTGCCCGATCCGAGCGGGCAGTTCAGCTGCGCGCACAACGTGAGCGACGTGGACGACGAGGTGCCGGTGGTGTTTCTGCACGAGATGCAGCACCTGATCAACTTCTCGCAGCATACGATCGTGAGCCATGGCCAGCCGGGGGCGAGCTGGATGGACGAGGGGCTGAGCCTGGTGGCCGAAGAGTTGGGGTCGGCCTACTACGAGGCCCGGTGCCCGCCGCCGGCGTGCCGCACCGATCCGGCGCAGCTGCTTCCCGACTCGGCGGTCGCTTTCGCGCGCGGGTTCATGCTCGATTCGTATGACTACGCCACGTTGCCGGACACCGTGAGCCTGACGTTGCAGAACGACGGCCAGTTCGGTCTGGCATGGCGCGGCGGCGACTGGGCGCTAATGCGGTGGCTGGGCGATCAGATGGGGAGCGAATTCTATCGCAAGCTCGAGACCGGGCCGGCCGATGGCATCGCCGACATCGAAGCGGCCACGGGCCAGCCGTTCGCCGCGCTGTTCGCGAACTTCGGGCTCGCGCTGTTCACCGACAGCCTGCCCGGCCTGCCACGGACCATCGCGCCGCCGGTTGACCGGTTCGCCTCGCGCAACCTGCGGGCGCTCTGGTCGAGCGTGGCGTCGATCTCGGGCGCCGGCGGCGGCACGCTGCCGTTTCCGATTCCGGTGCGTCCGATCTCCGCCGGTGCCACGGTCCAGGAGATGGCGCCGGGCGCGATGTCGTTCTGGCGGCTGGACACGCCGGCCAGCGCGTCGGCGATCACCGTGCGCTTTGCCGCTCCCGGGGGAGCGCCGCTGCCCGGATCGCTGCACCCGCAGTTGGCCATCTTCCGGTTGCCGCCGGGCCAGTAGCGCGCGGCGTCACTCGTAGCGCAGCGCGTGCATCGGATCGGTGCGCGACGCGCGCAACGCGGGCACGTAGCCGGCGCCGAACGCGACCGCCGCCAACACCAGCGTGGACACCGCCATCACGGTGGGATCGAACCCCTGCAGCCCGTACAGCAGCGAGCGCGCACCGCGCCCCAGCGCGAGGGCGCCGACGATCCCGATCACCGCGCCGACGACCGTCATCACGCCGACCTGCCGCAGCACCATCGCGCGCACGCGCGGTCCGTCGGCTCCCAGGGCCATCCGCACGCCGATCTCGCGCGTGCGCTGCGCCACCGAGTAGGCGAGCACGCCGTAGAGGCCGATCGCCGCGAGCAGCGTGGCCAGCAGGGCGAACGCCGAGGACAGCGTGCCGATCATGCGGTCGAGGAAGACGTTCTCCTTCACCTGCTGCGACAGCGTCTTGAGATCCTGCACCGGCAGGTTGGGGTCGAGCTTCTTGACCACGCCGGGAATCGCGCGCAGCACCTGCTGCGGATTGCCCGCGCTGCGCACGTAGAAGTGGATGTTGCCGATGGTGCTGTCCTGGCGATAGGGCACGAAGACCACCGGCGGCACCGCCCGCTTGACGTCGCTGTACTTGGCGTCCTTGACCAGCCCGACGATCTCGATGTCGAGCGAATCGTTGCCCATCGACATGTGCTTGCCCACCGCATCCCGCCCCAGATGGAACTTCTTGGCAAAGGTCTCGTTCACCACCGCCACCTTCGGCGCGCCCAGCGCATCGGATTCCGTGAAGTCGCGGCCCGACAGCATGGGCATGCCGATCACGTGGAAATAGTTCGGTCCGACGGCATTGAACCGTGAGCCGGCGTCCACGTCCGGTCCCTTCTTGAAGCCTTCCACGGAA
>Ga0307372_10005258_pt1 | contig 19536 bp, 17 predicted proteins | sample OX1MG_FD_202533 | JGI IMG/M metagenome (GOLD analysis project Ga0307372, IMG submission 202533) | Soil microbial communities from Risofladan, Vaasa, Finland - OX-1 | ecosystem: Environmental > Terrestrial > Soil > Coastal area > Acid sulfate soil | place: Finland: Risofladan, Vaasa | collected...
GACCGGTTCCGCCATCGCCGGCCGCAGCCGCCAAAGCTTCCCACCGTGGCGTGGATCAACGAGCCGATTCCACAAGAGGAGGTTGCACAGAAGGCGTCATAAGAACGTGTCTCAAATCGCTTGACAGGTTCCGGACCGGGAGCCTGCAGCGTAGCTCCAGAACCAATCCATGACCTGAGCGCGTCGCGGCTTTGTTGGTTGGCCCGCAACGCCGCGAATCGGCTCCTCAGCGCAGAGCTGGCCGAGCCCCGGGGTAACCTTCTGGCGGGCCAGGGCGCTGATCGGGGGATCTCATGCCAGGCCTGGCGCGGGAGAGAACGTGGGGGAACCATGACCGAACTCATCGAACGCACGGGCGGCGAGACTGCCGATGGGGGGTCCGCCGGAACCCCTCCACTGACGCGCCGCATCCGAAGGCTCCCACGGGGTCCGCGCGCCGTCGCGATCCTGGTGGTCGTCGGCATGCTGGTGGCGGGTGGGATCTCGGCGGTTGTAGCCGCCACCTCAGGTTCCGCACGGCCCGCAACCCACCCGTACAAGACCGTCACGCTCGTCTCGCCGTCGTACAAGCCGACGGCGTCGGTCGGGACCACCGACGATTACCACTGCACCTTGCTGAACCCGCACGTCACGCGGGATTCCTACGTCATCTCCAGCCAGTTCAAACCGGGCAGTGCGGAGGACCACCACGCGATCCTGTCTCTCGTGCCGCCGTCTCTCGCTGCCACGGCCCTGAGCGATAACGCCGCAACCGACGGCAAAGGGTGGACTTGCTTCGGGGCCCCGTCGCTGCCCAATGCATCGATCCTCCAGCTCTTCAGTACGCCGTGGTTGAGCGTCTGGGCTCCCGGTCACGGTAAAGACCTGTTGCCCAAGGGGACCGGGATCCCCCTACCCGCTGGCAGTCTCGTCATCATGCAGGTGCACTACAACCTGCTCGTCGGTGACAAGCCCGTGCAGAACTCCCTCGCGCTCAACACCGTGCCGACGTCGTCGGCGGTGCTTCCCCTTCATCTCGACCTCGAGTTCGCCCCACCCGACGTTCCTTGTCCCGCCGACGTCACCGGGCCCCTGTGCGACCGGGCTGCGTCGCTCGCCGACCAGGAGCGCCGCTTCGGCCCCAGCGTCGCGCAGACCGTCAACCTCATCGAAGAGGGCTGTGGGCACAATCCGTCCGATCCGCCCGCCGGCGACACCGCGTCGTGCATCTCGTCGATCGGCAAGGACGGCTACATCGTCCGGGTCCAAGGTCACATGCATCTCTTGGGACGCAGCTTCTCGATGATCCTCAACCCCGGTACACCGCAGGCCAAGACCGTGCTCAGCGTCCCCAACTACAACTTCGACTACCAGAAGGCCTACAACTTGAGCGCCCCGATCCGGGTGACGGCTGGCGACAAGCTCCAGATGAACTGCACATACGATCCGCGCCTCGCCCAGGAGCTACCCATCCTGCGCAAGGCCCCTCCTCACTTCGTGACGTGGGGAGACGGGTCTACGGACGAGATGTGCCTCGGCCTGGTGTGGACGTCCGCCTCGGTGCCCAACGCCCACAGCCCGGAGTAATCGAATGGGGCTTTCCTGACAGATGCTTGGGCCGATTTGGCCAGCTGAGAAGGTCGGACCTTAGGTGGCGCCGGGGCGGGCGATGATGAGACGATGGCAAGAACCTGAAGGCTGCAAGCACGTGATTCAGTGCTCTGGATGCCGCGAATGCTGACTAACTTCCGACGATTGCGGAAACGGCACGGTGGGCATGGTTGAGCCGCACTTGCGTGTGGGATACCAAAACCATGCCGTCACGCTGCCCGGGTGTATTCATGGACCACGCCTGTGGGCGCCAAGAACTCATCCGCGCCCTTGACCTGGGACTTCAGAATCCAGTTGTGGCTACAAGTACCAGGGAAATCGCGGTCGATAGCGTGGGAAATTGGCCTGGGAGATGCCCTTTCCTTCCAGGATGAAGGGGTTTTGTCGACAGCCCACCGAACAAACAACAGCCAAGAGTTTGCGGGTGGTAATCCCGCGCCCGATTGAGGGTGAGGATCCGTAGGAGTTCGCCGTCGGGCGTGAGAATTCGCACCTCGGCGTCAGCGATCATGAGCACGACCGCTTGGCCCTTGAAAGGGGCCCCACCCCGATGTGGCGGAGTTTCCCTCGTAACGAAGCGTCAACTTGCTGACCTGACCCCACTCGGCGGATCCATGTGGTTCATCTCACGGGGATCCGGCCAGGTTGAAACCGCCACCGATGCCGTGCACCCCGCCCAGGAGGCGACGTGCGCAGTATCCGCGGCCTGAGCGATGAGCCGCCGGTTGGCCCGATAACCCCCAGTTCACCCAGATCTCACTTCGTACGAGTTCTCCCAGGAATACGACCCTCATTCTCAACTGCCAATCCGGCCCATGCCTCCCAGTGAATAGGCACTCTCGGCATGCTGAGTGAGGTCCAGCCCGGTGAACTCGTCCTCCGGGCTCACCCGCAGGCCGATCGTCTTGTCGACCGCTTTAGCGAGAAGCCACGTCATCGAGAAGGAAAAGACGACAGTGACGGCAGCGGCAAGGGCCTCCAGGCCGATGAGATGAAAACCCCCTCCCGTGAAGAGGCCGTTGGCACCACCGCGATTGATCGACCGGGAAGCGAACAATCCCAGGAGGATCATGCCGACCAGACCTCCCACACCGTGAACGCCGAGAACATCAAGGGAATCGTCGTAGCGGAGTTTGAACTTCACTCGCACGGCCGTCGCACAAAGGACACCAGCCACGAGGCCGATCACGATGGCGGCCATCGGCGCCACGAACCCCGCGCACGGGGTGATGGCCACCATCCCGGCCACCGCGCCGGAAGCCGCACCCAGGGTCGTTGGGTAGGACTCTTTGATGCGCTCGAAGCACAACCACCCGAGCAGCCCCGCTGCTGCTGCCAACTGTGTGTTGACGAAAGCCGAAACGGCCACGCTGTTCATCCCGAGCGCTGACCCGGCATTGAATCCGAACCATCCGAACCACAGAACACCGACGCCGAGGAGGCTCAACGGTACCGAGTGGGGGGCCATTCCCTCGCTGGGCCAGCCCCGGCGTCGGCCGAGCACCAGCACGATGGCCAATGTCGAGAATCCCGAGTTGATCTCGACGACCGTGCCCCCGGCAAAGTCGAGCACCCCGCGTCTGGCCAGCCAACCTTCGGGGCTGAACACCCAGTGCGCGAGCGGCGCGTAGACGACGATGAGCCACAGACAGATGAATACCACGAAGGCGGGGAACTTGATCCGGTCGGTCGTCCCCCCACTGATCAAGGCAGCCGTAATCACTGCGAACATCATCTGGAACGTGACGATCGACATCGGCGAAGCCCCCGAATGGGAAAAGCCGGGAAGTCCGTGCGCCATGCCTCCGAGGCCGGTCAACGAGAAGTTGCCGATGAGGCCGTAGCCCGCATCGTGGCCGAAGGCGAAGCTGCACGCGACGATCGCCCACAGCACACTTACGGCGCCGATGGCAATGTAGCTGTTCATCATCACAGCCAGTACATTCTTCGAGCGGACCATGCCGCCGTAGAAGAGGGCAAGGCCCGGTGTCATAAAGAGCACAAGAGCGGTTGAGACGAGCACCCAGGTGGTATCGACGGTGTTCATATGCGTACTTGCTCCTGTCCGTGACAATCCCGGTCATCGTCGCGCTATGAGCGACTTGGGGCCGGGGTCGTCAAAGGGCGTCTAGGCCGCGTTCCCCGGTGCGTACCCGGACCAGCGATTCGAGGGGTTGGACCCATACCTTGCCGTCGCCGATGGAGCCGGTCCGGGCCGAATCGACCACGGCACCAACGATCTCGTCCACTCGGTCGTCGCCCACAACGATCTCCACTCGAAGCTTCGGTACGAAGTCGATCTCGTACTCGGCGCCGCGGTAGACCTCGGTGTGCCCGCGCTGGCGGCCGAAGCCCTGCGCTTCGGTCAGTGTCATCCCCTGGACCCCGAGCACCTTGAGGGTGCGCTTCACGTCGTCGAGCCGGAACGGCTTGATGACGGCAACAATCAGCTTCATGGGCTCTGGTAGTTCCTTCCAACCGGTGCTATGGCTCGGCGAAGCGTATCGGCTCGGGGTGTGCCAGATAATGAGTAGCGGGTCCCTACAGAGGCCTTCTGTTTCGCCTGGTGAGACGGTGTTAATCACCAGCCAGGTCGGCCTTCCCTACGCGCTAAGTGCCGATGCCGGTAACCCGGCGCTGAGGTCCGGCTGCTCGGTATCAGCGTGTGGGTGCCGAGAAACTCATCCGGCGCTCCGACCTGGTGCTTTCTCAGTTTGATTGCGGCAGCAAGTACGTGGGAAATCGAGAGCAACAGCGTGGGAAAATGCTTTGACACGGTCGCTGTCGGGCCAGGTCAGGAGAGTTGTGTCGGCAGCCCACAAAACAAACAAAGCCGAACAAACAAAGCCGACCGGCTCTGACACACACACAGGGTCGTTACGCCCACCGAGCTGGCCTGCCCTGCCCGCCCTTCACATTTTGGCGCTTCCGGGAATTCAGTGGGTTTGAGGGTAAAGCTCGAGGCCACCGCAATGGAAGTAGATGGCCGTCTTGAAGTTGTTCCGGTTGCGGTAGCCGCGGGCGGACACCCTGATCGCCTGGATGCGTGAGTTGAGGCCCTCCGCAGCCGCGTTGGTAATCCGGTGGGCAAAGAAGGCGAGAAGGCCGTCGATGTGACGCTTGAGCGTATGGGCTGCTTCGATGACCGGTTCGAGACGCGAGTGCGTCGCCCAGAAGTACCAGCTCTTCCAGTGACGCTCGGCCCATCCTTTGCGTTGGTATTCCCAGAAGTGGCGCAGGGTCTCTTTGATCGCCCACGCCCGAGCCGTCTTGAGGTCCGTGTCGCGCAGCGAGGCGAAACGCCCCCGGTGTCGCTCGGGGAGGTTCTCCTGCGAGTACAACCACAGGTACTTCGACCCGGCCAGGAACTTGTCTCCTTCGGCCATGAGGGCCCGGTTCTCGCGCTTGCGTACCGTGTCGACGGCCTTGCCCAGGTATCCCATGACGTGAAACCGGTCGAAGACGATCTTCTCGTCGGCGCCGGCTAGATGGGCGCGCACCGAGGCGGCGTAGGGCTCCCACATGTCCATGGCCACCGCCTCGATCCCCTCGAGCTGCTCGGGGCTGAACCGGTCGAAATAGCTATCCAGGCTGGCCTGACGGCGCTCGTCGGCGATGTGCTCCACCGTGGCCCGGTCGAGGTCGGCGACCACGGTGATGTAGTCCTGGCCCCGGCCCGCTGACTTCTCGTCCACCCCCAGGCGGGCGGGGACCGACGCCGTCTTGGTCGCCTGACCTCGTGCCACGGCGCGCTCCATGAGATGCCACGTCTCGTCCCAGCTGGTGCGCAGGAGCCGGCTGGCACCGAGCACATCACACTCCTTCAGCACATCGACCGCCGTGCGTTCGAAGAGGGTGGTGAAGCGTGACATCGGCTCGGCCCACGGCAGGCGAACTTGGCGCACGCCATGGTCAGGACAGTTCACCCGCGGCGGCCGGGCGTGCAGGTAGGTAAGGAACTGGAGGGTGTCGAGATGCCGCCACGCCCGCTCCTCGGCGTGGTCATAGGTCGGGAACTCGAGGTCGCACTCCGGACATCTCCACCGAGCCCCCCTCGGATGGCCCGCCCACACGTCGACGCGTCCCTCCTCGAGAGACAGCTCGACACGGCTCACCTCCCACGGTGACTCAAGACCCAACAGATGGCGGTACAGCTCGGTGTCTCGCACGGCCAAATCATGCCGCCAACCGCCCGGTCAGGGCACGTGGCGACCCACTGAGAACCCGGAAGCGCCCACATTTTCTTCAGCACATCTCCACACCGAGAAGAGACACGTCTCCACAGCAGCCATGACACGACCAAAACACCAACCGGACCGAATACCAACAAGAAAGGTAGGACTCACAATGGGCAAGTTCGTATTTCTCTACACAGGCGGTCAGATGGCCGACACGCCCCAGGCTCAGAAGGCGGCCATGGACGCGTGGATGGGATGGTTCGGAACCCTCGGCGACGACATCCTCGACCCCGGCAACCCCTTCGGCGCGTCGAGCACGGTGAAGTCTGACCGTTCCACCAAGGACGGCGCCGCCGGTGGGGCGGGTGGATACTCCGTCATCTCCGCCAACAGCCTGTCCGAGGCAGCCAGTAAGGCCAGGGGCTGCCCGGTCCTCGCCGGCGGCGGGACCGTCGAGGTGTACGAAGCGATGCCGATGTAGTTGCTGCTCGCTACGGAGACGGGGCCGTTTCGCTCGGCGTCGGTGCCAGGGCGACGGCCTCGATCTCCACGAGCTGGCCGGTATACCCGAGGACGGTCACACCCAGCAGCGTGCTCGGTGGGTCGAACGGCTCGAAGGCTGACGTCACGACCCCCCACGCCTCGACGAGATCCTCCTGCAAGGACGTGACGACGTACACCGTCGTCTTGAGCACATCACCTGGAGACGCCCCTGCCGCCGCCAACGCCTCGAAGAGGTTGGAGACCGTCGTCCGAGCCTGGACCGCCAGATCGCCCGGGCCCACCACGATCCCGTCCTTCCCAACGGGACACGCGCCGGCGCTGAACACGAGCCGACCAGACGGCGCCACCGACGCATAGGCGTACGGAGCCTCGCGAAACAGGCCGGCGGGCCTGACGAACTCGATCCGGTCGTCCGTCACGGCGCCGGCAGACGCTCGAGCTCGCCGCTCGGGTCGTAGTAGAGCTCTTGCCGGGCGATCAGCCCGTCGCGGTAGCGGTACACGACGACGTAGGTCGAACGCAGACGCGCTCCTTGCATGGCGAAGTCGAATTGTACCTTGACATACGCTCCGACCCGCACGGGCTTGTCTTGCTCGGTGTTCCCGAAGATCAACGCCCTCTCGTCGACTGCATAGGCGATGTCGGAGAGCCCCGTGATGGTCGTCTGGATGAACTCGAGCGCGTGTTCCACCCCGACGACCTCCGCGGGCCACCCGAACAGTCGGGTCGTGGGGCTGACGTAGACGACATCGGGCGCATACATGGAGAGGGCCAGAGAGATGTCACCAGCCCCGAACGCGATCGCGAACCGCTCCTCCTGGGCGTCGACCGCTTCGATCGACAACGACCCCCGCGTCACACCGACAACAAGACGTGCAGGTCGAGCGCACCGAGCCGGGCCCGGCCGCCCAGGGCCAAGATCTCGAGCAGCGCGGCCACACCGACGACCTCGGCACCGGCCCGGCGGAGCACCGCAGCCGTGGCGATCAGGGTCCCTCCGGTGGCGATGACGTCGTCGACGATCAGGACTTTGTCGCCGGGCGCGACGGCATCGGTGTGCATTTCCAGCGTGGCCTCGCCGTACTCGAGCATGTAGGCCTCTGCCATGGTGTCGGCGGGGAGCTTCCCCACCTTGCGCACGGGAACCAACCCCGTGCCCAAGGAGTAGGCAACGGGGGCGCCGAGAATGAAACCTCGCGCCTCGATGGCGGCGATCTTGTCCGTCTTTCCGGTGAAGGGCGCCCCCAACCACGCCACCACATCGCCGAAAGCCTTCGGGTCGGCGAGCACCGGCGTGATGTCCTTGAACGTCACCCCGGGCTGTGGAAACCCCACGACATCGCGCACGAGCGCTCGCACCTGTTCCCGGACCGCGTCGTCCTCGACGCGCCCCGGTGTCGCCCTCGACATCTAGGCGGCGGGGGAGGCGGACGCGAATTCGCTCGGTTCGATCGGAGCGAACGCGGCCGAGACACCCAGGGCTGCGAACGTCCCACCCAGCATCGCCACCATGAAACGGCTCCAGATCGGCAGCTCACGACTACGCAGCGCCGCGAACGCGTCCCACGCGTCGCAGCCGGCCCCGAGCAACAAGGCTCGCGTCACCTCCTCAGGGCGATCCTCTCGCAGAGCCTGGAGCAACACGATGCCCAAGGCCAGATCACGGCCACCGAAAATTCGACTCATGAAACGGACGCTCGGTCGTTTGGCCTCGGCACCGAGGTAAGCCCGGGCTCCGGCCGTGGGTGTCGCCATGAGACCCAGGCCGAAGGCGACACGACCCAGCGCGATCACGAGGGGGATTCTGCGTCGCAAGTCTTCGTTCACGAGCCCGAGGTTAGCGGTGGCCTGAGTGCCCGCTCGGCGACGGCGTTCGAATCCACTTCAGCAGAGACCCAGGGCGGCGGTGCCACCCCAAGCGGGGAACGGGGGAAGGGGGAAGCGCCAGGTCTGGCGCCGGGTCAAGTACCAGGGCTGCCCGATGGAGCGGCGGGCAGTCCGTACAGGGCGGCCGCGTTGGCACCGGCGATCAGACGCTGGTCCTGCACCGAGAGCCCTGCGATGGCTTCGGACAACTCGCGAGTGACGCCCGGGAAGACTGCATCAGGATGAGGATAGTCCGAGGCCCACACGATGCGATCGGCACCGCACAGTGGTGACCGGGCCGTAAAGGCAAGGGTGGACTCGTCGGGGTCGAAGCTGATCCAGCACTGGCGACGGAAGTACTCCGAGGGCTCTCTCGTCAGTTGGGGCACATCCCACCCGAAGATCTCGTAGTGGTGGTCGAGACGCTCGAGCCAGGGCACGAGCCATCCCCCGCCGGCCTCCAAGAAGACGAGGCGGAGGTCGGGGAAGTGCTCGCACACACCTCCGGCGAGAAGGAAGGCCATCGAGTTCATCATGTCGAAGGGGTTGGCGATGGCCTGAGTGAAGAAGATGTTGTCGATGGCGACGGTCCCGGTCTCATCGGGAAGGGGTTTCGCCGATGACCGAAGCCGGTTGATACGCAGGCCCTGACATGCCCCGGGAAGATCGGCGGCCAGGAACGGGTGGAGCCCCACAGGCATCCCGGTCTCCGATGCAGCTTTCCACAGGGGGTCGTACACGGAGTCGGAAAACGGTCGCCAGTCGGCGCTGGGGTTGGGACGCAGGAACACGCCCACGATACCGGGCAGATCAGCCACCCGACCGATCTCGGCCGCGGCGAGCTCGATGTCTTGTTGGGGGAGCACTGCCACCCCGAAGAGTCGTCCCGATCCCGCCTGGGTGTGTTCGGAGAGCCAATCGTTGTAGGCGCGGCACATGACCGTCGCGAATTCGACGTCAGGGTGGCCCTGGATCCCGAGCAGCAGCGTCGGGTACAGCACCGACTGGTCGATGCCGTCGGTGTCCATGTCGATGAGCCGCGCCGGTGCGTCCCAGGCGGCGGGGCGTACCTCGGTGTAACGGAGCTCTCCGCGCTGGGCTCGGTCTCGATCATCGGCCGACATGCCCGCCGTGCCCGCCAGCGACATGAAGTTGGCCAGGTGGCGCGACCCGTCCATGACCGCCCACTCGCGTCCTTTGTCGTCGACCTCGATGTGCCACACCCGGTCCTCGAACCCCTTGGGCGCGAACTCCCGGAACCCGTCGGGATGCTCGAGCACGTGCCCGTCGGCGTCGATGTAGTCGAGGCTGGTGGTGGCGGTCGCCGCCGGCGTCGTCGTAGTACCTGGCATGGATGCTCCTCGCCTATCGGGCCAGCTTGTAGAAGTCCTGGGCGTTGGCACCCGCCACCCGCGCCAGGGCGTCGCCGGTGATCCGTCCCTCGGCGTGCTCTTTCAGCTCGGTGGTGGCCCGGGGCCAGGCCCCGTCCCAGTGGGGATAGTCGCTGGCGAACATGACGCAGCGGTCACCGAGCAGGTCCACCACGCAGGGCAGTGCATCCTCGTCGGGCTCACAGGTGACGACGACATTGCCGGCGGCAACGTATTCGGCGGGTGGCCGCCGCCATCCGTCGGGGATCCAGTCGCCACGCGATTGGTAGTGCTCGTCAAGGCGCTCGACGAACCATGGCAGCCATCCCGCCCCCGCCTCCAAGAAGGCGACCCGCAGAGCGGGGTGTCGATCGAACACCCCCCCGCTCACCAGAGCCGTCATGGCGAACATCTGGTCGAAGGGAAAGCTCACGCAATGGACCTGGATGTAATTGTCGAAGCGGTCCACCCCGATCTTGGGCAGATGGATCCCGGGGGCCCCGTGCACGCCCAACGGCATGTCGAGCCCAACCGCCGCCGCGTAGAAGGGGTCCATGTCAGGGTGATCAAGATTCCTGGTCTTGAGCCCCGGCGGGACGATCGTGGCGACGAGCCCGAGCTCCTTGGCCTCCTCCATCACGGTGATGGCCAGCTCGCCGTGTTCGATGGGCGCGACCGCCACACCGTGCAGGCGCCCCGCGCTCTTGTGGCAGAACTCTGCGGCCCACTGGTTGTACATCCGGGCCAACCCGGCTCCGAGCACCGGATCGTCGATGGTGGGCACGCACAATCCGAAGCTCGGGAACAACACCATCTCGTCGATCCCGTCTGTGTCGGCGTTGGCGAGGACGCCGTCCACGGTTCCGGGGTCGACGCCCGGGGCAGTGGTGAGACCGTGCTGCGGGGGACAGCCCGCCCCCGGACCTTCGTATTGGGGATAGGGCCGACCTTCGATGAGGACGCCGAGCTTGGTGTCGGTCCGCAACGCCACCTGATCGGGAAAGCGCTGTAGCAACTCGGCGAAGAACTCGAGCGGCTCCACCGCGTGAGCGTCTGCGTCCACGACGTGCAGGTCCGCCGCCATCATCTCTCCATTTCGTTCACGACGATCCCATCACGGCACCGTCGTTGTCGTCGTAGACGATCACGCTTCTCGCCACCTCACCGGCCTCCATGGCCCGGAAGGCTTCGTTCACGTCATCGAGCCTGATGCGACGGGTGACGAGACCCTCGGCATCGATCGCACCCTGGCGGACGAGGTCCACAAGCATGGGGAAATCCCGGTCGGCATCGGTCGAGCCATAGACACAGCCGATCACCGTCTTCGCGTCGACGAAGAGCTCGAACGCCGAGAACGGAACCTGCTCGGCCGGCGATCCGGCTCCGACGAGCACCGCCGTTCCCCCCCGCCGGACCGAGGCAAAGACAGTTCGGATGGTCTCGGCCCGGCCCACCACCTCGAAGCCGAAATCGGCCCCTCGGCCCCCGGTGTGGGCCCGGACGGCCGCCACCGGGTCCTCGGCCGACGAGTCCACGATCGCGGTCGCTCCCATGGCCTTGGCCATTTCCAACTTGGACGCGACCCGGTCCACGGCGACAATCGTGCTGGCTCGGGCCAGTCTCGCCCCCTGAATCACCGACAACCCCACTCCGCCACATCCGACGACGGCCACCGTGGACGCCGGAGTGACTTGTGCGGTGTTCCACACCGCTCCGACGCCGGTGGCCAACGCGCATCCCACGAGAGCGGCGAGCTCCAGAGGCACCGTCGGGTCGACGCGGACGACCTCGCCCTCCGGGACGAGGGTCTCCTCCCCGAAGGTGGCGGTGCCGAGCCCTCGCACCAGGGGAGTGCCCCGCACCGTCGCGTACGCACCCGACAGCGATTCGGTCAGGCCCACCTCGCACAACATGACTTGGCCCCGCAGGCACCAGAAGCAGCTGCGACAGGCCGGCATCCAGGTGAGCACGACGTGGTCGCCCGGAACCACACGCGTGACGGCCTCTCCCACCTCGACGACCACCCCCGCGCCCTCGTGACCGAGGACGGTCGGGAACATGAACGGGATGGTCCCCTTCTGCACCGACAGGTCCGAATGACAGACACCGCTTGCCACCATCTTGACCCGCACGTCATGGGGCCCCGTCGGTGCGAGCTCGATGTCCTCGATGACAAAGGGCGCACCCACTTCGTGCACGACGGCGGCCCGCACGGTGTTCCCTCTCGGGCCGGGCGTGCTCATCGACCCGGGGCGCCGGCCGCGACTGCTGCCGCGGCTCCGAAACCGGCGGTCACCGTGTCGGTCTGGGCTCCCGACCGCAGAACCGCGCCCGGGAGTGCACCGGTGAATTCGCCCGACCGCACGATCTCCTCGCCGTTCACGATGACGTGCTCGATCCCGACACCTTCGGCATAGAGGCGACTGGCGCCTCCGGGAAGATCGTCGCGTGTGCGCTCGGTCCCGTGTCCCACCCGCTCGGGGTCGAAGACCACGATGTCGGCCCACCAACCCGGTGCCAACCGACCCCGCTGGCGCAGGCCGTAGAGACGGGCGGGGACGTCGGTCAGCTGGCGAACAGCCTCCTCCCACGACAGCAGGTGTCGGGCCCGGACGCCGTCGCCGAGCATGGAGGTTGAATAGATCGCCCCGCACATCATGTCCAGGTGCGCCCCGGCGTCGGACCCGCCGACCACCGCACGCGGGTCCTGCCACACCTTGGCCCGCAATTCCCAGTCTGCTTCGGACTCGCCGATGGGCGGGCGCAACCCGGTCCGGAGCTTGTCGGCGACGACGATGTCGAGCAGCGCGTCGAAGGGCTCCTTGCCCGTGGACTGCGCGACGTCGCGTACCGAGCGCCCCTCATAGGCCGCGTTCTCCGCCGCGAAGGTCTCGTCGATGATCAGGTTCTCCCACCGGGCCAGCGCGCCAATGATGCCGGCTTCTTCTGACTTCGCTCCCGCGTCCAGCCGGGCCCGCTCGGCAGGGTCGGAGAGGACCTTCATCCGTTCGGGAACGGGCAAGGCGAACATCGCACTCCACCCCGGCAGGCTGTCGAGGATGGCGCCGGGCTCGAAGCAGAGCCGCAGCTTCATGGTGTGGGGCAAGGTGAGCGCCACGACGGTGGCGCCGCGCTTGGCGGCAGATGTCGACGCGTCCAATTGATGCTCGAGGCCGCCCGGATTGTGGGCGGAAACCCCGAGGACGTTCCAGTTGGCGGGACGATCGGCCAAGAGTGACAGCGTCGTCATGAGGTCGACCTCGTCCTCGCTGAACCCGTTGAGACAGCCGGGCACGATGAGCTCGAGGGTTGTCCCGGGGCGGGTCGACAAGACGCGGCACAGTGCTTCGAACTCAGAGCGCGATGCGGCACGGGACGGCACGGGCATGCCGTCGCCGTCGTTGTGGGTCGGGGCTTGGGAGGTCGAGAAGCCGAGACCTCCTTCCTCGAGCGAGCGGGCCAACACCGATGCCATGGCCCGCACCTGGTCGTCGCTGGCGACGGCACCGACGGCGTCGTCGCCCATCACGACACGACGTACCGCGGAGTGGCCGACAAGGAACCCGGCGTTGACGGCGACGGAACCGTCGAGCCTGGAAACCCAGTCGCCGAATGAGCTCCATGACCAGTCCAGCTGGTCCAGGGCGGCAATGGGCATGCCCTCGACCCGGGCCATCATCCGCGCCAGGTACCGGGCGTGCTCGGGCCCAGCCGGCGCCAGCGAGAACCCGCAGTTGCCACCGATCACGGTGGTGACCCCGTGCAGCGGGGACGGGCTGGCCGTCGGGTCCCACGACAACTGCGCGTCGTAGTGGGTGTGGAGGTCAACGAATCCCGGTGTCACCATCAGGCCCTCGGCGTCGATCACCCTGGCGGCCGGCTCATCGGTCTCACCGATCGCCACGACCCGCCCGTGGCGGACAGCCACGTCGGCTCGTCGGCCCGGGTCTCCCGTTCCGTCCACGACGGTGCCATGACGGATCAGCACATCGAGCATGACGACTCCGGTCGTGTCGAGAGCAGAAGCAGGAACAACTCCTCGATGATCACGACGTCACTTCGTGGGCGCCGCGAACTGCAGGATCGTCTTCGGCCGGGTGAAGGCCAACATGCCCTCGGGCCCGAGCTCCAGCCCGTAGCCGGACTGCTTCCATCCGCCGAAGGGGGCCCGATGGTCCATGGCCGCGGTGCCGTGGTTGTTCACGAACACGGTGCCCGCTTCCAGCCGACCCGCCGCCCTGGCCGCCAGATCATCGTCGGCGGTCCAGATGGACGCGCACAGCCCGTAGGGCGAGTCATTGGCGCGACGCACGGCGTCGTCGACACTTCGGTAGCCGATCACCGGGACCGCAGGCGCGAATTGCTCCTCACAGACGATCTGGGCATGGTCAGGCGCACCCTCCACGATGGCGGGAGACACCAGATATCCACCGGCGCCGGCATCCTCCTCGCGGACGCGCGCCGGACGGTGCACACGGGCGCCGAGCGCCGCCGCCTCCTCCAACATGTCCTCGACCCGCTGGCGGGCCGCGGGGCGGTGGACAGGGCCCATCGTCACCTCGGGAACGAGCCCGTCACCGACGACCTCGGTCCCGACCCGGGCCACGAGTGCCTCGACCATGCCCTGGACCTTGTCCTCGGGGACATACAGGCGCTTGATGGCCATGCACACCTGCCCCGAGGTGATGAAGGTCGCCCCGACGAGCTTGTCCGCCAAGGCGTCGTCGATCTCGATGTCGGGCGCCACGATGGCGGCATCGTTGCCGCCGAGCTCGAGCACGACGGGTCGCACCGCGCTCGATGCCGCTGCCATCACGGCCCGCCCGGTGGGAACGCCGCCAGTGAACGACACCATGTCCACGCCGGGATGCGATACGAGCATCTCGCCCAGCTCGGGCCCCGGGCCGTTGACTGCGTTCACGACTCCCGGCGGCAAGGCGCCGGCCAGCGCGGCAGCCACGGCCAGCACCGCCCCGGGGCAGGTGGGCGGGGCCTTCACCACGACGGTGTTGCCGGCCAGAAGAGCGGGAAGGACCTTGTTGCCGAGCACCGATACGGGCCAGTTGAACGGCAACAACGCGGCCACGACGCCGTAGGGTTCGTGGACCACGCTGGTCCTGCGACCGCCGCCGGTGAGCGACCGGGTGGCCAGCGCCTCGGCCACGAGCGGCGCGAAGGCGCCCGCCATCCCTCCCACGGTGCCCGAATCGAACTGGGCCTCCCACAGCACTTTGCCGTGTTCGCGCGTCAACAGGGTCGCCAGATTCTGCGATTCGACAGCGGCACCGGCTGCCGACGCCGCCTTGGCGACGAGCTCGGCGCGTTCTTCGAATACCATCGCCGACCACGACGCGAATGCGGCCCGGGCCGCGGCCACAGCGCGATCGAGCTGCGCCGGCGAGGCCGAGGGCGCATCGAACACCACCTCGACGGGACGAACCGGGTTGGTCACGGGATACGTCCCTGCCTCACCCGGCACCACCCCGCCGTCGATCACCAGCCCGATCGCATCGCCCACCTGTCGCCCTCCTGTTCGGAGAATGCCGTTCTCCGGCGGATGATAGTTTCCGATCTCGATGCCGTCAGGGGCGCGTGACAGAGGGGGCGCCGAACCACTGCGACGCGGAGTCCCGGCCGACGGGGAGACCCTCGATGATCCCGCCGAGGCGAGACGCGCCGAGCTGCGCTCGTTGCCCGATGTGCGCGCCCGACAGATCGAGGTGACGGCCCGGCTGGTGGAATCGGCGCGAGACCTCGTGTGGGATGCCGGCGGCCCCAGCTTCACCGTCACCCAGGTGGTGGCGGCGGCGGGGACGTCGCTCAAGAGCTTCTATCGATGCTTCGCCGGCAAGGACGAGTTGCTGGTGGCCCTCTTCGAGGACGACGCCCGACGGGGTGCCGAAGCTCTGTCGGCCATGGTCGACGTCGAGGCCGAACCGCTCGAGCGGCTCCGTGTCGTGGTCGTCGGGTTGTTCTGCTTCCTCACCGTCGAGGGACGCCTTCCCTATGCAGCTGCCCTGGTCCGTGAGCACCTTCGGCTCGCCGAATCCCACCCCGACCAGCTCCGAGGCGTTCTGCACCCCTTCGTCGACGTCTTCGAAGACGCCGTAACCGCCGCCCAGGTCAGTGGCGCGGTGCGTCCCGGTGACGCGCGACGCGACGCCCGCACGCTGTTCCATCTGGTGCTGTCGCATCTCCACGCGCTCATCTGCCACCAGATAGAAGAACCTCCGACCGAAGTCGCCGATGAGCTGTGGGCGTTCTGCGCCGCCGCCCTGCGCCCATGACCGGCCCCACCCCGCTCGACCACACCGGCCCCGGCACGGGCGGGGTGCTGCTCCCCGACCCCACGCCCCGGGCGATCCGGGTGCCGATCATCTCCGTCGACGACCATCTCATCGAACCGCCCGACATGTTCGAGGGCCGCATGCCTACGCATCTCGCCGAGCGGGCCCCTCGCATCGTCGAACGAGACGACGGTGTCCAGTACTGGCTGTACGAGGATCGGACCTACCCCAACGTCGGTCTCAACGCCGTGGCGGGGCGCCGTCGCGATACCTGGAGCATGGACCCGTCGCGTTTCGACGAGATGCGGCCCGGTTGCTACGACATCGATGCCCGCATCGTCGACATGGACATCAACGGAGTATGGGCGTCGTTGTGCTTCCCTTCGCTGGTCGCCGGCTTCTGCGGCTCGGTCTTCTCGCGATCGGAGGACCCCGGGCTCGGCCTGGCGTGTCTGCGCGCCTGGAACGCCTGGCACGCCGAGGTCTGGGCGGGCACGTACCCCGAACGGATCATCCCGCTCCAGCTCCCCTGGCTCGCCGATGTCGAGATCGCCACCGAAGAGATCCGACGCAATGCGGCGCGGGGATTCAAGGCCGTCAGCTTCCCGGAGTTCCCGGCCCGACTCGGCGTCCCGTCGATCTTCTCGGGCACCTGGGACCCGTTCTTCGCGGCGTGCGAAGAGACCTCGACCGTCCTGTGCCTGCACACCGGTGCCTCGGGGTGGGCTCCCTTACCGTCCCCGGACCCGCCGTTCGAGCTCTTCCCGACTCTGTTCCCGGTCAACGCGCTCCTCGCCGCAGCCGAGTGGCTCTGGTCAGGCGTGCCTCTTCGCTTCCCCGGTTTGGCGGTGGCGATGTCCGAGGGAGGAATCGGTTGGGTGCCGATGCTCCTCGACCGGGCCGACTATGTCCTCGACCACTCCGCCTCAGGTTCGGAGAGCAACTCTTGGCCATCGGAGCTTCGTCCGAGTGAGGTGTTGCGTCGCAACTTCTGGTTCTGCACGATCGACGACCCATCGACCATCGACCTGCGTCACCGGATCGGCGTGGACCACATCATGGTGGAGAGCGACTACCCGCACGCCGACTCCACCTGGCCCGATACCCAGCTCGTCCTCGACAAGACCCTGGGGCACCTCCCTGACGACGAGTTGCGGATGATGGCGGCGGGAAACGCGGCGAAGCTGTTCCGCCACCCGATGCCACCCGCCGACGACTGGCGCCATCCTCACGCGCAGGAGCCAACGCCCGGTCAGGTGTCATGACCGTCGAGCGCGACCTCGTCGTCGATGCCGACGGGCACGTGGTGGAGCCCCGCCACGCATGGACGACGGTGCCCGAGCCGTATCGGCCCATCGTCAGGCCCGACCCCAACGGGTACGAGCACGTCGTCGTCGACGGGATCGAGATCCTGGCCGTGCCGCTCGGCACACTGGCCACCCCGGGGTCGGTCTTCTCTGACCCGAAGTCGTTTCTTCCCATCGAACGAGCCCACCCGGGGGGCTCGGATCCCTCGGCCCGGCTCCTCGACATGGACAGCGAAGGCATCGACCAGGCGGTGCTCTTCCCCTCGATCGGGCTCTACTTCTGGGCCCTCGACGACCCCCGCGCCGCGGTGCCCATCGCGCGTGCCTACAACGACTGGCTGGCCTCGTACTGCGCGGCAGATCCGACCCGCCTGTTCGGAGCGGCCATGATCCCGATGCAGGACCCTCAGGCCGCCGCGGCCGAGCTGCGCCGGGCCAAACACGAGCTCGGCTTCGTGGCCGCCTTCGTCCGACCCAACCCGTGTTGTGGACGCTCCTTGTCCGACCCGGCCAACGAGCCCGTGTGGGACGCCGCCGAGGAGAACACGATGCCCATCGCCGTCCACGAGGGAAGCTCCGTCATCGTCCCGACGCTCGGTTCCGACCGCCCCTTCAACCCCCTGGTGCTCCACGCCGTGTCACACACATTCGAGGAGATGTTGGCGTGCGCGCAGCTCATCGCCTTCGGTGTGCTCGAGCGGCATCCGACCCTGCGTGTGGTCTTTCTGGAATCCAGCGGTGGCTGGGTGCCGTTCTGGTTGGAGCGCCTCGACGAACAGGCCGAGAGCTTCGGGGGCTTCTGCCCCGAGTTGCGTCTCGAGCCGAGCGAATACTTCGCCCGGCAATGTTGGATCAGCTACGAGATCGACGAGCAGACCCTTCCTGCTCTGGCTCCGTTCATCGGCGAGTCGCGCATCGTCTGGGGCTCGGACTATCCCCATCACGACGCCACGTTCCCAGGTGCGGTGAACACGCTGCGCGCCACCATGGGCCCGCTCGCCGCGGACGTCCAGGCGAAGATCCTCGGCACCAACGCGTCCGAGCTCTACGGATTACCCCGCCCACGGCGTCTGGCGACTTGAACATGTTCGACGACGTCATACGCGAAGCGGCGGCGCGCTATGGAGACACCCCGCTCTACGTCACCCCTGACGGGAGCGAGCTCTCCTACGCCGCACTCGACCGACTGTCCGACGAAGTCGTCGAGGGCCTGCACGCCCGGGGCGTGGGCGCCGGCGATGTCGTCGCCCTCGTCCTTCCCTCGGGACCCGCCTACGCCGTGGTCTACGCCGCGGCCGCCAAGATGGGCGCGGTGACGGCCGGAGTCAACGACCGACTGTCGCCGCCCGAACGGCGTCACTGTCTGGCCGTGGTCCGACCGCGGCTCGTCGTGACCTCGGCGGAGCTCGCACGCGACACCGCCATCGGTGATGTGGCCGAGGTGCAGGACACGATCGAGGTGGACACCGGTGCCGGTGCCGGTGCCGGTGCCGGTGCGGGTAGCGACCTGCTCTCGATGCTCGTCGAGCTGCGACCGGCACCTCGGAGTGCGACCGGGTCCGCCTACACATCCGGGAGGGACCTCCCCCCGGACCCCGACCGACCCGTGGCGGTGGTCTTCACGTCGGGAACGACAGGGGAGCCCAAGGGAGCGGTCTTCACGTGGCGCCAGCTCGAGGCGATCGGTGACATCGACGGCGGCGGGCAGTGGGGCAATGGCGGGCGAGGCCTGTCGTCGACGTCGTTCGCCCATCTCGGGTACATGACGAAGCTGCCCCAAGCCCTGCGCGGAGGCGGGACCACGTTCATCATGGGCCGGTGGTCGGCGGGTGACGCCCTCGAGATTGTCGAGCGTCATGGCATCACCGCGCTCGGCGGCATCCCCACCCAGATCGCGCTCATGCTGCGTCACGACCGGTTCGACTCCACCGACACGAGCCGCGTGCGCATGATCGCCATGGGGGGTGGGCCCTCGACCGCCGCCCTCGTGCGCGAGGCGCGGGCGCGCTTCGGTGTCCCCGTGGTGGTGCGATACACCTGCACTGAGGCGGGCGTGGGAGTGGGGACGGCCGCCGACGATCCGCCCGAGGATGCCGAGGAAAGTGTGGGGCGGGCCCGCAAGGGCGTCGAGCTCACGATCCGCTCCGACGACGACGGAACACTGCCGGCGGGCGAGCTCGGGCATGTTTGCCTGCGTTCGCCGGCGGTGATGCAGGGCTATTGGCGCGACCCCGACGCCAGCGCGGCGGTGTTCACCCCCGACGGCGCGGTGCGGACCGGGGATATCGGGTACCTCGACGAGCGGGGCCGACTGCACCTGTCGGGACGGTCAAAGGAGATGTATGTCCGGGGGGGCTACAACGTCTACCCCCTCGAGGTCGAGAACGTGCTCGCCGATCATCCCGGCGTCGCCCATGTGGCGGTGATCCCGCGA
>Ga0307372_10005259_pt1 | contig 19530 bp, 19 predicted proteins | sample OX1MG_FD_202533 | JGI IMG/M metagenome (GOLD analysis project Ga0307372, IMG submission 202533) | Soil microbial communities from Risofladan, Vaasa, Finland - OX-1 | ecosystem: Environmental > Terrestrial > Soil > Coastal area > Acid sulfate soil | place: Finland: Risofladan, Vaasa | collected...
GGAGCCCACGCCCACGCCGTCCTGATGTCGATCAGGGAGACGTGCGGGCTGAGGAAGGAGAACTTCTTCGGCTACGCGATGAACGCCCTGAGCAGACCTACTTCAAAATCCTAAACGTGTACGAAAAGCCTAGAATTTTTTGCGGCGCAGAAATAGCGTTTGCCAGTCCCTTGCTCATAGCCTGACATGGTCTCGTTGGTTTCCAAGTATCGCCCGTCGCGCAACGCCTTTCAAATCACCCTACGATGCAACATGACCGTTTCGGCTGCGTCACCCTATCCTGAGCGTCGTCCTCGCGCGTCCGGTCCCGATTTTCCAGAGGTCTTCGCTCTGAATCCTCATGAGATCGTCCAGCATCGATTCGATTTCGCTCGTTATCCTTCGTGATTTCTCCGCGCAGTGTCTCGCCTCGGAGACCAGCATGCCGGAATCATCATCTGGAAGCGACGAGACCAACCCAACTTGCTCATCTTTATAGAAGCTAAAAATCAGGCGCGTTCAATCTGATTGACCATCCGACGAAAGTTGCGGCTAGGGCACCTACTTTCAGACTCAGATGATATTTAGCCGTCAATCGGGAGGTTCTTGCAACTCTAAGGCTGTTTCTCAACGAGCAGATAGACATGGGTGGTCGCGTGAGCGCCATACGTTATTTCTATCAGCATTCCCGCTCTTGGGTCAGAGTGGTTCGAAAGAATCTGAGCGTAGGAAAAATCGGCAATCACGGAGCTCGCCGTCTCGTTAGTGTTGTCCGGGAATGTCATCGTGAACCTCATGATACCAAGCATCACCAATGAGGCTGAACCGTTCGCGCCAGGACACCCTCGGTAGGACGACGGGCAGATCGTCTGGAACTTGACTCCTTCGAACGTGACTGAGTCGTTCCGGAAGTAGCTGTAGCCCGGACTGCCGATTGCCGCGTCATTTGCGACATCGTCGGCGCAGTACTCTGTGCTGTTGAGCGTGATCACTTGATTTCCGACTCCGCAAGCCGCTGCGTCGCTTGTTGCGCTTGAGGTTAGAGTGGTGTCCGCCGCTCGGACGGTGAAGGTGGCGTAAAGATACTGGTCCCAGTCGTCCGCGGCCACTACCGTGTATTCTCCAGGGGGAAAATAGACGAAGGCCGGTGATGTGAAACCTAGATTCCCACCGCCTGGAATGCTGTAATTCCAGTATCCGACGAGTCCAGGATACGAAGAACTACACCCGAATCCGCCGTTTCCGACCACCCCGCCGTTGCAGAGAATCGTGGTCACATTAAGCTCGGTCGCCACCTGTAGGAAGAAACCATTAGGTTGACTCGCGTTGAACGCGCCTACGGCCTCCCCCCCTCCGGGAAGGAACCTGACGGCGTTCCAGCCCACCCCACCGCTGCCGCATGAAGATATGAATTGCGGGGTCAACTGAAAAGGAGACCCTGCCGCTGAAATGTTGGCAGCCGTGAAGCGCCCTCCGAATACGGCGAAACCTAGTACAGAATCGCTCGGGCAGCCGGCGTCGTATGTGCTCCATCGAGAAACGTCTTGATTCCGCACAAGGTTTGAGATAGTGACGTTTCGATCTAGGGTGTCCAAGACGTTTATTTGCCCGCTGACGGCCCCGTGCAGGTGGGCGCTACTGGAGTTTAGCGTCATCCTCAGTTGGAGGCCCTCCGGCGAGACTCCGGAGGCCAAAACTAGAGGTCCGGCGTTCGGACCCGAGGAAGTGGAGACTTGCGTCTCGCTGGCCGACTGGAGAGGAAGCGAGACCAGCGCAATGACCGCGGCAAAGATGGCCGCCTGCGCGGCGATGAACCCCGCCTCCTTCCTTCTCATTCCAAGTTCTGAAGGATGAGCGAGCCGATGCTATTATCTGTTGTGAGAGATTCTTCGGCCTTATCCGTCTGCGAACTTGAGGGTTTTCGCGCTGGCGTCGTGAGGGTCGGGACATCGGCGACGTTTGGACAAACGTATTTACCAAAGGCAGGGCTCCGCAGTTTACAGTCGAGTGGCTGGCATTGCAGGGAAGTGGAAAAAGTAGTCTTGGGTACGTCGCCGCTGCGATATTGGTGGCCGGAGTCCTCGTGTCCGCCACCCTGATCCTCGTCCCTCTATCACGCTCTCCGGCAACAGTCACCGAGACGTCCGTCATGACCACGACGGAGACGTCAACCTCAACGAGTACCACGACCATGACGGAGACGACGACCACAACCAGCGTCTTGAACATCAACCCCTATTGCCCGGCTTCCCAGAGCTACGGATACTCTTCCGGGACGCTGGTGGCCGGAACCAGCTCTCCCGCGATAATCTGCGTCCAGGTCTACTGGTTCAACTCCACCTCGGCAATGTTGCTGGCGAACCCCGAGAGCATCCTGCAGATAGAAGGCCCCGTCAGTGGCGCGTCGAACTTCACAGTAACTGCCTATCTGCCTGGCTGCGTGTCAGCTTGCCAGGTCTTCTTGGGAGGCCCTACGAACATCGGGGAAGGCACAATCCTGGCACTCGCGATAACGGCCAAGCCCGGAGCGAGCGGCACATATCAGCTAGGGGTGGCGCAGTCCCCGAGGGGATTTCAACTCGGAAGCGGCGGGCCGTTTTATTGCGGGCCGAACGGCGACCTTGTCGCAGGGAACGGTCAGCCCAACTACATGCCTTCCGCTGAGACCCAGATATGCGTAACAATGATTGCTGGGGCGAACTCCACGCAATTCAGCATTCCAGGGCTAAGCTACACGGTTCCCGGAGGCGTCTTGCTCTACAGAATCATCGGCCTGACGAATTCAACGCAATAAACGAATACAGAAATCACACCGGCATAAGCACCTGTGGCACGCGTGGATGCGCGCTGTCGTGCCTCCGCAAGTGAATGAAGCAGTACGTCGCCCCGCACACGTGGCAGGTGAAGTGGTAGCCGAGCGGTGAGAGGGTCTTCCGACAATACTGGTAGGCAGACTTCTCACGGGGTGGAGTGCCTGACGGGTCAGGGCTGATCAATGGAGCCCTTGCCCCTCCGGCGCCCGATTCCGCGCGTTGGATTCCTTTCTTGCCACATCGCGTTATGCTGAGTTCATTTTTAACGCGGGCGAAACTATCGATTCTGTGCAAGTGGGTCGAAAACTTTCCTTTAAACTAATCGAAAGGCGACCCGGTTTTGCATGAACAAAGGCCTAGAATTTTTTGCGGCGAAGAAATAGCATTTACCAGTCTTCCTGTGTGGGTAGAACAGTTCCGACATCAAACCAGGCTAACTCCGAGCTCATCAGGGACCTTGCCAAGGTCAGAGAAGGCCTCACGACGGACGAGAAGAAGCTCTGGGACGAGTTCATGTAGACCGCGCACCTCAACGAGAGGGCCATATCCCTCGCGGTGTTCTGCGACCCGCTGCAGAGCATGACGCTGGCACTGCTGTTCAAGCAGTTCAAGGTCATCAAGAAGCTCGGCGGGGACTTTTCCGAATGGCAACAAGAGCCGCTTGACGAGTCGGAGCCTCCTTGATTTGACCGCGGGTTAATCACCGCATATCTTGCAACGCTGGCAGCCACGAACACACGATATCGGGCCTCCAGATTCACGCCTTTCACAAGATTCGACAACCCAATCTTAGGAATTGATTAGATTTAAATAGAATTGGACCGCCTAGGCAGACTTGAGGCTTGCCCACCGAGGGGGAGGACTTCCCTTCCGAACGAAATAACCTGCACAAGGACCTTGTGAGGATGACAAATCACCTGATGGAATGCGGCCCCAACGTCAACGAGATGGCACGGCAGGTGGGCCGGTTCAATGAAACTGTGAGGTACAGGTACCACAAGTACATTATCGAAAAGGAGTTCGCGATCCAGGCGAACCTGAACTACTCCAAGCTTGGCTTCACGCGGCTCGTACTTCTGGTGAAGCTCGCCCCTCAGTTCGTCCCCTACGCTACCGCGGTCTTCATGGCCATGAGCGACCTCTGCTACCTGAAGGGGTTCCAACGGCTCGTCTTCGACGGGAGCTACATCATCCAGGTGGCCGTCCCGACCAGCCTCGCCGGCGAGTGCATAGAGCTCTACTCGACGTTCCAGCAGATGGGCCTGTTCGCCGAGCTCGAGATCAACCAGTACGAGGAGATGAGAAACGCCCCGATGAAGCCGGAATACTACGACTTTGAGACCGGGTCCTGGACGTACGATTGGCCGAAGCTGGACGTGATGGGCCCCAACCTCGTCCCGAGCGAAAAGTCCGAGGTCGAGCCGTACGACATGACCGACCTGCTGATCCTGAAGGAGCTCGACGCCGATGCCAGGCGCACCTTTGTGACGATCGCGAAGAACGTGGGCGTCGGATACAAGGTGGTCCACCGGCACTACACCGACCATGTCTTGCATAGGGGCCTGATCAAGGGCTACCGCATCCTGTGGCAGGGGTCGAGGTACGATTTCAAGCGCGAGAAGGCGATGACGAAGAAGCACAGGTACATCGAGTCTGCGATCATCCTCAAGGACGCGACGGAGGGTGAAAAAGCGGAGCTGATGTCGCTCCTCAACAGCACGCCCTTCCTGTGGAGCGAGGCCTCGGACCCCGGCTATTACGCGGAGGTCTACGTGCCTCCGAACTACTACGCGGAGTTCATCGATTACCTGGGCGCGTTCTCACGAAGGGCAGAGGCCCAGCTCAGGGTGCTCATGATAGACCAGTCAAACGCGCTCAGATTCACGATCGCGTACAAGCTGTTTGACTTTGAGGCGGGGAAATGGCGATTGAACTCGGCCGACGTCATTACCAGGTTCCAGAATCTCATCATGAACGTTCCATCGGGCGGGGGGACATAGGACATGGTGGTTGGAGAAGGGGGAGAAGAGGTCTCGCCTCTCAAGAGGTCAGGCGCTGCAAGGAGATGGCAGCGGGATCTGGTAATCCTCGAACACATGCAGAGGATAGGCCCCGACGTCACCCAGATCTCAGAAATGACCGGGATCCCGATGGAGACCGTCCGCTACCTGTACAAGGAGCACATACTCAAGAAGCGCATCAGGGTGCAGAGAGAGATCGACCGCGGGAAGCTGGGCCTCTCTTACATTGAGTTCTTGGTCAAATTCCCTCGAGAGGTCGACAAGCTCTTCGATCCCATGCGGGGGTCGTTCGCCGGGCTGTGGGAGAACATCTACTCCTCATCCATCTACAGGATCATCCCCGACAACTACAGGTTCATCGGACACCTCGCCCCGCCATCGCTTCATCCCCAACTGGAGCAGTTTTACGAGAGGCTCGAACAGATCGGGCTCTGCAAGGTGATTGAAAGGTACCATGCCGACCAACTGGTGCACACCCCCATGTGGCTCGAAAAGTACGACACCGAGCGGAACGCTTGGGACTTTGACTGGGAAGTGACAGGAAGGAAGCGGCCCGCCATCGCGGTAGAGCCACCGTCAGAGCCCGTCGAACTTGACCGCACCGACCTAGAGATCATCAAACTCCAGCAACTGGACCCCCAGGCGAGCATGTCCAGCCTGGCGGCTAAGATGAAGATGAAGAAAGAGACATTCGCCTACCACATGCGGGAGCATGTCACAGGTCGCGGGCTCTGCAAGGGTTGGTACCTAAGATGGCTGGGGACTAATCTTGACCCCAAGACCGGGCAGATTCTGCGGCGGCACTCCAGCGCGGCGATAAACGTGGTTGCCAGAGACCTCACGGCAGTCGAAATGATGAACTTCCGGGCCCAGCTCCACTCGATTCCCTTCCTGTGGGGAGAGCAGATCGGGACCAACGTTGGAGACATCAATGCCGAGATGCTGGTTCCGGGCAACGAGCTGGTCGACTACTTCGACTTCCTCGGCAAGATCACAGTGCAGCTGCAGGACAAGGTGAGGGTAATGATGGCCGACCAGCAGTCCTCTTCCATCCAGGCCATTCACCCCCACCTTTTCGACGAGTCCCGGGGCGGCTGGTTCTACATGGGCGATTTGATCTTGGATGCTCTGGAGAGGGGGGTATCGGACTACGCGTTCCCCGGCAAAGAATAGAGAACGAGACGAACGGAGATGCCGGCAGCGACAATAGGCGATTTAAATCTGGAGGCAGGGCAGGTGCTAAACCAGCCTCTTTAGGTCGGCTAGCTTGAGCCCGAACCTCCGATGATCTCCAGCGGCGACAGATGGACGCCCATCAAATTGGCGACTACTGCCGCACCCGAGACTGCCATTATGCCGAACCTAACCTTCTGATCGAGGGTCATTGCAGGCGAAATGACACGCCCTTGCATAAAAACATAAAGAAAGTAGTTTCAGCATATGTGAGTTCCTTACACTTCAACCAAAGGCACAAACTTTCACGCTTTGAGTTGACTAAATTCCGCGACCAGCGAAGGTCTCGAGCATGCAACTTGGTGAAGCGAAGGTTCAGTTGACGACTTTGCATAAGGAATCGCGAAAATCATCGCAGGCACCAATAAAGGCATCATTCGGCTCTTAGGCCCTCCTTGAGCGAAGGAAGCTTTCGGTTCAGTGCCCCGTTAAAAGCAATCGAACTCTTCTCCAGCATGGGCGTCGGCCACCATGAAGAGCTTGACCTCTGCGAGGAATGTGCGTCGCCCCTCGAGGACGGAATCTGCCGAAGCTGCGGACTAGGGTTCTCGGACGGAGCCAGCCCGGTCGGCGCCGCCCCGCTAGGCAGGAGTGAGCTGTCAAGGGTGCTTGGCAGGCCCGTCGGCGCCCGCGCCCACGGCTCCTACGCCCTCTCGATGCAGCAGGAGGAGGGGATGGCGCCTCTCAGGAAGCAGATCGAGCTGCTGGTGGAGCAGTTCAGCGCCTCCCCCGCGGCGAAGTCCAGGGTGAAGCAGAACGCGGAGAGGCTCGCGGTCAAGATTGTGCGAGATGTCGGACCTACAAAGGCCGCAATCGCCTCGGTCGCCCAGGAGTTTCTGGCTCTGGGACGGAACCTCGCCGAGGTCAGCCTCTGCATCTCGGGTGTCCACCCGCGAGTCGCGCGCCTGAGCGGCCTCGTCGTGAGGGTATACGTTCGGGACGAGAGAGCCGAACCGGACGTGCTTGTCGGCTCTCGCAGAAGGGGATTCGTGGCATACTCCGAGGGGCTCTACCGGAGGCTCAGAATCCCGGTCTATTGCTGGGACGACGGTGCCCTGGTCGAGCTGAGGAATGCGGTCCTCTGCAAGAGAGGGAATCCAGAGAAGAGGATGAGGGTGCTCAGTCCCCGTAGGTTCAGGTTGGTCCTGCCTGAGAAGACATTCCAGCTCTTCAGGATCATTGAGGAGGCGAAGCTGTCGGGCGCCATCCAGCTCGGGGAGTTCGCGGTCGAGCCGGTCCACGTCGCCAGGAAGTACTCGATCGCGAGGCTCCCCCTCACGGAGAAGTTCCTGCGGGAGACGGGATACCTGAACAGGGTCAACGCGAGGTATGCCGCGCTCCTGCGGGAGAGGCTGGCCGACGGCAGGGGAAGGATGCCCAGGAAGCTTGCCGAGCAGGCACTGACCGAAGCGTGCAGCGAGGAGATCCCTGAATTCGTGAGCGACCTCGTGGCGGATAAGTACCGCCTGAAGCGCTCTGAGATGAGCTCCCTGGTCGTCCTTCCGGAGCTCGAGGCCTGGCGGCTGGCGGACACGGTGAGCTGAAGGACGACGACCACCGCGGCGGCCAGCCGTAGCGTCCCGAAGAAGGCGCCTCCCCAGGTCAGCACGATTCCTCTAGACCTCGTGGAGCCCTATCCCAGACTGCTGCTCAGGTTCGTGTACGAAGTCGTTTCCCTCGCCGCCCTCATCAGGGCGGCCGTCGACGAGAACATGCCAAACGGCCAGCTCCAGCCCGGGCGCGTGGTAGCAAGGAAGGACGGGAAGCAGGGCTATTTCGTGTACGTCGGCGTGAGGAGGTACCTCGCCCTCAGGCGGCTTTTGGAGCAGACCCACGACCCGAGGTTCGCAGTCTTCAACGCGTACGTCGACGCAGGCCTCTCAGAGCTCCACATGTTTGTCAGGGCGAAGATGGAGAACGAGGACGACAAGGGCGAGCGACTGGGACTGTCAGTCCTCGAGGAGGCCTTCGGCCTCTCCAAGATCAGGGACTCGCTCTCACCCGAAATGCTTGATGCCGACCTGAGGCGGCTCTACGACCTCTCCATCAAGCTCCCCCCTGAGAAGCTCAAGAAGCTCTACGACATCGAACGACGCACCGGCTCGAGGTTCACCGTCGCCCAGCTCGAGCGCCTCTCGGCGATCAAGGAGGAGAAGGACTTCTACCTCGCAGCGGCGTCGACGTCCGGGTTCGGGTTCAAGGCAGACGATGTCGAGAAGGCCGTGCGGGGGAAGCAGGGAGCCTACACGCTCGAGTGGTTCGGGGACGTCTTCCCCGAATACGAGTCGGCGGCCCCTCGCGCGGCCGAGCCGGTCCGGCCAGTTCAGGAAGGCGACGGCGAAGACCACGAGCAGGGTCGCCACCTGGAGGTGGACGAGCCGGCGGTGATCCTCGCCCGCTGCCCGAGGTGCGCAGCCCGGAACATGTTGCACGTGGAGGGACACATCGAGACGAGGCACATCCCGCCCGATCCCGAGGAGGCACCCGTCACCGCCGCCGTCGTAGAGACGATCGGCGTGGACGGCTTCGACTGCTGGAGGTGCGGGAAGAAGTTCTTCGCCTTCCTGAAGCACCTTGAAGGAAGAAGGTACGCCGCGGATACCTCGCTCTCCGAGAAGCTCGTCGACCCCGAGACGGTCGTCGAGGCCATCGACGTCCGCTACGACCACGACGAGAAGGTCTGGCAGAGGATAGTGGACGGGAAGGTGGCCGGGCACGTGGACGTCTCGGGGGAGGCTGGACCGGAGAAGAAGGATGGTCGTTGACCATGCCAAAGAGCAAGAGGGAGAGTCTCGCCGCGATCATAGTCCTCGAACTCCTCCTGAAGGGAGTCCACTTCGATTCGGCGAGCATCTGGAGGATGCCCCTGGATCACAACAGCATCGGCAGGACCTTTCAGGGGCTCGTCGAGGGGGGAGTCATCTCGAAGTCCCCGATCAGAGGCAGGTACAGGCTCGCCGATGAGTTTCGCGAGTCGATGAAGATCGAGATAACGAAAGGTATGCCTCGCGAAATATTCGTTCACTATCCCGACCTGATGATTTTCGACCTCTCTGGGATTGGGAGCTGGACCGCAGAGGAGCTTGAAACATACATAGCAAGGCTGAGAGAGCGCTGGCGGACCAGGAGAAGACAGGCCGAAACGCGTGTGGGCGGTTGAAGGCAGCAGCAGACTCCCTGCATTCCTTCCCTTTCACTCGCCCGCTTGCTTATCGCCTCACTCTCAACAGTGGAGAATGACTCCCGCTCTCAAGGGTCGAGAGTAGCTCTTCGTCTCGACGAAGGGGAGGATAGGTCTGGTGAGGGCATGCTCGACTTTCGAACATCCTCGTGTTCGAGTCCGTCCTGCTTTTATCGTGCAGCGGAGGTAATCGTCATGTCTCGAGACCCTACGGCCAGATGCCGTTTCTGTGGCTGGATATACCTGGTAGAGAAGCTCACAGCCCACGAGATGGCCTGCCCGTCGAAGCCAAGCGAATCTAAGGACACCTGCGGTCGCTCACAGACTTGCGTCGACCGGGGTAGACCGACATCCTCAGTCCGTTATCAGTCCCATTCATCTGGGGGATCACGAAGACCCGTCGATTGCCTTCGAGGGCCAGAGGCACCAAAGACGAGGAGGAGACTGACGAGGTGTACTTCAGCCCCGACTTGATCGTGTCCCTGGTCCTCGCCTCCACCGACGAGTTCCGCTTCGAAGACCTCGCGCAGAAGGTGACTTCGCTGAGGAGCGCCGTACCGTTCGAAATGCGAGACGGCCCACATGGGGTCCTCTCTTCGGAGGTCGAGGTACGGGAGGCGCTAGCCAGTCTTCTCCAGGAAGGTCTGTGCAGCGGCTGGGTTGAGGCCGTGACGATGAGGTATCCTGACGCCTGCAGACAGGACATTCCCCTCAGGCTTCGGGACTTGCTGGCGGACGAGCCTGGCCTCAAAGACACGCTTGACAGGGTACTCGCCCAAATCGGACTGCCCCCGACACGGCGCTAGGGAGGCCGTCTTCCGTCCTTCTTCCTTGACAACCTACGGTAGAGACAGGCAAGGCTGGCCAAGACCTCTGGGTCATCCTCCCGTTCAACCGCCCTGACGAGCCTCATCCGCTCCAGCGCCCTTCTCCCCGGTTCGGTCGCCACGTACTCTCCTTGCTCGTTCTTGGAAACGAGTCTCATCCCTACGAGCTGTTTCAGTGTGACGTAGACGGTCTTGTCCGGCCTCTTCAACTCCTTCACGAGCTCGGAGAAGCGTTTCGGCCCCCTCTCGAGGATGCCTAGGATAGACATCTTCACAGGGCGCTTTGAGCAGGGCCGGGACATGTCGCCTAGAGCCTAGGGTGAGTCTTAAGCCGCGGCCGCACAGGTTCGCAACGACGACGGTGCCTACCCACCGGACACGCCTCCAAAACTCTCAGGCTGGAGGAGAGGTCTGCCAGTGATGCGAACGAGTGCCTCGGTGGGGCTTCGGGCTTCTCGCGCTTTCCTCGAGGCGTCCGCTTCCAGATTGGGTCGCTCCTCCAGCCGCACCCGCAGATCCATCGGCCCATCCTCTTGTTGAACTCCGTATGGTGGGTCCGTTTGTGGTTCCTTCCGTCGACGGGCAACGCAATTGTAGTGTCGTCGCGATAAAAGCCTGACCGGGCACTTCCTGTTCTCGGGTGTTTTAGCCTAAACTAGAACCATCGAACGATGACAGTGAGGATAGCAATCGTTGTTTCTTTGGCGCTCCTTCTCGCCGCCCTGACGGCCCTCGCGGCCTCACAAACGACGGCCTCCAGCGACCCGTGCGACGGCTATGGCGACTGCCTCTCCGCTTCCTTGGCATACCTCCGGGCAAACCCCGACAACTCTCTCTATCTGGGGGACAGCTTTCAGATCTCTCTCGACATTCTGTACGGTCCGAACACGGTGGGCTCGCAGACCGTCTGGGCCTACGACACGGCCGTGTTCTCGGCAAACACCACCAACTCGCAGGCGGAGTTCAGGACCCTGGTCAACGGTTCCTCCGCTTCCACCATAACCGCCTCCGTCACCTTCACCGTCGTCATCTGCACGACCTCGAGCGGGGAGACTACGTGCGCGAACTACTACCCGACCCTGAGCGTCCAGGAGACGGTGCAGACGAGGGCGTTCGAGCTGCAGCTTACGACGGTGATGGCCAACGTCACGGACTCCCAGGGATACCTTCTCAGAAATCCGGACGGCTCGTTCTACCACGACGACGAGTTCCTCGTCAACTACACCTACAGCTTCCTTTTCATGCAGCAACGCCCCGACATCAAGGTCGTCGTCGAGCCACAGTTCAACCCGCAGTTTGTCAAGCTCACGTCCTTTCAGAACTCCAGCTCTACGGGATACTTCCTGTTCACCGTTGCCAACAGCACTGGAACCTCTAAGATCAGCATGACCGCCAAGGCATTCAACTTCCAGAGCATACTTCTCGGCTCGAAAACGCAGGACCAGCTGTTCGCCGTCGTGAACTATGCACCCTACTTCACCTACCTCACGTACATGGAGTACAACTCGAGGAACGCAAGCGCCTACGAGAGGCCCTTCGTCACGCTCGTCAGGTACGACGGGAACAACCCCGGCTATTCGTACGTGGGAGACGCCAACACCGCGCCCATCACGGCCTTGAACGACATTCGCGAGAGGGCCCTGATCAACTCGTTCAACTTCACGACGCTAGCCTGGGGCGTGAACGCAAACCTCACTTCGGGAGACATCGGCCAGGACCTTTCGTTCTGGAACCAGACCTCCGACAGCCTGGGCACGCGGACCACCAACGCGACCTTTCCCGTCCTCACGTTCTCGCAGAGGGTCGTGAAGTTCTACTTCACTTCAGACGTCGGGAAGATCCAGGGCTACACAGGGCAGGGCCTCGAATACTTCAACGTCACCGAGACGGCGATCTCCAAGGACTTTGCCGGAGGCAACTACGCGCTCTTCAACACGTCCTACCTCTACCAGCCCGTCTACTACAGCGGCTACCTCACCGTGTTCACCTACGGCCCTTCGGGGCTCGATCCTTCGACATCGGTCAACATGACCCTGGTCACGCCGAACCCTCTCGACCCTCACCTGCTCGCGTCGCTGAACGAGACGTTCGGGCGGTACCCGGAGGTGATCCACGACTTTCAGAGCGACCTCTTCCCCGCATATTCCACCGTGATGAACCTGAAGCCTGTGAGCTCCACCGGAGGCAGGTGGGTCTTCCTCCTCAACGACACCAACCTGGCCACGCTGAACGAGACGCAGATGCCCGCCCTCTACATCTCGGTGCAGGGGCAGTCGGGAAGCTACTTCTACTCCGTGCCTGTCGCCTTCTCGTCGTTCGAAATCAACCGCACCCTGATCCCGCAGCTACCGTTTGCAGACGTGAACGGCTACTACCTGGACCAGGAAAGACAGCTGATCGCACTTCCCCTGAACTACAGCTTCATGTCGCCCAGCCCGTTCGTGGCATGGGACTATGGGAACGGCACCGCTCCGTCATTCGTGTCGCCGGTGTCATACGAGCCAGGAAACCTGAGCCAGATCTACGGCTTCGTCTTTGGTGGTAACAGCACAATCTGCGCGAACCTCGATGGGGGAGGCGGGAGCCTGGTGAACGTGCAGACACAGCAGACGAGCTTTCAGGCCCTAGCGATGATAGGGCCTCAAACCGGAGGGGCGACGAGCCTCTGGGTGAAGGACCCGAACGGGAACCTTGTTGTCAACGACTCGTTGACCTCGAACACGGAACCGCCCTCCCCCGCAGGATACTACGGATTCTACGAACTGTCGTTCCCGATGAGCGTGAACGGCACCTATCAGTTCGGGATCACCAACTCCTGGGGAGTGAGCAGCGTCTTCCAGACTTACGACAACGTCGCCCACCTACCTCCGCCGCCGAACGAGGAGTACTTCCTGATGACATTCTTCGGCTTCCTTGTCGTCGGAGTCTATTTTCTGGGAAAGATTGGTAAACACCGTCGGACACCAAGGGTATCGTGAACCCCCGTCCGGGAGGTTCTGAACACTATTGGCCGTCAACCCAACCGAGTTTGAGCAAGACATTCGCCGTTCCAATGCTGCAGGCCATCTGGTCGCGCTGAGCCAAACGCTCGTCCAAACTCGAGAGAACTCCGTGTCCAGCCACGACTTTGGGTGCCTCGGCGTTTTGGCATTGTAGACCAATGCATCACAGCGTTTAATTCGGACTTGGACGCTCAAAGATGCTTTGCCGATGAAGAATACTGGAAGCCCAAAGGGCAGAGGGCTGGGCGCGCCGGTGGCCGCTCTCTCAGTGGCCCTGCTGATACTTATTGCGGCCTTCGTCTACGTCGCTTTCTCGCCGAAGCAGGCCACTTCCACCTCGTCAACCAGTGCTCCAAGTTCGAGCGCGACCGGAGGAAGCACGTCCGCGACGAGCACGAACCTGACTTCCACATCGTACTCGACATCCTCCACATCGAGCGTTGCCTCCGCGACGAGCTCCAGCTCCTCGAGCAGTGCGATTATCACGATATTCAAATCGATGCCGACCTCTTCGGCCCCCAAACCTCAGGTGGGAGTGCTCGACCCCGCCAACGGCGACATCTACGTATCAAACGCGGGCAACGGCACGGTCTCGGTGACATCCAGCAGCACAAACACCGTTCTTGCTGTGTTGCGCGTGGGCAATTCGAGCAGTTCTCCCCTTCCGCCAGTCTTCGACTCGGCCAACGGAGAGCTCTACGTGTCCATCAGCAGCGGAGACACTATCGCAGTCATATCCGGGGAGACGCTTGTGTCGACGGTGCGTGTGGGTGGTTCCCCTTCAACGCCTTTCTTTGACCCTCGAAACGCCGACATCTACGTTCCTTTCTACAGTTCCGGCGAATTTGTCGCGGTCATATCCGGGGCGACCAACACGGTCATGGCAAACATCACCAGCGGCGCCGAGGACTTCGTCGGGAGGGTCTTCGACCCTACCAACGGGAACATCTTTCTGATTGGCGACAACCAACTGGGAGCAGGACTAGTGCAGATGATTGGGGGTGAGACAAACACGTTGGTTAGTAACCTGAGGCATGGGCATAATTGTCCCGTGTAGGGTCTGTCAGCTCCCGAGCATGTGCTTGAGCGCCCTCAGCGGTCTCCCCGTCAGATGATTGTAGTATACCATCGTCTGATACAGCAGGACCGACAGAAGGACGAACACCTTCGCCTTGTCGAACCCTCTCACCGCGAGAGGGTCGATCCCGAAGACGTCCTTGATCTGCTCGAAGAGAGGCTTCTACCGATTTGCTCCTCCACGAGTATACCAGCTGCCCGAGCTCAGACTCGTAGAAGAACACGAGCTCGACCCTGTCTTGGTGGGTGTTCTCGTACCTCGCTATCGGACAGACGAGGTCGAACCCTCTCTCCCTGCTCAGCTCGTAGAGGTCGTCGACGTCGTAGCCCCGGTCCCCGTCCACATACCTGACGCCGCGCAGGGACGCGGTCACCCTCCCGTAGACCTTGCTGTCAGGGATATTGGCTGTGGTGAAATCGGCCGAGAGAGGGACGATCAGGGAGCCGGTGCTGCTCACGATGTGGAGCTTGTACCCGAAGACCCATCCCTTGGTCTTGCTCTTGCCCCACCGCGCATCCGTGTCTGTCCCGGAGTAAACGAATCCCTTCTCCATGCTGCTCCTGTGCCATACGTGACCCTTGGCCTTGAGGAGCGTGCTGTCCACCGATGCGATGTATGGGTCGATCAACTCCTCTGCGACGAACAGGCGACCCATCGCACCTATCCGAGGCCTGAGGTCCTCGTCGCTCCCATCGGAGGAGATGTTCTTGAGCCTCCTGTCGAACGTCCTCCTGTCTGGGATCCTGTGGAGGCCACAGGCCATCATCACCCTCGCGTTGTACGGGTTCTCTGTGGAGAGCAGGAAGAACGCGTGGAGCGCGTTGTTGCTCGGTATCCTCATCCATACCCTCACGATGAAGCATCTGAGCATCACGAGAGGAGAGTAGACGTATGGCCTCCCAGCACGCCTCTTGGAACGTGTTGGCCAAGGAATCAAACCGATTAGACGTAGAATCCCAATAAGGAAGGACTCAGAGAGTAGCACCGTGCTAGGAAGTCTCCTACCGGGACTCATGTGCCAACAGGTCTCCCGGGACAGAGACCCTTAGCATCCTGTCTCAATCAGATTTTGCTAACGCGTCAATCGACGATGGAATTATGCCCATGCCTCAGTAACCTCACCCTCGATTTTGCAACCTGCAACTTCAGTCCCCGTCCTCTTACGCAGTTCGCTCCTTGTACACAGGACGGTCCTTCGTCTCCTGTGTTTGACTCCGCGAATGGTGACATCTACGTGTCCAACGGCGGGGGGGACACGGTGTCGGTGATATCGGGGGCGACGAATTCTCTCGTCACCAACGTTGTTGTCGGCGGCGGCCCCGGGACCCCGGTACTCGACCCTGCCAATGGTGATTTCTACGTCTCCAACTGGGACATCGGGAACGGATACACCGTGTCTGTCATATCGGGGGTAACGAACGCATTGGTAGCCACGGTCAAGGTCGGGGGGCCGCCTGATCAGCCCTTCGTCAATTCAGTCAATGGAGACATCTACGTGGCGAGCGCGAACACTGATTTCTGCGGAGCGGGGGTGTGCCTTGTGAATGGCACCGTTTCTATCATCTCTGGGGCGACAAATGCGGTGGTCGCGACTGTCCCGATGTGCGACGACTCCGGGGGTGCCTTCGAATCCTCCAACGGAGATGTCTATGTGTCCTGTCACGGCGGGACGGACTGGGTGATTTCATACACAACCCTGCCGTCATCGACCACCACCACCTCAACGAGGCTGGGTGAATTCGTCCCAGACTGCGGCACCCCGTTCAACACGCTGCTGGACCCGGCGCCGAAGGGGACCGTCTACATGAAGGTGGTCACGGACCAGGGCACGGTCGTAACGAACGGAACCCTCTTCGTGATCCAGGGTGGAAGCTTTGGGTGGATGACCTACTGCATCAGCATGAGCGACATCAACGGGACGGGCTACCTGCAGCTCGCCCCCGTCAACTTCAATGGGACCCACGGAGGGGATTTCATCTCGAGCGGCTACTACAACGTGACCCTGTGGGCGGGTTCCATCAGCCCGAACGCGACCAACAACCCGGGGTCGTGGTACGTGGCGATTGTCCCCGCGATTCAGGTCAGTCCCAATTCGACCACCTACGTCACGGTCTCAGTCCCGTCCGACGCGGTGACCGTGGTCACGTCGAACGAGGGGAGCGGCGCCGTCACCACGACGACGACCTCGGCAACGACGACCAAGGTGAACATCCCATGAGTCCCCGCAGCCATGCGTCGGTCGGCGCCGAAGGCGGGTTCTTCCGGTTCTCGACCCACCGAACGATCGTCACTGCGACTCAATGATGGCCGGTCACAGCGCTACGCAGTAACGTCTCTGGGCCTCGTGGTGAAGAGCTGATGCTTGGTGTCGCTCGAGGAGTTGCAAAAGGGAACTCTTCCTCGGGCGGCGCCGGACTTCTTGCCCGGTTTCGCTTCGTGCATCAGTACAAGGAACGGCTAGAGGCTCCGAATCATCCTGGCGTTCGGACAAATGTGTATAGCATACTGTCTCAAGAATCGAGAACCTTGTTCTTTCAAAGGACGGCGATTGGAAAGACAACCCTGGCCGCAGCGGTGGCGATAGTCGTCCTAGTCGCGGGAGTGGTGGTCCTCGTAGCCCAGAACCAAGTGAACCCGGGCGGCCCCCCTGCTTTGAATTCTGGTCTACCGGCAACAACAACCAGTCCTTCATTACTCGCCTCGAGCCCATCAACCACGACAACAACGCTTTATCCGAACCCCGGCGGCTCGACCACCCAAACCACAGGCAACGCGACGGCACCGTGCCCCTCGAGCACGACGTGCGCGTCGTCGTTCACTTACGACGGCAGCATCAACCTGGTGAGGGTAGACTCTGTCCAAGCCACGCAATTCGTGTGCAACAACTGTGGGGCCGTCAACGGCCAATCGTACGTCACATTCGCCGTGAACTTTGAGAACATTGGGCTACTTCCCCCATTGCCCTCTGAACCATGCAGCAACTGCAAGCCCACAATCTACATCGCAGCAGGGACGGCGGGTCTGACGGTCTCGGAGTATCCCTCCCCAGTCCTCCAGTCGGTCCCCTCACAAATGTGCCCGGGAACATCCTCCATCGTCGCTCTCGAAAACGGTCAGACCTACACAATGTACGGTCCCGGTTGTGACGCCGGCTACAACTATCAAGTTGTGCAGGCAGGAACCGTCACGCTCACCTTCATCTTCCATTGGGCGATGAGCAGTCAGATGAGCGCACCGTTGGACGACACCGTGATAACGGCGCAGTTCACCTTCGCGTGACATCTGGATGAACGGATCTTCCTGAAGACCTTCTTCGGCTTCCTTGTGGTCGAACTCTATTTCTTGGAAAAATTGACAAACACAATTCGACGCCAATGACGTCTTCTTGATGGACACTTCTCTATTCGGCGGAGGCTTGAATGCAACCTTCGACGGATTCACTCAAGCAAGAAACGCAAATCTACGGTAGCTCTACCAATCGTGGCAACATACTTCTCTAAAACCTGCTTTGCCCGTCATCCGCCTTATCTCATGGGACGCAAATGCCTCGCTGCAGGAACCCCGGCTCCACCTGGCTGATCCGGTTCAGACCCTCAGCGGAAAGCGCCACAAAGTATCCGACATTGGGGTGTGAAGACGACTCCAGCGTGAGGTATACCTCGTCGGTGGCTGGATTCAGCCCCATGTTGTATTCGCCCCCGCTCTGAGGAGCGTTGAACGTCCCGACGAGCTTGCCTGTCCCTCCGTCGATGACCAAGAGAAAGTTCTGGCTGTCGGACACAACGTACAACCTGTCCGACGTCGGGTCTACCACCATAACACCGCCTCCCGCACCCGCACACGACGAACCGAGAGAAGCGGAATAGAGCAGGTTGCCCGTGAGTCCGTCGATCGCGTCCAAAGTCAGATTCCCGCCGGTCTCTCCCATCACATACACCGCGTGGTTGGCAGAGTCGAAGACCAGCGGGAAGTTCAGTGCAACGTAATCGAGCGGCGCAGTCCACTGAACCAGGTAGCTCGTCTCATTGACGGCGAGGACTTCCGCATCCGCCTCTCCACAGGAGATCTGACAGGCGCTCAGATAGACCATGTTCGACTCCGAGTTCACCGCCATGTCCTGAAGCGTTGCACTCACGGGCTTATCCGAAAGTAGGGCGCCAGAATTCTCGTCGTAGCTGATCAGATAGTTCACGCCGAGCGAGCTGACGTATGAGCTAGTGATGCCATAGAGGACCTGCGTGGAGGGGTCGACGGCGAGCCGTTGGACCTCGATTGGGAATTCTCCGACTATCGTGTCGTTGCGTCCGTCTATCCTGATTATGCTTCCCGTCGACTGCTCGGCGCCTGGCGAATTGCAACCGTTGCTGACGTTTGGGAGATTCGTGCAGCCCGATACCGGAACGTACACCATGTCCTCCTCTGAATCAACTGCGATCCCGAACCCTGGCGTCCCGGGGAGGGTGATGTTGCGAATGATTTCGTGGTTGGAGGCGTTGAGAACGGTCAAGGTGTTGGCGAAAAGGTCAGAGACGTACACCTTGCCTGTTGCTGGATTCACAGCGATTTGACCTGGCCAGGGCGTGAGAGTAACATTCGCGACCTCAGCGCCCAATATCGAGGGAGCGGAGCCGGTCGACGCCGTACTCGAAAAAGAGGCTGACTGGGAGGTCGTCGACGAATTTGTGGGCAAGGTCGTGGTCGAGGTGCTGGTGGTTGTCGATGACTGCGGAGTTGCAGAAGTGGAGGACTCGGCCATACAGCTAGCCCCGTAGGTCGTATCGACCGCTCCCGAAGGGACGTGCAGCGTCACGCACGTGGATCCCGCCCTCTGGCTCGCCGTCACGTTGTAGGCTTGACCGCCGTATATCACAGAGAAAGAATTGGCGGCGTCCCCGAAGGCATACCACTCTGTGCTCGTGCTCGTCGTGAAGCTCTTGAATGCCTCGCCGGAGTAACTCGACAGGTACGAGGACGGGGACTCGAAGAACGAGGGGGCGCAAGTGTACGCGAAGTCGTAGGCTGTTGTCACGGCCGCCCCCGCGACAAGGGCAGTATCTGAGTCGGAAAGCACGCGCAAATACACTTCCCCAAAGCACCGGTAGGTGGCGTTCGCCGCCCACCCCCCGAGATTCCCCGCGCAGTCATAGTTCGAGAACCCGTATGCGTTCAGAGTGACCAAGCCGGAGGGCACAGAGAGAGTGACGCAGTTGGTAGAATCTTGGTAGTCTTCCGCTGGGAACGAGTACGTATTGCCAGCGTAGGCTACCGTGAAGTTATAGTCATTCTGTCAACTCTTTACCAATTGGTCTAGAACTCTAGGCTTCGGTGTCTCTCTACTCGCTTCTGCTCCTCTTCGTGATGTCCAGGAGAATCACGCTCGTCAGGCACATGTCAAG
>Ga0307372_10005260_pt1 | contig 19524 bp, 26 predicted proteins | sample OX1MG_FD_202533 | JGI IMG/M metagenome (GOLD analysis project Ga0307372, IMG submission 202533) | Soil microbial communities from Risofladan, Vaasa, Finland - OX-1 | ecosystem: Environmental > Terrestrial > Soil > Coastal area > Acid sulfate soil | place: Finland: Risofladan, Vaasa | collected...
GAGGCACGCCAGTGCCGAGCGCTCCCAGGGCACCTGCCAGGCCTCGTCGCCGTCGAGCCAGGTGCCGGCGAACCCCCCGACCAGCACGGCGCCGGGCGGAGCCGACAGGCCGCCCGCCGCCAGCACGTCCCCCAGGGTCCCGGGACCGGTCAGCTCCAGGACGCGACCGGGATGCCCCACGGCCCCGGTCAACGTGAGCAGACGGGGCCCGGGGGACGCACCCCACCCGAGGTCCGCCCAGGGGCCCGCACCGAGCCGGGCGATCGCGCCGAGGTGGGCCAGGGTCTCGGCGTTGGCGACGACGGTCGGCCGACCCGAGGGCCCCACGACGGCCAGGGGAGCCGCACCGAACCGGGGACGGGCGTCCCCGTCGTGCAGGAACCCGGCGACGGCCGAGGCGTCACCCGCCACGTAGCGGTCGGGCCCGAGCGACACCGTCCAGGTGACCCCGTCGTGTCCGGACCGTCGGCGCTCGGCGACCGCCCGGGTGAGCCCGTCGAACGGCGCGGCGGCCCCGCGGTGCAGGTGGACCGTCACCGAACGCACCCCCAAGGCCGCCGCCGCCAGTGCGGCACCGTCGAGGACCAGGTGGGGGCGGTGCGCGCAGAGCACGGCGTCCTTCGCGCTGGCAGGCTCGCTCTCGCTGGCGTTGACCACCAGGACCGGCTCGCCCCCGGATTCGAGGGCCGTCGCCACCTTGCGGGCGAGCGGGAACCCGCCGCCGCCGCGGCCGTCGAGTCGGCTCGCCCGCAACAGGGCGAGCACCCCGTCCCCGTCCAGTCCCGGAAGGACCCCCCAACGCCCGACGTGGTCGTCGAGCGGTTCGGGCCCGGCCGACCGGAGCGGGCCCGAAAGGAGCAGCGTTCCGGGGTCGCCCAGGCCGCCGATGCGCACGCTCCCCTCCGTCGCCCCGCCGCCCCCGGTACCGGCGCCCACGACGCTGCGGGCGAAGCTGGTCATTCAGGTACCGCGGCGGCGCCGTGGCCGGCCCGGGCGCCGATCCAGCGGGTCGCCTGGAGGACGAGGACCAGTGCCCCCGTGGCCACGTAGATCCAGCGGAGTGCGTAGGCGTCGCTTCCGGCGAGCATGCCGTGGGCCAGTGCCAGGCAGAACACGAGCACCGACACCGTGTGCAGCGGGAACCAGACCCGCCGCCCGATCGAACCTGCCAGGGCCGCGGTGCCCGCAACCAGGACGAGTGCGTAGAGGGCAAAGGTCCCGAGGGCCGAGGGTGTGGGGCGGTAGTGCGCCCCCCAGGGGACGAACACCCCCGTCCACCCGACGCCCGCGTACCGGTCGAGGGCCAGCGCGGTCAGGTGCCCGGCGACCAGTACGACGGTGCCGGCCGCCAGGGTGACGTGGGCCCACAGGATCCCGGTCGCAGAGGGCCGGCCGAGCCGCGAGCGCCACGGATGGCGGAGCCAGAGTCCGAGGACGACCATCGCCGCCAGCGCGAGGTAGGAGGCCAGGCCGAGGCTCCGGCCGAGGATCCAGGGGAGCATCCGGTTGTGGACCAGGGTCCGGCCATGGGCGCCGACGAGCGAACCGAGCCCCACCGAGAACCCGAGGACGAGGACGAGGAGCCCGGCCGTGCGCGCCGCCTCCACCGTCCGGGCGGGTCCGAGCCCCCGGTGGGCCGGGGCGTCGGCGCGGTGGCGGGCGTCGGCGCGGCTCGAGGCAGCGGCCCGGCTCCGGGCGTCGGCGAACCGGGGGTCCGTGGCCCGCCGGGCGGCCAGCAGCTCGTCGAGGTCGGGAACGGGCGGGGGAGCGCCGCCGGACGGACCGCTCAGCATCGTCACGGGGCCCTCCAGATCACGTAGTCGTCCATCCGCCTGCTCGTCGTGACCGAACCGTCGGATCCGACCCAGAGCGCCGCGATCGCACGGTGCCGGGCCTCGGCCGCGATGCCGGCGGCACCGAGGAGGAAGAGGGACTTGGTGGCCACCTCCGCCGCGGCCGGGTCGGCGGCGGCGACGGTCACCGCGGCCAGCCCCGCCCCGCCGGGACGGCCCGACCGCGGGTCGATGAGGTGATGGGCGGGCGCGCCTGCGGACGTCCACCGCCGCAGCCGGGTCGACGACGTCGCCACGGCGCGGTCGGCCAGCGCCAGCACGGCCACCGGCTCATCGCCTCCGCAAGGGTGTTCGACACCGATCCTCCAGCCGTCCGTCCGGGTGTCCGTCCCCTGGCACACGCAGTCGCCCCCGGCGTCGATCAGGTGATCGGGCGTGGTGGCGGACAGCCGTGCCCCCGCCCAGCGCAGTGCGAGACCCTTGCCGATCCCACCGAGGTCGACGGCGTCGCCACCCAGGTGCAGCTCGGGCCGGTCGCCACCCCGGAACCGGGGCCGCCACCGACCCCGTGCCGTCCGGGCCGGGCTCGGCCCCCCGCCGACCGTCGTGACCACCGGTCCGTCCTCGAAGCGGAGGCTGCGGTCGTAGCCCAGGTGCTCGAGGTCCGCCAGCACTCGGGGGTCGAAGCGGCCGCGGGTGCGCACATGGGCGTCGTGGGCCTCGCGGACCGCAGCGAACAGGACCCGCGGCACCCGGTGCCACCGGTCCGGTCGTGCGTTGACGCGCATCAACGGGCTGTCCGGGTCGAACCGGGTGCACGTGCGGTGGACGGTGCGGAAGACCCGCAGGGCCGCCTCGGCGTCGGCGATGGCGGAGTCCGTTGCGGCGTCGACGGGCACCTGCACGGTGATGTCGCAGGCCATCGCCCGCACGGAGCCCACGACGGCGGTCGCGGTGACGGTCGACACCCGGTCAGGGCCGAGCCGCCGATGCCCCGGTGGTCGCCGCGACCGGGGGCGGCGGAGCCGGGGCGGGGGCGGGTGCAGTCGTCGGGGCGGGTGCGGCCGAAGTGGCCGGCGGTCCGGCCGGAGCCGGTGCCGGCGCGGGGGCGGGGACGGCAGCCGCCGGGGCGGGGGCGGATCCCGTCCCGACGGCCGCCGTCGAACTGGCGCCACCGACGCCCGGGGCGGGCGTGGCGGGGGTCGCTCCCACGGACCCGGCGGAGGCCGGAGCCGGCGCGCCGGGTGCCGGCGCGTCCGTCGTCGCCGTCGAAGCTGCCGCGGCGGCCAGTTGCTGGTCCGTGACGGCGATCGATCGGCGGAGGCGGGTGATGGCCGCCTCGTCGGCGGCGACCTGCCGGGCGACCAGGGTGGTGGAACCCGCGGCCGGGCCGGTGGACGGCGCCGTGGTGCCGACGGCCCACGACAGCGTGAATCCGGTCACGCCGACGGTGGCCGCGGCGACGACCGCCGAGGAGACCACGCGGTGCCGGCGGCCGGCCCGGCGGGTCGACGCGGTGCGGTCAGTCATGGGCGCCGCCCTCGCCGTCGCCCTGGGTGGCTCCCCCACCGGTCGACGGCGTAGCCGTCTCGGGATCGGCCGATGTCGAGGTGGTGGTCGGGTGCTCCGATTCGGACACGCTCGTCGGCGCCTCCGCCCCGGTGTCGCGCGAGCGGTCCCCGGCGGCGAACGACGGCATGGTGGTGGGCACCGGAGCGGTGGTGGTCGTGGGCGGGGCCGGTGCGGTCGTGGGGCCGACCGCCACGGAGGTCCGGGCACCCGACTCCGGCGCCATGGCGGCGGCCGGCGTGTCGTGGTGGCGGGCCTGCACCGTCGCCTGCAGTCGTGCCCGCAGCGCCTGCTCCCTGCCCGTGAGGCTCGCCACCTGCTGGTGGAGCGCCTGCGCCTCGGCCGACGTGGCCGCCGCAGGCGACACGGAGCGCAACGGCGCCGCCGACGCCGTGGCCACGCCGGCGACGATGCCGCCGGTGGCGAGTGCGGTGATCACGATCTTCTTGGTGGTACTGGCCATGGGAACCCCTCGTCCTGTCGTCTCGTCGGGCACCCGTGCGGGCGTCCTCGTGCCGTCGAGTGTGACGACGGTTCCTAAGCCCGGCATGAACTGATGATGAGAGGCTTCTCATCCGATCCCGGACCGCCGGGGCCGGGGCGGACGGAGTTGCCGCCGGGGCCGGGGCGGACGGAGTTGCCGCCGGGGCCGGAGCCGGCCGGAGGGGCCGCCCGCCGGCCGGCTCGGTAGTGTCGGACACATGCCCGCCGAAGCCCGTGACCTCGACATCGTCCTCCTCGGGGCCACCGGTTTCACCGGCGGGCTCATCGCCGACTACCTGACCGAGCGGGCACCGTCGTCCGTGCGCGTCGGCCTGGCCGGCCGCAATCGCGCCAAGCTCGACGCACTCCGGGCCCGCACCGGTGCCGACACGGAGCTGGTGACGGTCGACGCCACCGACGGAGCCGCCCTGCGGCGCCTCACCGAGCGAACGCGCGTGCTGGTCACCACGGTGGGTCCGTACCTCGTCCACGGTGATCCGGTCGTTGCCGCCTGCGCGGACACCGGCACCGACTACCTGGACCTGACCGGTGAGCCCGAGTTCGTGGACCTCACCTACCTGAGGCACCATGCCCGGGCCGTCGCGACAGGGGCCCGCCTCCTCCACGCCTGCGGCTTCGACTCCGTCCCCCACGACCTCGGGGTGCAGTTCACCGTCGACGAACTGCCCGAGGACGAGCCCCTGTCGGTCCGGGGATACGTGCGCATGCGGGGCACGTTCTCGGGCGGCACCGCGGCATCCGCCCTCGAGGTGCTGAGCCGGATGCGCCAGGGACGGGCCGCCCAGGTGGTGCGCCGCCGGGTCGAGCCCGATCCGGAGGGCCGCCGGATCCGGGTGGTCAACGGGAAGGTCGGGCGCGACGCGGGCACCGGATGGTGGGTGGCGCCGCTGCCCACGATCGATCCACTGATCGTCGCCGAATCCGCCCGGCAGCTCCCCCGCTACGGACCCGACTTCCGCTACTCCCACAATTGGGCGGGTGGCAGCCCCGTCGCCCTGGCCGGGATGCTCGGCGGCGTGGCCGCCCTGGTGGCTGCGGCCCAGGTGCCGGCGGCCCGGCGCGCGCTCACCCGGATGCGCCCTTCGGGCAGCGGGCCGACCGAGGACCAGCGGGCGGCGGCATGGTTCGCCGTGCGCTTCGTCGGCGAGGGTGGTGGTGCCCGGGTGGTGACCGAGGTGGCGGGCGGCGACCCCGGCTACACGGAGACGGCGAAGATGATCGGCGAGTCGGCGCTCTCGCTCGCCCTCGACGTCCTCCCCGAGACCGCCGGCCAGGTCACCACCGCGTCTGCGCTCGGGCCGGCACTGCGCACCCGGCTCCAGACCGCCGGGATCACGTTCTCCGTCCTCTCCTGACCGCTCGGACCGGTGGCCCGGCCCGCTCGCTCGGGCCCCCGCCGTGGATGGTCCGCATCGCGGACGGGTTTGACTACGGTGACCGGTGATGAGCGAGACTCCGGCGGTCCCCTCCGGGGCGGACGATCCCCCGCCCCCCGGACCGGTCGACGTGCCCGGATGGTGGGCCACCGGCTCGCCGGGCCACGAGCGCGACGACCGGGTCGCCTGGGGTGTGCCCTCGAACCACGAGCCGCGGTGGGTCGCGCTCCTGGCCGTCCTGGTCGCCATCGCCCTCCAGGTCGTCCTCCCGGAACGGGTCATCCAGGGTCTCGGCCCGCGCTGGCTCATCCCCGTCCTCGAAGGTGTCCTCCTGGTCGCCCTGCTCGTGACCGACCCGCACCGGGCCGACCGCGAGGGGTCGGCCCTCCGCTGGCTGTCCCTCGGTCTCATCGCCGTGATCACCGTGGCCAACCTGGTGGCGCTGGCCGAGCTGATCCGGGCCCTCCTCGCCCACACCTCCGCGGGCGGCCGGTCCCTGGTGTTCGCATCGGTCCCGATCTGGCTCACCAATGTCATCGCCTTCGGGCTCTGGTACTGGGAGCTCGACCGGGGCGGCGTGACCGCCCGCCTCCAACCCGCCCATCGCCGGCCCGACTTCCTGTTTCCGCAGATGTCGACGCCGGGATCGTCGCCGGGGTGGGCACCGCAGTTCCTCGACTACCTCTACACGTCGTTCACCAACGCGACGGCGTTCAGCCCGACCGACACGATGCCGCTGACCAGCTGGGCGAAGCTCCTGATGATGCTCCAGTCGTTGGCCTCGCTACTGACCGTGGCCCTGGTGATCTCGCGGGCCGTCAACATCCTCAACTGAGGGTCGGGGACGGAGCGTCAGGCCGAGCGGGGCTCCTGGCCCTGGAGCTCCTCGAGCATCCACGCCGGGTAGGGCGAGTCGTAGGGGGTCAGGAATTCGGTGAGCTCCGCGGTCCAGACCGTGATGTCGGCGGGTTCCCAGGGCGGCCGCGGGACCGAGGGCCGGCCCCCGGATCACCGGATCACCGTCCATCCCGCGTATTCGCCGGATGCCTGGCATAGGGTTGGGCATGGCGGCGAGCAAGACCAAGACGGTCGGACTGCGTACGTGGTGCGGAACGGAGGGTCCCGGCGAGTTCGTGGACCGGTTCCTGGGTGCGATGTTCGACGATCGCACGAGCGAGGCCAAGTCCTTCCTCGACCCCGACCTCGGACGCCGGAGCTATGGACACATCCGGGAGGCACTCGTGTTCCTCGAGGGCGAGCACTGGATGTACATCCCCACCCCGGGCCGCACCCCGGACGGATGCGAGCTGGTCCGGTTCGTCCACCTGAACGACCCCGGGGTCGCCGCCCGCAACGCCAAGCCGATCGTCCTGGACATGGTCGACTTCGAGATCCGGGACCTCGGACACCGTTCGATCGTACGCATCGGGCCGAAGCGGTGGGAGGCGTCGGACCTCACGTACTGAGATCCTCCGGCGCGACCGGGACCCCGGCGCGCCGACCCTGGCCCTCCGGGCGGCTCATCCCCCCCGGGCCTGCCGGATGCGCTGGAGGTGCAGCCGCTGGGCCTCCGCCACCAGCCACTCGGCGATGCGAGTCATCTGCCGCTCCGTGGGCAGGTGATGACGGCCCTCGGGTCCATCGGTCTGCGATCCGCAACGCCGGCACACGGGCATGCGGCCGTTGGTCTCCGGCGCATGATCCTCGTCGAGCTGATGGCCCATCTGCAGCTCGCCTTCGGCAGGCATGGTCCTCCAATCGGCCGCGTCAACGGTTCCGGGTCGGCGGCCGCCTCGGGTGGATCCGAACGGCACTCCTCGGCGCCACGCCGTTCCCGATCCAGCCTAGGCCGGATCCCGGCCGCACACCCCGACCGGCGGGGGTTCAGCCGGACGCCACCTCGGCCAGGAGGCGTCGGGACCGCCGGACCTTCGGGCACGAAGCCGTCCGGACACCCGTGGCGGCCGCCGCACACACCGGGCACGTCCAGTCGCCGCCGTCGGCCCGCCACAGGACCGATCCGCACGTCGGGCACACGCTGCGGCCTTCGCTGCACTCGGTGCCGGCATACCGGTCCGACGACAGCGGGCATCCGCGCCCGTGGCACACCGCCCAGTCCGCGTCGGGCACCAGTCCGTCCACTGGGCACACCACGAGGCACCGTTCGCAGTCGTTGCACAACAGGGGGTCGACGAGGTAGGCGACGGGGAAGTCACCGCCCTGGGTGATGGCACCCTGCGGGCACGCAGATTCGCAGGCGCCACACCCCAGGCACTCCTCGACGTCGACCTCGAAGGCCACGGCGTCAGGCCCGTCCCACCGTGGCCGGGGTCTCGGAGGCGGCGTCGAACACCGCCTGGAGGGTACCCATGTACCGGTAGAACTTGTCACTGCCCATGGCATCGGCCGACCGCACGTCGAAGGGGCTCCCGGCGATCGACAGTCCGTTCAGCGAGTGGGCGCTGTCGGCGGGACCGTTCACCTCGATCCAGGCGATCATCTCGGTCCACGCCTCGAGCGGCCCGGAGCACACCGCGTCCGGACCGAACCCCTCCTCGCCGACGGGTCCCACGGCGTCGATGTCGTAGCCGTCCAGCACGAGCCCGAACAGCGTGCAGGTGCCGTCGGGCAGGACGACCTCCACGCCGAAGCGGAACTCGGCCGTCCCCAGACGCTCGATGGTGGCGGTGTCGGCCGTGGCCCGGGTCACGAGCTCGTCGAACCAGCGCCGCGAGGGGAACTCGGCGGCGATCGGGGCCATCAGGCCACCGCCTGCGTCGTCGCCCCGGGCACCCCGTCGATGATGGCGTCGGGGAGGTGCAGGCGTCCGCGCCGGTCCAGGCCGGCATGGTCGCAGCGTTTCAGGTAGTCGCCCACGATCTGGCGCCGCAGCACGTCGCCGGCGCCGGCGCCCAGCTGGCAGGCCGCCTCGACGCTGCCGGCTGCCAGGATGGCAGTGGGCTCGACGATCTCGGGAGTCGAGAAGATCATGGCGATCATCTCCTCCCCCTTGTCGAGGTAGTCGTGGAAGTCCGCCGCCATCGACGGGTCCTGCTCGAGCCGGTAGCGCAGGTGCATCGTCCCGTAGGCCACGTGCCGGGCCTCGTCCTGCATGCAGAGCCGGAAGATCCGCTGCTCGACCGGGGAGGGCGCCAGCGCGGCGCCGGCACGGAACAGCGACAGGACGATCCCTTCGCCGAGCAGGTGCATGAGGGCCGAGCCCTCGTCGTAGGACTCGGCATCCAGGATCAGCTGCAGGAACCGCTCCACGACGGCCGTGGCCCGGCCCAGCCCGCCACCGTTGGCGAGTGCACGCTTGCGGAAGACCTCGGTGTGGCGGGCCTCGTCCATGACCTGGGTGCAGAGGAACATCTTGGCCTCGACGTAGTCGTGGTTGATCCGCCACAGCCACTTGGCGGGGAAATCGGCCGCCACCATCTCGACCTCGGACAGGACCGTGGCCAGCTGGCACATGGCGTGCTCGACGTCGGGGTCCAGCGGAGCCAGCTCACCCCAGGGGATGTCGCGGGTGGCGCTCCACTGGCGGCTGACCGCCTCCTCGTAGAGATCGAGCACGTTGTCCGCCCAGACCTCCGACCGGTCGTTGATGGTGTAGCCCATGTCCGGGACGCCCGGGTCCACGTCGCTGCCGCGTGGCGCCATCGTGCGCAGCGGCGCGTGCTCGGGGATCACCCCGTAGGACCCGACGGCGATGTCCCGCATCGTGAGCCCGGTCTTGGAGGGCACCGCCCGGATCCCCCACTCGGATCTGGTCTCCCGCAACCACCCCAGGTCGAACTCGCCGCGGGCGGACCGCTCGAGATAGCTCAGATCGAGACCCAGTGACATCCGGTACCCCCAGTCCGTTCCGGCACATCGATGAGACATTTCGTGCCTGCTTGTTCCAGCACGTCCCAGGATGCGGATGCGGGCCGCGAGGGACCAGGGCCGAAGGTCCCTATCTGAGCGCGGCGTGGCCGGAGAGCGGCCTGCCGGGAGGGACGACGGTTGCGGACGCGAGACCTCGTCCGACCGGTCGACGCCGCACACCCCGACCGGCGGGGTCCCCCGGGACGCCCCGCCGTCGCCCTGCCCCCTCACAGGGCCAGGGGCCCCCGTCCGGCGACGCACGGGTTGCGCAGCTCGCCGATCACCTCGGCGCCGGTCACCACCAGATCGCCGGGGACGAGGAACCGGCCCCGGGCCATACCCACCCCGGACGGCGTCCCGGTGAAGATCAGGTCGCCCGGGTACAGGGTGGTGACCGACGACAGGTAGGCGACGAGCGTCGGGACCGAGAAGAGGAGCAGGCCGCTGCGCGACGCCTGCATGCGCTCGCCGGACACGTCGCACCACAGGCCGATGTCGTCGGGGTCCTCGAAGCTGTCGACCGACACGAGCGCCGGGCCGACCGGCCCGTAGGCGGCGAAGCTCTTCCCCAGGCAGAACTGGGCGGGACTGCCGGTGAACTGGACCCCCCGGTCCGAGATGTCCTGGCCCAGCATCAGGCCGGCCACGGCGCCCCAGGCCTCGTCCACCGGGACCGCCGTCGTCCGGGTCCCGATGACGGCTACCAGCTCCGCCTCCCAGTCGACCAGGGCGCCGGACAGGGGCACCTCGTCGTGAGGACCGACGATGCAGCTGGGGAACTTGGTGAACGTGAGCGGTGCCGGTGGCCGCTCCATGCCGCCCTCTGCGATGTGGTCGCGGTAGTTCAGTCCGATACCGAAGACCTGGCGGGGTCGGGGCACCGGGGGGCCGAGACGCGCCCCGTCGACCGTCCCGTCCGCTTCGGCCGCCGCACAGCGCTCGGCGAGCCCGTGGAGGTCCGCGGCCCGTGCCACCGCGGTCATCGGATCCGCCAGTGCGGGGTCGCCCGACAGGGCGGCCAGGTCGAACCACCTCCCGTCGTCCTCGAGTGCGGCGCGGTCGTCGACGTTCACCAATCGGTACATGGGACTCCTCGGTAGGGCGATCGCAGGCGCTCGGGTACACGTAGTCCTACCTCGTCCCGCACCCCGTTGCCGTAGCCGCCGCCCCGACCCGGCGCCTGCTCACGCCGTGGTGGCCGACCGCTCGGTGACCGGACGCCGGCGGTGGCGGGTCCCGCATAGGGTGCCTCCATGACGCCCGGACGGATGGAAGCGTTCAGCGACGGCGTGCTCGCCATCATCATCACGATCATGGTGCTCGACCTCCGCCTGCCGGCGGGCTCGTCGGTCGGTGCGCTGCGGTCCGTGCTGCCGTCGCTCCTGGCCTACGTGCTCAGTTTCGTCTTCATCGGCATCTACTGGGCCAACCACCATCACCTGGTCAAGACGGTGGACCGCGTGACCGGTGGGATCCTGTGGGCCAACCTCGACCTCCTGTTCTGGCTGTCGCTCTTCCCCTTCGCCACCCGGTGGATGTCCGTGGAGCACTTCGCCCGGGTCCCGGTGATCACCTACGGCGTCGTGCAGATCCTCGCGGCCATCGCCTATTACATCCTGCAGCTCGTGATCGTCCGCTCGCAGGGTCCCGACTCGGCGCTGCGGACGGCGCTCGGACGCGACGTGAAGGGCAAGCTCTCCCCCGTCCTGTTCGCCCTGGGGGCGGCGTGCGCCTTCGTCTCGAGCTGGTTGGCGCTCGCCCTGTACGCAACGGTGGCGATCACGTGGCTGGTGCCCGACCGTCGCCTGGAACCGGTGATCGAGGGTCGCCCGTCGGACACCGGGGCCTGAGACCCGGTCGACCGGATGGGCGCCACCACCCGATCCTGGGCCGGGACCGTCGCCCGGGCGTGCCCGCTCGTAGCCGTCGTCGTCCTGACCGCATGCGGCCCCGGCTCGCCGTCCCACCCGCGGGCAGCCGGGGCCCCGGGACCGACCGACCGGTCGTCCACCACCGTGCCGGCGGTCCCCGCGCGTCCGCCTTCCGGCGCGCTCGGAACCCCGCTGGCGCCGCCCGCCACGCTTGCCCCGTTCACCGCGCTCGCCACACCGGGCGAGGGCCAGTGGCGTGGTGCCGGCCGGCTCGTCGACGGGACCCCGGCCGTCTACGAGACCGCGCTGGTGCCGCCGGGCGGCTCCGAGCCTGCCGGCGTGGCCTGGATGGACACGCGCCTGCTGACGGCCCGCCTGTACTCGGGGTCGGGCAGCCCGGGCGGTGGGCCCTACCGCTACACCGCGCCCATCCAGCCCGCCGACGCCGGCTCGCTGGTGGCGGCGTTCAACGGCGGATTCCTCATGGATTCGGCGGGAGGCGGCTACTACACCGAGGGCCGGACGGTGGTCCCACTCGTGGCCGGGGCGGCGTCGCTGGTCGTGCGGACCGACGGGACGGTCGACGTCGGTGCCTGGGGTACGGACGTCACGATGACGCCGGACGTCGTCGCCGTGCGCCAGAACCTGGTCCCGCTCGTGGCCGACGGCCGACCCACGGCCCAGGCCACCGGACCGGACTGGCAGGCGTGGGGCAACACGTGCGGCGCCACTTCGTGCGCCCATTCCGTGCCCGGCGTCGAACAGCAGTGGCGATCGGGTGCCGGGGTCACCGCCGACGGCGCCCTGGTCTACGCCACCGGGCCCCTGCTCGCACCGGCCCAGTTGGCCGCGCTCCTCGTCCGCGCCGGGGTCGTGCGGGGCATGGAGCTCGACATCAACCCGTCGTGGACCGTGTTCGTCACCTACGACCCGATCATGCCCGGCGGCCTGGCTTCGCCCGACAACGGGGTCCGGTTGGTCCCGGCGACGGTGCAGGGTCCCGCGACGTTCTTCGAGGCGTGGTGGGCACGCGACTTCGTGACGATGTCGGCCAGGACGCCGTCCGCGGGGGCGTGAGCACGACCAGTGGTCGTTCGGCCCTTGATCTGCGGCGGCGGGCGGCGCACGATGGCCGGGACAGGCCACGGCAAGGAGGCGCCATGTACGCAGAAGTCGGAGACCGTCTGATGAGGGGCGGGCTGCACGCGGGGCTCGGCCAGCAGCTCGGCACGATCGTCGAGGTCCGAAGCAGCGATGGCAGCCCGCCCTACCTGGTCAAGTGGGACTCGGACGGACACGAGTCGCTCTGCTTCCCCGAGCCCGACACCTACGTGATGCGAGGGAAGAACATCGAGGTCTAGGCCCCGCCGGCCGGACGACCGCGCCCGGTCGGCGGTGTGCGCACGGGGCACTCGGGCTCAGGTCGGGCGCGCCTCGACCCTCTCCAGCACGACCACGGCCGGTTCGTCGGGCAGCGCACCGTCCGGCGGCCGACAGCTCACACCAGGTCCACCGGCTCCTGGCTGGACGGGTCGACCACCACCGCTCCCAGCACCTCGAACGTCCGGCGTGCCGGATTCGTCCCGGCGGCGTGCTGGACGGCCTCGACGAAGGCGAGGGACGCCTCCTCCGACTCGGCCAGGCCGTCGTCCCAGAACGACGTCACCACGATCTCGCGGCGCAGACGGTCGTCGGACTGCATGGCCACGTACCCCCGGAAGTGCGCGAGGGCGAGGAACCGCGGGAGGACGTCGTCCGTGATCGACGCCACGGCGGCCGGGACCAGGTCCGGCTCGAGGAAGAAACTGACCTGCCGACACTTCATGTCCGCACCCCCGTCCCCCGTGGCGACCTGCACCAACATCGCACACGGAGTCCACCGCGCCAACCGGCGCGTCGCCACCCGGGTCCCGGTCGACCCGTGCGGCCCGTCACGACGGCGCGGTGACGACCCCGCCTTCCCCACGGGTGCGCTCCCGACGTGGCGCCGGCACCGTATCCTGGACCGATGGTGCACGTGGAGCGGTCGGAGGTCCGACGATGAGCGGTTGTGGCGCGGCCGACGCCCGCAAGCTGGACCAGTGCGAGTGCGACCTGCCTCCCGGCCACCCGCCGCCCCACCGCTGCGAGGACTGCGGTCGGTCGTGGCACGAGCCGGGCAGCCGGTCACCGCACGACACAGGCATGCAGCGCGGACGCTGATCCGGCGAATCGCACACCCGCGTCGTCGTGGCACCCGGTCGGCATCCGCCCCCTCCGCATTCTCGCGGGTGACTCGACGACCCGTCGACCCGGCCGGCGGGCGGGTGGGCGGCAGCCCCGACTCGGCGGTCAACCTGCCTCCGTCAGGGCGCGCAGGACCGCCTTGTCCCCCTTGGACTCGGAGACGAACGGTGCGGTCGATCCGGTCAGCACCAGGGAGCGGCCCGACGCCGGATCGGTGAGCTCCACGTGGCGGCTCAGCCCGAATCTGGTCACCTTGACCGCGGTGGCGTACCGGTCGAAGGAGGCGAGCACCTCCGACGGTACCGATCCGGTGATCCAGTCGAGCAGCCGGATGTGTCCGGTCGTGACCGCCACCAGCATTCGGACGGTGAGCCCCCGCGACGCAGCAAGTGCGGATCGGCTGGCATGCATGGCGGCGGCCCCGCCCACGGCCAGATAGTCGTCCTTCCGGGCGAAGATCCCGGCGGCCATCACGGACTCGCCGTCGCCGAGGACCGCGCCGGCCTTGGAGATCAGGTCCACTGGATCGTTCACGTTGCCTACCTCCCACGTTGGCCACGGGGAGCTCGCACCCGGACTCCCTCGGAGGATGCCACCCGGACCGGCCCGCATCCCCGTAGTGGCGTCGGCTCCATCCTCCGCGAACCGGAGCGGGGACTGGGGCCTCCGGTCGGCCGTGACGGTACCCTTGGACCGTGGAGCGAGCGATCACGGGCTTCCACCTCGATGGAGAGGGTGAGTGGGTCGCCGAGCTGGCGTGCGGGCACGACCAGCACGTCCGTCACCGCCCTCCGTTCCAGGTCCGTGCGTGGGTGGAGACGGAGGAGACCCGTGCGGAGCGGATCGGGACCGCCCTCGCCTGCCCGTTGTGCGCACGTGCCGAGATGCCGGACGACCTCCGGTTCGTCCGCACCGGTCCCGAATGGACCGACGACACCGTGCCGGCCGCCCTGCTGGGTGCCCATCGCGTGGGACCGGGAACCTGGGGACGGCTCCGCGTCCTCCACGGGACCCTGCGATTCGTCCTCCTGACCGAACCGACGTACGACGTCGTACTGGATCCCGGCACGGAGACTGCGATACCTCCCGAGGTCCCGCACTACGTGACGCCGCTCGGACCGGTTCGGTTCGCCATCGACTTCCTCGCCGTCGACCGTCGATCGGGACGGTCCCCGACCACCGTGGACGAGGACGGGGACCGGCTTCGCCCGGGGCCGGGCGCGTCGCACGAGGGCGGCGAGACCGCGTGCTGGTCCGGACAGGTCTGTGTCGCATGCGGTGCCGTCCTCGACGGAGGGTCCCATCGCCCCGGGTGTCGGGGTGCGTCGAGTGGGTGAACGGCCGCCGGCAACGGAGGCCGCCGGGGCTTCCGGCGCGTGGATCGGGACGGCGTTTGCCGCATGTCCGGAGTCCCTCGCCTCCGACGCCACTCGCACCGCGCTCGTCGCGGCATCGGCTACGGACACCGTGACGACCCGGGTGTTCGACCTCGCGCTCGGTCATCCGTGGCCCGACCGCTTTCCCGAGCGGATCCTCCGGAGCGAGGTCTGGGAGCGCGGGGCGGTGCGGGAAGAAGTCCTGGTGGCGGACCGGGAGGAGGCGGCCTAACTCGTCGCCGCCCGTGCCCCCGGGACCCACGGGGTCGCACCCGTCGACGCCGGCCAGGGTGTGGGTGGGATCCTTGCGTCGCTTCCGGCCGCAGCCGTCGTCGAACGACTGCGCTCCGGGGCGACCGAGCTCCTGCAGGCCTGGGCGACCGGCCCTCGCACCGCCGGGCGCGGATGATTCCGTCGGGTTCCCGACCGGGCCCGTCCGGCGTTCGCCAGGTCGGGGACGACAGGCCGATCAGGTCGATCCGGCCGGAACCGCCGGCGACGGGACGGGACCCGTGATCCCGCCCGGTCCGTGCAGGTGCTGGACGCGTGCACCGATCACCGACGCCGTACAGGCCACGAGATCGGCGGCGAACACCACGCAGTACCGCACGACGCCGATCGCCGGGGACGAACCGGAGTCCGGCCACGCCCTCGTCCGGACGACCACCAGAGCAACAGCACGGTCGGCACCAGGAACCGTCCCCAGGTGAGTCCCCTACCCCCGACGAGGCGCGATGCCCAGAACCACAGGACGGGCAGGCAGTACAGCGCGTAGGCCAGGTGCGACACCGGAAGCAGCAGGACGATGCAGAACGTCACATTCCACGTACACAGGGCCGGGTCGCCGGGTTTGCGAAGGGCGACGACCACGAGGGCGCCGACCCAGGCCGGCAACGCCCCCGTGCCCAGCACCTGGAGGGGGGCGGAGACGACGACCGGAGGGGCCAAGCCGCTGTTCGAGAACAGCAGGCTCGGTACCCCCGACACGGAATCGTTGACGAGATGCTGGGACCCGGCGGAGACGACCGACCTCGCGAAGTCGACGAGTCGGGTCCGCCGCCGAGGGCCACGGCCAGTACAGGAGCGATGAGGACGGTCACCGCAACTGCCGCCACCGTCCGCAACCGACGCTCGGTTCCCTGCTGGCACTCGGACACGACGGCGGCGGCCGGCCACGTCTTGAGGAGCCCGGAGACTCCGATGAACGTGTCACGGGTGGCGGGCCAGCTTCGACGGGCTGCCCACGACGACAGCATGAGGGCAGCGAACACGAAGGCGTCGGCTTGACCGAGGTACAAACCGATGGTGAGCGGCCAGAAGTGGAAGACCGTCACCGCGCAGAAGGTGAACAGGATCGGCCGAAGCCACGCCCGGTGCTCCGGCGCCACAGTGGCGACGAACGCCCCGATGCCCACGAGTAGCGCAGCCAGCTCGAGCACCGTCCAGCCCCGAAAGACACGGAGCGGTTCGGCATGGGCGAACGGGGCGAGGAGCAGGGCGAGCGTCGCGGGGTAGACGAACGTGCCACTGTTCCAGTACGGACTGTGTCCCGCCGCCACGAGACGGGCAGCGTGAAGGTAGATCAGGAAGTCCGCGCCGATGCTGCCGGAGAGCGCGTCCCGGTAGCGCTGGTGGACGAGCACGACCGTCACGACCAGGGCCAGTCCCCACAGCGCTGTGAGGACCGCGGTGGATGCGGGGGGGGCGGACGCCGTTCCCCGGAGGCGCGGCCGCCCGTCCCCGCCGCCAGGACACGTGCGGCACCGGCGGGATGTGCGACCTCCGGCCCCGGTGGATCCCCGATTTCGCCTCCACCGACCTGACTGTCCGCCAGGACGAGTGTCTCCCGCTGTCGAGTGCCGCCGCGGTTCGATCGGGCGTCACGCCCTGCATCTGAAGGGACAACTGCCGCTCGGAACCTTTGCGCCGTCCGGACCGCGGCACGCGGATCCCCGCGGTGCCGAGGCGACGGTTCCTGCTCCGGACGGTCGGTGGTGACGGGAAGGGCCCGGCCGACGACGCCCGAGGACGCCGCATGACTCCGAGTCGGACCGGATCTCCCAGTGGTCCCGAAGACATTGAGGGCCAGCCGTCACGCGGTGGACCCTGCGAACCCGTGTCCTCGTTGTGGGATGCCTCGACTCTGCCGGTGGGGTCGCCCCGCAATCGGGCGGCCTACACTCCAGCCGTGATCGATCCGCCCCCTGAAGATTTCCCTGACGACGCGTTTGCGAGCGAGGCGCGGCTGGCTTGGGAGGTACCGGAGATCGCTGCGGCATCGGTGCTTGTGGCTGTTGCCGCGCTGATTGCCGGGGGCATTGTTGCGGGAATCGTGGCGAGTACGGCCTCCTACGGTCCGGCCACTCCATCTCGCCTGACCACAGGAACTGCCATCTCGTTCGGTTCTCTATGGGCAGGGCCGCTTGTGGCTGTTGCACTGCTCGCCGTAGTCGGCCTGTGCTGGTGGCAGTCCGAAGCCTGGGCTGACGCGAGCGAGCCTGACGACGGCCAGGATCGAGCATTGCAGGTGACCGGCCACATCCGTCGTGCCATCCGACTCAGCCGTTGGGCCCTGGCCGCACTTCCCGTCACGCTGGTGGGGGCGATCTCCCTCGTGGTCAGTAGCGTTCTGCAGACCTTCGGAGTCCCGGGAAGTCCCGGTTCACTGAACTGGTCCCGCATCGTCCTCCAGGTGGCGGGCCTTCTTGCCGTCGTCGTCGTCTCGACTGCCGGGTTCTGGATCGCCAGACAGATCGACGACGGTCAAGTCCGCTCGGATTGAGTCCGCCGTATCGGGCCAATCCCGAGGGCGGTGAGGCAGTTCGGGTTGCACGCCTTGTGTGCTCGGCAGAAACAGACTCTTGCACCGCCTCACCCACTGTTCTGGGACCGGCCCTGACAAGATTCACCCCATGGCCGAGACTGCATACAGCTTCGGCTCGGGCACCGCATGCAGGACCACAGTGAGGGAGACATGACGAACAGCCTTCACGAGCCAATTCACAGGTAGCGCGTGGTGCGAGCCCTGCTCCTCCTGGCCTTTGGCTATCAAGCGGTCATCTCGCTCGTAGCGGTCGTCGAGCGGATCAGCCGGCAGCACTGGGCGGCAGCACTCTTCTACGTATACCCGGCGGTCGTCTGGTCGACCTGCCTGCTCATCTTCAGGCGGATGCCGGACTTGCGGCAGATGCAGACCGAGAGGAGGGAGGCACTGAGGAGTGGTCTGCCCGCCACGAATCTCGGCTCACCGTGGATGGTGGTCCCCATTGCGCTGATCGTCGGACTCGCTGTCGAGCGAGTCACGTACGACGCGCTTCGCCACTCGGAGCCCACCCAAGGCACTCGCAACATCCTCCTCGCCATCGCCGCCGCTCTCATTTCGGCCGCCGTCTGCTTCTTCGTCCTTGTCTGGGTGGCGAAGCACGGTGAACGGACGCAACGGCAACCCGTGCGTGGTGGGGCCGTGCCGGATGATGCCACTGGTGGGATGGGCGTGATTCGAGTTGTGCGAGACCCCGACGGGTGGAGGAGCGAGGGCTCGTACGAGGTACTGATCGACGGATTGAAGGCCTGCTCACTCAAGCGAGGACGCCATCAGGACATCTCCGTTGTCGCCGGCACTCATGCGCTGCGGGTGGCGAAGGGCTGGCGAGGTAGCCCCACCACTCGCATCGTGGTCGAACAGGACACGACCCAGGTATGGGCATGCGGTCCAACACCTCCGGATCAACCTGGCAGCCCCGAATCCACTGCCCATGTGCAGCTCCGCCAACTCACTGGATCAACCATCGCGCCACCCTCCGTCCAGGCGGGCGAGCAAGGAATGTCGAAGGTTCGGATTGCCGACCAACCGAACGGACCCGGGGCAATCCCGAGCAGCTAGCGTTGAGCAATGGCTCCTTCAACGTCCCCCTCTCCGATCATCGACTACTTCGTCCGAGAGCTGTCGGGGAGTCTGCCCGACGAGGAACGCTCGAAGCTGGACGGCTATGGCGACGCCATTGCCCGGACGACGCATCACGGAGACTTTCGGAGGGCATGGCACTGCGCCCACTGGGCATTGGAACTCGACAGGAAGACTCCCGAGAGCCAAGGGCACAACGTCCGTGAGCGGCTCCACGAGGAGCACAAGCTCTGGAAGGACACCGTCTTCGGCGCCGAATTCGGGATGATGCCGGGAGACCATGTTGGTCCGGGACAGGACGCGGAAATCCAGTGGGTGGACGATGCGGTTGCGATGGCCAAGTCCGTGGCCGCGTCGTCGGACTGGAATGCGGTGCCGTGGGAGGAACTGCTCAAGGAGATGCTTGCTGTGGCACCACCGGCTGCGTGACCCTGTCCCTCGCGGGTGGACAACTGGTCAACGTCGGCGAGCGCACTACCGCCCGAACCAGCACCTGGATCACGCTCCCTGCGATCGAGGGCGCCTCGATCAGCCTTCGCCGCTACGGGTCACCTCGATTGGCGCTGTCGCCCATCCGGCGGTCCGTATCGTTCCACTCGCGTACCGTGACGGTCCGGCCCGGCCGGCATCATCGATCTGGAAGGTTCCGGGTCCGCTCGCCCGAGGCCGCGTGTCAGGATGTGCCCGATGGTCATGGTCGAGCCAGTCTCAGGCACCGTCGGTGCCGTGGTGCGAGGGGTGGACCTGGCCGCGCCGCTCGACCAGTCCACGGTGGCCGAGATCCGCACGGCGTTCCTGGAACACCATGTCCTGTTCTTCTCTGACCAGGACCTGAGCCCAGAGGCCCAGTTGCGGGTCGGTCGCTATTTCGGCGAGCTCGACACCCACCCCTTCGTCGAAGGCATGGACTCGCTTCCCGAGGTCATCGAGATCATCACCGAGCCCGACGATCGGCTCAACTTCGGCGGCGGATGGCACAGCGACGTGACGTTCCTCGAGGAACCCGACCTGGCGTCGATCCTCTACGCGATCGAC
>Ga0307372_10005263_pt1 | contig 19522 bp, 22 predicted proteins | sample OX1MG_FD_202533 | JGI IMG/M metagenome (GOLD analysis project Ga0307372, IMG submission 202533) | Soil microbial communities from Risofladan, Vaasa, Finland - OX-1 | ecosystem: Environmental > Terrestrial > Soil > Coastal area > Acid sulfate soil | place: Finland: Risofladan, Vaasa | collected...
AGGTGCGGCGGCAGGCGCGGCCTGCGCGCCACCGGACTCGACGAACGCGAGGATGTCCTTCTTCGTCACGCGACCGCCTGCGCCGGTGCCGGCGACCTGGCTCGGGTCGACGCCGTGCTCCGACGCGATCCGGGCGACAACCGGGGAGACGAATGCCTTCCCGTTACCGCTCGCGACCGGGGCCGCCGGAGCAGGTGCGGCGGGCGCGGGCGGTGCCGGAGTTTCCTCGGCGGCGACGGGCGCAGGAGCGGCCTCTTCGGCCGGCGCCTCGGGCTCCGGCTCGGCGACAGGTGCAGGAGCGCCGGCAGCCCCGCCGATCTGCGCGAGCTTCGTGCCGACCACGACCGTCTCGCCCTCCTGGACGAGGATCTGCGTCACCGTGCCGGACGCGGGGCTCGGCACCTCGGTGTCGACCTTGTCCGTCGAGATCTCGAGCAGCGGCTCGTCGGCCTCGATCTGCTCGCCCTCCTGCTTGAGCCAGCGGGTGATCGTGCCCTCCGAGACGGACACGCCCATCTGCGGCATCACGACGTCGACAGCGGTCTCCGTGGCCATACGACTCCTCCTAGTACGCGGCGAGTTCGCGCAGGCCGGCGACGACGTCGTCGACCTGCGGGATGAATGCTTTCTCGAGCACGGGCGAGAACGGGACAGGCGTATCGGGAGCGGCGATGCGCTTCACCGGCGCGTCGAGATCCTCGAACGCCTCCTCCGCGATCGTTGCGGCGATCTCGGCGCCGAAGCCGCCGGTGCGCGTGTCCTCGTGGAGGACGAGCACCTTCGACGTCTTGCGCGCCGACTCGAGCACCGCGGCTCGATCCCACGGCATGACGGTGCGCAGGTCGAGGATCTCGACCGAGACGCCGTCGGCGTCGAGTTGCTGCGCGGCCTCCTCCGCCGTGTAGACCATCGCGCCCCACGTGATGACCGAGATGTCGGTGCCGTCCTTGTGGATGCGCGCCTTGCCGATCGGGGTCGTGTACCGCTCCTCCGGCACCTCGCCCTTGATGCGGCGGTAGAGGTGCTTGTGCTCGAAGTAGAGGACGGGGTTCGGATCCTCGATCGCGCTGATGAGCAGGCCCTTCGCGTCCTCGGGCGTCGCGGGGCAGACGCACTTGAGGCCGGGGATGTGCGCGAACGACGACTCCGGGTTCTGCGAGTGGAACGGCCCGCCCGAGAAGCCGCCGCCCGACGGGAGGCGCACGACGATCGGCACCGGAGTGCCCGCGCGCCAGCGCTGCTTCGCCGCGATCGTGACGAGGTGATCCCACGCGCAGGAGATGAAGTCGGCGAACTGCATCTCGGCGACGGGGCGGAGGCCCATGATCGCCGCGCCGGTCGCGCCGCCGACGATCGCGGTCTCGGCGAGCGGGGCGTCGATGACGCGCCACGGGCCGAACTCCTCCTGGAAACCGAGCGAGACCTTGAACGCGCCGCCGTACACGCCGACGTCCTCGCCGATGAGGAAGACGCGCTTGTCGCGCCGCATCTCGGTGCGCAACCCGTCGGAAATTGCCTGCAAATACGTGAGCTCGGCCATTACTTGTGGTGAGGTGTGTCGAGGTCTTCCGGAGTCGCGTACACGCCGTCGAGCAGGGTCGACGGATCGGGCTGCGGCGACTCGTCCGCACGCTCGAGGGCGGAGATGAGGAGCTTCTTGACGCTCGCGGCGATGTCATCCTCCTCGGAGTCCGTCAGCTCGGCGTTGTCGCGGAGCCATGTCCGGAACCGCTCGATCGGGTCGGACTCGGCCCACTTCTCGAACATCTGCTTCGGGACGTAGAACGCGTCGTCGTGGACGGCGTGCCCCTCCATCCGCAGCGTCAGGCACTCGAGGAGCGTCGGCCCGCCGCCGGCGCGCGCCTTGTCGATCGCGCGCTTCGCCTCGCGGTAGACGGCGAGGACGTCGGTGCCGTCGACGACGACTCCCTCGAAGCCGTACGCCTGGGCGCGGTCGGCGACGTGGTCGGTTGCGTACTCGTACTGCGTCGGCGTGGAGTACGCGAACTGGTTGTTGTCGCAGACGAAGACCATCGGGAGCTGGCGCGTGCCGGCGAAGGTCATCGACTCGTGCGCGTCGCCGCGCGCGGAGGCTCCTTCGCCGAACCAGCCGACCGCGACGCGCGGCTCCTCCCGGATGCGGAAGGCGAGCGCGCAGCCGGTCGCGACCGGGAGCATCGCGGGCAGGTGGCTGACCATCGCGATCATCCCCAGCCGTTCGTCCGCCATGTGGACGTTGCCGTCGCGCCCGCGGGCCGGGCCGTCCTCCCGTCCCATGTAGTTCGCGAAAATCCGCCACGGCTCGACGCCGCGCGTGATGTGGACGCCCATGTCGCGGTGGAGCGGCGTGCCGACGTCCTCCGAGCCCATCGCCGTCGCGACGCCCACCGCGGCGGCCTCGTTGCCGCGACCGGTGTAGAACGAGCCAGGGATCTTGCCCTGCCGGTAGAGGATGTGGCCGCGCTCCTCGACGCCGCGCGTGATGAGCATGTTGCGGTACACGCCCAGCAGGTCATCGCGGTCGAGGCCGGCCTCGCGCACCTCGTTGATGGAACCGACGGGCCCCGCTTCTCTTGCAATCGCCATGGCTCCGAAATCTAACTGTCCCACGCGAAGGCGCCGCCGATCGAACGGAGGCGCTCGCGCGTGGTCTCGTCGCAGAGCGCTCCTGCGACTCCCGCCTCGTACGCGGCGGGCGGCGAGACGCCGAGCGTGGCCGCCGCCTCGTAGTCGCGCGTGAGGTCGGTGTCGAACAGCGCCGGGTCGTCGGTCGAGATCGAGCACCGGACGCCGGCAGCCGCGAGCTGCGGCAAGGGGTGCTCCTCGAGCGAGCGGACGACGCCGGTGCGGAGGTTCGACAGCGGGCACACGTCGAGGACGGTGCCGCGGGCGGCGATCTCGCCGACGAGCTCCGAGTCTTCGATCGCGCGGATCCCGTGCCGGATGCGGTCGGCGTGCAGTTCGTCGATCGCCGCGCGTACGGATCCCGCGCCGTCGACCTCCCCGGCGTGAGGGACCGAGCCGAGGCCTCCGTCCCGCGCGAGCGCGAACGCGCGTGTAAACGGCTCGCACGTGTACGCCGGGCCGCCGATCCCGACGCCGGCCACGCCGCGGTCACGGTAGGCGAGCGCGTAGCGGACGGTCATCTCCGCGTCCTCCGCCGAGTAGACCGACGGGATGTCGGGCGTCAGGCGAACCTCCACGCCGTACAGCTCCCGCGCCTCAACCGCCCCGTCGCAGTAGCCGCTGAAGACCGCGTCCGTGTCGAGCTCGCGCCAAAGCCCCGGAACGAAGATCCCCTCGACGTAGACGGCGCCATGCGCGGCTGCCTCCTTCGCGTACGCCACGACGACCTCGCGGCAGTCGTCGTAGTGCTTGAGCGCATGCGCGACGAGCCGGAAGACCTCGAGAAAGTGCGGGAAGTCGCGGTAGTGAAACTGCGCCTCGAGGTCGTCCGGCAACGCGTAGTCGTTGCGCTTCGCGATCCGCCGCAGCGTGTCCGGCCGCACCGTCCCTTCGAGGTGGACGTGCAGCTCGATCTTCGGGAACGGCGTCACCGGTTCGCGTCGTTGTCGAGCCAGCGGCCCGAGACGGTCGACCAGAACTCCGGCTGCGGCCGGTAGCCGAGCGAGCGGTAGAAGTCCTGCGCGTCGTCGGTCTGCAGGCCGATGTGCTGGCCGGGCACCTGCTCGGCGAGCAGGCGTAGGAGCGCCGACGCGATCCCTTGCCGGCGGTACCGGGAGTGCGTCCAGACGTCGATGACGTACGCGTTGCAGACGCCGTCGGAGAGCATGCGCGCCATCCCGACGACGCGGCTGCCGTCGCGCGCGAATGCGACGTGCTGCGCGTTCTCGAACGAGCGACGGAGCGCGTCCGCCGAGCGTCCGTTGTCGAAGTCGTCGGCCGCGAGGTCGGCCTTCGCCTCGTCCCAGTCAATGCCCTCGGTCGTGGCGTCGAACGTGATTGTCATTACCCTCAGCCTATGGCGAAGGCTGCCGACTGGTTACGGGAAGAGCGCCGGAAGGTCCTCGGCGACTGGGTCGCGTTCTGTCTCGGCTGCGGCGCGGCGCGCCGGTGGTTCGAGGAGTTCGAGGCGGAGATGCCGGACACCTGCCCCCAGTGCGGCGGCGAGCTCGTGCGCCGGTGCAAGTCGTGCGGCGCGGGGTTCTCCTCGATCGCCGTCGTCGACTGCGAGGAATGCGGCGCTCCCGTGCGGCCGAACGAGATGTTCGGCTCGAAGATCCGCCGTGGCTGACTGGTACGTCCACAACGTCGGGGAGTTCCCGTGGTTCGTGAACGAGAAGTTCGGCGCGCGGAGCTTTCTCGTCCCGTTCGAGGAGGGCATGCAGTTCGGCGCCCGCGTGCACGTCCTCGAGCCGGGCAAGCCGAGCACGCTGTACCACCGCGAGACGGGACAGGAGGGCTTCCTCGTCGTCGAGGGGGAGTGCCTGCTGATCGTCGACGGCGAGGAGCGGCCGCTGCGCCGCTGGGACTACTTCCACTGCCCGCCCGACGTGACGCACGCGTTCGTCGGCGCGGGAGACGGGCCGTGCGTGATGGTCACGCTCGGGCTGCGGAGCGGCGACATCGTCTATCCGCGCGACGAAGTCGCGCTGTCGCACGGCGCGGGCGTCGAGGAAGAGACCGACACGCCGGACGTCGCGTACGCGCCCTTCCCGCAGTGGGAGGAGGGTCGTCCCAGGTCGTGGGACGACCTTCCCTGGAACCGCAACTGATCGTGAAATTGCGTGATTCGGAATCCCTGATTCGTCGCTGCCGCGCGAACCGGAGTGTCGGCCGCCGCGCTCTCGGAGGTCGCCTCTACCTCACCAATCAAAGGCTTGTGTTCGAGCCGCATCGCATCGAGCGATTACTGAGCCGAGAGGGCTTCTTGGACGTTCCTCTCACGAACATCGCTGGGGCCGATGTCGCGCCACGCAGCGAAAAGCTCTTTGACGGGAGTCTCCGTCGGCGGCTTCGTGTGCGACAGACGGGCGACTTGGAGGAGCTATTCGTGGTGAACAGCCCCGAGGACCTCGCAGCGGAGATCTGCTCTAGAACAGGTCGCCCTCGAACAGAGGGACCACCGGGCCGCTCATGATCTGCGAGAAGCGGATGACCGTGACGAGGTCGTCCTCTGCGACGTCGCGGTTGTAGAGCTGGCCGAGGAACGTCGCCATCTCGTCGGTGCGGCGGATCTCGGGGTTGTCGTGCTCGATCTCGCGCGGCGACAGGTCGGCGAGCCGCTTCACCTCGACCTTGTCGACGACCGCGTCGAAGACGTGCTCGCGCGGGCTGAAGCGCACGCCGCACAGCACGCGCACGACCATCCCCTTCTTGTACTTCGCCGACTTGTCGCCGAGCCGGATCGTGGCCGACTTGCGACCGCTGCGGAGTTGTTCGGAGACGAGCGGGGAGTAGAAGTTCAGCGCGTACACAATTTGGGAGTCTGCCAATTCACGCGGGAGTTGGCTGCACGTGCCCCCGCGTCACGAGCTCCGGCGACGTGCAGCCGAGGAGACCGAGGCCGAGCAGGATCTCGTTCGACAGCAGCGAGAGCGCGTGCGAGACGCCGGCCTCGCCGTCGACCGCAAGGGCGCACGCGAACGCGCGGGCCGCGAACGCGGCGTTCGCGCCGAGCGCGAGCGCCTTGATGACGTCGGTGCCACGCCGGATCCCGCCGTCGACGTAGACCTCGCACCGCCCGGCGACCGCGTCGGCGACCTCCGGCAACGCGTCGAGCCCGGACGGCACGCCGTCGAGCTGGCGGCCACCGTGGTTCGAGACCCAAACCGCGTCGGCGCCGTGCTCGACCGCGAGCTCCGCGTCCTCGCGCGTGAGGATCCCCTTGAGGACGATCGGCAGCGGCATCTCGGCGCGGATCCATTCGAGGTCGCGCCACGTGAGCTCGGGCGTCATCTCGAAGAGGTTCGCGTACGGCAGGTCGAGGTCGGGCGGCGGATTCTGGAAGCCGAGCCGCAGGTCGCGCTCGCGCCGGCCGATGAACGGCGCGTCGACCGTGAGCACGAGCGCCGAGTAGCCGGCCTCGCGCGCCTCGTGCATGTGGTCGAGCGTCCGCTGCCGGTCCTTGAGGATGTAGAGCTGGAGCCACCGCGGGCCGTCGCCGGCGGCTGCGGCGATCTCCGCGTGGGTTCGCGTCGTCAGCGTCGAGACGCACAGGAGGACGCCGGCCGCGGCGGCGGCGTGCGCGGTCGCGAGCTCTCCCTCGGGATCGAGGAGCCGCTGCATCGCGAACGGCGCGATGCCGAGCGGGGAGGCGACCGGCGTGCCGAGGAGCGTCGTCGCGGTCGTCACGGCGCTCACGTCGACGAGCATCCGCGGCCGCAGCTGCCAGCGTTCGTACGCCGCGACGTTGCCCCGCAGCGTTACCTCGTCGCCGGCGCCGCCCTCGAAGTAGCACCAGACCTCGGGCGCGATCTTCTCCCGCGCCGCGGCGGCGTAGTCGGCGATGTTGACGACGCTCGTCACAGCCATGCCTCGTCGCGCGCCCGCCGGAACATCTCGGCCGCCGCTTCGTGAAATCCCGTGGGAAGGCTCTGCGCGTCCATGCTGCGGGCGATCTCCTCCATCTCGCCGACCCAGCGCCAGCCCTTGCGGCGCGAGGAGCGAGTCGCGGCGGTGAGCCGGTCGCCGAGCTCAGGGATCGAGATCCGCCACTCCGCGAGCAGCGCGTCCTCGACGCCCTCGGCTCGCGCGAGCTCGTGCATCGCGAGGAGCAGGGCTGCGCTTCCCTTCGTCCAGCCCGCGTATGCAGCCTTGAGCGCGGAGGCGGCACCGGGCTCGGCGGAGAGGACACGGGCGTCGAGCGGCGTCCCGCTGAAGAGATCGGCGACGTGCTCGGCCTCGCCGCCCGAGAGATAGAGGCGGGTCGTGCCCGGCTCGTGCGGCGGCGGCCCGACGATGCCGCCGTCCACGAAGCGCGGTTGCAGGCCCGCGATCGTCCGTGCCGTCCCGGGCGAGATCGCGTTCGCGTCGACGTAGATCCCGCTGAAGCCGGCCGTCGCCTCCGCGACGCCGAGTGCGGCGTGGGGCGGACAGATCGAGAGCAGGATCTCGCAGCGGCGGTGGAGCTCCGGCACGTCGCCGGCGTCCTCGAGCCCGGCCGCGCTCGCCCGCTCCACCGTTGCGGCACTTCGGCCGGCGGAGGCCCACAAGACGCTCTCGCCGCGTTCGCGCAGGAGAGCGGCGACCGCTGCTCCCATCTCGCCGGGATGGAGGACGCCGACGACGGTCATGCCCCGAGCCTCTCGATCGCCTTCGCGACCATCTCGCGCTCGCCCTTGTGCGTGAGCAGGCGCGGTGCTTCGTCGAGCGGCAGCCAGCGCGCTTCGTCGACCTCGATACGCATCGCGTCGTCGATCTCGTCGATCCGGCCGCGGCCGGCTGTGAGGAGGAAGAAGCTCACGACCTTGAAGATCCGCTCTCCTTTCGCGCCTTCCCATGTGGCGACGTAGACGTACCGTACGTCGCCGAGCTTCTCGACGAACCGTCCCTCGACCCCCGTCTCCTCGCGCACCTCACGTACCGCGGCCTCCGCCGCAGACTCGCCGGGGTCGATCTTCCCCTTCGGCAGCGCCCAGATGCCCGGCCTGCCCTGCGGCCGGATCGCCGCGACATGTCGCCGGCCGTGGATCGACCGAACAAGCACTCCTCCCGCCGAGAACTCGCGGCGCATCGCTATGGTTCTAGCACTTGGCACTTGCAGCCACAGAGTGCCGACCGTACAATGACCCGGCACTCTCGACCTGAGAGTGCCGAACGAGACAGTGATATCGCAGTCAGGAGGCTTTGCATGAACCTGAAGCCACTTGGTGACCGCCTGATCGTCGAAGTCCTCGATGAAGAGGAGCAGACGTTCAGCGGCATCGTGCTTCCGGATACCGCGAAGGAGAAGCCGCAGCGCGGCCGCGTCCTCGCAGTAGGTCCCGGCTCCCGGGACGACAACGGAAAGTTCGTCCCGATGGACCTGGCGGACGGCGACGAGATCGTCTTCTCCAAGTACGGCGGGACTGAGATCAAGGTCGGCACGGAGGAGTACCTGATCCTCCGCGAGTCCGATGTGCTCGCGAAGGTCGTCGGGGCGAAGAAGCCGGCCGGCGCCACCGCCTAGAGAAAGCAACGGAGGTCAGAAGAAGAATGGCTCACAAGGAGCTGAAGTTCAACGAGGACGCACGCCGCTCGCTCCAGCGCGGTGTCGACGTCCTCGCCGACGCGGTCAAGGTCACGCTGGGTCCCAAGGGGCGCTACGTAGTCCTTGACAAGAAGTTCGGCGCACCCACCATCACGAACGACGGCGTCACGATCGCTCGCGAGATCGAGCTCGAGGACGTCTTCGAGAACCAGGGCGCACAGCTCGTCCGCGAGGTCGCGACGGCGACGAACGACGTTGCCGGCGACGGCACGACGACGGCGACCGTCCTCGCCCAGGCGATCGTCCGCGAGGGGCTGAAGAACGTCTCCGCCGGCGCGAACCCGATGGGCCTCAAGCGGGGCATCGAGGCCGCGGTCGACGCGGTGGTCGAGAACCTCAAGGAGCAGTCGAAGGACGTCTCCGGCCGCGAGGACATCGCCCGCATCGCCACCGTCTCCTCGCGCGAGCGGGAGATCGGCGACGTCATTGCCGACGCGATCGAGAAGGTCGGCAAGGACGGTGTCGTGAACGTCGAGGAGGGCCAGACCCTCGGCCTCGAGCTCGAGTTCACGGAGGGCATGCAGTTCGACAAGGGCTACCTCTCGCCGTACATGGTCACCGATCCGGAGCGGATGGAGGCGGTGCTCGAGGATCCGTACATCCTCGTCGCCAACCAGAAGATCGGCGCGGTCAAGGATCTCCTGCCGGTGCTCGAGCAGGTCATCCAGTCCGGCCGGCCGCTCCTGATCGTCGCGGAGGACGTCGAGGGCGAGTCGCTCGCCACGATCGTCGTGAACAAGCTCCGCGGCACCTTCCAGGCCGTCGCCGTCAAGGCGCCGGGGTTCGGCGATCGCCGCAAGCGCATGCTCGAGGACATTGCGATCCTCTCGGGCGGCGAGGTGATCACCGAGGAGATGGGCCTCAAGCTCGAGAACACGAAGCTCTCGCAGCTCGGTCACGCCCGCCGCGTCGTCATCGACAAGGACTCGACGACGATCATCGACGGGGCCGGCGACACGGAGGCGATCAAGGGCCGCATCAAGCAGCTGAAGGCGGAGATCGAGAACACCGACTCCGACTTCGACCGTGAGAAGCTCCAGGAGCGCCTCGCGAAGCTGTCCGGCGGCGTCGCCGTCGTCAAGGTCGGCGCGTCGACCGAGACGGAGATGAAGGAGAAGAAGCACCGCGTCGAGGACGCGCTGCAGGCTGCCCGTGCGGCTCTCGAGGAGGGCCAGGTTCCGGGTGGCGGTGTCGCGCTCATCAACGCGGCGGATGCGATCCGCGACGAGGTCCTCGGCAAGCTCGAGGGCGACGAGAAGACGGGCGCGCAGATCATCTTCAAGTCGCTCGAGGAGCCTCTCCGCCAGCTCTCGTACAACGCGGGCCTCGAGGGCTCGGTCGTCGTGCAGCAGGTGCGGACGGCCAAGCCCGGCTTCGGCCTGAACGTCGAGACCGGCGAGGTCGAGGACCTGCTCAAGAGCGGGATCGGCGACCCGACGATGGTCACCCGCTCGGCGCTGCAGAACGCCGCGTCGATCGCGAAGAACATCCTCACCACCGAGGCGATCGTCGCCGAGGCTCCCGAGAAGGCCGGAGCCGGCATGGGCGGCGGAATGCCCGACATGGGCGGGATGATGTAGGGCGAAAACGCCCTGTAGGAACGGAGACGGCGCCTGAAAGGGCGCCGTTTCCGTAGGGGAGGGTGGGTGGTTCTACCTCCAATATCGGCAACGGCCCCGAGACCTTTAGCCCCCAGCAGGTGGTCTGGAAGCGTCCCGACGAACGCGCGCTGCCGCTCCTGAGCCGCAGGCGCACGACCGGCCGCGTCACGACAGAACTGTCCCGCGACAGGATCTCCAGCCCAGCACTCGGCACGAAGCCGCGGGAGACTGCGCTCTCCCGCGGCGTAGTTCCGTCAACAGCGAGCGAGTCCGCAGGACTCGCGAGCTCCTTAGAAGCCGTACCGCTCTTCCCGCCAGGGATCGGCGTCGTTGTGGTACCCGAGCCGTTCCCAGAAGCCGGGCTTGTCGGCGGCGACGAGCTCTAAGCCGTTCAGCCACTTCGCGCTCTTCCAGAAGTAGCGGGACGGGACGACGAGACGGACGGGGCCGCCGTGCTCCGCGGTGAGCGGCTCGCCGTCGGCCTCGTAACAGACGATCGCGTTGTCGGCCTCGAGCGCGTCGAGCGGGAGGTTCGCGGTGAAGCCCTGCGGGGCGTGCGCGACGACGAAGCCCGCGGCCGGCAGCGGCTTGCAGAGCGCCGCAAGCTCGCGCCAGTGGACACCGCGGAAGCCGGCGTCGAAGCGACTCCAGCGCGTCACGCAGTGGATGTCGGTCGTGGTCTCGGTCGCGGGCAGCGCGCGGAGCGCGTCGTAGTCGAGGGTGATCTCCTCCTCGACTAGGCCGAAGACACGCAGTCGCCAGCTCGCGAGGTCGACGGTCGGGATATTGCCCGCGTGGAGCACGGGCCATTTCTCCGTGAGGTACTGGCCGGGAGGCAAGCGCGCGGGGTCGTATCCCGCGGCACGCACCTTGCCCTCGGCTTTCGAGCGGAAGAGAGGCATCGGTATGCACACTAGACACCGTGGAAGTCGCTGCGAGACAGAGAGATTTCGTCGGCGTCACCGGACCTGACGCGGCCGACTACCTCCAGCGGATGGTCTCGAACGACGTCGAGGCGCTCGCGGTCGGCGAGGCGTGCCCGGCGCTGCTGCTGACGGCGAAGGCGCGCGTGATCGCGCCGCTCGTCGTGTGGCACCGCGGCGCGGAGGACTTCCTCGTTTTGACCGAGCCGGGGCTCGGCGACCGGGTGCACAGCGAGCTCCTGCGGCTGCGCTTCCGCGCGCAGTGCGAGATCGAGCCGGAAGAGCACGAGTCGGTGCTCGTCTTCGGTGGCGAGGATGGCTTCGCCACCGACTGGCCCGGCACGCGCGAGTTGCTCGACTCGAAGCTCGAGCCCACGCTCGACGCGGACGAGCTCGAGCTACGCCGGATCGAGGCCGGCGTGCCGCGGTGGGGCCACGAGATCGACGAGCGGATCCTCCCAGCAGAGGCGGGTCTCGACGCCACGCACATCTCCTTCTCCAAGGGCTGCTATCCCGGCCAGGAGCCGATCGCGCGGCTCCACTACCGCGGCCACGCGAACCGCGAGCTGCGGGTCGTCGAGCTGGACGGCGACGCGGAAGTCGAACGGGTCACGAGTGAGGTGACGCGGCCGGATGGTTCCCGCGTCGCGCTCGCCTACGTGCGCCGATGACGCGTCGCAATCGCGCGCGGCTCGAACCGGCTGAGTGGTACTCGATCCGGCCGGTGCGGAGCCGCAAGCCGGCGACGTACCGCTGCCCGTTCTGCGGACTGCAGCTCCATGCGATGAGCGACCACGTCCTCATCGCGCCGGAGGGCGACACGACACGCCGCCGCCATGCGCATCTCGAGTGCGTCGCGGCGGCGAACCTCCCCGGCCGCCCCGCGGGCCCGTCGCTTCTCTCCCGGCTGCTCGGCCGCCGCGGCTGAGGTCGGCTACTTGCCTTCGCAGACGGTGTTCGCATGCGCGGTCGCGTTGGCCTTGACCGTGACGCGCCCGGCACACGGCTGATCGGCGGACGGCACACTCAAGGTGTAGTGGCCGGGCGCGAGTCGCACGTCATACCGCCGACCAGCACGGACGGTGACGCTCGCGACGACGTGTCCGCCCGGGTTCGAGATGTTCACGGTTCCACCGGCCAGTGTTCCGATCGGATGCATCCCGCCGGGAACAATTCCTCCGACCAACTCGCCGGTCTCATGGCTTGTCCCGCAGGCGGCGAGCAGGACCGCGAGGCAAGTCAGAGCGACGAGACGCAGCAGGGGCTTATGCCGGTCCGGCGAGCCGGGCAATGCCTTGCGCCTCAGCGGCAGTGAGATTCGAGCCAAGAACGTTGACCTCCACGACGGACGTTCCACCAACCCACACGAAGCGATACTCGTCGAGGCCGTCGAGACCCGGAGCATCGGCGAACAGTGCCAGGCCGCCGTTGATCGCGTCCCCCGGTTGCTGGGTGAAATTGGGGTCCGAGGCGCCCGTGTAATCCGGCGACTCGAGGAGCTGGTTCGCAGCGTCCGCGCTTGCGAGCGGTACGACCTCGATGAACGCTTCAAGCGGGCCAGGATGGCTCTGGGCGAACGCTGGCGGGATGGAGGGTACGCCCTGCCCCGGCAATCCGAAGGCCTCGAGCGCCGGCGTAGAGACCCAACCCTCTTCAAGGCCGGCCGAGCCGGCGATCTCGGTGCAGTAGGTGGGAAGGGCCGTGTCCTTTGCGCTGCACCACGGCGCCGGCACTGAGATCACCCGGGTCATACCGGGAACGTCGGACATCCCAGCCTTGCTGCCGGCGGCTGATATGGAGGCGCTCGTCAGCGTCACGACTGCGCCTACGGCGGCGGCGACGACCAGGCCGGCCGCGAGCGAGATCCGAAGCTTGATCGACTGAGCCCTCTTCCTGCCGTCTCGCGGCATCAATTGCCTCCGACCGTGATACTGGTGGCGTCTCCGAAGGCGAAGAAATTCGTGTCTGCGCAGAGCGAGACGCCCTGCCACTTGTTCCAGGCTCCGTCACCACTGAAGAATTGAAGTTCCGGGGCCGCGCCGTCGAACTCTCCGGCCATGTGCAGCGAGTTGTCATTGACCTCGCCGGTGGCCGCGATCTGACCTGGGCCTGAGGTTCCTGCAAACTTACTACCTGACCAAAGAATCGTGCCGCCGTTTGTGGTTCGAACGTTCCAGATCTGCGTGCTGCCGCTCCAATAGGTCGAGTAGAAATCCGTCGCGTTGCCGACGCTCGGCCCATCACTTTCATCCGCGTCGTTCAACGTCGAGTACGCATGCGGAGACGACCAATACACACCCCACTCCGGAGCCCATCCGATGAACCACCCGACCTCGAGCCCGGTTCCGCCTTCGATCGCGTGGAATGCGGCGTCGCTGAAGTTGTGGTTGGTTTGTGGAACGGAGAACGTCGTGGACTTGATATAGCCCCGCACGCCATATACGGACAGGTTGGAAGACCGCCTCCCCCGCACCCTGGACAGGGCAAGACATTGGGGGTCGAGTGATCGCCACCATTCGTTGTGTCGAGGCCCGAGGCGTAATAGTGCGGGCCGGAGCACGAGCTGGAGACCGTGTCTCCGGCGTAGGACGGGCACGGGGCCAGGCTGACACATCGTAGAACGATTTGTCAATGACTGAGAGAGACCCTGGGGCGGGCCGCTCGGACTCGGCGCGGCCCTCGCTGCTTTCTCACCTCCTGGGCCGCGACCAGCGCGTAGCTAGACTGGCCGTCCCACAGAGCGCCCGTAGCTCAGGGGATAGAGCACCAGCTTGCGGAGCTGGGGGTCGCACGTTCGAATCGTGCCGGGCGCACTCAGTCGCCGCTGTTGACGAGCTCGACCGCGGCGAGGTTCCAGCTGTCGTTGGTCGGCGCCGTGTCTCGCACGGAGACGCGGGTGCCGGCCTTGCCGGTCGGGTGGTTCGTGTACTGGCTCCAGTACGTGTCTCCGGTTCCCGAGTTCAGCCATTGGTCGAGCATCACCCAGCCAACCGGGAGCTTCCGCGCGGCGGCTCGATCCCAGTCGTTTCCTGCAGCGAAGACGAGGGAGGTCGCCGCGGCCGTCGTCAGCATCAGGTGCGGCGCTCCGTCCAGGCCCGAGGCGTGAGCCGTTGCGCCGACGCCGTCCGCTGCCTCCATCGCGACGACGCTCAGGCTTTCGTCGTAGCCGCCGGACGCCAAAGTCGCAGTGATCGGCGAGATCGTCGTCGCCGTGGTCGCGAGGGCTTCCCACACCTCGGCGTCGCCAGGGCTCGAGTTCGCGCGGCTCGCGAGCTTCCAATGCAGGCCGCCGCCGGCGACGACCGCCGTCTGCTTGCCGGCCTGCGGGCCGTCGGCCGAGACGAGCGCGAGCAGCGTCTCCCCGGGCGTCACCGTCTGAAATGCGTCGGTCGTCACGAAGCTCGTCCCGTGAACGGTCGTCTGGTGTTGGAGGACGAAGCACGTCATCGGCGGCGCCGGGTTGGAGACGTCCACGGTCTCGTGCGTCACCGTGCTCAGACCGGTTGCGCTCGTCGCGCGCGCTGCGAGGAGGTGCGGGCCGTTCTTGAGCTTCCGTGTGTCCCACAGGACGTGAAACGCCGGCGTTCGTAAGACGGAGCCGATCGGCTTGCCGTCGACGGTGAAACGGACGGCCCTCACTCCGACGGTGTCGGTCGCGTCGGCGGCCACCGGTGCGAAACCCGAGACGGTCTCGTTCGGTCCCGGGTTGACGAGGTGGACCGCCGGACGCGAGTCGAGCGGCAGCACGAGCTTCGTGGTTTGGCCGCCGGCACTCGTGATCGCGAGCGTGATCCGCTTTGGCCGCGCGACGCGGAGGTTGAGGCTTCCACGGCGGACGCGATGGTGGCGCCCGGCGACGACCGCCGTGACCGTCACCCCGCGAGGCGCGACGAGCCGCAACTCGAGGAGCCCGGCTCTCCAGACGAGCCGCGTCACGCGGACGGCGGGCGTCTTCGGCACGACGATCCGCCGGACGAGAGCGCTGCCCATCACTCCGTCGGTGTCGGTAACGCGTGCGCTGACGAAGTGCACTCCCGTCCGGCCCGTCACCGTGTACGTGAACGGCGCAGTTGTCTGCGGCCGGCCGGCGGGCCTGCCGTCGAGGATGAACTGGACGGACTGAACGGTCTTGCCGACCGGCGGGGAAACAGTCGCCGTCAGGGTGCGTCCGGCTCCTGTGAGCCGGACGCGGGGCAGCGGGACCTTCTTCACCTTCTGCGAGACGACGCTGACCTGATCTCCGACGATGTGCAGCGTCGTGTCCGTCACGTCGTTGGCGGTCGTGACCTCGTGGACGACGTGCTCTGGATCGACGGTCGCACGCAAGACGTACGTGCCGTCGGGCACTCCGACGAGGCTGATCGGCTGTCCCGCGTCGGTCTGGTCGTACTCGTCGCCCCAGCCGGCCGACCAGCCGAGCGGCAGCGTCGGGTCGGCGCAGTTCGACTCCGGGATCGACGTCTGCGACGGCGGGCTCGGATACCCGGGAACCTGGACGTCTCCGGTCATGCAGTAGTCGACCTTCAGGCTCCGCGCGACGACCGCGCCGACCGTGCCGCCCGGGCCGACGTTGTTGAGAGTGAAGCTCGACAGCGGGTAGCGATAGTCGCTCGGCGGCTCCCACGTTCCATACGTGGCGAGCGGAACGCGTTTCGCGACCGAGCCGTTGCGCCGGTGGAGCGCCTGGCTGAATGTCGAGACGCCGGTCTTCGCGTTGTAGTGCGGATCGAGCTCGAAGAGCCCCGGTCCGAGGTTTGCCGTGATGTGCGTGAACCGGAGCTCTCGATGGCCGCTTCCGTCGAGACCGATCGAGATGAGGTTCGCGGGAACGACGAGGCGCAGGTCGGGGAGAAGGGCGGGCGACCGGGTCGCCGCGCCGGAGCTGCCGCTTGCGAGCGCGGCGAGCGCGACGGAGAGGAGGAGCAGTCTGGCGATCCGGCCCACCTCCGCCATTGTCGACTCTCCGGGCGATTGAGGCGAGTGCCTCTAACGAGAGTGGTGCGCCGGCGGCTCGTCGCCGCCGAGACCGACGAACTGCGAGAACTCCGCCGGCACGACGAACTTGGTCGAGTCGGACGAGCCGATCGTCTTCAGCGCGTCGAGGTACTGCAGCCGCATCGTCTTCTCGTCGACGCCCTGCGCAACCTTGAAGACCGTTTCGAGCGCGAGCGCGAAGCCCTCCGCCCGGAGGATCGCCGCCTGGCGCTCGCCCTCGGCGCTGAGGATCGCCGCTTGCTTGTCTCCCTCGGCGACCGTGATCGCCGCCTGCTTCGTTCCTTCCGCCTCGGTGACGACCGCGCGGCGCGTCCGCTCGGCGGACATCTGGCGCGTCATCGCGTCCAGCACGTTCGCCGGCGGGTTGATTTCCCGCACCTCGACGTTCGTGACCTTCACGCCCCAGCGCTCGGTCGTCTCGTCGAGCTTCGTCTGGAGGGTGGCGTTCATCGCGTCGCGCTTTGAGAGAACGTCGTCGAGCGTCATGTCGCCGACCACGCTGCGCAGCGTGGTTGCAGCGACGTTCTGCGCTGCGCCCGCGAAGTTCTGCACCTTGATGACCGAGTCGACGGCCTCGATGACGCGGTAGAAGATGATGAAGTCGATCGAGATCCCCGCGTTGTCCTTCGTGATCGCCGTCTGGGACGGGATCTCGAGGTAGAGCTCGCGCAGGTCGACGATCGTCGGCCGGTCGACGATCGGGATGACGAAGACGATGCCCGGGCCGCGCGTGCCCACGACGCGGCCGAGGCGGAAGAGCACGATCCGCTGGTACTCGCGGATGATCCGGAACGGGAAGATCGTCAGCATCTGCCGACGATCGCACTCCCGGAGCTCTGAGTCAACGTCAGCTCACGGTCACCGTCTTCTTCTTCGTCGTCCCGACGAGCCCGTAGGCGTCGCGAGTCGTGACCGTGATCGTCTTCGTTCCCGCCGTCGCGTACGTGTGGCTCAGGCCTGTGGCGCATCCGGTGGAGCTCGCCGTGCCGTCGCCCCAGCTCCACGTGCACGTGACCGTTCCGCCGGGAGCCGGGTCGGTTGCGGTGATCGACCACGGGCCGCCGAGGGAGCCGTGAGTCGCGGTCGTCGGACCGCTGATCGCGTGCGCGGTCAGCTTCGGCTGCGAGAAGAGCGTCTTGCTCGCCGGCGTGCCGATCCCGGTTGGGCCGTCGAAACCGCGGGTCGCGTCGCAGGCGCCGGCGCCGGACGCGGGGAGGCCGCTCGCGTCGTAGGCGCAGTCGAGGATGCCGTGGCCGAGGTTGTTCGGGTCCGGGCATTGCGGCGCGCCCTCGCCGTCGCAGAGGCCGTTGCCGCCGACGGTCACGTCGTAGTGCGCGCTCGCCGTGTGGCTGTACAGCGCGACGGCCGGATACGGCAACCCGTGCGCGCCGCCCGCGAGTGCGAACGCAGCCGCTGCGAGCGGGGCGGCGAGAGACGTCCCGCCGATCGTCTCCCAGCCGGCCTTGCAGCCGGAGCAGCCCGTGTACGAGTCGTACACGTCGAAGCCGGTGAGCGGGTCGGCGACCATCGCCACGTCGGCGACGAGACGCTTGCCTGCGCACGCCGCGCCCGCGTAGCCGGTGACATGGCTCTGCCAGCCCTGCGCCGCGAAGAGCGTGCTGCAGCCGCCGCCGCTCGCGCCGAGCGGCGACTGGAGCGCCTGCTGGTACACGTCCTGCGGGCCGTTGTCGTTCCAGACGGTCTCGTACGCTCGCGTCGGCGTCGAGGACTGTGCGAGGTACAGCGACGTCCCGCCGACCGCGACGACCGTCGGGTACGCAGCGGGGATGCTCGGCGCGCTGATCTTTCCGTTGCCGCCGAGAAGGTCGTAGTCGTAGTAGCCGTCGTCGCCCGACGAGGCGGTGATCACCACACCCGGATGGTCGAACGCGTGCGCGAACGTCGTGCCGCTTCCGGTCTCGGGCTCGCCGAAGGAGTTGCTGATCTCGGTCGCATGGAGAGTGTTCGCGGCGGTGTTCTCCGCTGTACCGAGATCGGCGTCGGACGTGCTGCTCGCCTCGACGAGGACGATCTTGCAGGCCGAGCAGACGGCGTGGACCGCCTCGACGTCCAGCGACTCCTCGCCGGACCAGCCGGTCGTGTCGTTCGCCGGCAGCGTTGATCCTCCCGTCTCATTGACGACCTTGAGGCATCCGCTCGCGATGCTGCATGCGGCTAGGCCGTACTGCGCATCGAAGGTCTGGAGGTCGGAGTCGATCTTCGGGTCGTTGTATGCGTCGACGATCGCAACCGTCTGGCCGCTGCCGGTTCCGCCGAGGCCGTAGACGCTCGTGATGTCGGCCGGCGTCAGGCCGCCGCTCGGGCCCGTAGTGCCTGCGGGGAGGGTCACGAGCCGCCGCGCGCCTCGCGTGCCGGGCCGGACGAGTACGCGTCGCATCGCGTCGCAGGCCGCGCGATGACGCTGCGGCTTGCAGAGCGGGACGCCCTTGGCGTAGATCTGGGTGCCGCCCGCCGTGGCTGATCCGGCGAGGGCGAGCACGGCCGCGGCCAGAACGAGAGTGGCCAGCGCGGGAACGGAGAGTGTTGTCGGCTTCATCGGTCGAACGTAGCCGCGTCCACCGGCGCATTTCGGCCGTTTGACGGTATTGCGGCGAAGCCTCGACACTCTCGCGAGAATCCCGTCAATGCCGCTTTACATAACCGAGCGCGAGGTGGCCGATCTCCTGTCCCCGGAGGACGCCGTGGAAGCGGTCGAGGCGTGCTTCGGGCGCATGGCGGCCGGCTCGGTCGAGAACCGGCCGCGCTACCGGCTCGGGCTCGAAGAGGGCTCGCTCGCCGTGATGGCGGCGGCGGATCTCGGGCTCGGCTACGCCGGCGCGAAGGTCTACGCGGGCTTCCGCGACGGTGCGCGCTTCGTCGTTCTTCTCTTCCGCACCGACTCGCCGGAGCTTGTCGCCGTGATCGAGGCGGACAAGCTCGGCCAGCTCCGCACGGGCGCTGCGAGCGGCGTCGCCGCGAAGTACCTCGCGCGGAGCGGCGCGCGCAGCCTCGGTCTGATCGGCTGCGGCTGGCAGGCGGAGTCGCAGCTCGCCGCGATCCGCGCGGCGCTCCCGGGTCTCGAGCGCGTCGTCGCGTACTGCCGCAACGCGGAGAGGCTCGCGGCGTTCTGCGAGGAGCACGGCGCGGAGCAAGGCGAGAGTCACCGCGACGCCGGCGAGTGCGACGTCGTCGTCACCGTGACGACGTCGAAGGATCCGGTGCTGCGGGGCGAGTGGCTGCGGCCGGGCGCGCTCGTCTGCGCCGTCGGCGCGAACGACGGCCGCCGGCGCGAGCTCGACAACGCCGTTCTCGAGCGTGCGGCGTTCGTCTGCTGCGACTCGCGCGAGAACGCGCAGCTCGAGTCCGCCGATCTGATCGAGCCGATCGCGTCCGGCGTCCTCGACTGGCTCGAGGTGCACGAGCTGCAGGCGGTCGTCGCCGGTCAGGTCGCGGGGCGCCAGTCCGATGAGGACGTCGTCGTCTTCAAGTCGAACGGCCTCGCGGCGTGGGACATCGCCGCCGCGGCGGCGGTCGTTGCACGGCTCGAGTCGCGCTGAATCTGAATCCCTAGATCAGGGTTTTCCCCGATCTTGGGTGATCCCGACGGGGGGACCACCCGGGGGAAAGACTGGAGGAGGAATTGCGGCGCGTCTTGGGGGCGGTTCGCTCGGTCGAGCCTCGGTGACGAAGGTGTCTTTCCCTTGTCGCCGGACTGCTGAGTCTCCCGATCGCCGGCCCCGGACGGGGCAGGACAACGACACGTTCGAGACGGGAGCGGATGACGATGAATG
>Ga0307372_10005266_pt1 | contig 19511 bp, 17 predicted proteins | sample OX1MG_FD_202533 | JGI IMG/M metagenome (GOLD analysis project Ga0307372, IMG submission 202533) | Soil microbial communities from Risofladan, Vaasa, Finland - OX-1 | ecosystem: Environmental > Terrestrial > Soil > Coastal area > Acid sulfate soil | place: Finland: Risofladan, Vaasa | collected...
CGAAGCGCCGGGCCGCTTCCAGTCCCACCGCCTTGTCGCGGTCGGCCAACGACAGAAAGACCGTGCCCTCGGCCGGCAACGGCGTGCCCACCGCGATCTGGCTCTTGGCGAAAGCCAGTCCGAAGGTGGTACCCACGCCCATCACCTCACCCGTCGACCGCATCTCGGGGCCGAGGAGGGTGTCCACACCGGGAAAGCGGCCGAAGGGTAAGACGGCTTCTTTGACACTGACCCAGCCTCCGCCCGTGGGGGGACGCAGGAGCCCTTCGGTGCGAAGCGCGGCCAGGGTCGAGCCGGTCATGACCCGCGCCGCGATCATGGCTACGGGCACGCCGGTGGCCTTGGCCACGAAGGGCACCGTCCGCGAGGCACGAGGATTGGCTTCGATCACGAAGACCTGTCCCTCCTTCACCGCGTACTGGACGTTCAACAGTCCCACCACCGACAGCGCGTCGGCGATGGCCCGGGTGTGGCCTTCGAGGACGGCGACGACATCGTCGCCCAGCGTCTGCGGCGGAAGGGCACAGGCCGAGTCGCCCGAATGCACGCCGGCCTCCTCTACGTGCTCCATGACGCCGGCGATGAGGACCTCGCCGGTGTGGTCGCGGACCGAGTCCACGTCGACCTCGACGGCGTCTTCCAAGAACCGGTCCACCAGGACGGGCCGCTCGGCCGAGACACCGCCCTCGCGCGCCAGCGACACGCCGAGCTCCCCCACCACCCGCTCGAGCCGCTCGTCGTCGTAGACGATCTCCATGGCCCGGCCCCCGAGCACGTAACTGGGGCGGACGAGAACCGGGTAGCCCACTTTGCGGGCCACCGTCAGTGCGTCCTCCACCGTCACCGCCGTCCCCCCGGGCGGCTGCGGGATGCCGAGCTGTTCGCACAAGCCGTTCCACTGCTCGCGATCCTCGGCCAGGTCGATCGACCGCGGGCTCGTCCCGAGGACGAGGGCGGGATCGATGGCGTGGGCCAGCTTGAGAGGAGTCTGGCCGCCGAGGGAGACGATCACACCGACGACGGGGGCGCCGCCCGGGCCGGAACCGGCGGCGATCTCGGCCTCGAGGACGTTGGTGACGTCTTCGGCGGTGAGCGGTTCGAAGTAGAGCCGGTCCGAGGTGTCGTAGTCGGTGGAAACGGTCTCGGGGTTGCAGTTGACCATGACCGTCTCGAATCCCGCCTGCCGCAGCGCCATGGAGGCGTGGACGCAGCAGTAGTCGAACTCGATCCCCTGGCCGATGCGGTTCGGACCCGAACCGAGGATGACCACCCGGGGACGGGTGGCCGGACGCACTTCGTCCTCGTCTTCGTAGGTGGCGTAGTGATACGGGGTGTGGGCTTCGAACTCGGCCCCGCAGGTGTCGACGGTCTTGAACGTGGCCCGCACGCCGGCGGCCAGCCGGCCGGCGCGCACGGCGCTCTCGGTCACCGGTTCTCCACGGTCGTCGGGGGCTGTCTCCTCGGGGCGCCGGCTGTTCAGAAGGTAGGCGATCTGGGCGTCGGAGAAGCCCAGGCGCTTGACGGCGCGCCACGTTCGGCGATCGAGATCGGCGGGCGTCCGCCGCCTTTCGAGGTGACCGCGGGCGGCCGTGATCATGGCCAGTTGATCGAGGAACCAGGGATCGACTCCGGTGGCGGCGGCCAGGGTGTCGGCCGTGATGCCCCGGCGCAGCGCCGTCTCCAGCTGGAAGACCCGTTCGGGGGTCGGCTCACACGACCGCGCCACCAGCTCGTCGTCGTCGATCAGGTCGTAGGCGGCCTCCGCCGGGTCGGCGTTCAGCCCGCTCCGACCCTGCTCGAGCGAGCGGATGGCCTTCTGTAGCGATTCCGGGAAGGTCCGACCGATGGCCATCACCTCCCCGACCGACTGCATCCGCGTTCCCAGACGGTCGGTGACGCCGGGCAGTTTCTCGAAGGCCCAACGCGGGATCTTCGTCACCACGTAATCGATGGTCGGCTCGAAGCTGACCGGGGTGGCACCGGTGATGTCGTTGGTGATCTCGTCGAGGGTGTACCCCACGGCCAGGCGCGCCGCGATCTTGGCGATGGGAAAGCCGGTGGCCTTCGAGGCCAGCGCCGAGGAGCGCGACACCCGGGGGTTCATCTCGATGACGAGACGCCGGCCGCTCGTGGGATCCACCGCGAACTGGATGTTCGAGCCACCGGTCTCGACTCCCACCCGGCGGATGCAGGCGAAGGCGTCGTCGCGCATGGCCTGGTACTCCACGTCGGACAGTGTCTGGGCCGGGGCCACGGTGATCGAGTCCCCGGTGTGCACACCCATGGGGTCGAGATTCTCGATGGAGCAGACGACGACGCAGTTGTCCACCCGGTCGCGCATGACCTCGAGCTCGTACTCCTTCCACCCGGCGATGGACCGTTCGATGAGGATCTGCGAGATGGGACTGGCGGCCAGTCCTTCGGCGGCCACCCGGGCCAGCTGCAGCCGGTCCTCGGCCGTGCCGGTGCCGGCACCGCCGAGGATGAAGCTCGGGCGGATCATGAGGGGAAAGCCGATCCGCTCCCCCACGGCCATCGCCTCGTCGAGGGACAGGGCGAAGCCCGAGGACGGCACCTCGAGCCCGATGCCCTCCATGGCCGACTTGAACATGTCCCGGTCCTCGGCCGTGCGGATGGCCTCGGCATTGGCACCGATCAGTTCCACCCCGTAGCGGTCGAGCACACCGCGTTCGACGAGGGCCATGGCCAGGTTGAGCCCCGTCTGTCCCCCCAGTGTGGGCAGCAACGCGTCGGGCCGCTCGCGCTCCACGATGGCCGTCAGCGTGTCGGCGTCCAGAGGCTCGACATAGGTGCGGTCGGCCAGTTCGGGATCGGTCATGATGGTGGCCGGATTCGAGTTGGCCAACACCACCCGGTAACCCTCGGCCCGCAGGACACGGCACGCCTGCGTCCCCGAGTAGTCGAATTCACACGCCTGGCCGATCACGATGGGGCCCGAGCCGATCACCAGGATCGTCTCGATGTCGGTCCGCCGGGGCATCAGGGACACGTCCCGTTCATGAGGGCCCGCCGTTCATGAGGGCCCGCCGTTCATGAGGGCCCGCCGTTCATGAGGGCCCGCCGTTCATGAGGGCCCGGAAGTCGGCGAAGAGATAGCGGGCGTCGTGTGGTCCCGGCCCCGCCTCGGGGTGGTACTGGACGCTGAAGGCGGCCACCGAGGTGCAGCGGAAGCCCTCGACGACCCCGTCATTCAGATTGACGTGGGTCAGCTCGGTGGCATCGGGGCCCGATGTGGGCAGTGAGGCGGCGTCCACGGCGTAGCTGTGGTTCTGGCTGGTGATCTCCACGTGGCCACTGGCCATGTGCTTCACCGGATGGTTGCCGCCGTGGTGACCGAAGGGCAGCTTGAAGGTCCGCGCCCCCAGGGCGGAGCCGAGGAGTTGGTGGCCCAGACAGATGCCGAAGACCGGGACCCGACCGAGCAGGTCGGCGATGATGGCCACCTGTCCGCCCAGGGCGGCGGGGTCGCCGGGACCGTTGGACAGAAAGACGCCGTCGGGTTCGAGGGCCAGGGCGTCGTCGGCCGGGAAGGTGGCCGGGACCACGGTGACCTGTGCATCGGAGGCCAGTTGACGGAGCATGGTCTCCTTCACGCCGAAGTCGTAGGCGACGATGCGCCGGGGTCCTGATCCCCTCGTGTAGGGCACCGGTGTGGTCACCTGGGAGACGAGATCACACCCCGTCGTCCCCGGCTCGGCCCGGGCCGCGGTGCGCAAGGTCCCCTCGGCGGCGGTGCCGAAGGCGCAGCCCATGGCCCCGTCGTCGCGGATGTGTCGGGTGAGGCGCCGGGTGTCGATGCCGGTGATGCCAGCGACGCCGTGACGGACGAGCATGTCCTCCAATGACCCCGTGGCCCGCCAGTTGGACGGGCGGTCGACCAGGTCACGGAGAACGACACCGCGGCACCAGGGCCGGGCCGCCTCGTCGTCGTCGGCCGTGACGCCGTAGTTGCCGATGTGCGGGTAGGTGAAGGCGATCACCTGGCCGGCGTAGCTGGGATCGGTGATCACCTCCTGGTAGCCCGAGAGCACGGTGTTGAAGACCAGCTCACCGGTGGCCACGCCGTCGGTCGGGATCGCACCGACGGCCTCGCCTTCGAAGACTTCACCGTCGGCCAGCACGAGCAGAGCCGGCGTCCGGCCGGTGGGGAAGCTCACCGTTGCGCCTCGGCGTCGATCACGACGGCTTCGCCGCGGAAGACGGTATGGCGGACCTTGCCGGTGAGCATCCGGCCCCCCCAGGGCGTGTTGCGGCTGCGACTGGCCAGTTTGTCGGGATCGACCTCCCAGCGTTCGGAGGGATCGACGACGCAGATGTTGGCCGGCCCGTCGACGGCGATCGGTCCCCCCTGGTCGCCACCCTGGTCGACGCCGAGGTGGGCGATGCGCGCCGGGCGCCAGGACAAGAGGGCGATGACCTCGGCGAACGACATCGGCGCCTTGCTCTTCCTCGACTCCCCGGCGGCGCCGGCTGACAGCGCCGCCAGGGTCACGGCCAGTGCCGTCTCCAGGCCGAGCATGCCGGGGGCGGCCACGTCGAGCGGTCCCTCCTTCGCCTCCGGCGGATGGGGAGCGTGATCGGTGGCCACGGCGTCGATGGTGCCCGCCGCGCAACCGGCGCGGACGGCGGCCAGGTCGACCTCGGTGCGCAGGGGTGGATTCACCTTGAAAACGGCGTCGTATCCGGCCAGCTCACCGTCGGTGAGCGCCAGATGGTGCGGCGCCACCTCGGCTGTGACGTCCAGTCCCTCGGCTTTGGCCCGGGCCACCAGGGCCACCGAGCCGGCCGTCGACAGGTGCAGAAAGTGGACACGGCCTGCGGTCAGGCGGGCCAGCATGATGTCGCGCGCCACCATGAGCTCCTCGGCCGCGGCGGGAACACCGGGGACGCCCAGCCGGCTCGACCAGGCTCCCTCGTGCATGTGGCCGCCGGCGGCCAGGGTGGCGTCCTCACAGTGCTGGCCGAGGGTCACCCCGAGGCCCCGGGCGTATTCGAGGGCGCGGCGCATGACACCGGCGTCCTGCACCCCGGTGCCATCGTCGGTGAACATGGTGACCCCGAGGGCGGCGAGCTCCCCCATCGGAGCCAGACACTCCCCGGCCCGGCCCACCGTGATGGCCCCGGCCACGGCCACGTGGCAGAGGGCGGACTCCCCGAGGGCGAGCACCTCCCGGGCGACGGCGGCCGAATCGATGGGCGGGTCGGTGTTGGGCATGGCCAGCACGGCCGTGTAGCCACCGAGCGCCGCGGCGCGCGAGGCCGTCTCCACCGTCTCCGCCTCCTCCCCACCCGGCTGGCGCAGATGGGTGTGGATATCGACCAGGCCCGGGGTGACGAGGCAACCTCCGGCATCGAGGACGGTCGCCTTGGCCGGGACCTCGAGATCGGGACCGACGGCCGTGACCTGGCCGTCGCTGATGAGCACGTCGGCCCGGCGCTCTCCCGTTTCGTCGACGACGGTGCCGCCACGGACGAACACTGCGCCGGTGCCGGCCCCGGCGATGAGGCGGCGCTCAGCCATCGGCGGCGGCCAGTGGTTGACCCAGATCGCCGGGACCCAGATCGGCGACGACGCCGGCGGCGTCGGCGGCCACCACCTGACCGAGGAGGAGGAAGAGGACGGCCATGCGGACGGCCACGCCGTTGGCCACCTGGCGCAGGACGAGCGAGCGCGGCAGATCGGCCACCTCGTCGGCGATCTCGACGCCGCGGTTCATCGGCCCCGGGTGCATGACCAGCGCGCCCTCGGCCAGGAGGCCGGCCCGGCGGACGGTGAGGCCGTAGCCGGCGGTGTATTCACGGACCGAAGGGAGGAACCGGCCGGCGCCGCGCTCGGTCTGGAGGCGCAGGAGGTAGCAGACGTCCATGTGGGGCAGGACGGCGTCGAGGTCGTGGGAGACCCCGGTCACCGGCCATCCCTCGAGCGAGGGCGGGACGAGGCTGCCCGGCGCCACCAGGGTGACCTCGGCGCCCAGGGCGGCCAGGGCGAGTACTCCGGACCGGGCCACCCGGCTGTGGGCGATGTCGCCCACGATGGCCACCCGGAGGCCGGCGAAGTCCTTCAGCCCGGACTCGCCCACCGGTCGGCCGGCCCGTTCGGCCAGGACCTGGCGGATCGTGTAGCAGTCGAGAAGCGCCTGGGTGGGGTGCTCGTGCCAGCCGTCGCCGGCGTTGATGACCGCCGCATCCACCCAGCGGGCCACCTGGGCCGGGGCCCCGGCCGCGCCATGGCGGACGATGAAGGCGTCCACGCCCATGGCGGCCACCGTCTCCACCGTGTCGCGCAGGGACTCGCCCTTCTTGACCGATGACGAGGCCACGGCGAAGGAGAGGACATCGGCCGACAACCGCTTGGCCGCCGTCTCGAACGACAACCGCGTCCGAGTCGACTCCTCGGCGAACAAGGTGACCACCGTCCGGCCCCGGAGGGCCGGAACCTTGGGAATGGGCCGGCTGGCCACCTCCACGAAGGCGTCGGAGACACGGAGGACCTCTTCGATGCCCTCGGCGCCCAGATCGCTGATCGACAGGAGATGGCGGCCGGCGTGGGACGGCGGCGGCGGTTTCAACTCGTCGACCGCCGGGGGCGCGGAGGGAGGGGTCATCGGGCGACGACGTCGCCGAGGACGACACCATCGAGGCTGACATCGACCTGTTCGTCGAGCCGGGTGGGCATGTTCTTGCCCACGTAGTCGGGCCGGACGGGAAGCTCCCGGTGGCCGCGGTCGACCATGACGGCCAGCTGGACGGCCCGGGCCCGGCCGTAGTCGGCCAGGGCGTTCAGGGCGGCGCGGACCGTCCGGCCGGTGAACAGGACGTCGTCCACCAGGATCACCAACTGGCCGGCCAGGTCGCAGGGGATGGCGGTGATGGCTTCGGCCAGAACGGGGCGGATGCCGATGTCGTCGCGGTAGAAGGCGACGTCGAGCATGCCCACCGCCACGGTGGTGGCCTCCATCTCCTCCAGGACCTGGGCCAGGCGGAAGGCCAGGGGGACGCCGCCGGTCTGCAGGCCGATCACCACGACGTCGTCGAGGCCCCGGTTGCGTTCGACGATCTCGTGGGCGATCCGGGTGATGGCCCGCTGGACGTCCTCCGGAGCCAGGACCTGTACCCGAGGAACAAAGACCCCACCGCGCGGTGGGGTCAGCCTGCGTTCTCTTTCGGCCACGAAGGGCTCCTTCACATTCCGTCTGGGCCTCTCAGGACCCGCTTCACGGTTCGGGAAAGACTAGCACCGGCGATGGTCATGTCGATCGACGCCGGCACGTCTGGTGATGGCAACGGCGACGGCTGGTTCAGAGCTCGAGCCCGGGCCCTTCCCGATCCCGATGGCGCGACCGCTCGAGGACCTGACGGAGGATGGGGAGTACGGCACGGTCCTTCTCGCGACCGGCGGCCTCTTTGGAGCGGATAACGTCGGCGAGTGAGGCGACAGGCACCTCGAGGCGGTCCGTGATGCGCTCCCGCGTGGCGCCACGGCGGAGATCGTCGTAGCCCTGGGTTCCGTCGGGCAGGAGCGCGACATCGAAGTTTCCATGTTTCGTGACGTAGGTCCAAGTGGTGCCCTGATCGAAAGAGCGCTCGTCGAGAGGCACCTCGAGCGGCTCGTTCAGGTCAGGAATTCGAAGCTTCGCCTCGAGTTCCCTGAGCGCGGCGGCCAGGTTCACGAAGTTCTCACGGTTTCGAGCCGGTGTGACGTCCACATCACGGGTGAAATAGGGAGATCCACGAATCTCGGCGGCAAAGCCGCCGATGACGACGTAACGAACGCCGTGACGCTCGAGGACTTCGAGGATGTCGTCGGGCCGGTAGGGAATGGGTTCAGCCACGAGCGGCGTCTCTTCGAACCTCGAGTTGTTCGTGGAAGCGGACACGCGCCAGGAGATCGGTGAAACGCTGTGCCGGCGTCATGGCGAGATGCTGATCGATGATGGTGGTGTTCGAGTCGTCGAACGTCGACAGGTGAAAGGTGAGGTCGAGCCCGCAAGCTCGCACCACCTCGCGCAACGTTTCGAGGCTCGGCTGGACCTGACCTCGCTCCCATCGGGCGATGGCTGACTGCGGCTTGCCGAGGCGTTCCCCGAGATCTGCCTGGGTGAGGTTCGCTCGGAGTCGAGCTTCACGAATCAGGTCGCCGCTTATCATGGGTGAAAGCATAGAACATATATGTTATGTCGAGGGTCGGGTATTTCGGGAATTTGGGTATTTCGGGAATTTAGGGACGGACCTGGCCGGCGATGGTGGAGAGGACGCCGTTCACGAACTTGCCCGACTGTTCGGTGGAGTACTGCTTGGCCAGCTCGACGGCCTCGTCGATGACCACCGCGGTGGGGACGTCGGGGCCGGCCAGGAGCTCGGCGGTGGCCAGGCGGAGGATGGTCCGGTCCACCACCGGCATGCGCTCGAGCTGCCAGCCCACGGCGGCCGACGAGACCAGGGCGTCGATCCGCGAGGCGTCGTCGGCGACGGCGGCGACGAGGGCGGCGGTGTAGGGATCGGGGGTGACGGCCAGGGCGGCCATGACGTCGGGCAGCGACGACTGCTTCATCTCCGCCTCGTAGAGCAGCGCCAGGGCATGCTCGCGGGCCTCGTGACGCGGCCCCTCCTCGGGCACGGCGGCCGGTGCCCTAGGCCCGGGTGATGTATTCGCCTGTCCGGGTGTCCACCTTGATGCGCTCGCCCGGATTGACGAAGAGGGGCACCTGGAGAACGAGGCCGGTCTCCAAGGTGGCCGGCTTACGGGCCCCCGAGACCCGGTCGCCCTGGACCCCGGGCTCGGTCTCGGCCACCGTCAGCTCGACGGCGGCCGGCAACTCCACACCCACGATCTCCTCGTTGTACATCTGGAGGACGGCGGAGTCGCCCTCCTTCACGTACTGGGTGGCGTCACCGAGGTTCTCGGGACTGACCTGGACCTGGTCGTAGGAGACGTTGTCCATGAAGACGTAGTCGTTGCCGTCGCGGTAGAGGTACTGCATCTCGCGCTTGTCCACCATGGCCTGCTCCACGTGCTCGCCGGCGCGGAAGGTCCGTTCGATGACCGCCCCGGTACGGACGTTCTTGAGCTTGGTCCGGACGAAGGCGCCGCCCTTGCCCGGCTTCACATGTTGGAACTCGACGACGGAGAAGAGACCTTCGGGGATGACGATGCTCATGCCGTTGCGCAGATCGGAGGTGGTGACAGCCATCAGGCAGCGATGTCCTTTGGAAAGCCCGTGAGGGGGTGACAACCCTGGTCGGTCACCACGACAGTGTCCTCGATACGGACACCGCCCAGGCCGGCGAGGTAGATGCCCGGCTCGACGGTGACGACGACGCCGGGCGTGAGGATAGCAGTCGACCCCTGGCCGACGGCCGGAGCCTCGTGGATGTCGAGACCGACGCCGTGACCGGTGCCGTGCTCGAAGGCCGAGGCGTATCCCGACGCGGCGATGTGGTCGCGACAGGCCTTGTCGATGTCGCCGGTGACCACACCGGCGGCCACGGCGGCGACACCGGCCGCCTGGGCCTCGGCCACCACGGTGAAGAGACGGGCGAGCTCCGGTGAGGGCTCTCCTCCCACGCAGAAGGTGCGGGTCATGTCCGAGCGGTAGCCGTCGAAGGTGGCGCCGAAGTCGATGACGACCGGGTCCCCGGTCTCGATGGGTCGGTCCGACGGCCGGGCGTGGGGCTTGGCCGCGTTCGGTCCCGAGGCCACGATGGTCTCGAAGGCCCGGTCTTCGGACCCGAGCCGGCGCATGGCCGTGTCGAGGGCGAGGGCCACCTGTTGCTCCGTCCGGCCGTCGGCCAGGAGGCCCAGGACCTCGGCCAGCGCCGCGTCGGCGATGGCCGCGGCGCGGGCCATACGGGCCAGCTCGCCGGCGTCTTTCACCTGGCGGAGGGTTTCGACGACGCCGGCCAGGGGAACCAGCTCGGTGTCGGCGAGGACGTCCGACCAGCGACGCTGGGCAGCCCAGGTGATGTTCTCGGCCTCGAGGCCGAGGCGGCTGCCGGTGGTACCGGTGGTGCGGGTGCGGGGGTCGGTGGCCAGGGCGACGATGGCGTCGCGTTGGAGCTGGGCGCCGCCGATGGCCAGGCTGACCGATTCGGCTAGGCCGGCGGCCTGCAGTTGCTCGGCCGCCTGGGTCCGGTAGCGGCCGTCGGTGGCGAGCAGGGTCTCGTCGGCGGTGACGAGCAGGAGCCCGGCCGAACCGGTGAAGCCGGTCAGGTAGCGGAGGTTCCGCAGGGTGGTGACGAGGAGGGCGTCGGCGCCGGCGTCGGAGAGGCAGCGGCGGAGCCGGGCCAGACGGCCGGTGACGTCCATGGCCGGCAGGTCCGTCGGTGTCCCCCCCCCGCTGCCGGCGCCTGTCTCGTGGGTGGTCACCTGGTGGGTGGTCACGGGGTGGCCGGGCCGGGGGCGGCCAGGAGCCGGGCCACCGCCTGGACGGCCAGGACGTAGCCGAGACCCCCGAATCCGGCGATGGAACCGTCGGCCACGGCAGCGACCACCGACGTGTGGCGAAAGGGTTCACGGGCCGCCGGGTTCGAGAGATGGAGTTCGACGACCGGTCCTTCGAAACTGGCCAGGGCGTCATGGAGGGCCCAGGAGTAGTGGGTGAGCGCCCCGGCGTTCACCACCAGAGCGGCGGCGCGGCCGCGGGCCCCGTGGACGAGCTCGATCAGCTCTCCCTCGTGATTGGTCTGGCGGTGTTCGAGGGCGAGGCCGGCGGCCAGGGCCGCCGAGGTGGCGGCGGCGACATGATCGGCCAGGGTGTCGGTGCCGTAGATGGCGGGCTCCCGTTCCCCGAGGAGATCGAGGTTCGGTCCCGACAGCAGAAGCAGCAGCGGCGGGCTCACGGGGCCGATCCCATCTCGGTGAGGACGGCGGAGACATCCGTCGGCGAGACACCGTGGACGGGCTCCACCCCGTCGGGGCCGTCGAGGACGAAGGTCAGATCGTGGCGGGCCTTCTTGTCCCGGGCCATGAAGCCGAGGAGCTCGCCGGCCGAGGCTCCGGTGGGCAGGTCGGCCGAGAGATCGAAGCCGGCCACCACCTTGCGATGCAGAGCCACCCGGGCCTCGTCGATCCGGCCCAGGCGGTGGGCCAGCTGGGCGGCGAAGACGAGGCCGACGGCCACCGCCTCCCCGTGGCGGAGGTCCCAGCGGGCGTCGGGACCGAAGGCGGCGGCCTCCAGGGCGTGGGCCAGGGTGTGGCCGTAGTTGAGGATCATGCGGCGGTCCGACTCCCGCTCGTCGGCCGAGACGATGGCCGCCTTGATGGCCACACAGCGGGCCACCTGTTCCTCGAGGGTCAGATCGAGCAGCGGTGTGGCGGGGGCGTCGGGGAGGGCGGTGGAGAGGAAGGCGTACTTGGCCATCTCGCCGCGGCCCGAGGCCCACTCCCGGGCGGGCAGGGTGGAGAGGGCTTCGACGTCGCAGAGGACGGCCGACGGCTGCCAGAAGGCGCCGACCAGGTTCTTGCCCTCCGGCAGGTTGACGCCCGTCTTTCCCCCGATGGCCGCGTCCACCTGGGCCAGGAGGGTGGTGGCCACGGTGACGTAGGCGACGCCGCGGAGGAAGACGGCGGCGGCGAAACCGGCGAGGTCGCAGACCACACCGCCGCCCACGGCGACGACGGCATCGGACCGGGCCAGTCCGGCCCGGGAGAAGGCCCGACAGAGTTCCTCCACCTGGGAGAGGGTTTTCGCCCCCTCGCCGGCGGGGACGAAGAAGACGTCGTAGGCGACGCCGGGATCGACGTCGACGTCGATGGCCTCCTGGGTGACGATGGCGACCCGTTCGACCCCGCGGGGCAGGAGCTCGGCCAGCTGCGACCGGACGCCGCGACCGACGACGACGTCGTAGGCGCGGTCGCCGAGGGCGACGGAGATGGTGGTCACGGATGGACTCCTCTTCCCGGGGCGTCGAGGCCGACGGCGTCAAGGAGGCGGTCGGTGACGGTGGGGGCGTCGAGGCCGTCGACGTCGATGATCTGGTCGGCCACTTCGGCGTAGAGAGGCCGGCGCTGGCGGTCGAGGGCGCGCAGGGTGTGCGCCCGGTCCTCGGGTCGGCGACCGGCGAGAAGGGGACGACCGGCGCCGTCGCTGACCCTGTCCAACAGGGTGTCGGGCCGGGCCCGGAGCCAGACCACGGTGCCGGCCGCCCCGATGGCGGCGCGGTTGGCCTGGTCGAGGACGGCACCACCGCCGACGGAGACGACCAGGGGCCCGTCGCGGCCGAGGACCTTCTGAAGGGCCCGGGACTCCTGGTGGCGGAATCGGGACTCACCCTCCTGGGCGAAGAGGTCGGCGACCGAGGAGCGGGCGGTGCGGGACAGCTCGGTGTCGGTGTCGAGCCAGGTCCAGCCCAGGCGGGCCGCCAGGAGGCGGGCCACCGTCGACTTGCCCGCTCCCATCATGCCGACGAGGAGGATGCGGTCAGCCACCGCCGGCCACCGCGGCCGACGGGGAGCCCCCGGCGAGCGAGGCCAGGTAGCTGTCATGGTTGCGGACGATCTCGGCCAGGGAGTCCCCGCCGAACTTGCGGAGGATCTCGGAGGCTAAGACGAGCGCCGCCATGGTCTCGGCCACGACGCCCATGGCGGGGACGGCGGTGACGTCGGTGCGTTCTTTGAACGAGACGGTCGCCTCCTTGGTGACCACGTCGACGGTGCCGAGGACGGGTCGGTTGAGGGTGGCCAGGGGCTTCATGCCCAGCCGGGCCACGATGAGGCCGCCGGTCGACATGCCGCCCTCGATGCCGCCGGCCCTGGTGGTGGCCCGCTCGTAGGTGCCGGCATCGGCGTCCCAGGAGATGGCGTCGTGGGCGTCCGAGCCGCGGCGGGTGGCCACCGACGCTCCCTCTCCGATCTCCACGTACTTGATGGCCTGGATCGACATGAGGGCCTGGGCCAGCAGACCGTCGAGCCGGCGGTCCCAGTGGACGTGGCTGCCCAGGCCGACGGGGGCGCCGTAGGCGAGGACTTCGACGACTCCTCCGAGGGAGTCGCCCTCCTTGGCGGCCGCCTTGATGACAGTCACCATGCGGGCTTCCGCGTCGGGGTCGAAGCAGCGGACGTCGGAACCGTCGATCCGGTCGAGGTCGGCCGGAAGGGGGCGGGCCCCGCTGGCGACCTGTTCGGAGCCGATGGCCACCACGTGGCTGAGGACGGCGGTACCGAGGTGGGCCAGGAGGGCCTTGGCCAGACAGCCAGCGGCCACCCGGGCCGCCGTCTCGCGGGCCGAGGCGCGTTCGAGGACGTCGCGGGCGTCGTCGAATCCGTATTTCTGCATGCCGGCCAGATCGGCATGGCCGGGACGCGGTTTGGTGAGGAGCTTGGAGGGAAGGCCCGGATGCGGCGACATCTCCTGCTCCCATTTGGGCCATTCGGTGTTGGCGATCTCGATGGCGACGGGCGAGCCCAGGGTGCGGCCGTGGCGGATGCCGGCCAGGAGGGTGACTTCGTCGGCCTCGAAACGCATACGGGGACCCCGGCCGAATCCCAGACGGCGGCGGGCCAGTTCGCCCTGGATCTCCCCCACGGTGATGGGGAGGCCGGCCGGGAGGCCCTCCATGATGACGACGAGGGCTTTGCCGTGAGACTCGCCCGCGGTCAGGTACCGAAGCACGCCATGCAATCTACCGCCGGTGTTCCGGGGTCCCGAGCCTGCCGACGCCGGGGGCGACCGGGTTGGACTCAGACCGTGCGATGGAAGAGGGCGTGGGCCACCGGGTTGCCCCAGATGATGGAGAAGATGGCGCCGGCAGCCAGGAAGGGACCGAAGGGGATCCGGGATTTGCGGTTGCCGCCGGTGACCACGATGACCACGATGCCGACGACGGAGCCGAGGACGAAACCGGCGAAGAAGGCGACGAAGGCGTGGCCGTAGCCGAGCCAGCCGGTGGCCAGGCCGATGACAGCCGAGAGGCGGACGTCGCCGAAGCCCATGCCCCGGGGGACGGCCACATGGAGGAGGTAGAAGCCGGCGAAGGCGGCGGCGGCCGAGGCGGCGGCCCGACCGAGCGAGCCCCAGCGGTCGTCGACGGCCGAGGCCAGGACGAAGAGGGGGACGAGCAGGGCCAGGGTGGGATAGATGATGCGGTTGGGGATGATCCAGCGCTCGAGGTCGACGGCCGAGATGGCCAGCATGGAGAGCCCGAAGACGGCGTAGGCGGCCAGGACGACGTCGGCGCCGAAGCGGGCGGCGAAGCCGCCGAGGACGAGGGCGCTGACCACGGCCAGGGCGGCGGGACGGAACCACTGTTTGACCGGCGCCGCGCAGGAGAGGCAGCCCCGGCGACGGGAGAGGACCCGGACGACGGGCAGCCGGCCGATCCCCGTCGGGGGCGCTTCACAGACCTCGCACCGCCACCACGGTCGGTCGAGCGGGCGGCGCTCCCCCAGGCGGTGGACGAGGATCTCGATCCCGTCGCCGAGGACGAGCCCGCCGGCAGCACTCACCCCCGTGACGAGGGCGTTCATATCGGGCGCACGCTAACCGACGGCCTTCTGGGCGTCGCGGACCCGCGCCGGGGCGCTCAGGCGGACGAAGGGGGGCGCCCGGAGGCGGCGGTTACTTCTTCGAGGGTTCGTAGAAGGGGTTGGCCCCGCTGGCGTGATCGGTCACGTCCACCACCGAGACGATCTCGGGCAGAGCGTCGCGCAGGGCCACTTCGATTCCCTGCGAGAGGGTGACGGTGGCGAGTCCGCATCCCTGACAGCCTCCGCTCAGCCGCAGGTAGACGATGTCCTCCTCGACGGCCACCAGATCGGCCCGGCCGCCGTGCATGGCGATCGAGGGGTTGACCTGCTCTTCGAGAACGGCCAGGACCCTCTGAGCCATGTCGCCGGTGAGGTCACCGGCCGGACGGCTGGTGAAGAGGTCGGCCCGGGGCGGGGTGTTGGGGTTCAAGATGACAAGGCCGCCCTCGCCCTCGTCGGACCAGTCCAGGCGGGCGCCGGTGAGGCGGGCCACCGAGGACTGGGGGACGACCACCTTGAGCTCGTCGTCGCCCCCGAGAGAGTCGGCCTCCGAGGCGTCGGCGGCGACCTGGAAATAGATGTCATAGGTGTAGGCCGTGTCCCGTGATCCGGTGACCTCGACCCAGAGGGCCAGCTTGTCGGCGTCGGCTTCCTGGGCACGCGCTTCGAGGACGACGCCACGCGCCCCAGGCGTGACCGCCAGCACCGGTGGGCTCGTGTGGCCATTACCGGCCAGTCCAACATCCTCGGCCATGGCCGCCACCTCCGGGGTCCATCATAGAGGCATGGCCCGGGTTCTCCTCCTCGTTCCGTCGTCCACGTACCGGGTGGCGGACTTTCTCGAGGGGGCACGGACACTCGGGGTGGAGGTGGTGATCGGGGCCGACGAGGTCCACGTGCTCGGCGAGCAGATGGGAGACCGGGCCCTGCAGGTGGCGCTCGACGACCCTGAGGGGGGTGCCGCCGCCATCGTGGGCCACGACGCCGTGGCCCCCCTCGACGCCGTGCTGGCCGTGGACGACCGGGGCGCCGTGGTGGCCGCCCGGGCGTCTGAGCGCCTGGGGCTGCGCCACAACTCCCCCGAGGCCGTGGCCGGCACCCGGGACAAGCTGTTGATGCGCTCCCGGCTGGGAGCCGCCGAAGTGTGCCAACCGGCCTTCGCCCCCGTGGCCGCCGGCGCCGGGCCCGACGAGATCGCCGGGCTCGCCCGGTCCGTCGGGCTTCCGTGCGTGGTCAAACCGCTGACGTTGTCGGCCAGTCAGGGAGTGCTGCGAGCCGACACCGCGGCCGAGGCGGTGGCGGTGGTCGAGCGGGTGCGGCGGATCACCGCCTGCGCCACCGGTGACGAGGACGCCGTGTTGCTGCTCGAACGTTTCGTCTCCGGACCGGAGGTGGCGGTGGAAGGAATGCTCAGCGACGGGGAGCTGACCGTGCTGGCCGTCTTCGACAAACCCGACCCGCTCGACGGTCCCGCCTTCGAAGAGTCGATCTACGTGACCCCGTCGCGGCTCGGATCGGCTGACCTCGAGGCGGTCACGGCCGTCACCGCCGCCGCCTGCCGCGCCCTGGGGCTCCACCAGGGACCGGTGCACGCCGAGGTACGGGTGAGCGGAGGGCGGGCGGTGGTGATCGAGGTGGCGGCCCGGACCATCGGCGGCCTGTGCGCGCGGACCTTGACATTCGCCACCGGGCGGACACTGGAGCAGTTGGTGATCGCCCAGGCCCTCGGGTGGGAGCTCGGCTCGATGCGACGTCGCCACGGGGCCTCCGGTGTGTTCATGCTGCCCATCCCCCGGGCCGGGATCCTGGAGGGCGTCGACGGTGGCCGGCGCGCCGGGCGCGTCCCCGGCATCACCGACGTGCAGATCACCATCCCCGTCGGCCGAGCCGTCGAGCCGGTGCCCGAGGGGAGCCGTTACCTCGGCTTCGTCTTTGCCCGGGGCGAAACACCCGTTGGGGTCGAGGCCGCCCTCCGGCAGGCGCGCGCGCTACTCGACATCCGGATCAGCGCGCCGACGTGAGTTCTCCGAAGGAGACGTGAGTTCTCCGACCTGAGAGGTGAGGGCCACTACGGTGGCCTGGTGCACGTTCTGTTGCTGTCCACCTACGAGCTCGGTCACCAGCCGCTGCATGTGGCCTCCCCGGCCGGTGCTCTGCGGCGCGCCGGACACGACGTGCGTTGCGTGGACCTGGCCATGGACCCCCTCGGCTCCGATGTCGTGGCCTGGGCCGACGCCGTGGCCTGCTCGGTGCCCATGCACACGGCTATGCGGCTGGCCCTGGCCGTGTGCGGCGAGATGCGCACCCGACGACCCGATGTTCCGCTGTGTCTCTACGGTCTGTACGCCGGGCTCGACGCCGGGCGTGCCGAGACGTCCACCGGATTCCTGGTCGACCGGACCATCGCCGGTGAGTACGAACCCGAGCTCGTGGCCTGGGTGGGCGAGATCGCCACCGGTGCGGCCGGTCGGCGGCGGGCCGGCGCTCAGGCTGTGGTCTCGCTCGGCCGGGGCCGCTTCGACCTGCCCGCCCGCGACCTTCTGCCGCCGCTCGACCGTTACGCCCGGCTGGCGGTCGCCGGCGAGTTGCGGTTGGCCGGGTACGTGGAGGCCAGCCACGGCTGTGCCCACCGGTGCCGGCACTGCCCGGTGCCCGTGGTCTACGACGGGCGCACCCGGCTGGTGGGCCAGGACGCCGTGGTGGCCGACGTGGCCCAGCTGGTGGAGCTCGGCGCCCGGCACATCACCTTCGGCGACCCCGACTTCTTGAACGGCCCCCATCACGCTGTCCGGGTGGTGGCCGCCGTGCACGACGCCTTTCCCGAGCTGACTTTCGACATCACGGTGAAGGTGGAGCACATCCTGCGGCACGCCGATATCTGGCCCGCTCTGGCCCGAGCCGGATGCCTGTTCGTGGTGTCGGCCTTCGAATCGGCCAGCGACCGGGTGCTCAGCCGATTGGACAAGGGCCACACGGTGGCCGATGAGATCGACGCCGTTGCCGTCGTGCGCCGGGTCGGCATCGAGCCCCGACCGTCGCTCATGCCCTTCACACCGTGGACCACGGCCGAGGACATCACGGCCCTGTTCGATCTGATCGACTACTGCGATCTGGTGGGCAATGTCGATCCCGTCCACTACTGCATCCGCCTTCTCGTCCCCCCCGGGTCGCTGCTGCTCGGCTCCGGGACCCTGGAGGGCGCTCTCGGGCCCTATGACACCGAGGGCCTGGGCTGGACGTGGGAGTCGCCCGACCCGAGGCTCGACGCCGTCCAGCGAGAATTCGCCGCCATCGCCGTGCAGGCCGCCGCCGAGCAGTGGTCGGCGGCAACCGCCCACCAGACCCTGCGCGCCGCCGCCGATGCCGGGCTCGGACGTTCGGACCGTCCGGCACCGGTCGTCCCCGAGCAGATGCGGGCCACCCTGGCGCCCGACGACCGGCCCCGGCTGACCGAAGCCTGGTTCTGCTGCGCCGAACCGACCGAAGCACAGTTCCGTACCTTTATCGTCGAAGCGGCGACAACCGCCGGCGGGAGTTGACCGATGGCTGAGAAGAGAGTCCGAGCACCGCGTAGTGCGGCCGACGAGACCTGGCGAGAGGCGCCCGACGGGGCTCACGAGTGGATGAGCTTCCCCGACCCCGACGACGAGCGGACCTGGCTCTTCGACGTGACCTTTCTGGAGAGCAACTGGACCTGCATCTTCGGACGGGGCTGCCAGGGCGTCATGACCGGCCCGGCGCCCGAGCTCGAACAAGGATGCTGCTCCTACGGGGCCCACTTCACCGGGGCCAAAGACGCCCGTCGGGTCGAGGCGGCGGCGGCCACCCTCACGGCCGAGCAATGGCAATTCCGCAAGCAGGGACACGGGCGCGACGGGGCCAAGCCCCGCGTGGTGAAACGCAGCAGCGGCGGCGACCTCTCGACGCGACTGGTGAAGGACGCCTGCATCTTCTTGAACCGGCCCGGATTCCCCGGCGGGCCGGGTTGTGCTCTTCACCGGGCCGCCATCGAACGCGGTGTGCCCCACCTCGAGCTCAAGCCCGACGTCTGCTGGCAGCTTCCGTTGCGCCGGGAGGACGAGGTGGCCGACGACGGCTACGTGACGTCAGTGGTCCGGCAGTGGGACCGCCGCGACTGGGGTGCGGGCGGTGCCGAGTTCCACTGGTGGTGCACCGAGTCGCCCGATGCCTTCGTGGGGAGCCGACCCGTCTACGAGGAACTCGCCCCCGAGTTGATCGCCCTGAGCGGCCGGAAGATCTACAAGCGTCTCGTCCGTTACCTGCAGGCGCGCGCCGGCCGGTCGACCTCGGCGGCCAACGGGGCGCGGCGGGCGGCGGATGCAGCGGCGGCGTCCGGGCCCGTGAAGGCCGTCGTACCCGTTCCCGTCCCTCTTCCGCACCCCGCCGTCCGCCGGCGCTGAAAGCTCCGGCTCAGAGGACAGCTGCAGCTCAGGGAAGCGGTGAAGGACGACCCTTACTCGGTGAGGGGGTCGTCCTCGGCCGGAGAACCTTCGTCACCGATGGCATCGTCGAGTTCGTCCGTTTCGGCCATGCACCACGATGCATGTTCGTCCTCGGGATCGGCGCCACACTCCGCGCACGGTTCGGGCACGGTGGCGACTGAGCGCTTCAGGCTGCGGGCCTCTTCGAAGCGGCGATGTCGTCCCTTTTTCACGAGCGACTCCTCCGTCGGCCGGGGCGCGTCTCCGGCGAGCGACACGCCGAGTGTACCCGTCGATCCACGGCCTCCGACACCGGCCCCCGTCCCGGGAGCCGGTCCAGGTACAGTCACTTTCGTGCCCGACGATTTCGACCCGACCGCCATGATCGAGCGCTTCCGGGCGCGGGCCACCGCCGTCCGCAACCGGGGCATCCCGCCCATCGAGGGGCCGGAGCGGCAGCGATTCATCGATCAGGCCCAGGTCGACTTCATGGACTACGCCATGCTGGGTGACGCTCAGGCCACCCTGGCTGAGGGCATCCTCACCCTCCGTATCGACCTCAGACCGGACGGGGACGGGGGCGG
>Ga0307372_10005268_pt1 | contig 19505 bp, 14 predicted proteins | sample OX1MG_FD_202533 | JGI IMG/M metagenome (GOLD analysis project Ga0307372, IMG submission 202533) | Soil microbial communities from Risofladan, Vaasa, Finland - OX-1 | ecosystem: Environmental > Terrestrial > Soil > Coastal area > Acid sulfate soil | place: Finland: Risofladan, Vaasa | collected...
GACACGAGAATCTCTGGACGCTGGCTGCCGTGCTCGGTCGATCGAAGAAGTCCCTTACTCTCGAGGAGAAGTCCGCGTAAGATGCAAAACGAACCGCCGCATCAACCTTCAACTGTTATCCGGACACTCTGCGTATCGCGAGCCCAAAGAGAGAAGCTTTCAGGTCGATCCCTGTACTTAATATCTACAGCGATCAGCTGATCGGATAGGCGTTGACTATTGTTGATCGCTATAGTACTCATTGGACATGTTAATTTCGTATTTGCATCATCACGGAACGCACTGCTGAAGTTGCAGTTACTACATAAATGCCACAAACCCTGCCTTGTGAGAGTTGATGGGTGGCAAGCGTGCAAGCGAAGATAAATATCTTTCTAGCAGCCGGAAATCGCTTATTTCGAGAGTCGCTCGCCCGAATCTTTAGATCCAAATCTGATTTATCTGTGGTCGGATGTGCTCCCTGCGTGTCTGAAGGTATCGAGCAGATCTCAACTTCTGGTTGCGATGTGCTTCTTGTAGATCCGGTCAGTGGCGAGCGCTCCGATCTGTCATGGGTGCGGGAAATTGTGCGACTCGATCCGGGTCTCAAAGTGATGTTAATTGACATGGTGGACGACGAGTCTACATTTCTCAACGCCGTACGTACTGGAGTAGTTGGCTATATTCTGCAAAATGCCTCGGCAGTAGACATCGTCGCTGGGATCAGAGCGGTTCATCATGGCGAAGCGGTATGCCCGCCCCAGCTGTGCTTGCTCTTGTTTCAGTACGTTGCCGCCAACCGGAGCCCCTCGCCGAATTTTCAAATGAAGACACAGACGGGCCTGACCCGTCGCGAACAGCAACTCGTACCGCTCATTGCCCAAGGGCTAACCAACAAGGAAATTGCCTCGCAGTTGAATCTATCCGAGCAGACCATAAAGAATCATATTCATCGAATTTTGCAAAGAATGGGAGCGAGCGACCGGTTTGCGGTTGTGGAAAGGGTGCGAGAACAAAACGCCCTCCTATAACTGGGCCCATCGTTTCACGCTTCGTCTTGGTACTTTCAAGAAAAAGCCTGAGGCCGCGTGGGTACCTATTGTCCTTTTCGAGCTGAACCTGAATTGAACCTTTCGTATTCGCAGGTGCGAAGACACACTGCCGTGTCAGGAGGGTGGAATGATGAGTGCGATTCGCGTGCTGGTTGCGAACAAGCCGCGCCTAATGCGAGAGTTGGTGCTCGCGACCATCTCCGATCAACCCGATATCGAGGTCGTAGGGCAAGTTCAAGATGATGAAGAAATTGAAACCGCTGTCGAACAAACGCGACCGGACTTCCTGATTGTTGCCCTGGAGGATTCTGATCTTCTGCCACATAATTGCCGCAACCTTCTGGAACATCATCCGCATCTGAGGGTAATCGCAATTGCGCCGAACCGAAACAGCACCATTTGCTATAGGGCCTCTTTGAACATTGAATCAAATCCTATTGAGTCGTCCGAGGAAAGCATGCTGCGCGTATTGCGTGGCAAGTGCAATTAACCAAGGGGTGGAGGATGGAAGTTCCTAAGAAAGAGTCCATCGGGACTGCTCGCCGAGCGATGGTGGTGCTCTGCAATGCGTTATGGCTGGCTATCGCGATCAGTCTTAGTACCTTTCCATCACCGGCGCAGGACCAAACTGGTAAACAGATTTCGTCCTCCGACTTGGTCCGAGAAAATCTGAGCCAGGTTGCGGCCTCGGCTGGGGATATCAAAGCGGTGCTGCTCAAAGATAGTGGGCTGATGGTGGAGTTGAAGCGGTGGATTGCTAAGGACGCGGCAGACCACGGTCAGCTCATTGGCGAATCGGATCTGACGACTGATGCCATTTTCGCACGGATCGAGAACGATGTGCGATTCCGGTCTGTGGCCACGCTCTTACTACAGCGATATGGATATCTTGTTCCTGAGGTGAATCCTGCTTCCCAGCTCGGTAAGGAACAGGAACTGTTGGTCCAAGAGCGGGTGAAATGGATTTCGCAACATGAGGAACAAGCTCGGGAGCAAGAGGAGACGCAAACTGAGCAGGCTATGCAGAAGGCTCGTGCCTGCGAGGCGGAGCGCGAATCGAACTGTCCACCACAACAACAATCGCAGACATTGCCTGCGCAAAGCTCTAAACAAGAACAACAACTCCAGCAGAGCCAGCCTGTATTAAGGTCAAATCCCAATGCTCCGGAATTTCCCGTTCTTCCCGAGCCGAGCAACAATCCTCTTGAGCGCGCACAGCTCATGCAGACCGGGTCGGAGTCAGGAAGCGACTTTTCTCAACTTGGCCTTGGGGGAGGCTTCGATTCGATGCAGGCTCTGGGCGGCCTAGGGGGCGGTATGTCATCAAGTCTGTTTCAGCAATCAGGAAACGGTCAAGATGAGGAATCGGGTTTTCCCGGGATGGGTGGGAATCGCAACTTTCAGAGCTCATTCCTTGGCTTGAATGGGGGAGGCCTGGAAGGAGCATTCGATCAATTCGATCAGAATGACATAAATCCCTTCGAGATGAACGGGGCTGGGACGCTCGGTTCTTCCTCGCAGTCGATTGCCACAAAACAGCTGTTGCTAAACCGGCAGAATCAACAACAAGCGGTTCTCCGCTCAGTTGACATGGTTCGTGCGCCCAATCCGTACCAAGACATTCCGTCACTCTACGATATGTACATGCATGCGGTGCCTCGCCCGTCCACTCCGCGGAGGTTCGGGATCGATGTCTTCCAGAATGGGAGGCAGGATCCTGATTTGATTCCGATGGACCTTCCTGCAGGACCAGATTACGTTGTGGGACCTGGGGATGGCTTGGCAATTGACCTGTGGGGCGGTGTTTCCCGCAAGCTGTACCGCACCGTTGATAAGGAAGGACGAATCAGTCTTCCCGAAGTGGGCCCTGTGCTTGTTAGCGGGAAGAGTCTGTCGGATGTCCAGCAGAACTTACAACAGGTACTGCGAACGCAATTCCGTGATGAATCCGCGGATGTTTCTTTGGCGCGCTTGCGGACGATTCGGGTCTATGAAGTGGGTGATGTGACCAACCCCGGCGCCTATGACATTAGTTCGCTTTCAACAGCCCTGAATGCCCTTTTCGTCGCTGGTGGTCCTACGCCTCAAGGATCTCTCCGGCTTGTGAAACATTTCCGCGGCAATCAGCTCATTGAAACGGTCGACCTCTATGAGCTTCTATTGCACGGTGTGAAGACGGGGATGGACCGTCTCGACAACGGCGACACCATCCTAGTGCCGCCTGTGGGTCCCCAGGTTACGATTGAAGGGATGGTTCGCCGCCCCGCGATCTACGAATTGAAGGATGAGAAAAGTCTCGCAAGCGTGCTCGAGCTGGCGGGAGGTCTCTTACCCACAGCCGCGATTCGTCACATCGAGGTTGAACGGCTCGTGGCCCACCAAAAACAGACAATGCTAAGCCTAGACATACCCGATGTCGGCGACACATCTGAGGTAACCAGTAAACTCGAGACCTTTCAAATCCAGGACGGCGATCGAATCCGAATTTTTCCAATTGCATCGGGCAACGAGGACGCCGTTTACCTGGAAGGTCACGTCATTCGACCGGGACGGTACTCCTATCATCCTGATATGCGAGTTACCGACGTGATTACGTCCTACAAAGATCTACTGCCTGAGCCAGCGGGTCAATATGCAGAGATCATTCATCTGAATGCGCCGGATTTCCGTCCGAGCGTGGAAGGCTTCAATCTCGCAGACGCGCTTGCTGATCCACCTCACGCACCCGTTTTGCACCCAATGGACACAGTTCAAATCTTCAGCCGGTTCGACTTTGAAAACCCTCCTAATGTCGCTGTCTTGGGTGATGTCCGGATGCCGGGGACCTATCGAACTTCAGGCCAGATTCACTTGAGTGACGCTATCCATTTAGCAGGAGGGTTGGCCCCGGATGCGGAGAGGGGGGATGCCCAGGTCTTTCGCTATTTGCCGTCCGGCAAATCCAAGGTTTTCAGCGTAAATCTTACCCAAGCTTTGGAAGGTGATCCCGTCGAGAACATTATTCTGCAGCCACGCGACCGGATCCTCATTCACAAGAATGTGGATGCTGTGCAGCCTGCCGCGGTATATGCCGAGGGTGCGGTGGCAAATCCAGGCCGCTATCCCTTGACGGCAAACATGACGGTTGCGGACTTGATTCGCGTCGGCGGCGGACTCAAACCTAGTGCTGATACACAGGTTGGGGACCTGACGCGTTTCCAGTTGTCCAGTCAGAAGCAGATGACCGCGCAGCATGAACCGATTGAGATTGCTGCGGCGCTTCGCAACGATTCGAAGTCCAATCTGCGTCTCGACAACGGCGATGTCGTCACGATCCGCGAATTGCCTGGCTGGAATGATCTAGGCGCGTCAATCACGTTGAAGGGCGAGGTGGAACATCCAGGCACTTATGGAATCCGACCGGGAGAACGTCTCAGTTCTGTTCTGGAACGAGCCGGCGGATTCCAGCCAAGCGCCTACCCTTACGGCGCCGTTCTCGAGAGGATCGAGGTGCGCGATCTCCAGTCGAGACAGCAGGATCAGTTGATCCTGAGGGTGAAAGAGGCGCAAAGCAATCTCGAACAAATGCCAGCGGGAACTCCCCAACAGCAACTAGCGCGGGAGCAGACGCTGCAGCAATATCAAACAACTTTGACGGAATTAACCTCGACCCCGCCTCTCGGACGTGTTGATATCCGAATTTCTTCCTATATCAAGCGCTGGGCAAACACGAATGGGGACATCGAGGTGAGGGAGGGAGATACGCTCATCATCCCGAAGAAGCCGAGCTATGTGATGGTGATGGGTTCAGTATTCAACCCAACGGCCGTTTCTTACAGACCGGGCAAAAGCGCCAAGTGGTACTTGAGCCAGTCCGGTGGCCCAACCCAAATGGCGAATAGGAAGGCGATTTTTGTGATTCGCGCGGACGGTTCCGTGATTGGGGCAAAACAAAGTTTGTTAGTCGGGGATTCGTTTAGCGCCGTGCTTCTTCCGGGCGACACGGTCATGGTCCCTGAGAAGGCGCTCGGTGGCGGCGTGCCCTGGCAGAATCTGTTCACGTCGGCACAGGTGGTGTCGTCCGTGTTCAGTACCGTATTCTTCGCACTACATTACTAAATGAAAAGGAATTCGTGACGACGATTCGAGGGTGGACGAGGCTTATGGTTGGCTGCTGTCTATTGATTGCGACCGAAGCGCTGAACACGGCGTGCTATGCAGTGCCCCAGATACAAGAGCATGGTGTGTCAATGGCTCAAACGTCTGAATCCAAAGAAACTTCGAACCAGGAATCGGATTCTACAACCATGTCAGCGGATTCGGACCCTAACGCGAGATATTACGACAACACATTGGGACCACACTTGCTGAAGGATGTTGCCGGGGACCAGAAAAGGATATGGACGAGCTTCAAGCACGTGCGTTTGATCGATGCGGACTGGTTGGTTCCGCTGGGTGCAGCGACCGGGATCATGCTCGCCACTGACACGGACGTGAGCAAACATTTTTCAAGCTCGCCGAGCCGGATTAAATACAGCAATGATCTGGGGAATTTTGGGATTGGATCGCTTGTGGCCATCGGGGGAGGAATGTATCTCTGGGGACATTTCACACACGAGGATCACAAGCGTGAAACCGGGCTTCTCGCCGGCGAAGCGGCAATCAATAGCTTGGCTGTGACCTACGCAATAAAGTACTCGTTGGGGCGCCAGCGCCCGCTTCAAGGCACTCCTCCATATCAAGGAGACTTCTGGCAGGGAGGCGTCTCCTTCCCGTCCGAGCATTCCGCGGCGGCATGGTCGATTGCCAGTGTCATTGCGCATGAATACCCGGGCCCGTTTACGTCGATCCTTTCCTATGGTTTGGCTTCGGCGATAAGCGCATCGCGCATAAGCGCCAAGGAACATTTTCCATCCGACGTCTTGATCGGAAGCGCCATTGGATGGTTGGTCGGAGAAGAAGTCTATCGGCATCACCATGATCCAGCTGTCGGAGGCGGAGACTGGGAGACGTACGCGGAAACTCATGACCGAGGCCCCAATCGACCCTCCACGAGCGTCGGCTCACCTTACGTGGAACTCGACAGTTGGATTTATCCTGCCATCGAACGCTTAGCCGCGCTGGGCTACATTCATTCGGAGTACCTCGATATGAGGCCTTGGACTCGGATTGAATGCGCCCATCTCGTGGAAGAGGCCGGCGATGAGATTCGAGCGGGAGTTGGGATCCCCGATCAGGTTGAAGAACTCTACAGCACGCTGGAGAGAGAGTTTCAGAGGGATCTCGACGCGCTTGACGGAGGTAGTAGCAGGCGATTCATCCGGCTGGAATCGCTCTATACCGACGTGACTGGTATCGATGGCCCTCCACTGAACGATAGCTATCATTTTGGTCAGACGATTATCAACAATTACGGCCGTCCCTATCAGGAAGGATTGAACACGTACGACGGTTTCTCGGGCTACGGTACCGCGGGCAGGTTCACCATATATGTCCGCGGGGAATACCAATATGCTCCCTCCGCAGCCGCCTATCCACTCTCGGTCCGTAATGCAATTGCAACGGCTGACCAAAATCCGTTGCAGCCAGCAATCCCAATTACAGCCACAAATCGATTCACTCTCCTAGACACCTATGTCGCGGCGAATGCGGACGGATGGGACCTAGCGTTTGGGAAGCAGAGTCTCTGGTGGGGACCGGGCGACGGCGGAGCTTTACTGTTCAGCGACAATGCTGAGCCGATCTACATGTTTCGCGCGAGCCGGATCACAGCAGTCAGCGTTCCGCTGCTTTCTCGACTGCTGGGACCGATGAAGCTGGATGCGTTTTTTGGCAAGCTTTCGGGTAACGAGTTTCCGGCAAGCCCGCTTATCCACGGAGAAAAAATCGGCTTCAAACCTACGCAAAATTTGGAGCTCAGCTTTTCCCGCACGTCCGAATTGGGGGGCGTGGGCCGCCCGCTGACGGCAGGCGCTGTGTGGAATAGCTATGTGAGTTTCAAGTCGTCTGTGAATTACAGCGCCGCGAGGAATCCCGGGAAACGCGCCGGTGGATTCAGCTTTTCCTACAAGGTTCCGTTTGTGCGGAACTGGCTCACGGTGTACACCGATTCCTATACGCCCGACGATCCATCGCCGCTCGACGCACCTCGACGAGCGATTGGCAATCCGGGGTTGTATGTGTCGCGCATACCGGGCGTGCCGAAGCTTGATCTTCGCTTCGAAGCGGTCTACACGAACACCCCGGCCCGGGACAACCCTCCTCTCCCCGGCGGACTGTATGCGTATTGGGATCTCTTTTATCATGACTATTACACCAACGATAAAAACATCATCGGAAGCTGGATTGGTAGAGATGGCCAAGGCTTTCAAGCTTGGAGTACCTATCATTTCTCTTCCCGGAACAATCTCCAGTTTGGATATCGGCACGCGAAAGTCGATTCTAGCTTTATTCCGAACGGCGAAACAATAAATGATGGCTCGGCAAAGATCGACTGGTGGATCCACGACGAAGTGAGCCTTTCCGCCAGCGTGCAGTACGAGAAGTGGCTCGCGCCGATTTTGGCGCCGGGTCCACAGACCAATTGGACGTCATCGGTCGGGGTCACGTTTTACCCGCGTTCATGGACTTGGTAGATGGAATCGAGCCGGAAATTCCAAATGATTGCGCTTAGGCATGGCGGATATGAGTAGAGAATCTCACCGGCTGACCCAAGAATCGCTTCGGCGAGAAGATGTCGTTCTGCTCCCTCAGGATGAGGAGTCTATCTTCGATGAGGAGCTTCAGAAACGGGAAGATCATGAACGTAGGATCGCCAGAGTCCGGTTTTTTTGGCAGCGAAGAAGTTATCTGTCCAAGGTATTTAGCTGCGGGCTACTGGTTTCTTTGCTGGTTGCTTTTTTGATTCCCTCACGGTTTGAGTCAACCGCACGACTGATGCCACCCGATCAGCAATCAGGAGGTCTCGCGATGTTGGCCAGTCTCACGGGAAAAGCAGGCGGTAGCACCAACGGTCTCACTGATTTGGCGGGAGATGTGTTTGGCTTGAAGACATCAGGAGATCTCTTCATCGGTGTGCTGGGAAGCCGGACGGTGCAGGATGACCTCATCAACAAGTTCGATCTTCGGAAGGTGTATCGAGACCGGGGGTGGAGTGACGCGCGCAAAGACCTCGCTAAACACACGGACCTATCCGTTGATAAGAAAAGTGGAATTATCATGATCCAAGTGACGGATCGAAGTCCGGGGCGTGCGGCGGCGATGGGCAGCGAATACATCAATCAACTCAATTGGGTCATGACGCAGTTGAATACTTCTGCAGCTCATCGCGAGCGCGTCTTTCTGGAGGACAGGCTCCAGCAGGTCAAGGAAGACCTTGAAAATGCCGAAAAACAATTCAGCAATTTTGCCAGTAAAAACGCGGCGCTCGACGTTCCCGCACAGGGAAAGGCCATGGTCGAAGCGACAGCAGAGCTCGAGGGAGATTTGATCGCCGCTCAGACTGAACTTCAAGGTCTGAAGCAGATATATACCGACAACAATGTTAGAGTTCGTGCAACGCAGGCGCGGATTGATGAGCTCCAGCGTCAGATTCAGAAAATGGGAGGGAACTCAGACGGAGTACCGAATGCCCAAGACACGGGTTCTATTTACCCTTCAATTCGTCAACTGCCGTTGCTGGGAGTTGGTTATGCCGACCTGCTACGACGAGCTAAGATTCAAGAAGCCATCTATGAAACCCTGACGCGGCAATTCGAACTAGCCAAAGTCGAAGAAGCAAAGGAAATCCCGAGCGTAAAGGTTCTTGACCCTCCCAATATACCGGAGGAAAAATCATTTCCTCCCCGGGCTCTCTTTACCTTCTTAGGTGGTTGCATTGCTCTGGCAATCGCCATTCTGTGGATAGTGGGCTACGAACGATGGCAAGAAACCGACCCGCAGGATCCTGCGAAAGCGCTCGCCCAAGAAGTCGTTAAAGATGTGCGCGCCCAATTGCCTTGGATTTCCCAGAACGGGTCAATACGGAATGATGTGGCAGGGCTTTCACAGCACTCGACCGGCGAGACTGAGGAACACAAAACCTCAAATGGAGGCTCGGACGAAAAGCCTAACAGAACACGTTAACAACATCACTGCAAGAATAGGAGAAAAAGAATGAAGTGGGATCGACGACAGGTGCTTGTGACCGGTGGCGCTTCTTTTATTGGCTCGGCTTTAGTGGATGCACTCATTGAGCGTGGAGCAGTGGTGCGGGTTGTCGACAACTTAAGCAGTGGCAAGCGTAAAAACATCGAACAGCACTTGAAATCGGGCGCTGTCGATTTTGTCCTAGGCGATCTGCTTGATCCGGACGTCGTCGGACGATCGGTCACAAAAATCGAGACCGTATTCCATCTTGCTGCCGATCACGGCGGCCGGGGCTATGTGGATTTGCATCAGGTCGCATGCGCTACGAATTTGATTCTCGATGGGCAGTTGTTCCGCGCTTGTCAGCAAGCTGGAGTCGAAAAAGTGGTCTATGCATCGTCTGGCTGTGTGTATCCAAATTACATGCAAACGGATCCTCGGGAAATTCTCTACCTCACGGAAGACAAAGCCGGACCTCCTTATGACGCGGACAACATGTATGGCTGGGCCAAACTGATGGCTGAAATGACGTTGCAAGCCTATTACCGGGAGTCGGGAATGAAATCTGCCTCTTGCCGGTATTTCACCGTGTATGGGGAGCGCGGGCATGAAAATCATGCAGTGATCGCCATGATTGCACGCGCCTTTATCAACCAGACTCCCTTTGTCGTTTGGGGCAATGGCGAGCAGATCCGAAACTGGACCTATGTCGGCGACATTGTCTCGGGGACGATCCGCGCCGCCGAAGTGATCGAAGATGGCACAGCCGTGAATCTAGGCACGACGGAACGCACACGCGTGATTGATGCCGTAAGCGAGGTGATGCAGTACACAGGATTCAAGGCCAAAATCGAACTGCACCCAGAAATGCCTACCGGCCCGATGAACCGCGTGGCAGACAACTCGCTCGCGAAGAAACTTCTGGGCTGGGAGCCGAACGTGAAATTCATGGACGGTCTGCATCGGACCATCGACTGGTATTTTCGGACCAAGGATCGAGAGCACGTGGCCGCCATTCTAGAACAAATGCTTACCGAAAGAACTCTCCCAACGAAGTCACACGCTAAAGAAGTCGCTACAGCCGATTAGAAGTCCTCGCAAAGACAGAGCGTCTGGAGACAGGCATTGGTTTCCAAAGCTACAGTCGAAATTAACCGCGCATCGGTCCCTGTTGTGGGAGCTGGCACACAATTGGGCGCTGAATGGCTGAAGACGAATCAGTCGAATAGCCTCGGTACTGGCAATCGACAAATAGTGCCAGGTGTACGCGGCCGCTGGGTTCAAGGCGCCTACGCGCTGATTGATGTATTTTGTGTGCTGGTGAATGGCGCTATTGCATTCTTGCTGCGTTTTTCTCCTGCTGATTTGCGTCAAATCTTCGTTTCCGGACACTTTACAATTACAACGAACCAGCCACTCAGCCGCTACGGTGGATTCTTGTTGCTGTACGTCGCACTGATCTTGCTGTTTTGTCAGTTGCAAAACCTCTATCGAACTCCGCGAGGACGATTGGCTTCGGAAGAAACCGTGTCGGTGATTAAGGCCGTATCCTTCGCCACTCTATTGCTTACGGCGTTCATCTATCTCTCGGGAGTGAAGATCGTTTCCCGTTCGGTAGTGATTATAAGTTTGCTCCTGAACGTTGTCGCGCTTGCATCTTGGCGATATGCGAAGCGAAGGATTGTAATCCACCGTATAGAGCAAGGGATTGGCAGTCGTAATGCGGTCATCATCGGTGCTGGCCGGGTAGGCCAAGCCCTCGCGCGTCATTTCGATGAGAATAAGCTTTTGGGTTATCGCTTCAAGGGATTTCTCGATAGCAACCATTCAAGCGATCCTCGCACGCTGGGAAAGATCGACGACCTCACTCGCGTAGCGCGCGCGGAATTCATCGACGAAATCTTCATCACGATTCCGTCAGAGAGGGAGCTGGTGAAGCGGATCGCGGTAGAAGCGAGAGAGAACCGGCTAGATGTAAAGGTGGTTCCCGAACTGTATGACGGCCTCGGTTGGCATGCGCCTCTTCGCTACGTTGGTGATTTTCCGGTCATGGAGATTCACTGGCGGGCAATGCCGACGCTCGGATTGTTCGTCAAGAATATTTTCGACGTATTGTTTTCTTTTATTGCACTAGTTTTGTGCTCGCCTTTTCTTGCTATCTTGGCTGTTTGGACCAAGTTGGATTCGTCTGGGCCGATGTTCTACTCTTCACGGAGGGTTGGAAAAAGGGGACGCGTGTTCACGTGTTACAAACTGCGGACCATGGTCTCCAACGCGGAAGATTTAAAGGAATCTTTGCGGCACCGCAATGAACGGAAAGGACCGTTCTTCAAAATTGAAAATGATCCTCGGATTACGAGGTTAGGAAAATTCTTGCGGAAGTATAGCCTTGATGAATTTCCACAGCTTTGGAATGTGCTCAAGGGAGACATGAGTGTGGTCGGCCCCCGTCCTCATCCGCTCGATGATTACCAGCAGTACGACCTCGATCATCTGCGTCGCTTGGAAGTAAAGCCGGGCCTCACGGGACTCTGGCAAGTTACCGCACGCCGTGACCCTTCCTTTGAGACAAGCATGAAGCTCGACCTTGAATATATCGAGAACTGGAATCTCATCTTAGATCTAAAAATCCTGTCGCAGACCGTCCCGGCTGTGCTGAGGGGCTCGGGAACGTAGGTAGAAAAACACTTTGGTGCGTCTAGGGTAACTTACTCGCCGCGGTCGGTTTCTCAAAGTAACGAGCCGCAGAGATCTGGAATGAAGACCGGCTTTCGATATTTACGCGCTGTGAGAGGGTTATGGGCAATATCGGACCAAGGCTTGGTGAGCCTTGGGAATTTCCTAACGCAGATCATACTGGCTCGGAGTTTGTCCCGTTCCGAATATGGAGTTTTCACACTTTTTTTCGGTGTATTGCTTGTGCTCTTCGTTTGTCAAGGAAGTTTGATCACATACCCTCTCTCTTTGAGAGGAGCCACGGTTGGAATAGACGAACTGCAAAGACTGACATCCGGCTCTCTTATTCTGACAGTGCTTTTGGTTATTCCTCTGGCTCCTCTCGTATTTGGCACGGCCTGGGTTCTGAAAAAGCCAGAGCTGGGCTGGGCCGCATTGCTTGCCATGGCGGTATGGCAGCTGCAAGAAACACTCCGCCGCGCTCTGATGGCTCATTTGCGTCATCTCGATGCGATTTGGGGCGATGCCTTGGGTTACCTTGGGCAGGCAGTTGTACTGTGGGTGCTTGCTTATCGAGGGCAATTGACGCTCGAAACGGCATTCCTCACGATTGCCGCGACGTCGGCGGCAGCGGCATTACTGCAAGGAATTCAGCTTGGGCTTGCTTCTATTCGCATACCCGAGGTTCTGTCGTTGGCACGGAAGTACTGGCCCATGGGCCGATGGGCGCTTTTCACCGGTTTGTCGGAGACCGGCTCTCGCCAAGCCTTCCCCTGGGCGCTCGCGCTGTTATTTGGGCCGCAGGAGGCAGCGTCTTTTCAAGCTGCGATGAACGTTCTCGGTGTAAGCCATCCCGTGCTTTTCGGCACCAGCAATCTGATTATCCCTGCGGCTGCGGAATCTCGGAAACGGGCAGGCACTCGGGCGGCCTTCCGCACCTCGAGTCGGTACGGCATGGTCGCGATGGCACTCGTGTTGCCTTATTTCGCCGGATTGCTTCTTTGGCCGCATCAAGCTCTCTCCCTGTTTTACGGGAGGGCTTCGGCGTTTACGGCGCTAGGAACCGGAGTCCGTCTGGCGGTACTGGCTTATTTTTTTGGAATCTGCGGCGCTTTTTTAAGCGGATACCTCTTCGGAGTAGGCCGCCCGAAGTATGTTTTTACCGCGACTGCGGGCAGCGCTGTATTGGCATTCGTTCCGGCGGCGATCCTGATGGTTCGGTACGGCGCGATCGGCGCCATGGCAGGCTTTCTTGTCTGGATGTTTATTCGCATGGCTTGGAGCTTGCTCTTTGCACAACGCACTCTTCGCCAGGAGCGCCTCTTTTTGCCAGTTGCGGGAAGTGACTCTTCGGCAAGCCACGCTTCGTTGAAGAGCGCGGATGCGATCAGCTCAACCGTTATAGAATGACCGGCAAATTCTGGTTTCGAACCGTTTCACTTCTCATCATTGGCTATTGCCTGATGGGCCGGAGTTTCGCATATTTAGGAATTCCTCCCTGGCACCTTTTCATCGGGGAAATCGTGCTCGCTGCCTTTCTTCTCGCCGGGCCGGAGACGGCCCGAGGTTCGTGGGTGCGGCTGGCGCGGCGTATTCAGCAACTGCGGGCTCTTGTAAAGTTCTATTCCATTTTTCTCGTGTATGGGATCATTCAGGTTTTCCGCGGGATTGCCCTGGGGCACCCGCCTTTGAGCGCTGCGCGGGATCTCGCGTTCAACTATTATCCCGTGTTTCTTCTCCTCGGCTTGTGGATTGGGCTGCGGAAACCAAATTTCCCTCCACGATTATTCCGGCTCCTTGCGTGGTTTAATGGCATCTATGGCGTGGCCTATATTTTGTTTCTCAACCGAATAAGCTGGACCTTTCCCGGCATTTCCGATCAGGTAGCCCCGGTGCCAATTTTTGGACCGCCGGAGTATTCTTTTGTTGTCTTGCTTGGTCTGCTGGCCTACGAACACGACTTGCGAAAAATATGGCACCTTCTGGCCTTGAACGGTTTCGTCCTCTTGGGAATGCAGGTCCGGGCAGAATGGCTTGGTTTGGCTGTCGGGCTATTTCTCTGGGGGTGGCTGACGAAGAACCTGAGGCGAATGATCGCCGTTGGTGCCGTGGTCGTTGTCCTTCTCGCCGTCATGTTTGTTATCGATTTCAGATTACAGGGGCCTGAAAGTCGGGGCGGTGGTGAAATCTCCGCTCGAGACCTGGTAGGGCGTGCCGTGGCTCCGCTCGATCCGGAGATGGCTTCGCAATACACTTCATCCTACCAGATGGATGTGGGCACGGCCGTCTGGCGAACCATGTGGTGGATTGCCATCTGGCAAACGGTGAATCAGACCTGGCGAACATCTCTGTTCGGTTTAGGTTATGGATTTCCCATTGGTGACCTCTCACCCTTCATCGCACCGGGTGACTTTATCCAGACGCCCCACAACGTATTTTTTTATGCGCTTGCCTACACTGGATGGGTCGGCGTTCTACTCCTCGCTCTTTTTCAAATTGAACTTGCCCGCCTGCTTTGGGGTGCTTATCGGAAGACGGGCCAGCCTTGCGGCGTTATTTTGTGGGCAGGAATGCTAGTCTATGCTTTATTTACGCCATTTTTTGAGGTGCCTCAGGGAGCGATACCTTTCTATCTGCTCATCGGGGGGGTTGTTGGGGCGGTGATTTTTCGCACGCAAGTCTCGTACCCAAAGCTGTCCGCTGCAACTTAGGAGGCAAGATGTCTGAATCCATGATGTCTCAAGGCGACGCCCTTGCATCGGGGAATCCAAGAGTGTTTACAAACGCGACATCGCCAAACGAACGTGTCCAAGCCTTGCTCCAGAAAGTTCAAGGACCTGACATCCTTCATGTCGGTTGCGTAGGGCATAGAGTGGCAGAATCTGCAGCCGAAAAAGCACATTCTCTACATCATCAGCTCTGCCAAAGATTTGCAGCTGTCAACGTACTGGGTCTCGACACCGATAGCAATGGAATCGAGCGCATGAAGCAAATTGGCTTTCGAGTTGAAGTGGGCGACGCCCAGAATCTCCAATTCAACTCTTGCTTCGATACGGTTCTGGCGGGTGAGTTGATAGAACATCTGCAAAACCCTGGGCGGTTCCTAGAGGGTAGTGCCCGGGCATTGAAACCGGGGGGAACACTCGTTCTTTCCACTCCCAACGTATTTAGCGTGATGCTGAATCTCATGTATTGGAAAAATTACGACCGTGCATTCAATCGGGAACATGCGCTTTGGTTCTGTCCGCAAACACTTCGGGAGTTACTTCGGCGAGGTGGATTTCGCATAGAGAAACTTGAATTCGTTGACGATCTTGAACCGGCTCTGGTCTCGTCCCGTTTTTACAGGGCCTTTGCGCACGGATGGATGGGCCTTCGTCCTCTTTTGCCTAAGCGTTTTCGAAATACGATGGTCGCCGTGTGCCAACTCGCATGACCGCTAATTCCAAACTGCAATTGTTGCTTCGTGTGCTTGGCCGCGATCCTGTTGAGTTTTATGACCGGGTCAGAACCGTGTTGGAAGTCAGGTTCGAACACTGGAGAATCGAGCCATCTCGTTTGGCCCCCGCCGATCAGACCGATGCGCTTCGCCGGCTGGAAGAAGAGTTCGCGACGAGTATTGGGCCAATTTTGCAGGAAAAACCACTCAGGGAAGTCGAAGAGAATGTTTCCAAACGATTTGGTCAATTGAATCACGACCGGCCCTTTCAACTATTTCATAACGGCGATAGCGTTTTGGCACGTACCTGCTACGTTGCTTGCCGCATATTGCAGCCCGACGTTGTTCTTGAAACGGGAGTTGCCTATGGTGTCACCAGTGCGTTCCTACTACAAGCGCTTCAGGTTAATCAGAAAGGTAAACTTTTCAGTATTGACCTTCCTCCGCTAGGCCGGAATGGAGATTTGTACGTGGGCGCGCTGATACCGGACGAACTGAAGGACCGCTGGCAGCTATTCCGCGGACCTACCAGACGGCTGATGCCGCAATTGCTTCCCCGTCTTGAGCGAGTTGATATGTTTGTTCACGACAGCCTTCATACTTATCGCAACATGAAAAGAGAATTTGAACAGGTGTGGCCCCAGTTGAAACCGGGAGGCGTGTTGATCGCCGACGATGTGGAGGGCAACCGGGCTTTCGAGGAATTCTCGGAAACTGTTCGTCCGATTTTATCGGTTATGCTGGCGGAAGGGAATAAAAACTCGCTCTTTGGTCTAATGGTTAAAAAACAATGAGGTGCATGCTCGTACACAATTACTATCAACGGGGCGGAGGCGAAGATGAAGTGTTTCGGAGTGACGTAGAATTGCTTCGGTCTACTGGGCATGAAGTGATCGAATATGTCCGGCACAATGATGAGATTCGTGACTACGGAATTGGGAACAAGAGTACTCTCGGGTTTCGCACCATTTGGGCATGGGATACTGCCAGGGAGTTACGTGACCTTCTTGGGCGGAAGAAGCCGCATGTAGCCCATTTTCACAACACCTTCCCATTGATTTCACCTTCGGCCTACTATGCCTGCCAGGAAGCCGGTGTGCCCGTGGTACAAACGCTTCACAATTATCGCCTGCTTTGCCCGGCAGCCACATTATTCCGTGACGGCCACATCTGTGAGGAATGTGTAGATCACACTTTATGGAGGAGTTTTTTTTATGGGTGTTATCGCGAGTCGCGCCCGGCGACTGCAGCGGTCGCGGCCATGCTCGCCTTTCATCGCAGAAAGAACACCTGGCTCGAAATGGCGGATTGTTTCATTGCGCTGACGGAGTTTTCGCGCGGTAAATTCATCGATGCCGGATTTCCGGAACAGAAGTTGGTAGTGAAGTCAAATTTCCTCCTGCCAGATCCTGGCGAACGATCGGTTCCAGGGGACTACGCCCTCTTTCTTGGCAGGCTTTCCCCCGAGAAAGGCTTACACACTCTGCTTGCTGCGTGGGGGAGATTGTCTCGCCAGCACGCTATGAAAATCGTGGGAGATGGCCCCTTGCGAACCGAGATTGAAAGACTGGTTTCCGAGAATGAATTGTCCAACGTGCGGTTGGTTGGGGCCATGCCTCACGATGAGGCAGTCAAAGCTATAAGAGAAGCGCGCTTTTTGATTCTCCCGAGTGTGTGGTATGAGTGTTTCCCAATGACTCTCGTCGAATCATTTGCGTGCGGCGTTCCTGTGATTGCCTCGCGGCTCGGCGCAATGGCCGAGATCGTTGACGACGGCCGGACGGGACTGCACTTCAAAGCCGGTGACGCAGCTGATCTTGCTTCCAAGGTCGAGTGGGCCTGGACGCATCCGGCCGAGATGGAAGCCATCGGCCGCGCCGCCCGCTCCGAATACGAAGTTAAGTACACAGGCGAGCGGAATTATCAGACGCTGCTTCGCATTTACGAAACGGCGATCTCGAAGCACGCAACAATAAGGCAATGTGCAAAGTGAAACGGCCATGACTCACGTGCTTCGGCAGTGGGCTCTTGCGCTAGCAAGACCGATTCACGTCCGGCTGCGGTCACAGAAGGTTGACCTGTTCCGCGAGTATCTCTCGGCTACAGGGCTGACCTTGCTCGACGTGGGTGGTGGGGCCGGGATCGCTGGCGAATTCATCCAACTCTACTCGTATTTCTCGAGCGTGGTGATGGCCAATCTCGAACCTTCCTTGGAAGGGCTGAACGGATGCCGAATCTTGCCAGTTGCGGCCGACGGCCGCCAACTTCCCTTCACGGAGAAAAGTTTTGACTGGGTATTTTCGAATGCGGTAATCGAGCACGTGGGCGATTACGAAAAGCAGCGGGTCTTTGCGAACGAGATCCGCCGTGTCGCGGCAAGAGGCTATTTCGTCACAACCCCCAATAAGTACTTCCCAATCGAACCCCATTCCCTGTTGCCCTTTTACCAATTCCTCTCTCCGGAATGGCAACGAAGAGTTGTTCGTTTCTCTCCGGGATACATGCGGGAGTATGAAGAAATCCATCTTTTGTCAGCCGGACAGATGCAGAGTTTGTTCCCGGAAGCTAAGATTATTCCAACGGGTGTTCCATTATTCCGCAATAGTCTCGTGGCCTGCTATAAGTCAGCATGACACCTAGATGGTGCACTCCGAATACTTTCAAACGTTTCCAAGAAAAAATTTACGCACGACGACGCACGTATCAACGCACCGCCCGGCCATCTCCAATCGTCTCTTCGGACTCATGCACTTCAATTCCGACAGGGGTAACGATGTGACCTTCCTATTCCAACCATCGGCTTGGTTTGACCCACTCGGTGGTGTCGCCTAGAATCGGAGATTGCGCGGGTGGCGTTTCCCCGTTGCCGGATTCCCATGTTTGAAACACTGACAGAAAAACTTCAGCGAGCCTTCAAGAACCTCCGCGGCCAGGGAAAGCTCACCGAGGAGCATCTTGACGCGGCGCTCGGAGAGATTCGCGAGTCGCTCCTTGACGCCGACGTCAACCTGGGGGTTGCCGACGAGTTCATCGCCCATGTGCGAGAGAAAGCGCTCGGTTCGGAAGTCCTGCTCCAGCTCTCACCCGATCAGCAGGTGATCAAGATCGTGCGGGACGAACTAGGCGACCTGTTGGGGCGCGAAGCCCGCCCGCAATTCTCTTCACGCCCTCCGTCGGTATGGCTCATTTGCGGACTGCAAGGTTCTGGCAAGACGACGTCCACCGGTAAGCTCGGCAAATGGCTAGCCGAGCACGGTCATCGCCCGATTGTGGTTTCCACCGACGTGTACCGCCCTGCCGCGCGCGAACAGCTCGCGCAGGTAGCGAAAGCCACGGGCACTCCATGCTGGCCAGGCACGGGCACGGATAAGCCGCTCGAGATTGTTCGCGGCGCGCTGCGGGAAGCGAAGCTTTCGGCGTGCGACGTAATTCTGGTGGATACGGCCGGGCGGCTGCACATCGACGACGAGCTGATGAACGAACTATCCCAGCTCAAACGCGAACTCAACCCCGCGGAAATCCTCTTCGTGGCTGACGCCATGATCGGGCAGGACGCGGTGCGATCGGCGGGAGAATTTCACAAACGGCTGGCCATCACCGGGGTAATCCTGACGAAACTCGACGGAGACGCGCGCGGTGGCGCGGCACTTTCGATCCGCAAGGTGACGGGTGCGCCGGTGAAGTTCGTCGGCGTCGGCGAAAAGTACGACGCGCTCGAGCCATTCTTCCCCGACCGGATCGTCTCTCGCATTCTCGGCATGGGCGACGTCCTGAGCTTGATCGAAAAAGCCGAGAAGACGATCGATGTCAAGAAAGCCCGCGAACTGGAGCGCAAGCTGCGGGAAGACGATTTCACGCTCCAGGACTTCCGGGATCAGTTGCAGCAGATACGCAAGATGGGCTCCATCGAACAGATCATGGGCATGTTGCCGAAAATCGGACCTTTCGCCAAGATCCCCAAGGACGCACAGGTGGACGAAAAGCAGCTGAAATCCATCGAAGCCATCATCAATTCCATGACGGCCAGCGAGCGGGCCAACGCAAACCTGATCGACGGCAAGCGCCGCAAGCGCATCGCCCGCGGCAGCGGCACTTCCGTGCAAGAGGTGAACCAGGTGCTTAAGCAGTACGCCGACATGCGCCGGATGATGAAACAATATGGCAGCATGGCCAAGATGAAGATGCGAGGCATCGGCAAGCTGGCCGGTTTGAAGTAGACAGCTCTATGCCAATTGTCATCAACAACACGCTGA
>Ga0307372_10005269_pt1 | contig 19502 bp, 20 predicted proteins | sample OX1MG_FD_202533 | JGI IMG/M metagenome (GOLD analysis project Ga0307372, IMG submission 202533) | Soil microbial communities from Risofladan, Vaasa, Finland - OX-1 | ecosystem: Environmental > Terrestrial > Soil > Coastal area > Acid sulfate soil | place: Finland: Risofladan, Vaasa | collected...
AGCAATTCGCGTCAATCTCGGCTCAGAGGCGCCGCCTGCCGGCTCATCATCCCCGAGCCCGTCCCCCAATCGCCACTGGGCCGTCCTGGCCAGATCCGCGATAACCTACAGGTTGGCTGGACCGTCCGAATTTCAACGACGTTCGGGACATCCTCATGGTCCGCCCGCGAGACCTTGAGATGTCGCCTCCTTGAACGAGCGAACTTCGGAACAGGTTGCGTCCATTCTGACTTGATCACGATCCGCGCTTAGGTCGACCTTGGTCTGGGTGGCGCCGAAGGCAGTGCGCAACTCGTGGACTGTAGTCGTCCAGCCTTAAGAACGTCTTGGAGCTGACGGATTAGGCTCTTCCCATTCGATCGCCTCGCTCAATCACGTGCCGAGCAGCCTCCATCGGCATAAGCTAGCGAGGCAAGCAGCCTAGTTGAACTGGTCGACCATGGTCGAGCGGCCGCTTTGCGTCGCCTTTTGCGGAGGCCGTGCCTGGCGCTGTTGCAGCGGCTGCCGTTCGTTAACACTTGTTTGATGCAATTGGAGCGTGGCGACCCCCACTGCCACACCACGGCTTCCGACGGGCTGGCCACACCTGCAGAGCTGGTCGCCGCCGCAGTTGTGGCCGGCTTGGACCTAATCGCGGTAACTGACCACGACACGATGTCGGCAGTTGCCGAGACCACCGCTCGCGGTGAGGCGGCCGGCCTGGCCGTTGTCGCCGGTGAGGAAGTGACCTGCCGCTGGCCGGAACAGACGCACGTCCTCGCGCTCTACCTGGAGCGCCCGGTCCGGTCGGGCCGCTCCCTGCAGGAGACCGTCGACGCCATCCACGACCAGGGCGGGCTGGTGGTGATCCCCCATCCGTTCATGCCGACCTACTTTGCATCGTGCCAGCCGGGCCAGCTGGACCGGTTGCTCGCCGAGCGCCGGATCGACGGGATCGAGACACACTTCACCGCGCCCATTACAGCGGGCCGGGCTCACTCGCTTGCCGCCTTCGTAAGCAGCCACCCGGACCAGATCGGCGCTCACCTCGGCGCCAGCGACAGCCACTTCGGCCACCTCGATCTGGGCCGGGTGCTGACCGAATACCCCGGTAGAGGTGCGGCCGGCTTTCGAGCGGCAATCGAGCAGCGAACGACCCGGCCGCAGGTCGGAACGCGGCAGCCCATCCCGGCATCCTTGCTCGCCCGCCAACAGCTCAAAAGCCTGGTCGAGCTGCCGCTGCGCCGGCTCAGCGGTCGGCTCGGGTGAGGGCCTGCGGCTAGCGCACCTCCCGGCGCGCCGCCAGGCTCCGCGCGCGGCGACCATGCGCCTCCAGTGCCCGGGCATAGACGGCCTCGACACGGGGGATCACCGCCTCCCAAGAGTGCAATTCCGCCTTGGCCAGGCCAGCCCGCGCCAGCCTCCGCCGCAGATCGGCGTCGACAGCGGCCCGGAGCAGCGCGGCGCTCAGCCGGTCGGTGTCACCGGGCGGCACAAGCAGTGCCTCGGTCTCGGTCTCGACCAGCGACGCGTAGCCGGCGATCGAGGAGGCGATCACCGGCAACCCGCTTGCCATAGCCTCGAGGAGCACCAGCCCGAAGCTCTCGGCGGCCAGCGAGGGGGCGCAGAATAGGTCGGCGGCGCTGTAGTAAGACGGAAGAAGAGCCCGCGGCACCTGGCCCTCGAGGCTCACGCCCGGCAGCCGTAGGTGCCTGATCTCGGCCTCGACCGAGCGCCGGAGAGGTCCGTCGCCGACCACTACCAGGCGGCTGCCGGGCCGGGCCTGAGCGACCGTTGCGAAGGCCCGGACCAATTCGAGCACTCCCTTGCGTTTCTCCAACCGGCCGACGAAGAGGATCGTCGTCCCGGTGCGGTGATGGTGTTCGGGCGATTCAGCACCGGGCCGGAAAAAGGTGGTATCAACGCCGTTGGGAACCAGCTCCGGCTCGGCTTCAGGAAAATACTGGCGAACAAATTCGCGGGCCGGCTCGCTGACCGCCGTGATGGCATCGAGTCGGCGCAGGTAGGGGGCCAGCAGACGGCGGCCCAGCCGGTAGCCGAGGTTACGGTCGGCGTAAGCGTGGAAGGTCCCCACGTTGGCGGCACGGGAGCGGCCGAGCAGGCTGAGCGGTGTGGTCGGCAGGAGCGGCTCGTGGAAGTGGATGACCTCGCTCCTTTCCAGAACCCGGTAGGTGGGGGTGCGCAGTCGGAGCCGGAAGGTCACGCGGGCGATGGAGTCGTTCATCGGGATCTTGATCGGGTGGCCCAGGCTGTGGAAGTCAGGGTGGTCGATCACGCGCTCGCTGGCCGGCGCCAGCGTGTGAACCTCGTGGCCGCCGGCCCGCAGCCCCAGCGCGAGGCTGCGGACGTGCTCGTTGACGCCACCGGGAAAGGCGAAGTCGTAGGGCGAGACGAGCGTGATTCTCACCTCTCCTCCTTCGGCTCCCAAATCGAGTGGAGGACGTGCCACTGGTCTGGGTGGGCGCGAATCCGGGCCTCGAGCAGGCGCAACACCCGGGCGGTCAGCTGGCTGACCTCGGTGGCTAGGTCCCCGCCGGTCTGGTGGGGCAGGATCGGCTCCCCGGCCTCGCCAAGGCAGCGTCCGTCAGGGAGGCGCCGGGCACTGAAGGGAATGATCGGGACTGAGCGACGAAGGGCGATGCTGGCCGGCCCGGTCGGGATCGGGGCTGGCGCACCGAAGAAATCGAGCCGGGCGCCGCTGCCGAGGATGTCGCGGTCGATCGCGGCGACCACGATCTCATTCCTTTCTAATGCTTTCAGAGCTTGCCGGAGTCCGCCGCGGTTGAGGGGCAGCACGGATAGGTTAAAGCGGCCGCGGGTCCGCCGGTACCACTCCATCATCGCAGGCGGCTGGAGTTCCTCGGCCAGGATTGAGGCGGGCACCAGCCGGCGCCCGGCAGCGGCGGCGACCAACTCCCAGGGTCCAGCGTGGACCGAGAGGAAGAGCGCGCCCCGGCCGTGGCTGAGGGCCGCCCACAGGTTCGCCTCCCCTTCGAACTCCACCCGGGCCGCCAGCTCGGGGGTACTCACCGATGGCAGCCGCATCAGGTCGACGTAATCGCGGAGGTACTCCCGAAGGTTGGCGCGCAGGAGCCGCTCCAGCTCGACCGTTGACAGCTCGGGCAGGACTCGGCGGAGGTTGGCGCGGAGGTGGCCCAGCGGTCGCCTGGCGAAAGGGGAGGCGAGCGGCACCACGACTCCGGCGGCAGCGTACGCGGCGGCGAGGGGGACGCGGGCCACCAACGGCTGGAAGGCGCGAAAGACCGGCCAGCCCGCCACCCGGTCAGGGCTCGAAAAGGGGCTTAAAGGCAAACCACTGCTCGGGCCGCGGAGCGATGAAGTGCTCGAAGCGAGTTGCCACCTGCTGGGTCAGCATGGCCTCCGCGGCCTTGCCGCCAGGGCCCGCAGGAGCCGGTAGCGGGGGGTCGAGGTGAACGTGGTAACGACCTGCGGTGGTCGAGTAGACGCATGCAGGGATAACGGGCGCCCCCGCCCGGCGGGCCAGCCCGGCGGGGCCCCTCGCGATGCGGACCCGGCGGTGGAAGAACTCGACCTCGACGCCGCCTTCATGGTGGAGGTCGCTGAGCAGCGCGACCACCGAGTTGGCGGCCAGCGCCTCCAGCACTCGGCGCGGGGTGGTGCGGTCGAGCGGGATGACATCCACGCCGAGCCGCCGACGGCTACCGACCACCGCCCGGTCGAGAGACCCCGGAAAGCGCTCGGCGACGGCTGCCATCCGGTAACCGAGGACGCCAGCGTAGGCCGCGCCGACATCCCAGGAGCCCATATGGGGCACGGCCAGGATGCAGCCCCGACCGCCCGCCAAGGCTGCGTCGATGCCGGCCAGACCCGTGATGGTCACCAGCTCCAGCAATCGCTCAGGGGTTAGGCGGCCGACGAGCACGAAGTCGCTCAGCATCCGCGCGTAGTTCTGGAACGCCCGACGAGTCAACCGCTTCACCTGAGGAGCGTCCTCGGGGAGCCCGAGGACGGCCGCGTAGTTGGTGCGGGCGGAGCGGCGGTGGGACCGGTTAAGCAGGTACCAACTCGCCCCGCCCAGGTCCGCCGTGCCATAGCGCGAGGCGGCGGGCAGGGTGGCGAGGGCACGCGCGCCAAGGCCGTAGGCGAGGGCCAGTGTCACTTCGCCGGATCCTTGGTCGACGGTTCCGGGCGGGGGAGGTAGCGGACGTTGAGAAAGATCTCCCCTGCTGTGGCACCGACCGTCCGCCGCCCGACCGCCACGTACGCGATGCTCACCGAGGCCAGCAGCAGCGCGATGAAGACGATGCCGTGCCGGTCGGAGAATGACAAGGCCACCTCGAGCACCTCGGTGACACCAACCATCAGGCAGGCGATCACGCCAATGTCGAGGCCAAGGCCGACGGCCAGTCGCCAGGGTCGGGAGGTCAAGACAAAGGCGTTCTCGTGCCGCTGCACGGGTGGAATCAGCCGCACCGCGAGAAAGGCCAGCACCGCCAGTAGTGAGATCAGGCCGATGGTGAGGCCGGCGCGCTCGGCGCTGCCCATCAGGCGAAATGCAGGGGCTCCGACCACTACTCCCAGCAGGGTGAAGAGGGCCACCCAGGCAGCCGCCGCCGGCGCCACCCCGGCCAGGAAAGTGCGCCGGCTGACACCTGACGCACCTCCGACCAACGAGACGTAGACGCGCAGACCGGGAATCAGTCGGGCGACGCAGATCTGCCACCGACCAGCGCTCATCAGACGCTGCGCGACGCGGTCATAGGCGCGACCGGCGTGAAGCCGCTCGGCTAGCCGGCGGGCGCCCAAGGGGCCCATGAGCCCCGCCCACGCGTGGCCGGTCAGCGCTCCACCGATAGTCGCGATGAAGGCCAGCGGGAAGAAAATCCAGGGGGAGATGACGCCGGCCGCCATCAGCACGCCAGCGGCGATCAGTACACCTTCGCCCGGGGCCGGGAGCGGAATCCCCGCCTCCTCCAGGTAGAGCAGCCCGCAGCTGACTAGCACCGGTACCAGCCCCTGGATCGCGGCGAAGACGTTCATCCCGTGATCGTTAGAAGGCTATCAATTTGAACTCGGCGATCCTCAACGGCTCTGCCTTCATGCCCATTCGTGCATCGCACCCTCCTTGAAGTCGTGGCTCGCGGTCCTGAGCGCTGATCGAGCGCCGTGCGACAAGCCAAGGTGCGCCTTTGGCTGTATGTACGACTGCAGCAACCAGATCAGCCGGCTGACGGTCGACGGGCAGCGGCCGTGGCCTCACCGATGCCGCTTCCGGCACCCGTGACAATGGCACCTTGCCGTCCAAGCCAACCATCAACCCAGCCATCAACGGAGCATAACGTCGCCGGTCTTAGGCGTAGGACGGCGGCCAAGGATGCGCCTCCCTTGTGAGAATGGATTGGCGGGGAGTTAGGCCTGGGTAGCCGGGCAAGCCCGGGTCGCGGGACGCACCGAATCTGATTCTTGAACTTGGTCGCCCGGACGAGTTGTTCAAGTCTTGGCGTCGACCGAGTCATGGCCTCCGCTGACGGCCGCTAATTTGATTGAGCCGCCTGGCCCGAATCACACCATGAGCTCCCCGCTCGAATAGATGACTCGGTCTTTGAACACCGCATCGGCGTGGCGCCGGGACGACCGCCCCCACCTTCCCCTGGGTCGAGATGGCCCTGCCCCTTGACACGCGACCGTCCTTCATGGATGACACTCAATCTGCCGAAACCGGCTGGACTTGAGCAGACTAATCGGACATCGTCGATGTCGGTTCGCAATACGAAACGACCTTGGCAGACCATCGCGGACGGCCCAGATCGGGCATGGCATTCACAGGTCGGGGCCCGAAAATCCGCTGGTTCCACCAACCCGCCTTTTCTCAGTGTCTCGCTCTATACCGCGGCTGTGTCGCGAACACTGATCGTGGGCAGCGAGTACTACTCGGGCCAGAACCAGGGTAGGGCAGTCGCCACGTGACGGCCCGTCGTCTCGGCGGGGGGCGATGCGGGGGGTGCATCGCCCCCCGCGGTCGCCCTGCGCTCCTTCTGCGCTGACCGGCCTCGCCGGGAGGACCTATGGCACTCGATCGCGCGGCCTTCAGCCCTGTTACCCCTGCTTGTCAGGACAGAGGATGCGATCGGAGGTATTTCCAAATGGTCACACACGTCGCCGCCCGGCATTGGTGGATGTTCGCCATCCGGGGTGGTCTCGCGATTCTCTTCGGTCTCCTGGCTCTGATCTGGCCGCTGGCCACCATCCTGGCGCTTGCGCTGCTGTTCGGCGCCTACATGCTGATCGATGGCGTCCTTGCTGGCTGGTATGGAGTACGCGAGCGTCGCGGCTGGTGGATCGTGCAGGGCATAGTCGGATTGGCCGTCGGTGCAGTTGCGATTCTGCTGCCAGGCATCACAGCTATCGCGCTCCTGTACCTGATCGCACTGTGGGCGATCGTCCGCGGCATTGCCGAGTTGATCATCGCCGTCGGGCTTCTTCGTCTGATTGGCCAGGGTTGGCTGCTCGCCACAGCCGGCGCTGTCTCGATCGTCTTTGGCGTGTTGGCCGCGTTCTTCCCTGCTGCCGGGATTTTCGCCATCATCTGGCTGATCGGACTGTACGCGATAGTCCTTGGCGTTCTGCTGGCGGCGAACGCAATCCATCTTCACGGCTGGCGTGTCCGGAGCCGGTCAGTCCTGAGCTGAGGTATCCGTGAACATACTGGAAGTTCAGGAACTGACTCGAAGATTCGGGGAGCTCACCGCCGTCGACCATGTCAATTTCGCCCTTCCAGCCAGGCGACGTCTTCGGTCTGCTCGGTGCCAACGGAGCCGGCAAGACAACCGTGATCAAGATGCTGACGACGCTCCTGCCACCGACGTCTGGCACCGCTGTTGTGGCGGGGTTTGACGTCCGCCGCCAGCCTAACGAGGTACGCCGCCGCATCGGCTACGTCCCCCAGATGATCTCGGTGGACGGGGATTTGTCCGGCTACGAGAACCTGCGGGTGTTCGCCCGCCTTTACGACGTTCCGCGGCAGGAACGTGCAAGCCGCATCGAGGAAGCACTGCAGCTGGTGGGGCTCGCCGAAGCCGGCCCCAAGGTTGTCAAGTCCTACTCGGGAGGCATGATCCGGCGCTTGGAGATAGCCGAGGCGATGCTCCACCGGCCGCCCCTCCTCTTCCTCGACGAGCCGACCGTCGGTCTGGATCCGATCGCGCGGGAGACGATCTGGTCCCACATCCGCGACCTTCGCTCGACCCGCCGGACCACCATCCTCCTGACCACCCACTACATGGATGAGGCCGAAGAGCTCTGCGGGCGAGTGGCCATCATGCACGACGGCCAGATCGCGGCCACCGGGACACTTGATGAGCTGAAAGCGTCGCTGGGCACGCCGGAGGCGATCCTCGACGACGTCTTTGAGCGATACGCAGCCGGCGCAATCGAGGCCGGAGGAGGTTTCCGCGAGACAGCCAGGACAAGGCGTGCTCTCCGGCGCCTCGGCTAGACCCGGCCTTCCTGCTCGGCAGGCTGCCTTCGCTGGCGCATACCACTTTGTCGACAAGACGCTGATGATCGTGGAACTCGAGGTCTGGAAGCTGCGCCGCGACCCTACCGAGCTCATCACACGAGCCGTGCAGCCGATGCTCTGGCTGCTGCTCTTCGGCGAGGTGTTCAACCGCCTCAAGGTGATCCCGACCGGCAATCGTCCCTATTTGGACTTCATGGCACCAGGGATCCTGGCGCAGAGCGTGCTTTTCGTGGCCATCTTCTACGGCATCAGCGCGATCTGGGAGCGCGACCTTGGCGTGGTCCACAAGCTGATGGTCACGCCGACGCCTCGATCGGCGCTGGTCCTTGGCAAGGCGCTCTCGGCGAGCGTGCGGGGGCTGTCACAGGCGGTGATCATTTACGCCCTCGCCCTTGTCCTCGGAGTGGGCGTCGACTGGAGCCCGCTCGCCATTCTCGGGGTGCTGATCCTGGTCCTGATCGGGGCCGCGCTCTTCTCGACCTTCTCATTGATCATCGCCACCATCGTCAAGACGCGTGAACGCTTCATGGGCATCGGCCAGGTCCTCACGATGCCGCTCTTCTTCGCCAGCAACGCCATCTATCCACTGGCGATCATGCCGCAGTGGATGCAGGTCATCTCGAAGGTCAACCCGCTCAGCTATGAGGTCGATGGCATACGCGCGCTGATGCTGTCAGGTGGCACCAGTGGCTTCGGATTGGTCACGGACTTTGCGGTGCTGCTCGCCATCGCAGCAGTCCTGGTCGCCCTTGCCGGTAGGCTCTACCCGCGGCTCGTGACGTGAGTTCTCCTTCGGTGGAGTCCGGTCGTTGCGTGTCGTCCCCGCTTCACATCAACGAACCAGTCGAGGCTATTAATCTCGGTTGATGGTCGTCGGGATGATCAGCACCGGCACCTCGGCAAATTCGAGGACCCGCTCCGCTTCGCTCCCCAACAGTGACTTGCCGGGACCGGTCCGGCCCGTCCGGCCCATCACGATCAGGTCCGCTCCCCAGGTTGCCGCCTGCTGAAGGATCGTCTCGAAGGGCACCCCGGGCTCGACGAGGGCGGTCTCCGGATCAAGGCCGGCCTGCCGTGCTGACGCCGCCACCTTGGCGATGGCGTTCTCGGCGCCGAGCCGGCGACGAGTCCGTAGATCGGCGTCTTCGGAAACTGTCTCCAAGACTGACACGATCCGTAGTCGTCCCTGGCCTTCCTGAGCAATCCTGATCGCGAGGCCCGCTGCCTTGTCCGCGGCGGCGGAGCCATCGAAGGCAGCCAGTACGCGCCGGAAGATCATCGGTGACCCTCGATCTGCGTCCTGGCCCAGGCGGCCCGAACCAGCTCCTCCCGCTCCTTTTCCTCGAGCTGCAGCTCCAGTCCGGCCTGGGCCTTGATGAGAGCGGGCATCCAGCGCCGCTCGATTGCCCGGACGCGCCGGGTGGTGGAGCGCAACTCGTTCTCCAACCGGCGCAGGGCGGTCTGGGCCGCGGCCAGCTCGACCCCCGCCCGGACGGCCGTCACGGAGTGCTCCGCCGCAATGTCGAGAGCTGACGAGCCTCCACCGGCAAGGGTGGCTGCGGGCTCCGCTGCAACCTGGATGTCGGACGGGTAGGTGACGCCGAACGCGCTTCGCTCGCGTATCGTCACCCGGGCCGGCCGCACGGGTACGTGAAAGACCTGCTCGGGACCGCCAAGAACCATCGCCCTGGTCATCCACACATCCAGGCTTGCGTATGCCCTCCGCCAGTCCGCCTGCGCCCGCTCGGCCACCGCCGCGAGCCGCTCGCGCTCGAGGGAGAGAACCATCCGCTTCTGGGCGAGGAGGTCGCGACCCTTGGTGGCGAGTTGACGGCGGTCGCGCAGCCAGAGCGCACCCGAGCGGCCGACCGGATGGTGAATCTTCATCGACCTGCTCCCAGGTGCTGGGCGATCATCTCGGCGGGGAGCATGACCAGCTCCCGGCGCGGTAGCCCTGAAAGCAGATGCCAGCCGCGGTCCAGCGTCTGGTCGATGTCCCGAAACTCATCCGATCCCTGCTGGATCAGCTCCCGGTCGAACCCCTGCGCGAACAGCAGGTAGTCCCGGTCGGTCTGCGAAAGCGCGTCGGCCCCGATCAGCTCCGCGAGCTCCTGGGACTGGCGCGCGTGCGCCAGCGCCGCGTAGAGCTGGTTGGCGAGTGCAAGGTGGTCGTCGCGGGTTCGACCCGGCCCGGCGCCGTGGCGCATCAACCTCGAAAGCGATGCCAGCGGATCGAAGGGCGGGTAGACGCCGCGGGCGAGGACGTCAGCCGAGAGAACCAGCTGGCCCTCTGTGATGTAGCCGGTGAGGTCCGGCACCGGGTGCGTGATGTCGCCGGCCGGCATCGTCAGCACCGGCAGCTGCGTGATCGACCCGCGCCGGCCCTGAAGCCGTCCGCACCGCTCATACAGCGACGAGAGATCGCTGTACAGATAGCCGGGGAATCCGCGACGGCCGGGTAGTTCACCGCGGGCAGACCCCGCCTCGCGGACGGCTTCGGCGTAACTGGTCATGTCTGCCATCACCACCAGCACGTGGTGGTCGAGGTCGAAGGCCAGATGCTCGGCGACCGTGAGAGCCAGTCGTGGGGTGAGGATGCGCTCCACGACCGGGTCGTCGGCGAGATTGATGAACAGGGCCAGATCGCCTTCGGCGGCCCTCGTCTCGAGCACATCACCAATCATCTCGGCGTCCGGGTGGGTGACCCCCATGGCCGCGAAGACAACGCTGAAGCGCTCTTCCGCCACCTTCGCCTGCGCGGCGATCTGGGCGGCCAGTTCCAGGTGTGGGAGGCCACCGACCGAGAAGATCGGCAGCTTCTGGCCGCGCACCAGCGTGGCCAGACCGTCTATCGCCGAGATTCCAGTGATGATGGGGTCGGCCGGGGCCATCCTCCGAGCGGGGTTCAGAGGCTCGCCCGCGACCGAGCGCCATTGCCTCCCGCGGACCGCCGGCCCGCCGTCGATGGGAACACCGCGACCGTTGCAGACCCTTCCCAACCAGCCTTCACCGACAGGGATCCTCATCGGCGCGCCTTCGAAGGCGACCCTGAACCCGCCCGGGCGGAGGCCGTCGGTACCCTCGTACACTTGGACGAGCGCGGTCTCGTCGCTGACCTCGAGGACGACGCCGTGGCGAAGCTGGCCGGCGTCGGTCCTGACCGTCGCCTCCTCGTCCCAGCCGACACCGCCGACGCCGTCCAACTCGACCATTGGTCCCTGGACCCGACTGACAGAGCCGTACTGGACGATCGGAGGTAGCGGGGCCTTCATTGCAGCGACTCCACCGCCGTGACAATGGCAAGGGCAGCCGCCTCTACCGGACCGCCATCCGTCGGAAGGGACTCCTCGCGGGCGCGGACCAGCGACGATAGATCGAGCTCTTCGATCGAGACTGCCGGCACTCCCCTGGTTACGGCGGAGAGGAAGGCGTCATGGACGGCGAGGACCGACTCGACCATGGCCACCTCTTTGGCGGCGCCGCAGTAGGCGTCGTTGACCGAGAGTGAGCTCTGCTGAAGGACCGACTGGCGGATCAGCCGCGCGGTCAGCATCACGATCCGCTCCCGGTCGGGCAGGCCCGTCGCGCCGATCAGCTGGGCGATCGATTCCAGCCGATCGGATTCGGCCAGGAGGTCGAGAAGGCGGGCCCTCCGGGCTCCCCAGCCGCTGTCACCGTTAGCCGCGTGCCAGTCGCGGACCACCTCGCTGTCACGGCTGAACGAGTCGTGCCAGTTGACCGCCGGATAGTGACGCGCGTAGGCGAGGTCGCGGTCGAGCGACCAGATGCTGCGTACAAAGCGCGCGGTGTGGGCGGTGACCGGCTCGGTGAAGTCGCCGCCGGGCGGCGAGACCGCCCCGATGATCGACAGCGAGCCGGTCTCTCCGCCCAGGGTCGTGACCACGCCTGCCCGCTCGTAGAAGGCGGCCAGCGCTGAGGACAGCGTTGCCGGGAAGCCTTCCTCCGCCGGCATCTCGCCCGCCCGGGCAGCGAATTCGCGGAGCGCCTCGGCCCAGCGGGAGGTCGAGTCGGCGATCACGACCACATCCAGGCCCATGTCGCGGAAGTACTCGCCGACGGTCACGCCGGTGTAAATGCTCGCCTCCCTCGCCATCACGGGCATATTCGAGGTGTTGGCGATGACGACCGTTCGCTCCATCAATGACCTCCCCGTCCTCGGGTCCTGGAGGAGAGGCAACTCGGAGAGGACGTCCGCCATCTCGTTGCCGCGCTCACCGCAGCCGACGTAGACGATGACGTCGGCATCGCACCACTTCGCGACCTGCTGAAGGAGGACGGTCTTGCCGGTTCCGAACCCGCCCGGCACGGCGGCGGTGCTGCCCTTCGCGATCGGGTAGAGGATGTCGAGGACGCGCTGCCCGGTGATGATCGGTGCCCCTGCGCGGAGTCGCTCGCGGGCGGGCCGCGGGCGCCGGACCGGCCAGCGGTTGCTAAGCCCGACGGCTCGGCTGCCAATCACGGCGAGTGCTTGGGAGCTTGGGCAAGAACCCGCCGGTGCGATCTGGTCGACCCGCCCGGCGATCCCCGGGGGGACCAGCATCACGTGCTCGAAGATCGATTCCTTGACCACGCCCAGGCGGGTACCGGCCGACACCTGGGCGCCGGCCTCCACCTCAGGGGTGAAGTCCCAAGTCGTCGGCGCGGATGGCGGGCGGGGGCCCGATTCCAACCGGTCGGCGGCGCCTGAGAGCGGCTGGAGGGCGCCGTCGAAAACGCCGCCGAGCAGTCCGGGGCCCAGCGGAACCGAGAGCGGCTCACCGGTGGCGACGACGTCGTCGCCCGGTCGCAGGCCCCCGGTGTAGTCGAAGACCTGGACGGTCGCGATACCACGATTCAGCGCGAGGACTTCGCCCGGGAGCCGCCGGGGTCCGACCTCCACCATCTCCTGGACGGCGACGCCGTCGATTCGCGAGAGGACCATCGGCCCGGTGACCTTCAGCAGGCGGCCGGATCTCACTGCGATACCTCCTCGGGCAGGAGGTCGGAGTCGGCCAGACAGCGGTCGACGATGCTGGCCATCGAATAGTCGACCAGCCGGTCACGGTCGCGGGCCCGGATGCCGCCATCCGGCACCAACTCGATCTTGCAGCCGGCATCGAGCACGCTGCGGGCGGCGGCCTCGAGCCCTGCCCTCAGCTCGGGGAGGCGGGGGTCGGATTGGACCGCCTCGAGCACCTGGCCTCGCAACGCCTTCTCGCCCTCTGCCCTCGCTGTGAGAAACAGGCGAGTGGTATCACGCCGTGCAATGGCGCTCTCTCGCCTGGCCTCGGCTTCGACGGCCGCAACGGATTCCGTGCGCGCTTTGTCCAGGACCTGGTCCGCCTCCCGCCTGGTGCCTTCGAGCAGCGATGCGGCCTGCGCCCTGGCGGCGGTGAGCTGCGCCTCCGCCTCGCGGCGCGCGTCGGCGAGATACGCCGTCCGAAGGTGGTCAAGAGGCACTCGGAATCACCACAGAGAGCAGGCGCCGGCTTTCGATAATGGGCGCGACCGCGGCGGCCGCCTCCGGCGTCAGGATCAACACTCCGACATCGGTTCCCAGGCGCCTCAGCGCGGACACCGCCTCTTCCGGGGAGTCGGTGGGGATCACCTCGACGCCGGCCAGGTGGAACCCGGCCAGCCGCGCTTGTCTGCCGAGGGCGACGATCGAGCTCATGCGTGACCCAGCAGTGCGACGGCGATCACCAATCCGTAGATGGCGATTCCCTCCGCCAGACCGACGATCACCATCGCCCGGCCGAAGGTCTCCGGCTTCTCGCTGATGGCGGCCAGCGCCGCCGAGCCCGTGTAGGCGACCGCGATGGCGGCCCCTATCGACGACCCGGCTACCGCCACGGCAGCTCCGATCATCGCCGCCCAGCCATTGGGCGAGGGATTGGCGGCGAGCAACGTGTAGCCAGAGGTGCCATTGCCGGTGCCCGCAAGGACCAGCAGCGCTCCGAACGCCGCGCCGATGATCAGGTTGCCGGCCGCGAGCGCTCGCAGGGCGGTCCGGCTTCGCTTCTGGAAAGCCCATGCCGTGGCGGCGGCCAGGGCAACGAGGACGACCACCGGAATGTAGGAACTCATGCTCCCTCCTTTGCTGGTTGGACCTGCCAGGGTTCGAACGGACGCCCCTCGCCCTGGTAGATCCGCGAGAAAAGCTCGTAGTACTCGAGCCGCAGTGCCTGGACTCCGGCGACCAGCAGTTCGAGCGAAAAGGCGACGGCGTTGCCGACCAGGAAGACCAGAGCCGCCACCGGCCAGAGGTCGCGCCAGAGACCTGAGGTGGCACTCCAGACCAGCTCTCCGATCGCGGCATGGACCATGCCGAAGGCGGCGAGCCGGGCGAACGAGATCGAGTTCGAGGCCAGGCCGATGACCGCGTTGAACAGCTCGACGATGGCCTGGAGCACGCCCTTCGAGCCGCCACCGGCCTCCCCCCAGAGGCCGATGAAGATCATCAGCAAGCCGAAGGCGAATGCCGCGAGGGAGACGACGAGCAGCGGCCGGATGTCCCAGTAGACCGCCGCCACCATGCCGCCGACGGCCAGGAAGGTGACCAGTCCGGCCAGCCCGGAGGACGAATAGGCCGCCGCCCAGGGCCCGGATTCTCGCCAGCGGTTCACAGTGCCGATCAGGTAGCTCACCGCCAGAAGAACCGACCCCACGATGACGCCCACCACGAGGAGGCGCACTGGGTCCTGCAGGGGTTGAAGCCAGAGGGCGGGTACAAGTCCCGTGGGCCCGAAGGCTTCGCCGTAGGCGGCGCCGAAGCCGGCCGCCACCAGGCCGGCCGCGGTCGGGAGCAGCCAGTAACGGCGGAGGGACGCAAGCCGGGGATGCGGAAGGAGCCGGATCAGCACGCCGGCCAGGGCCAGCAGCAGGCCATGGCCTACGTCGGCGAACATCATGCCGAACATCAGCACGAAGGACACCGCCGTGAAGGCGGTTGGATCGAGGTCCGCGTAGCGGACGGTGCCGTAGGTTTCCACCAGCGGCCGGAAGGAGTCGCCTGCCCTCGGCCTGCGAAGCAGCGTCGGTGGATCGACGTTGGGCGGACAGGGGAGCTCCACCAGGTCCGCCGCCGCGGCTGCGAGGCGCTTTTTGACCTCCTGGACACGATCGCTGGGCATCCATCCCACGGCGACGGCGAAGTCACCGTGGAACACCGCCGCACGGCTGCGCCGCTCCAGCTCAACCTCACCGGCGAGCAGGTCGGCGCGCTGCGTACGCTCGAGATCGGCCGCACCGGTCGCAGACCGGGCCAGCAACGGCGCCACCTCGCGTATCCCCGCTGCGTGGAGCCTTCGCAGCGCCTCGGCGTCCTCGCCTTCGTCCGACTCGACCTGCTCGAGCTGGATCCAACCCGTGGCGGCGGCTATGACCAGGGCGTCCCGGAAGGCTGCCAGGCGCGTGACGATCGCGATCCTCGCCATGGGCACCGTCTCAACCGCTTCAGGCAGCCTCGGCAAAGGTCTCCTTCGCGACCGCGTCGCCGTCGGCGGCGGTGAGGGCCGCGCGCACCAGCCAGGTGTCATGAGCGCTCAGAGCAACTGCCGCCACCACCACGTCGGGGCTGTATCTGCTGGCGACCAGGAGCCGCGCAGCGTCGGCAGAGACTCGTTTCCACCAGCCGGCCTCGGCCAACCAGAGATCCTCCGCGGCGGCGACACCCTCGAGAACCGAAGACGCGCCTTGCGAAATGAAGCCCGACAGCACGTCCAGCGAGCCCGCCCCCGTCCAGCCGCGACGGAGGCCGCGCCCGCCGCTGCGCTCCAGGTTCGGGTCCACCTGGCCTGCGGTCACCAACCTCGCCGCCAGCAGCACGCGGCCCGCCTCGGCCCAACCGGCCGCGGCCGGAACGGAACGCGCGACCCAGGCCGCCCAGGCAAGGCGCATCCAGTTCACGATCGCCTCGTCTGTCACCCCACCTGGATCCCCCCAGCGAGATGCAGCCAAAGCAGAGCGGACGACGTCCGGGCTTGTCGCCCGCTCAAGGGCCGGCCAGGCGACGGCGAGCCGCCCGAGCCGAAAGAGCTCCGGGCGGGGTCCGCCGGCGAAGTAGGCCAGCCGTTCCTGGACGTTGACGATCTCGAACCACGCTGCCAGTGCCTGGACTGTCGACGTTCCTCCGGGTGGCACCCAGCCGGCCAGCATCCGCAGCCTCCAAAGCAAAGATGCGGCGACGGCGCGCTGCGCCTCGACCACGGACATGGTGGGAGTGACCTCGTCTCGGTACGGTCCCGAAGCCAGGGCGCGAATGGCGGACGCGCTGTCGGTTGCCGCCAGTGCGCGGGCACCGCGCGCCCCCAACCGTCGCCGCTCCAGCAGCGTGGCCCGGACGCTAGCCGCGACCCAGGCGGCCGACACCGCTCACCTCCCGTTGGCGGACGCCGGCGAAGATCCGCTCGACGAGCCGACTCGTGTTCTTGGGGGAGAGCTCTCGCGCCTCCGCCCGAGCCTCATCGGCACGTTGCGCTGCCAGGTGGCGCTCATGAGCCGCCGACAAGCGAGCCGCCTCCAACCGCTCGGCGGCCGCAGCCTTCCTTACTGTCCCCACCTGCCCCTGCGCCTCGGCGGCCAGGTGCGCCGTTGCAACCCGTGCCGATTCGAGGATCAGGTCTCGCTGCCGCTCCGCCTCCGATCGGATTCGAGTGCCTTCGGCGGCCAGCGCGTCGAGCTCTGCCAACAGCGGTCCGATCTCAGCAGCGAGCGCCGAAGGCAGGTCCTCCGGCATGCCCGGCACCGCGCCGACCGGCGGCGGCGGCGCCCAGGTCTGACGCCAGCGAGCCAGGAGATCGCCGAGGGACTGCATCAGGATTCGATGGTGCCGCTCGCGGCCTTCCCAACCGAGGGCCGATCGGCCACTCGATCGGGGGGACTCCGGCCCTCCGCCCCGCTCCCGCGCAGCAGAGGGTGACGCGATCCTGCTCGCTGCCTCAGCCCACTTGGACCTCTTCTTCGGCCTGCTCGCCCCTCCTCTCCGGCCGGTAATGCGGGGGACGAATGCGGTGAGCCGGGCCCTTCATGCCAGCTCGGCACCTCCGCTTATTGAGGGAAGCGGATGTAGAGGACGCCTGAACAAGGCCTTTGGGTTTGAGGACCAACGCCTCTCGGCAGACTGCCCCGTTGCTGATACGCGTTACCTGAGACGTCATGCACGATCCGATTGAAGCCACGGCCAAGCGCCTCTTCCGCGACCGACGCGATGCCGGCCGTGTCCTGGCCGGGTTGCTCAACCAGTATCGGGATCGCGCTGACGTCATCGTCCTGGCCCTGCCACGTGGCGGCGTCCCGGTGGCCTATGAGGTGGCGGCGTCTCTGGGCGTCCCTCTCGACATCTTCCTGGTCCGCAAGCTGGGCGTCCCCGGCCACGAGGAGCTGGCCATGGGAGCGCTTGCGAGCGGCGGTGTGGTCGTCCTCAACGACGACGTCGTGCGCGGTCTGGACATCGGGTCCGGCGTCATCCGCCGAGTGGCCGAGCGGGAAGCTGCCGAGCTTCGTCGCCGGGAGCGGGAGTACCGCGGGAGACGGCCTCCGCCGGAGGTCGCCGGCAAGGTCGTGATCCTGGTCGACGACGGACTGGCCACCGGAGCGAGCATGCTCGCGGCGGTCGACGCCATCCGACAGCAGGAACCGGGACAGATCGTGGTCGCCGTACCGGCAGCACCCGAATCGACCTGCCGCGAGCTTCGCGAAGTGGTCGATGCGGTCGTCTGCGCGACGACGCCCTCGCCGTTCTTCGCGGTCGGCCAGTCCTACTGGGACTTCAGCCAGACCGACGACGATGAGGTTCGCCACCTGCTTCGCGAGGCCTGGACAAACCGCTTGAAGTCAGACCCCCGACCGCCGCGGCTGAAGATCGCCGAGGCGCGCCCGAACCTGGACCCGGTCGTCGCCTCACGCCGTCGCCAGGACGCTCTCCTCGACCTGGTCGGGGACGCCCACTTCGTACTCCTTGGCGAGGCCTCCCACGGGACCCACGAGTTCTATGCCGAGCGTGCAGCCATAACGCGGCGGCTGATTGAGGAGAAGGGCTTCTGCGCGGTCGCGGCCGAGGCCGACTGGCCGGACGCCTACCGAGTCAACCGCTTCGTTCGCGGGTTGGGCGCCGACCCGACAGCCGAGCGGGCCTTGCTCGGATTCGAGCGCTTCCCGACCTGGATGTGGCGCAACTCGGTCGTGCTCGAGTTCGTAGGCTGGCTCCGGGACCACAATGCCGACCTCGCTGCCGAGCGGAAAGCTGGCTTCTACGGCCTCGACCTCTACGGGATGTACCGAGCGATCGACGAGATCCTCGCTTATCTGGCGCGGGTCGACCCGGCTGCGGCAGAGCGCGCCCGTGAGCGTTTCGCTTGCTTCGACCATTACGACGGCGACGCCCAACGTTACGGCTATGCGGCGGCGTTCGGTGCTGGGGAGTCATGTGAGACGGTGGCCGTGGAGCAACTCGCCGACCTCCATCAGCACCGATTGGAGTACGCGCGCCGTGACGGCCTGCTGGCCGATGACGAGCTCTTCCACGTGGAAATGAGCATGAATTCGGTCAAGGCGGCCGAGGAGTACTACCGGACCATGTTCGGTGCCGGCGTCTCGTCATGGAACCTGCGCGACACCCACATGAGCAACACGCTGGACGCGCTCGCCGAACACCTCGGCCGGCGGCGTGGCGAGCCCGCACGGGTGGTGGTCTGGGCCCACAACTCGCACGTCGGCGACAGCCGTGCGACCGAGCGCGACGCCATCGGTGAGCTCACTCTCGGTCGCCTGGTTCGTGAGCGTCACCCCGGCGATTGCCTGCTCGGCGGCTTCACCACCTACTCGGGCACGGTGACTGCAGCCGACGACTGGGGGGCGCCGGTCCGGCGCAAGAAGGTCCGCCCGGCAACGGATGGCAGCGTCGAGGAGATGTTCCACCGAGTCGGCGAGGAGGGCTTCGCGATCCCGTTCCCCTCTTCCCCCGGTTGGGCGGAGAGGTTGCGGACACCCCACTTGGAACGTGCAATCGGCGTCATCTACCGGCCCGGCACCGAGCGCCAAAGCCACTACTTCCGAGCTCGCATGTCGGACCAGTTCGACATCGTGATCCACATCGATGAGACCCGGGCGGTCGAGCCATTGGAACGGTCGCCTCACTGGGACGCCGGCGAACCGCCCGAGACCTTCCCCTACGCCGTTTGACATTGAGCCGATGTATCGAGGGTCTTCGGGAACTGCGGGGGCTGCCTGTGCCTCGGCCTCCTTGCGCCGATGATCCAGGGTCGGTTCTCGGCGCAAGTGATTCAAATGGAGGACTGCCGTGATAAGCAGTGATCTGCTGGCCGACGCGTTCGGCCGGATACCCGACCTCGTTCACGGCGTCCTTGAAGGCCTGACTCCCGACCAACTGACTGCTCGCCTCGACAGCGAGGCGAACTCAATTGCCTGGCTGGTGTGGCACCTGAGCCGGATTGCCGATGATCATGTCGCCGCCATCGCTGGCCGTTCGCAAGTCTGGACTTCAGCAGGGTGGGCACAACGCTGGGGCCTGCCCCTGGACCTCGCCGACACCGGCTACGGGCACATCGCCCAACAGGTCGCCGCGGTTACCGGGGACGCCGAGATGCTGCACGGCTACTTCGACGCCGTACATGAGATGACAATTCGGTTCGTTCGCACACTGACCGATTCCAACCTCGATCGCATCGTCGATGAGCGCTGGGACCCACCCGTAACGCTGGGCGTGCGACTGGTAAGCGTGGTTGGCCACAGCTTTGAGCAGGCCGGCCAGGCTGCGTACGTCCGCGGCATCCTTGAGCGCAAAGAACGCCTGTAGGTCTGATGTCCCGAGCCTGGCCATCGGCCCTCTGCCGACCGGGCCAGGGCACTCGGAGCACGTCCGGCTTCCGTCCAGAATTCCAGTGATGAGTGAGAGCTGGATCCGCGGCCGCACCGTGATGATCACCGGGGCGACCAGCGGCATCGGGCGGTCCACCGCCGAGGCGCTCGCGCGGCTGGGCGC
>Ga0307372_10005272_pt1 | contig 19500 bp, 18 predicted proteins | sample OX1MG_FD_202533 | JGI IMG/M metagenome (GOLD analysis project Ga0307372, IMG submission 202533) | Soil microbial communities from Risofladan, Vaasa, Finland - OX-1 | ecosystem: Environmental > Terrestrial > Soil > Coastal area > Acid sulfate soil | place: Finland: Risofladan, Vaasa | collected...
TGACGGTGCGGGCGGTGCGCACCCCGGATCGCGCATACGACGTGACCGGCGCCGGGTACGCGCCCGAGGGCGAGATCCTGGCCGCCGGGCAGCGCCCGGCAGGCCCCGGCCGCGACCGGGCGCTGCAGTGGTGCCTGCTGGCGGGCACCGCCTGCAACGACGCCGCCGTCCACTGCGAGGACGGCCAGTTCGCTGACCCGCTCAATGTGGCGGGCAGGCGTCTTCAGCAACCGCTGGATCATCGTGGGAGTCGCCGTCCAGGTAGCGGGGCAGCTGGCGCTCACCTACCTGCCAGCCCTGGCCCGCCTGTTCCAGACCGCTCCGATCACCCAGGCCGTCCGGCGGCCCGAGCGGCAGGCCCGCCTCGCACGGCTGATCCGCCAGCCTACGACCGACGTCATCGACCTCGACCGGGTGGCGGCGACGAACGTCGGCAGGCTCCTCGCCGCGAGCGGAACGTCTGACATCGCCGACGCCCATGTCGTGATCTGCACCCGCCGCAGCGAGCAGCACGTCATCACATCCGATCCCGGCGATCTCCGTGTCCTCGACCCGGCCGTCCGGTTGATCGTGCTCTGACCTGATGCTGGCCCTCCCCTACGATCGTGCGCATGCCTGCGTCCCGTGACCGCAAGGCCAAGGCCAAGGCCGGACGCCGTTACGGGAGCACCCGCAGGTGATCCCCACCCGCAACTGCTCCCGCGCCTGGCCGACCGTCAGCTCTCAGCACGCCGCGACCACGCGCAGGTTCTGCACGGCGGGGAGCCCAATGCTCTCGGCGGCCTGCTGCCCTGCAACCTGTATGCGCAGCCGTTGCTGGTCTGCGCTGACCAGCGTGCCGCAGAGGCTCACCGATGCCGGTCAGCGCCCCGCCAAGGTAAACCCGTTCGTCGAGACTGCGCACCCGTCCGCGAGGCGATGTGCCCCAGGGTCAGGGGCAGGGCCGGAAGGAAGCGTGATAGCTCGCCGGGGGATTCCCGATCAGGTACGAGGTGCCGCTTGGCACCAGGTAGAAGGTGACTGCCCAGCTCGTGCACGCCGTGTGGGTGGGGCTGTCGGCGGGATCCTGGCGGCTGGTGAAGGTGAGCGACGCCGCCGACTCGCCGTTGGCCGTGGTCGACAGGCCGACGAGGGTTGCGCCTGAGTCGCTGGTGGTCCGGTACCCGGCATTGAACTGCTTGGCTGTGCCGGCCGGCCGCGCCCCAGGTGCGAAGAGGCTGATGTACGCCTGGTAGTCGCGGGTGTTGATGGCCGCGAAGTACTGCGTCAGGAAGGCCGCGACCGAGCCCGCAGTGGCCTGATTCGCGACAGCCGGGCCGAGCACCACTGTGTTGCTGCCGGGGGTGGCAGCGGGTGTGGACGGCCCCGATGAGCCGGTCGCGCCGGACGTGGCGCCGCCCGAAGCCTGTTTCCCGCCGCCGGACGGGTGCCCGGTCGCGGACGCCTGCGGGCTTGTGCCGTGCTGGCCGACGAAGTGCCAGGCCACCAGGCCACCGAGGACGGCCGCCACGACAACGACGACCGCCAGCCATACCGGGAACCGGCGGCCCCTCCGGGGTGGCTCGTCATAGATCCCCGGATCTCCCACCGGGAAGTCAGCATCCGGCGGAGCCGCCCATGCGTGCCCAGGCATCGGGGGCTCAGGCACTGGGGGCAGATAAGTCAGCGGGGGCGGCTCGTAAGTCGGCGGCGGCTCGGGTGCAGGCGGCACGGGCGCAAGGGGCACCGGCTCGAACGCCGCTTGCGCGGGGGGCGGCATGGATGAGGCGAACGTTGGCAGCCACGATGTGGCGTCGTCCTGGGCAGACGCCGATGCATCTCCCGGCGCCGTTGCTCCTCCGGCCGGTGCCGCACCCCAGGGCGTCTCGCCCTCGGCTGGTACCGAAGCCCAGGGCGTCCCATCCTCGGCCGGTGCCACGCCCCAGGGCGTCTCGCCAGCGGCCGGTACCGCACCCCAGGCCGTGGCCTCGTGCCCGGCCGGCTCCCCGCCTCCAGCCGGTACCTCGCCTCCAGCCGGTACCTCACCCCAGCCTGTCGCCGCATCCGCGTCCGACCCTGCGCCCCAGCCCGTCGTCGCGTTCACGTCCGGCGCCGGCGGGACGGCGGGAGGGGCTGCGCTGACCTCAGTGTCCGCCAGGTGCAGCCTCGCCCCGCAATGCGTGCAGAACCGCGTGTCATCGGGCGCTGGGTTACCGCATTGAGTGCAGAAACTCATATCAATCCCCCGTGGCTAGGTGCTCGCAGGGCGGCTAGCTAATCGAGACACTGGCATCGCCTCCCGGCAGATCGGCCCCCGGGTCAAGGGCGCGGACTGCCGCGTCGATTCCCTCCATGGTGCAAGCGTGCAGCGCGGCGATGGTGGCCCTGGTGGAGTCGTAGCGCAGGGTTTGGTGGATGTCGTTGCCGCGGCCAGTCCAGTTCTGGATCTGCCGGCCGACCTTCATGATCATCAGCCGCAGCGGCGACATGTATATCCAGAACGTCCACCCAACGTACAGGTCGCGGCCATGCGGAAAGCACGAAATGAATCCAGCGAAGACTCCCCGGCGCAACTCCAGGTAGTAGCGGAGTCCCTCGCCCGGAGGCCGGAGCCTCCTCGGCCGAAGGGAGTCATGGGGCGTGGCATGACGTTGCATCGCCTGGCTGATGTGCTCGAACGCCGTGTCGGCGGCAGCCGCGCGGAAACCTAGCAGGCGGCTCCACTGCGCGAGCAGGGCCGGGACCGGCATCACCAGGTACGCAATGATCAGCCCGATCCCGATCAGGAAGCTGATGACCGGGGAGATGGCGAAGATAGCCAGGCTCCTTGCCACCGCGGCCACGAGCAGCAGGAAGAGAAATATCACCGACTCGGCAATGAAACCGAAGAGCACGAACAGGCCGGCCCGGCGCACCAGCTGCCAGCCGAAACGTGAGTTGCGCAGCGGGTCGAAGCTGGGTTCGCCGGTCACTTCGGTATAGCTCAGCTGGCGATCAGCGTACGCGGCATCCCGTGTCGTCTCCTCGGGCGCGGCCGGGGAGGCCGTGCCACCGTCGTCGGCCGGCTCAGCTCGCTCGTCAATGCGGATCCGCGCATCACCATCGGTGAGCGGTGGCCTGGCCGCCCCCTCCGGGCCCCGCATCCGCCGGTGCGACGCCCCGGGCGGCACGTCCCCCGGCGTGTCTGACCCGGCGGTGGGCCAGGCCAAAGAACCAGCCGACCCGGGCATGCCAGGCGACCCGGGCGGCGCGCCAGTGGATCCGGGCGGCGTGCCAGGCGACCCGGGCGGCTGGCCCGGTTGGTCGGCCATTCCGGTTGGCCGGCCGCAGTTACCGCAGAATGCGTCAGCCGCGTTCAGCGGTAAGCCGCACTCAAGGCATGCGCTTTCCATCGGCCGCCCCCTTATCCCGCCCCTCAACCGGAGGTTTCCGCCCTTTCCGGCTTAACAGCGAGTATATGGATCGTCACGCCAAAAGAACAGGGAGCGACCGGGACGCGATCCCATCACGATGTGCCCGGGCGGAGCGCAGCGGTGCGGCGGCCTAGCCAGCTAGCCAGCCGGCCCGGCTAGCCGGCTACCGAATGCCATTGCGCGGCGATGAACGCCGGGTCGGTCACCCATCCGGCGAGAGCCAGCAACGCCCCGGACAGGACCGGGTCCACGATCAGGATCTCCGGCCGCGTGCCGGTGGTGAACGCCAGCGGCTCGGGCAGCAGATGGAAACGGTGCCTGGAGACCGGGAAGGCGAGCATGCAACCGGAGTCGGTCAGCATGTCCCCGGCGATGTGCGTGCTGCAGCCGATCAGTACCGCGAGCGGGATCAGCCGCAACCCGTACCCGAACCACACCTCCCAGGACGCGACGGCTATCCCGATGAGGTCGGCGGCGTGGCTGCGGACGACGCGCAGCGCCTCGAGCCCCGCCGACACGCTGAGTGTCATCAGCAGCGCGAGCCCTGCCTTGCCTGCCCAGTCGTAGCGGAAGTGACACGAGGCCCACGCCAGGCCAGTGAATATCGCGATGCCGAGGACGGAGTGCGTCGCATGCCGGTGGCCGCCACTGATCCGGCCGATGATCCACGCGACCGCCTCCGACACGAAGCCGAGCGACCGGGCCGGCGACGATCCGCACTTGTCCAGATCCGGCAGCAACGCCATGCCCGCGGTCAGCCCGGCCAGCGCCCCGGTCTGCGGGACAGACATGTGCAGGAAGATCCCCGTCGCGAGGCCGGTGACTGCGCCGGACAGGGCATGTGAGTGCCCCAGCATCAGCCCTGCAACCGTCCTCGCCTGCTCGCCCGTGCCATTCCCACCGCCCTCCGCGGGGCAGATCGTAACGGACCCGGGCGAAGACCCCACGGAGGCGCGCCTACTGCCCGGCCCGTGTCGCGGCAGCGGGCAGGTTGTCGCGGCAGCGGGCAGGTTCACGCCGGAGGGCCGATTCCGCCGCGAGACCGGCAGCGTTTGCGCCTCCTCGCTAGGGTCGGGCTGACACCGAGTGAACCCGGAGCAGCGGAGCAGCACAGGGGATTCGCCAATGAGCACCGTCAGTGTGCGTTACATCGTCACCGACATCGACGCCGCAATCGACTTCTACACAACCCATCTCCAGTTCGAGATGCGGATGCACCCGAATGGCCTCTTCGCGATGCTCGATCGCGGTGACCTCCGCCTGGTGCTGGTAAAGCCGGGCCGCCCCAACGAGCCGGCCGGGGGCGGCGGCGCGCCGATGCCCGACGGCCGGATGCAGGAGCCCGGCGGCTGGAACCGCTTCCAAATCCAGGTAACCGACCTGGCTGCCACTGTCGATGAACTGCGAAAGAGCGGCGCCCGGTTCCGCAACGACATCGTGACCGGCATCGGCGGCAAGCAGATCCTCGTCGAGGACCCGTCAGGCAACCCTGTCGAACTCTTCGAGCCGACCCTCCCCGGGGCCAGGCTCTCGTCGCCCTGACCACCATCCGGCCAGCCGCGCCGAGGACCCTGGATCAGGCCACGAAGATCTTCTGCCGGTGCCAGTCGAGGTACTTGGCAGCGGGCGCCTGGGCGTCCGATGGGAGGAGAAGCACCTCGCGCAACGGCGGGCGCCCGTAGTACTGCCTGGCCAGGGGATCAGCCTTGACAGCGCTGGCGAGCGAGGGGGCGACATGGATGCGCAATCCTCCGTTGACGGTGAGCAGGCCCGTGTCGAAGGCCGCGTCGTGGGCGGGGCAGGCGGCCAGGCCGTTGCGGGGATCGAGCCGCTCGCTCGGCGTGCTGTCCTTCCACGGCTTGATATGGCCCGCCAGGAGCATCCGCTTGGCGCCGAACGCCTCGGGGCTCAGGCCGCAGAAGACGCACCGGCCTCCGCAGTTGTGCAGCACATTCTGGGCGAACACATGCTGCCCGACCCGGACCGCCGCCATCAGGATGCGCTCGGTCTCCTGCTCTGACAACGCGCTCTCGCCGGCCTGCCGGGCGACCTGTTCCCTCAGCACGGACTCCAGCACGGAGACGTCGATCTCCTCCTGGCCGAGCAGGGTGAGTTCGCCGCCTTGCTCCAGGCCGAGGAAATCAGCCAACTGATCAGGGCCTATGCCTTCAGCGCGGGCGGCATGCAACAGCACCCGGTAGGTCTGCGTGAAGCGCGCCGGGTCGTCCCGGAGCATCGCGCCGGCCAGGACGTCCCATCGCGCGCCGTGCGAACGCGAGCCGTCCAGGTTGGCCATTTTCGCCAGGATGCTGGACGGCCGCCGGGAGAACAATCTCGCCAGGGACGGCACGGGCTCCGGCGCCTGGTGCGCTGTGCTGCCGCCGAAGCGGCGATGATTGACCAGGAATGAGGCGGCGAGGCAGAGCAACGTCTCGACCGGAAGGAACGGGACCTGCCGCCCGGCGGCGACCGGGCGTCGTTCCCGGAGCGCCCGGAATTGCTCCCGCGCCTGGCCGACCGTGAGATCCAGGTAATCCGCGAGGTCGGCCACGCCGCGAGGCTACTCCGGCCCGGTTGCGCCGGGCAGGCCCATTCACCCAGCAACAACAGCGGCGGCCTCGCATCAGCGCGGTGATACGTGGAAAAATCCATGACCCACAAGGCTTCTACCTGCCCTGACCTGCGCAAACGTCCCTGAAAAATCACGAAACAGGTCAGGGCGGGATGACCGTTGATGTCCGTTTCTACGGGGCGGGTCATTTCCCGTCGTGCTGGTGATTTTCTGGTGACTTCCCGGGTGGTGTCTGCCCAGGTCAGGACTCAGAGCGGAACGTGCCCCAGCCCTTGACAGTGTAGACGAGACCCTCATCCGTCAGGATCTTGATAGCGCGGCCAACCGTGGACTTGCCGACCCCGTACTCGGCAGCCAGCACGTGAACCCCGGGTAGGGCTTCGCCCGGCAGCCACTCACCCCCCGTGAGACGCTCCCGCAGCGCGTCAGCTACCGCCAGATATGGCGGTTGCGGTCCCCTTGGCACAACTGATCATCTGCACTCCTGCCCGCTGTTGTCCGGGATCATTCCCAGCATTCCTAGCCTGACTAGCTTTCCTAGCCTTCCGATCTGTCCTAGCCTGGGAGTTGGGTCCGGCTGTCTGGTCTCCAAAGGTCGCGGGGTGCGACCTTTGCCGGGCTCCCTGAGGAGGGAAGGCATGGACATGAACACGCTGAAGGCAGAGGCACGGGAGACCGTCAGGGCAGCAGCCTCCGACCTGGACGAGGTAGCCGAGAGGCTGCCCGTGCCCGATGACCGGGTAGAGCAGGTTGCCCGGATCCTGGACCGGCTCAGCGAAGAGCTGACCGAGGCGGCCGGCATGCTGCGCCGCACGGCCCTGCGCCAGGTCGGGCAGGGAATGAGGGTGGACCTGTGAGCATGCTGGCCGCGCTGGTGCCGGTCATCCTGGTACTCACGGGGGCCGTTGCCGTACTGATGATCGCCGTCATCCTGGGGACCCCCAAATGAGTCTTTGTGCCCGGGTGACGCCGCTACGGCGTGAAAATTGGGCGGCTGACCCGCCGTTGCCCCTGAGCCCGGCTGCGCCGGGCGCTGCCGCGCTCGCGTGGATCCGGCCGACTGCCCCGGATGCTCATGCGCGGGGCGCGGGTGGTTTGAGAGGCTGTGGCTGCGGTCGTTCGCTGACGTCGTTTCCTCCTTGGCGGGCCTGACCCCGTAAATGAGCCTGACGCCGGGAGCCACCCTTCAGGGCCGCTCAATGGTGCTTCGAGCCCGCGGACCAGATTTCCCTTTTGCCCCTGGCTCCTGCGAACGACCGCGACCGCAGTTACCGCCCTGTCATCGTAGGAGACATCGATGGAAGATGCTGAAGACGAGCCGCTGTTCGCGGAGCGGGTGGCCGGCCTGGACATCGCCAAGGCCGAGGTCGAAGTCGCCATCCGGGTGCCCAGCGACACCACACCGGGCCGCCGCCAGCAGGAGACGCGGACCTTCGGCACCACACGCAAGGAATTGCTGGCCCTGGCGGACTGGCTGCGCTGCTGGGGAGTCACCAAGATCGGCATGGAGGCTACCGGCGACTACTGGAAACCTGTGTTCTTCCTTCTTGAATCCCGCGGGTTTGACTGCGATCTGTACAACGCCGCGCAGGTCAAGGCGCTGCCCGGGCGGCCCAAAACAGACCGGGCCGACTCGATCTGGCTCGCCAGGATCACCGAGCCGGGCATGATCTCCTCCAGTTTCGTGCCGCCCGAGCCGATCCGCCGGCTCCGCACCTGCACCCGCTACCGCCGCCACCTCACCCAGGCCCGCACCGCCGAGAAACAAAGGGCCGAGAAACTGCTGGAAGACGGGCACCTGAAGCTCTCCAGCGTGATCTCCGACATCCACGGGGTCTCCGGCCGGGACATGCTGAACGCGATCGCCGCCGGGGAACGCGACCCCAAAGCCCTGGCCCAGCTGGCCCGCGGCACGATGCGCGGCAAGATCCGCAGGCTGGAAGAGGCGCTGGACTGCTCGTTCTTCACCGGTGAGCACGCCGCCGTGCTGGCGATGATGCTGGTCACCACCGGCCACTACACCGCCCAGACCGGCCAGCTCACAGCCAAGATCGAGAAGCTGGCCGAGCCGTACCTGCACCAGGTGGCCCAGCTTGACGCCGTTCCCGGGATCGGCGTGGTCTGCGCCCAGGACATCATCGCCGAGATCGGCACCGGCATGAGCGTCTTTCCTGCCGCCTCCCACCTGGTGTCCTGGGCCAGATGGTCGCCTCAGGTCAAGCAGCCGGCCGGGAAACGCAAAGGCAGCAACGCCACCGGCCGCGGCAACCCCTACCTGGGCGCAGCGCTCGGCGAAGCCTCGATCAGCACCGGCCGCACCCAGACCTTCCCCGGCGCCAGGTACCGCCGGCTATCCAAGCGCATGCCCAAGAAAAAAGCCCTGGTCGCGACCGGCAACTCCATGCTCACCAGCGTCCACGCGCTGCTATCCGACCCTGACGCCTGCTACCAGGACCTGGGCGCCGACTACTACGAACAGCGCATGCACACCCGCCGCCAAGCCCGCAACCACGTCAAAAGCCTCGAACGGCTGGGCTGCAAGGTCACCATCCAAGCCCTCAACCCCGGCACCGGCCAGCCCCCGACCGCGACCGGCTGACCTGCGAACCAGAGCCCGTCGGCGCTGACGCGCCGCCGGACGCCGCCGCGCGCCCCGCTGAGGTTCCATTTTCGGGTCAGGGCATTCCTGGGAATCCTCGTGCTGGTCCTGCTGGCTGGACCTGATCAGCGACTGGATCCCGGATCACCCTGTCACCGTGGCCACGAAGGCGCTACTGCCCGAGTGGGTCCGGTGGAACTGCGAGGAGTCCGGCCTTCCCGGGCACCTCACTGACCAATCCGTCGCCGCCGCCAGCGGAAATCCCCCGCCGCCGGGTTGCGCCGGCCCCTGTGTCACGCCGTCCCCGCTAGGGACAGCCACTCACGCCGTCCCCGCGGGCGGGCAGCCGCCCCCTGTCCAGGGGCATATCCCCGGGTCGTAGTCACGGCCGGAGAGTTCCCGAAGGAACTTCGCGTTGTCACCGAAATCATCTTTGATCCAACGCGCGACCACCAGCACGGACACGCGTAACGCGCCGGCTTTCCGCAGCGCGAGGACAGCGGACTGCGCATGCCCCCCGCCTGCCCAGGTGTCATCGAGGAGCAGCACATGGGACCCGCCCGGCAGCCGCGCCCCGGTGCTGAAATGCGCCGGATCAACGTCGCGCGGGAACGCCACGCTGGCGGCGCCGGCGAGCCGGGCCTCGCAGCCAGGAGCCAACTGCCCGGCGATCCCGTGCAGGCTCCCGGCGATCCCGCGCAGCGGATGCTCGCCAGGCCTGGCCGGCAGCGAGGGGACGACAGCCCAGTGCGTCACCGCCGCGCCCGCTAACGCCCCGGGGCAGTCCGCATGCTTCGCCAGCGCGAGCAGCAGGAGTAACGCCACGATCGTCCGGTGCTCCGGCACCGGCGGGCGCGCCTTGTAGCCGCGCATCACGTAACCCGACTGCCGCCCGGACACCGCGTAGGTCAAGAACGCCGCCGCATCGGCCAGCCCGTCCTGGCCGAGATGGCGTTTGCACTGGTAGCAGTGCTCGTAGCCAGCGGCCGGGGTGGCGCAGACGCCGCAGGTGACCCGCTCGCGCCGCACCGGATTGCGCAGGTAGCCCCCGGCCCGGGACACCAGGGCCGCGTCGAGCCGCGCCACAGTCTCCCGGTCGAGCATGTCAGGACGACGCTATGCGTTGGAGATCGTCGTGGCCGGTTGCGCCTTCCAGGATCAGCTGATCCACGACATCCAGCACTGCCTGGAGATTATCCCCAACGTGCACGCCAGGCCGTCCCACCAGCGAGCGCGCCCAGTCGTTGTGCTCGACGACCAGGCTCGTCAGGATCACCGGCCGGCCGTGCTCCACCGCCAGACGGGCCTGGACACGGGCGCCGCTGCGCTCGCCGGCCTCGGCCACCACCGTGGCCAGCCCGTACCCGGACATCGTCGCGTTGCGGATCAGGAAGTTGTGCCTGCGCGGCGGCGCGTCCGGCCAGAACTGGGAGAGCAGCAGCCCGCGCGAGGCGATCTCCTCCTGCAGTCCGGCGTTCTCCGCCGGGTAGGCCGTGGCGATGCCGGTGCCGATGATGGCGACCGTGCGCCCCCCGGCGGCGAGGGCCGCGCGGTGGGCTGCCGTGTCGATGCCCCGGGCGAGCCCGGCGATCACCGTCACGCCGCGGCCGGCGAGTTCCCGGGCCAGGCCGGCCGCGGCGCGCAGGCCCCGGTCCGACGCCTGCCGGGACCCAACGACCGATACCGCGGTGTCGTCGCGAACGACTGAGCCGCGGGCGAAGAGCACGGGCGGCGCCTGGTGGATGCCGCGCAGCCTGGCGGGATAGTCCTCGTCGAGGATGCTCAGCAGCGTCCAGCCCCGGTCCGCCCAGCGCCCGATCTGCTCCGCGGCCGCGTCCAGCGCGCCGGGCTCCCCCGGCGGATCGATGAGCGTCGCGGGCACCAGCCGTTGCCACACCTCGATGGCACTCCCGGCCTCCAGGACGTCGGCCGTGATCCCGGCCCAGCTCCCGCCCCCGGCCCGGGCCTGCAGCAACGCGACGAGCGCAGCCCGCTCCGCAAGCCCGCTGCCGTCCACGACCCCAGCGTACGAGCCCGGGCCCGGCCACGCCGCCCGCCGACTGAACCTGGTCTCCCGGCCAGAGTTCGACCCTAGGATCGGGGTCATGGCGGGGCATCCGGCAGCGCACGGTTCTGAGCTGCCCAGTTCAGCGGGGAGCCAGCTGCGGAGTCCGCTGAGTGGGTGCGGCTGCTCACCGGCTCAGGCACGGAACGCGAAGCTGCCCTCGGCCGGCGCTTCCGGTGCGGCGCCTGTCACAGCACAAAGATGAGCAGGACAGCCAGCGAGCAGATCGCCAGCCAAGTCAGGACGACGATCAGCAGCCGGGACCACCAGTACTCCTCATGGGCCATCGCTTCCCCACCCCCCCACGATGATTCCCTCTGAACGCATAAGCCATTGAGCCAATACCTCGACTGAACTATCCGGAAACCCATCGCTACCTAGAACGGCCGCCGTCCGGAAGAATTGAACCTCCGCGAAGCCCTGCTCGGCTTCGCGAACCTCATTGCCCATGTCGAGGCCCTCCGGGTCCATCGCCCAGGTGCGCAAATCCTGGCGGCTGGTGCCGGGCTGTATTTCCGGCCCGGCTTCCGCAAGCAGGTCGGCCTTGCTCACCACGAAGGCCAGCTTGGTGAGCCCGGTCTTAATGCCCATCTCACGCATCTGCTCGCGAGTGTTCTGGTAGGCAAGTTGCACCTCGTACTGCCGTGACCTTATCTTCTCCAGCTCTTCCTGGCGCTCGGCCGGGATCTGCTGCCACAGGCATTCGGCAGCTAGCGGATCTGCAACGAAGATAAGCACCCGGGCCTGGCCGAGATAGTCCAGTCGAGCCAGGCCGTCCCGGTTATAATGGAGTTCCCCGGCCGCGTCGAAAAGGTAGACCAGCCGTTGCTCCATACCCAAGGTGAACCGTAGGGTGTAACCTTCCGGCTGGCCCGCGCGGGTCTTGGCCGGCTGACCGGTCACGGTCAGATGATCCCCAATTCTGTTCAGCCGCTCCTTGGTGTCACCCTCGAAGGTGACCTTTCCTCCGCTGGTCGTTACCAGCTCATATAATGCCTGGGTCAGCCGGTACATGAGCTGGGTCTTTCCCACGTTAACGGCCCCGAAGAGCGGGATCGTGATGTCCGGCACCGTGCCGAATTTGCGTGGCAGCCCGGCGCCGCAATTCGGGCACACGGCGGCGAGGCGGCCTGCCCCGAAGAGCAGCGACGTCGGCAGCCGGGCCTCGCATCTGCACAGGCGGCATACGATACCGTACGGGCCCGGCCTGATGTCACGATGTCGCTGTGCGCAGCCGGGGCATCGATACGTGGGGTATGGCTTGACCTTCATGCCGCACATCGGACATGTCATCCGGATGCTGGCGACCTTACGCCGGCTCCAGTCAGCAGCACGGATCAGCTGCCACGCGCACAGGGCGGCCAGCACTGTCAGTGCGGTGACCAGCAGGTTGACCAGGCCGATGACGGCAGCCGTGGCCAGGCCGATCAGGCCCCCGGCGACAATTCCGATGGTGATGCCCGCCCAGCCGATAATGGCAGGGAGCTTCATCTCACGGTTCAGGACGTCCGAGGCCCGGCCCCATCCGTCCGCTAGGCGAGCCCGGCAGTCCCGGGCGCATGTCGCGACGACATGACCCAGGTCGTCTGTAGCGGGCCCGAAGAAGTAACTTGGCATCGCGATGTGCTGATCCCGGTGAGGCCCAAGCCAGGCGCTGTCCCGTGCGCCCGCATGCGGCAGCGGTTCGGCCGCTGGCCGGTCCGTATCCGGTGGGGCCCCTTCTTCTGCCGCGCTCCCCCCTGCCGGCAGTCCTGGCCCTTGCGGCGCGGACCTGAGCGTCAGCATCATCGACCGGAGGTAGCTCGCGGGTAGCAGGAACGCATAGCAGACAGTCGCCACCACCGCGACGCCCGCGAGGCTCAGGATGCCTGCCAGCACGGCGCCGAGCATGAACAAGATGCGCAGGAAGAAGTCGGCCATGGCGATCAGAACGGGGCTCTGCCGCGGAGGCGGAGCCACCGCCGGGTCGACTGGCTGGCGAGCCACCATTCGAGCTCGGCGCTCGCGTTGGTCGCAAGCAGATCCGCCTGCTGGCCCACCTGTTTGATCTTCCGCCGCTCCCAGCGCGGCAGCACCGGCCTCAGCACGTCATGCTCGAGATACGCTGCCTGCTGTCCGAGGTTCTTCTCCTTGAATTCCGACATGATCACGAAAATCCTCGCCGCGAGCACCACCTCCCCGGGCCCGCTTTCCAGCACAGCGCGTGCGTAGCTGCAAAACTGGCGGAGCAGATCTGCTGAGCAGTTGCTCAATGCGTAATTCAGCAGTGGGTAGCCCGGGAGCAACGGCGGAAGCTGCCCAGCCAGGAATCGGCGGACCTCCGGATCCCCAGTCGCCTGCAGTTCAATCAGCTGGTTCAGGACCGCGTCCGGCACCTGGGGGACGCCCACGGCCTGTCTTATCAGGCTGATCGCTGGCCTGAGCCTGAGCGCGGCCGACAAGCCCTGCTCATGCAGGACTTCTTCAGGCACGCCGGCCAACCGGGTCACGAAGGTCATCCACTCCTCGGCCGCGGCGGCGCGCGGGAAATCGTTCAGTATCCTGCTGCACTCCTGCCGGACTGGCTCAGTGCCGAGTTCATCGGCGGGCAGGCGGGTTACCAGTTCCGACGCCTCCTCGGCCGTCCAGGGGGCCGCTGGCCATAGCTGTCGCAGCAAGTGACTGTCCGCCGCGGGGATGCGGCCTTGCCGGCGCCGGAGATCCACGACACGTTCAAAGGCCGCCGCGCGGCTGAGCTGGCCGCGCGACGCCACACTGATGATCCATTCCTCGCCGAGCTCCGGGTAACGCGCGAAGTCTTCGGTGCGGAATATCCCGGGGCCGAGGATCGCGAGCGTCGCCTGGCGCAGCGGAGCCGGTAGCGTATGCAGCCTGTCCAGCATTCCGGCGCGCAGGGCGGGCCAGGCCGTCGCAGCCCGGGCAAGGCCGCGCGGCATTCCCTCGTCCAGGACTGCGGGCATGATCACATCCCGGCCAACCCGCTCTACCAGGTCGCCAGGCAGCCGTAGTTTCCCCTCGAGCGCCCACTCCAGCAGCTGAGCCACCCGGTCGGCGTCCGCCTGCGCGAGCCGCTCGGCGCAGCCGTCGGATGCTGCCTTCCTGGCCCGGTCCGTCCGCAGGCCAGCTACCTCACCTGGTGACAGGCCGCGGTCCAGCCGGGCCATGACGCCGGCCACGATGGCGCACTCGACCTCGCTGGCCAGCGTGCCCGGAGCGGCCGCCGATGTCGTGTCCGCCGCAACGGCAAGCTCGACGAGCTCGTCCTGCCGCTGGACCGGCAGCTGTTCCAGTGACCGGCCGAGCGCCGCGCGCACCGCGGACGCCTTGTGCTCCGCGGTGACCCGGCTCTCCGGGGAGGCCAGCCAGCCGATCGCCGCAGCCACTTCTTCCCCGGTGAGCTGCCGGTCAAGCAGCAAGGCAGCACTCGCCAGGACCGGGAAGCAGGCAGCCAGCGAAGTATCCGGCAGTTGTCCCAGGGACGCGGCCATCTCCCACAGCGCGGCTGAGTCTGTCACCCCGGCCCGGGCCAGCAACGAGGCGGCCTGGGTGGCCGGGACCTCCGGAACGCTGCCGCCGGCGAGGTCAAAGGCCTGGAACCTGGCCGCCACGTCGAGGCGGAACGGCCCTACGGCGGCGACGGTGCCCACCACGTGCGTGGGGCAATGGCGTGGATCATGACTGTAGGTGGCGAACGTGAGCCTGCGGGCCAGCCTGGGGCCGAGCAGGTAGCAGGCCGCGGCGATCCAGTGGCAGACAGCCGTGCTGTCCGTGTCGATCAGCAGCACCTGCTGGCCGCTGCCCATCGCATCGTCAATGGCCGCGAGCAGCGAGCCCAGGTGCGCGGCCTGGTCTGGCTTCCCGGCCAGGAACTGGCCGGTCGTCTCGGCGGATACCAATCCCCGGGACGGCAGGTCACGCAGCGGCGGCAGGTCGGTGCTGGGACCCTGAGATGCTTCCCAGAAGGGAGCTTCCCAGAGTTCCACGGGGAGCACCAGCCGGAGGTCGTTGCCAGGATTATCGGTAACCAGGGCATGAGCGAAGTAGTTGCCGGAGCGGTTGGAGAAGTCAAGCCCGGCGGAAATCACCCGGGCGATGATGGCGCTCCCGTATTCGCTGAAGGTGTAGACAAGATTGACCGGGTGGTCATCGGTGCCGCGCCGCCCTTCGCCCGCCCCCAGGTAGCCCGGGGGTTCGTAGGCGGTCAGCTGCTCGACCTCGCGAGCGACCTCCGAGGGCACCCCTGGGGTCATCGCGCAGAACTGGAACCCCGAGTGCCCGGACAGGCCATTCTCACAGGATGTGTACTGCAGCTGGAGTAGCGTCATCCGGGACTCACTGCGACCGTACGAAGCCGAATTGGTTCAGCACCCAGAGAAAGGGCTCGGCGGCCCGGTATGGGCGGATGCCGTGCGGCGGGATCTGGTTATGCTCGGTTGGCGTGACGCCCAGTGCGGAGACCGCGAAATACCGGCACCGCGTGTAGTTCTCCCGCGCGGTCTCGTCGAGCCCAGCACCGCCCCAGCTCTTCAGCAACTTTTTCACCTGTTCCTGCACGGCAAGGTTGTCCGTTTCGTCGAAATAAGGCTGCAACGGACTGGGCCTGCGAAGCGGGCTGTCCGGATCGAGCCGGAGCGCGTCGACCTTGCTCAGCACGACTGCTACCGGCTTGTCGATCCGCTCCTGGCCGGTCCCGGCCAGGAGCAGGCTCGTGATGCGATTGAACGCGGCGACCGGCTCCTCCTCAGGGCGCATCGGTGACGGCATCGGGGTGCGCCTGCCCAGCCGCCGCCGCACGTCCGGGAACCGGAGTGGGTCGATGAGCACCAGCACAGCATCAGCGGCCGCGAGATAACGTGCCATCAAGTTTATCTTCTCCAGCGAGACCAGGTCTTCGCCCGCGCTGTCGGCAAACGACAGCAGGAGCTCGCGCGAATGCGGGCGAAATCGTGCCCGCTGGTCCATGGTGAATCGGAACACTAGTGGCCTGATGTACTGGGTACCCGATCGCCGGGCGTGGTGGAAGGACAGCTGTGATTGCTTATAGAGCGGCCATTCATAGGCGCTGGTGAATCGCTCCTGCGTGGTGTCATCAGCCCCGATCGTAGATGAATTGAGGATTTCTCCGGCCTGATGCCGCAATTCGTGGATGAGCACGGTCATGAAGGCTGTCTTGCCTGCCTGGCTCGTCCCGACCAGCGCGATGAGGCGGCCTTGCACCGCCCGGAATCTGGCGGGCAGCCGGCTGTGGCACCCCGGGCACACCTGTGTCCTGCTGGGCCACCCGCACGTCGGGCACACCGCTTCGTCACGGTGCCCATCCGCGGGATAGACCGGGGGCAGCAGGCCAGACTGCCCCATCTCCCGGCGCAGGACGGGATCCGGCTGCGGCGGGCAGGCGGTGCTGCCCACCGCCGCCCGCCCGGAACAGCGGAACAAGATGTCGCGCTCAGCAAAGGCGTGGTAGCAGTAGGGGCAGGCCAAGGGACGCCGTGGGCTGCGCCGGTCGTGCAGGGATACCTGCGCCAGTGCCGCCGCGAACCGCTCGTCATAAGTGCCGCCCGGCCCGGTCGGCGCAACTGGCTTGCCCACCGGTTTCGTGTCATCCGGCGGCATCGGCCCGGAAGAGGAAGCGATCACGGGGGCGGGCGGGGGGGCGGTGCCGTCCAGGGCAGCGGACAGACGCGCGGCCGTTTCCGCGTACTGGCCGCCCAGCAGCCGCAATACCTGGGCAGCCACCATGGCAAAGGGACGGCTGTCCGGGCCGATCAGCAGGTCGCCGGTGAGATCGGCGCCGGCGAGCAAAGCACGGAAGTCGCGTGCCTGGCCGAAATGCGCATCGACGAATGCTGACACTTTCCGCAGCGTCCGCAGCGCCTCACTCCGGAGCAGTCGCCGGAGCAGCACGTCGCGCACCCCCGGATGGAAGTCATACTGCACGTCATCGGGCTCGATGGTGGCCGGGGCGTCGAGCCGGTACAGCAGTCCGCCCAGGAAGACCTCGGCGAGCGGGAACGGGCTAGTGTGCTTCAGCATGGCCTGCTGGACCAGGCGGATGACCGGGAGGCTGATCGGAGCGGCGGAGAGGTAGTGCGCCAGTTGCACAGCCTCCGGGGATGCGGTGGCCCGGAACCGCTGCACCCGTTGCAGCGGGGTGAGCGGCTTCTGCTCGGCGGGCGGATCGCTGCCGGCTGGCTCTGGCTCACCGCCGGCGAACACCACCATCGCGTCCACCGGAGCTGCCCCGGACGCGGTCAGCAAGCGGCTCCACGACGCCAGCCAGACAGCGTCGAGTTCGAGGACCGGCACCGGGACGGACCCGCCGCGCCCGGGTAGCGGGCCGCCGGACGGGCCCCGCCAGCTAAGCTGCCCGTTCGGCAGGCCAGGCTGAAGGGCGCGCAGCCGGGCAGGCACCGGCCGGGCGTGCGAGTAGGCCCACAATCGCTGCGGCAGCGGCTGCACGATCGCGACGGGTCCGCGCCTGGCCCAGTCCGCGAGTACGCCCTGGGCAGCCTGTGACTGCCACATCGGGCCCAGGCAGTCACTGATGACGACGATGACGCGGCGGGCCGCCGGATCTATCAGCTCACGTGGGCTGCGCAAGGGAGATCCGGCTTGCCGGCGCACGCCGGGACGGCCCGGGTCATTCTCATGATGATCAAGGATCCAGAACCGCACGTCCTTGAAGGCGCCCAGCCGTTCCAGGAGGTCGCGCAGTTCGGCTACCATCCGCCGCCAGATGGACATGGACTCGTATCCGTCCACCACCAGCGCCAGGTCAAGCCACCGTGTCGGGGCGGGCTTGAGGGCAGGCACCCAGAGGTGCTCCTCGGCGATCCGGCTGGCGGTGGCTTCCTCATCCAGCACTTCCCCGTGACGGGAACCCACCTTCCGGTTGAGTGGGCGCATGGCCTTGGTGAGGGAAAGCTGACCAGCCAGCGCGGGGGCTGCGGGGGCGCGCATGCTAGTTCCGTGCACTCCGCTGCCGGATACCGGGTTGCCGGCCGGCCGGAGATGAGCCGGGTAGCTGTGCGTGGCGCCCGCGCCGTGGGTCATGGGAGCCGGGGGGCGGCCGGATCTTCGCGACGCTGGATCGCCCGGCTGCCGCCCGGCAGGAAGGGACGGACCCGGCGAGTCGCGGGCCGGCGTCGGCTCTCCGGCCAGCACCGCGGAGCCGTCAACGTGCGGCGCCAGCCAGAGCACATCGCGGATGTCCTCGTCGCTGAACTCGACGTGGAGGTGGCGCAGGAGTCGCGCCAGCCCCTGCACGGTCATAGGGAGTCGCTGGAGTTGAGATACTGCATTACCGCCTCGACCAGCCTCTTCCTGTTGCCCGGCCACGCCTGGTTGAAGGCAAGGAAGATCGCGTTCAGCAACTGGTCGGTGGCGAGGTCCCCTTCCTTTCGCTTTTCGAGGAATGTCTTGATGAGCTCACTGCTCCTATCCGCCGCGTCGTGGCCCAGGTGCGCCCGCACGATGGCGGTCAGCCGGTCTTCTTCTGGCGGCATGATCCTCAGCTGGAGGCAGCGGCGCATAAAGGGCGGCGGGAAGTCCCGCTCTCCGTTGCTCGTAATGATTATCAGCGGAAACTCGTGGCATCTCACCTCTCCGGCAGTGATGGTCACGTGATCCGTGCCGTCGTGGATGAGAACCTCAGCTGTCGGTTGCTCCCGCGCGATCCTGGAAAGCTCCCGGATCTCGTACTCGCCCGCCTCAAAGAGGGTGAGCAGGTCATTGGGCAGGTCAATGTCGCTCTTGTCGAGTTCGTCGATGAGCAGCACCCGCGGCCATTGGTAGGGCAGCAGCGCGGTGCCGAGCGGGCCGAGCCGGATGTAGCGGCCTATGTCGAGGTCAGTGCGCGCTCCAGAACTCTGGTTAAGGCTGGCGTCCTGCAGCCGCGCGATCCCGTCATACTGGTAGAGCCCTTCCAGGCGGTCTGACCTGCTGGTGATCGGCCAGTACAGCACCGGACCCAGCTCGAGTTCGCGGGCGACGCTGTGCGCGAGCGTCGACTTGCCAGTACCAGGCTTTCCGGTCACCAGGAGCGGCCGCCGTAAGTACAAGGCGGCGTTGACCATTTCGACCTCCGGGGCGCTGGGCCGGTAGGACGCCGCCCGGGCCATTTCCCCGAGCCGCCGGGTAACGCCATGCTCGGCGGCAAGCGCCGGATCGACCAACGGGTTCCCGTCAAAGGCACGCCAGGGCGGCGGGGGCGGGAGTTTCTGCGCGAGGTCGTCGCCATGCGGCTCGCCGATCCCCCGGTAGATCCGCCAATCGCTCTCGTCGGCCGCCTCGCTCACCCCTGCCGCCTCGCTCACGCCATCCCCCTCGCTCATGCCATCCCCCTCGCTCATGCCATCCCCCTCGCTCATGCCATCCCCCTCGCCGGTCCGGGTACACCAAGGTTGAAATCGGCAGGCTCAGGCCAGCGCCTGGGATCGTCCCAGAGCAGCGTCAGGCCGGCCTTGGGATGCGCCGCGCTGGGTTCTTCCCGTCGCATCTCCAGCACGATCCGGGGCAGGTCCGTCAGTTGCCGGCTGGCCAGCCGCCGGGACAGTTCCTCGCGGAAGGCGGGGTGAGCGGGCACCTCTCCCGCGTCCCCAGCCCTGCAGTGCTCGCACTGCCACGGCCATATGGCGACGGGCGTGCCCGCATCCAGCGCCTCAGCGATATCGACGGAGTGCGGGCTGCGTTCTGGCGGGAAGGTGAGCCCCAGCGACACGCAGTCGTGCCCGCGCAGCTGCCGGTATACTAAGGCGAGAATGGCTTTTTGGAGGTTGCCTAAGAACTAGGCGTAGGCGCGGCGGATGTAGGCGAGTTTTGGGTCCGCGAAGAATGATCGGATCTTTTCCGGTGTCGCGCGGAGCAGGCGGAG
>Ga0307372_10005273_pt1 | contig 19496 bp, 16 predicted proteins | sample OX1MG_FD_202533 | JGI IMG/M metagenome (GOLD analysis project Ga0307372, IMG submission 202533) | Soil microbial communities from Risofladan, Vaasa, Finland - OX-1 | ecosystem: Environmental > Terrestrial > Soil > Coastal area > Acid sulfate soil | place: Finland: Risofladan, Vaasa | collected...
ACCTCCTTCGCGTCAGTTCGGTCTCCGGTGCAGCTGATTCGGCGCGGAGCCATGGTGGTTTCTACCCTGTAACCCAGGCTGCCATATAGCTTCATGATTCGGTCGGTCGCCTGATTCACAAGCACCACTGGACCGGGATGGCTCGCAAGGTATCGAGCAAGTATCACTTGCTCTTCCCAGTCGAACCCGGCGTCTGAATACTGTCGAAACTCAACGTCGTAGGGTGGATCGGCGTAGATAAAATCGTCCGGCAGCAGCGGCACTTCAAGGAATGGCGACGCAGTGAAAGCCCAATCCGAGAAAGCATCCAAGTAAACGGAGAAATCGCGCAAATAGTTGATCGTTTTGTAGCGGCCAAAGGGGACGTTAAAGTTCCCTTTTCGGCTGAACCTGCAAAGCCCGTTGTAGCCCGTTCGATTCAAGTAATAGAAAAGCTCCGCAGCCTCCGGCGTGTCTCTGCCTCCCAAAGAGACGAGAGAGTTGAACCGTTCTCGGGCCTTGTAATAGACAACCTCGTCGTTTTTAGGCCGGAAGTGCAACTGAATGCCACGCTGTAGCTGTTTATAGAAGTTGATGAGGTGCGAATTGATGTCATTAAGAAGGGCGCTGCGGGGCCGAACCGATAAAGAGATTGCAAGTCCGCCGCAAAACAACTCAACCATTCTCGCCGATTCATAGCGGCGCCAGATGGGTTGGATGAGAGGAACCTGCCACCGCTTACCACCTGCCCATTTCAGTGGCGGGCGTAGCGAATCGTCAACGGCGGGTGGGCGATTCATATCAGCCAAGAAGGCGAGAGCGAATTCAAAGCCCATCTGGAGCGGCTCAACTTCGGTTAGCTGCCTTGCCATGCTCTGCTCTTCCTCTCTTGGTGCCAACCTTTGAAGCATCGGCATCAGCGCCTTCCAAGGAGGTCTTGAAAAGACGAATCGCACGCCGCGCACTCTTCTCGCTGCATCCTGAGAGCTCAACAATCGTTCTCAACGGTATTTCCTGCTTGGCCTCAGTCAGCAGACTCAAAATCAGGAAGTACTGGCGGAGGTCAAGATGAGCGCCCTCGAAAACGGTATTGGAAAGTACGCTGAAATCCCTTTTACAGCGGCCACACCTGAAGCGGTGAAGCTTTTCAAACTCGTATGTGTTCAGGCTTCCGCAGTAGGGACAGTACCGCCCATTTCGGAACCGGATTGCCGTGAACCGCTCAAGGCATGAAGCCTCGTCGGGAAACTGCTTACGGAAACGTCTGACTATTGCGCCGGACTCCATCAGAATCGCCCCAGCGGAACTTCGGGAGCGTCCCACTCGTTTACGAACGGATGAGCGCAGACGAAATATCCGAGACGATTGACTAATCCCCATCCGGCCACGATGAAGAGACGGCCATCCATTTCCATGAACGTCCATACAGTCCTGGGGTCCGCTCGATATGCTCTGTGTGCCCACTGCTTCTCATCCTCGTCAAGCGAATCGCACAGGCAACCGTCGAACGATTGGGACGTGAGCCCGTGAGGTTTCGGCTGATAGGTCCTAAGCCACCTATTGAAGGTCATTCTGGCCATCGCATCCTCCGACCAAGACAGAATATGCGATCTATTTAGGGTTGTCAAGTATTGAAATGAAAAATCCCCGCGTCCTTTTGCCGATTATTTCCACGAAACGTGCATACTCAACATAGGCGGAATCGTGTGCGGGCTTTGCCCCGCGCCCGCAAGCTGGAAGCTAGGAGCTAGGGGCTAGAAGCTGGCTCCGCGCAGCAGAGCACCCCCCCCACCCCCCCCTAATTTATTTGCACTTTTCCACAGGCATTTTGCCGACAATTACGCACTCGCCTTCGCGCCTCTTCGCTTTTTTGCGCGCCATTTCTGTCATCTTTTGCTCTTCTGCGCGCGCCGCGCGCCGGATTTCTTCGTCAATGCACCAGCAATGGTGATATCCACAGATAAATCCGAGATTTGCACTTGCATCCACAGATTCGCAAGGTTCAAAGTCTATTCAAGTGATGAACCTGTAGGGAATTGGACAGCAACTCCAACCCGGCAGGAAGCGCACTCAGAAATGGATTCGGAACTGTGCAGCCGGTTCGCCGACAGTGCAGCAAAGGTTCAAAGTAAGGATGCGTGGAGAGTCGGGCGGCGAGGAGCCGGACCTGATTGAACGCGAAGATTCATCCGCGGCGCAAGCCGAGGATGCAAAGTTCGAGTGCAGCCAGGGATTCATCATCGACCCAGCCGCGCAGGCTCGAACCGGGGCAACCCGGCAAGGCAAGCGCGGTACGCCGGGCGACATCGATTCGGGGCAACCCGAAAATCAGTCGGCCGGCAACGCCGAAGGGCCTGGTATTCAGGGCAACTTGGAAATTAGCCCATCGGCGGGCCCAGGGGAGTGAAGATTCGGGGCAACCCGGAGATTCGCCTCTGGCAAAACCGGAAGGAGCCAAACCCGGGGCAACTCGGGAGGCCGCCAGCCGGTGCCGGAAGATCCCCACAGCGGGGCAACCCGCCGAAAGGATCATTGGCGATACCGAAAGACCGGGCGTCGGGGCAACTCGATTTCAGGCCAGTCGGCACCGCCGAAGGATGCGAGTGTCGGGGCAACTCGAAACTCCATCGCCGGCAAAGCCGGAGATGCGTGCGCGGGGCAACCCGGGAGCGCATCAGAGGCGCTGCAAGGAGGCGTGAGGAAGCGGGGCGACCCGCCGAACCACAAAAACCGGCAGCGCAGAAGAATCCGAAACCCGAAGCACTCCGGAAACGGAGCCATTCGGGACCGGGGCAACCCGGAGTCCAGGGCAACTTGGAGTAGGATGGCTGGCACAGCCAAATGGACCGAGGAAGCGGGGCGACCTGTGGAATCGTCGCCGGCGCGGCAGTAGCGTGCGGGGTACGGGGCAACCCGGAGCCGCAAGCTCACCAAGCCGGAGGGTGCAGCAGCCGGGGCAACTCGGACTCTCACCCGCAGGCTGAACGGGGCGATGCATGATTCAATGAGCTATAAGGGCACCCCGGGAGCGCCAGAGGCCGAAAGGTTTCTGGCGCTTTCGCATCTGCGCCGGAAATCTTCTGCGCCTGTATTACGCCGCTCACGAATCAGCTCTTCTTCGCCCTTCGCCGCGCCCGCACCGCCTCGGCCAGCTCGGCCAGCAGCGTCTTCGTCTCCGCCCAGTCAATGCATGCGTCCGTAATGCTCTGCCCGTAAACCAGTGGCTTGCCCGGCTCCAGCCTCTGCGCGCCGGCCACCAGATTGCTCTCAATCATCACGCCCAGTATATTGCGGTTTCCCGCGGCAATCTGCGCGGCCACCTCGTGGCACACCGCCGCCTGCCGCCGGTGGTCCTTCTGGCTGTTCGCATGGCTGAAATCAATCATGATTCTCGGCCGAACGCCGGCCTTTTCCATCTGCGCCGCCGTCTCCGCCACGGCTTCTGCGTGGTAGTTCACCAGCTTCCGCCCACCGCGCAAAATAATGTGGCAGTCTGGATTGCCCGTCGTCACAAAAATCGCCGACTGTCCGTGCTTGGTGTGACCCAGAAACGTATGCGAGTGCGCCGCCGAAAGAATCGCGTCAATCGCCACCTGCACATCGCCCGAAGTTGCATTCTTGAATCCCACCGGGCAGCTCACTCCGCTCACCAGTTGCCGGTGCACCTGGCTCTCCGTGGTCCGCGCGCCAATCGCGCCCCAGCTCACCAGCCCGGCAATATACTGCGGAGAAATCATGTCCAGAAATTCCGTCCCTGAAGGAACGCCCATCTCCGCCAGGTCCAGCAGCAGCCGACGCGCCTCGCGCAGCCCGTCGTTGATTTTGTACGAGCCGTCCAGATGCGGATCGTTAATCAGGCCCTTCCAGCCAATCGTCGTGCGCGGCTTCTCGAAGTAGACGCGCATCACCAGATGCAAATCATCGTGGTACTCCGCAATCGCATTCTTCAGCAGCCCGGCATACTCGCGCGCGGCCTTCGTGTCGTGAATGGAGCACGGCCCGCACAGCGCCAGCAGCCGGTCGTCGCGCCCGTTCACAATCTCCGCCGTCCGCCGCCGCGCCTTGAAGATCGTCTCCGTGGCGGCTTCGGTAATCGGCAGCTCTTCCTCCAGAAACACCGGAGGCAGCACAACCTTCGTCCACTGGATGCGGACGTCTTCAATGGTGTAAGACATGGCTCTTTCCCGGCGCGTCAGCGTTCGGCCGTGTGCGTGCTGCCTGCGCGTCAGCGCTCAAACACGCACACCCATCCCTCAATGTATCAGCCGCATCGCGCCTGGGTCAGCCCGCGGCGGGCCAGCCTGCGCAGGCTCTGCTGAATCTTTGGCGAAGCCCTGCTGAATAAGCGCGCCCTACTGAACGTAGGTGAAGTACACCGCCGCAGCCGCGCCTGCGGCCGCGCCAATCAGTAACAGCGGCAGCAGGTGTCGGTGATGATGCGGATAGTTGCGCTCGCTCACCGTCTGCGCATCGCGCCGCACGCGCTCCACGCTGTCGTACGCAATCGTCTCCGTCGCGTTGTTGTTTGAATCGACAAACCGGAAGGACGCGTCCTCCAGCGCGCCCAGCGTGCCGTAGGCATCCGAGCCGTCGCGCATCTCCAGGTGCAGATACGTGTGCGTCCGATACTTTGAAAGCGTCTTGTACACCTTGCGCGCGTGCTTGCTCAGGGTGTGGGAGTCTTGGGCCTGCATTCTCGGAGCCAGGAGCATCGGAAGAAGTGCGATCAATGCCCAGGCTAGTGCCAAGCGAGCGATCGTTCTGGAGCGGAAGAGCGTGTTCATGGTTCCTCCGAAGATGACCAAGTATAGGTCCGCTTTCGCAAGGGCACCAGTTACCGAAGAGAGAAAGTCTGCTCGCTGCGCCGTTCCTCTTCCGCAATCGGGCCGCGTTCCGGTCGCCTTCAGCACCGCAAACCGTTCGACCCTCGCCGCGCACCGGTGTTACACTCGCCAAGCCAAGCTCCGTGTTCCCCAACCCAATTCCAATCTTCCCCGGACCCGGTGTCCGGACTCGATGAAACAGGAGAATCTTCATGCAAGACAGCAATCCCGCCGCGGCACCCTTGAATCCCGGCATCGTTTTCGGCATGCTCCAGGCCAAGCAGCAATCCGCTGCCCTTAAAACCGCCATCGATCTCGATCTCTTCCGCGCCGTGGGCCAGGGTCCGGGTGACGTGGCCTCCATCGCGAAGCACTGCGCCGCGTCCGAGCGCGGCATTCGCATCCTGTGCGATTTTCTCGTCATTCATGGCGTGCTGCTCAAGGAGAACGGGCATTACAAGCACACTCCCTCCAGCGCCGCATTCCTTGATCCCGCTTCACCCGCCTGCCTGGCCTCCGTTGCGCAATTCATGAGCGACTCAGCGCTCGGCGACCCCACCGAACGTCTGACGGAAGTCGTGCGCAACGGGCGCACCATCCTTGAAGGACAGGGAAGTGTGGAGCCGGACAATCCTTTGTGGGTAAAGTTCGCCACGCAGATGGCGCCCATGATGGGGCCCATGGCGCCTCCCCTGGCTCAAATTGTTCTCAAAGGACACACCGGCTCCATGCGCGTGCTTGACATCGCCGCCGGCCACGGCCTCTTCGGCATCGAAATCGCCAAACAGAATTCGCAGGCCCGCGTCACCGCCGTCGACTGGACTGCCGTGCTCGGCGTCGCGCTGGAAAATGCGAAGAAGGCGGGCGTCCAGGATCGCTATACCACGCTGCCAGGCAGCGCCTTCGACGTCGACTTCGGCGGATCTTACGATGTGGTGCTGCTCACCAACTTCCTGCACCATTTTGACAAGCCCACCTGCGTCGGCCTGCTGAAAAAAGTGCGCGCCGCGCTCAAGCCCGGCGGCCGTGTGGCCACGCTTGAGTTCGTGCCCAACCCCGACCGCGTCTCGCCGCCGCAGCCCGCTGCCTTCGCCATGACCATGCTGCTCACCACCGCCTCCGGCGACGCATACACGCTGGCTGAACTCACGGCCATGTACACCGAAGCGGGCCTCAAGGATGTCCAGGGCATCCCAATCCCCATGAGTCCGCACACCGTTGTCCTCGGCCACGCTTAGCCCGCAACGCACGGCTCCTCGTACTAGGTCTCGCCCGCCTGCACGCAGTACACTCAGTTGCGGAGATGGCCGTGCCGCATTCGCTGCTGCAGTTGTTCAAACGAGCGCGTGGGTTTCCGCTGCTGGCCGCGCTCTGCCTCTTCGCGGCGGCGGCCTTCGCGCAGCAGCCTCAGCCGCCCAATCCGCGGCTCTTGCATCGCCCTCCGCCAAAACCATCCCGGCAAAGCGCCGTCACGCCGGAGGGCCGCATCCATCTGGACGTGGTGATCGCCGACCCGGCAGGCAAACCCGTTCTCGGTCTCCAGCCCTGGGACTTCACGCTCCTCGACAACGGCAAGCACGCCAAAATCCTCTCTTTCCGTGCCTTCAACAGCGCCACCGTCAAGCCCGAGCCGCCGGTGCAGGTCTTCTTGTTGCTCGACACCGTCAATCAGGATTTTTCCGAAGTGGCTTTCGTGCGCCACCAGCTTGAGGATTTCCTCCGCTCCAACGGCGGCCTGCTTCCGCTGCCCGTCTCGCTCATTGTCTTCGGCGCCAAAGGTGTCCGCATCCAGGCGCGTCCCACGCAGGACGGCAATGCGCTGGCCAAAATGGTGCACCGGCTCCACGGCACCGTGCGCACGCTCGATCCCGCCATGGGCTCCCAGGGCGCGCTCGAGCGCTTCCAGCTCTCCGTCCGCCAACTGGAATCGATCGCGGAGAACTCCGCTCGGCAGCCCGGCAGAAAACTCCTCGTCTGGCTTGGCTACGGCTGGCCCATCCTCAACCGGCCCGATCAGGGATTCTCGCAGGCCGAGCAGCGACGCTACTTCGACGCCATCGTCGAGCTCACCAACCGGCTGCGCGAGGCGCGCATGGTGCTCTACAGCGTCAATCCTACCTATGATTCGGCCGTTTACAGCCAGACCTATCGCGCGTTCCTCAATCCCGTCCTCACCGCCCGCCAGGCTGACACCGGCAACCTTGCCCTCAAGGTTCTGGTCACCCAGACCGGCGGAAAAATTCTTGGCCCCAGCAACGATCTCGCGGGGCAGGTTCGCCAGTGCATGGTCGACGCCGACAAGTTTTACACGCTCTCCTTCAACCCTCCCGCCGCGGAGAGCACAAACGTGTATCACAGCCTTCAGGTTCAGGTCGATCACCCTGGGCTCACCGTCAGGACCAGCGCCGGATATTACAACGAGCCAAAATAGCCACCAGTCCGGCGACAGCCCGCGGCGCGGCCGCAGAGAAGCGGAGAAGAGCGGAAACGGAGGTATTGGGATTGCGAATAAGCGCAGCGGTCGCAACGCTGGTTGTGCTGGGCGCGGCAGTCACCGCGCGGCCTCCCTCGGTCAGCCCGCAGTCCGCTCCCGTGCCTTCCGCGCCGCAACCTGCAAAGCCTCCGCCCGCAAAGCCGCGCAAGCCGCATCGCCAGGTCTACCAACCCAAGAGTCTCGTAGACGTTTCAAATGCGCGGCCCGTCAATGTGGCTCAGCTTGAAGAGGCTCTGCGCGAGTCCCGCGGCCGAAGCGACAAGACCATCGCCCGCCAGCTTGCGCGCCTGGGCCTCACTCAGCGCTTCAGCCTGGCGCGCGTGGCGCGGGGTCAGTCCCGGCTGCCCGGCAAGCGTTCGCGGCAGGCGCTCGCCCTGTTGGCCGACGCTTCCACCTTCCTTCCCCTGCCCGATACCGACCAGCCGGCCCTTCTCACCCCCACGCTCGCCGATCAGAAACAGATACTCTCCCGCGCCATCTCCTACCTTGCCGTGGACCTGCGCCATCTGCCTAACTTCTTCGCCGCGCGCACCACCGAACAGTATGAGGAGATCGATCCCGATCGACGCGGCGATTCGAACACTCCCACATGGCGTCATCTCGCCGGTCACCGCGACACCGTGTTCTATCGCGACGGGCGTGAGGTGGCCACCGCGCATAAGCGGCCACCAGCTCTGCCCCGCGATGCCGCGCAGATGGAGGTGCAGGGAACCTTCGGCCCCATTCTCGTCACCGTCTTTAAGGATGCATCGCACGGCAAGGTCCGGTTGGGCCACTGGGAACAGGGTCCGCGTGGTCCGGTCGCCGTCTTCCGCTACCGGATCCCCAAGTCCGAGTCGCACTACGACATCACCTTTGAGTCCCTCACCCCCGAGCACCTTCCCCGCATCGTCCAGCATCAACCAACCGCCTACCACGGCGAAATCGGCGTGGACCCTGCCAGCGGGGCCATTCTGCGGCTCACGCTGGAGGCCGATCCGGACCCCTCGTTGCCTTTCCGCCGGAGTGACATCGCCATCGACTACGGGCTCACCGTGATCGGCGGCAAGGATTACATTTGCCCGGTGCACAGCGTGGCCATCGCACGCGCATGGACCATCGCCATGGGCCTGGACGGCCAAATCGACGGATACGGGGACGAAATCTCCACCCTCAACCAGACCACATTTACGAACTACCACGTCTTCCGCTCCAATTCCCGGATTCTCCTCGGCAATCCGCCTCGCGAAAGCCCCCAGCGCTGACGCCCGGGCCCCAACTGGCGCCGCCGGCCCCATGCTCCTTGACTTTCCAATTCACCTCTCCCTAGAATTAGAAGGGAGTACTCCACGCCAATCCGCGTAAGTGATTCAAGGCTCACGGATTAGTGGGGTTGCCCCGGTTCCCGGCCCCATTCGATCAATCCTTCCGGTGGGAATGCGCGCGGGGTCTGCACGATGGAGGGGAAACCAGATGCCTGAGGTGCGCGTCAGCCCGCGCGAGCGGATCGTGCTGACAGCCATCGTCGAGCTGTACATCGCCACGGGGGAACCCGTTGCTTCGCAGGCGGTTGCCCAGCACTTTGCCAACCGGGACGGGCTCAGCTCGGCCACCATCCGCAACGTAATGGCCACCCTGGCGGACGCGGGCCTGCTCGAACAGCCGCACACTTCCGCCGGGCGCGTGCCCACCGCCGCGGCCTTTCGTTCCTATGTGGAGCAGATCACCCGGCCCGACGCGGCACTGGCGCGAGCCGGAGCCCAGGGCACAGCTTCAGCATCGGAGGTGCTGCCCCTCAGCGACGCCCGCCGGGGACAAATCGAGGACAGTTTCACCGGTGTGTCAAGCAGCAACGAGTACCTTGAGCGCACCTCCCACGTACTCGCGCTCATCTCCAGCGGCCTCGGCGTGGCCCTGGCGCGCTCCACCGCGTCGCAGGTCCTTGAGCACATCCATTTTTCGCGCCTCTCCACTGGGCGCGTGCTGGCCGTTCTTGTCACGCAGGCCGGCGCCGTGCTCGATCGCGTGCTTGCGCTCGACCGCGAGCTGACGCACATGGAACTGGACACCGCGGCGCGCTACCTGAACGAGAATTTTCGCGGCTGGCCGGTGGAGCGAATTCGCGCCGAGGTTGCCCGCCGCATGGAGATGGAGCGGGCCGCCTATCACCAGATGCTCACTGCCGTGGAGGAGCTCTGCCGCAAGGGCGCGCTGGCCGAGGGAGAAGCCTCGCAGACCATCTTTGTGGAGGGAATGGCGAATCTGATTGGCGCGGAGGTGGACCGCGAACGCCTGCGCCAGATGCTGCTCGCGCTCGAAGCCAAGCAGCGGCTGGTGGAATTGCTCAACGCCTACGTGGACGGCCGCCGGCATGAGGTGCGCGTGGTCGTCGGCCTGGAGGATGCCTCGCCCGCCATGCAGGACCTGGTGCTGATCGCCGCGCCCGCGCGGCTGGGCGGCGGCAGCCTGGGCACCGTGGCACTTATCGCTCCCACGCGCATCCAATACCAGGAGATGATTCAGGCCGTGCGCTACGTGGCAGGCTTGCCGGAGCGCATTCTGGAGGGCCCGGCGGACTGAGCGTTGCAGGCGGCTGCCGGCCGCGCCCTGTCGGCGCCGGCGCGGGCCAATCCGGACACGCCTCCCGCACAGGCCTTCCCGGACAGACTTATGTGGGCAGCTTGCGCTCCCCGTGGAGATAAAAGGCTCCGAGGGGGCGCGGGCGGTTTGGAATTTACCATTGAAGATCAGCGGAAAGAATTTCGGGAAAGTACGGAGAAGCATGTCAGAACAGGAGACGGATCGAACAGCTTTGGTCCCTGAAGGGGAAGCCGCCGAGGGTGCCGCAGCGCAGGAGACTCCCGCCGCGGAACAGGGAAGTGTGACCCTTTCCGCGGCCGAGCTGGAAAAGCTGAAGGCCGAGTGCGAGCAGTTGAAAATCGAGCGCGACCAGTTGATCGATCGCCTGGCGCGGCTGCAGGCCGAGTTTGAAAACGCGCGCAAGCGCCACGAGCGCGAGCGGAATGACTTTCGCGACTACGCAGTCGGCAGTGTCGTGGAGCAGTTCTTGCCCGTCGTGGACAACTTTGAGCTCGCTCTCAAGGCGCAGGGCTCGGCCGGCCAGCTTCGCACCGGCGTGGAACTCATCGTCAAGCAGATGGAAGAGATTCTGCGCCAGCTCCAGGTGCAGCCCGTGGCCTCGGTGGGCCAGCAGTTCGATCCCCGGCATCACGAAGCCCTGGGCACGGTGGAGCGCGAAGACCTTCCCGACCAGCAGGTGGCCGAGGAAGTCCGGCGCGGATACAAGCTGCGCGACAAGCTGCTGCGCCCTGCGCTGGTCCGCATCGCATCCAATCCTAAACAGACGTCCGATTGAATCCCCCATAGACCTTCATGAGTCCAAAGAGCACCGTGAGCAAAGCAGACTATTACGAGGTCCTCGGCGTCTCCCGCAGCGCCACCGATCAGGAGTTGAAGAGCGCCTATCGCAAGCAGGCGCTCAAATACCACCCGGACCGCAATCCGGGCAACCAGGCAGCCGAGGAGAAATTCAAAGAGGCCAGCGAGGCCTACCAGGTGCTGAGCGACGCCGACAAGCGCGCCGCCTATGACCGCTTTGGCCACGCCGGCGTCAGCGGTAACGGCCCCTCCGGCTTTGGCGGATTCTCGGGCTCCGTCGACCTCGGCGACATCTTCGGCGATCTCTTCGGCGAAATGTTCAACAAGGGCGGCTCCGCGCAGTCCCAACCCGGCCGCCAGCGCCGCGGAGACGATCTGCGCTTTGACCTGACCATCGATTTCGAGGACGCGATCTTCGGCGCTGAAACCGAAATCCACATCCGCCGCCGTGAAACCTGCGAAACCTGCCATGGAACCGGCAGCGCCTCCGGTCGCGGACCCGTCACCTGCCCGCAATGCCGCGGCCGCGGCCAGATTCGCTATCAGCAGGGCTTCTTTTCCGTAGCCCGCACCTGCAGCGCCTGCGGTGGCGCGGGCTCCATCATCAGCGACCCATGCGCCACCTGCCATGGTGAGACGCGCGTCGTCCGCGAGTTGCAGCTCCACGTCAGGGTTCCTGCCGGCGTGGAGGAAGGCACGCGCATTCGCTACGCGGGCGAGGGCGATGCGGGCCGCTCCGGCGGCACCGGCGGCGATCTCTACGTTGTGCTCTCCGTCCGCGCGCATGACTTCTTCGAGCGCGCCGGCTACGACCTGCACTGCGCCATCCCCGTCAGTTTTCCGCAGGCCGCGCTGGGCGCCGAGATTGAGATGGACGGTATCGACGGCCCGGTCTCTGTGAAAATCCCCGAGGGCACGCAGAACGGCAAGGAGATTCGCGTGCGCGGCCGCGGCGTTCCCCATCTCAATGAAAAAGGGCGCGGCGATCTCATCGTTCAGGTCATGGTGCAGATTCCCAAAAAGCTCACCAAGGCCCAGCGGGACCTGGTCGCGCAGCTCGGCGAAACCCTTTCCGTGGAGAACAAGCCCACCGCGCCCAGCCTCCTGGAAAAGATGAAGGATCTGTTCAGCTAGTGACGCCGGCCGGAGCGCCGTGCCGGAGTTCCTTCGGTCGGGCGTTCCTCCGGCGGGCTCCGCGCAGTCGTAGCCGCGCCAGGCCCATCACCGAAAAATCCATTGATAAATTTGGCACTTACGGGCGCAGCCGCGCGATATAATCGCGCCGATGCCGCTGCACCCGAACACAAGGATTGACAACTACGAGATTCTGGCTCCGCTGGGCTCCGGCGGCATGGGCGAGGTCTATCGCGCCCGCGACCTGCGCCTGAATCGCGAGGTCGCAATCAAGGTTCTGCCCAAGTCCTTCGCAAGCGATCCGGAACGCCTGCGCCGGTTTGAGCTGGAAGCCCGCGCGGCTGCCACGCTGAATCATCCAAACATCCTTTCCGTTCACCAGATGGGCACGTTTGAGAGCGCGCCTTACATGGTGACTGAGCTGCTGGACGGCGAAACGCTGCGCGAACGCCTGCGCCACGGCCCGCTCTCCATGCGCAAGGTCATCAGCCTGGGGGCGCAGATCGCGCGCGGCCTCGCGGCCGCCCACGAGAAAGGAATCATTCATCGCGATCTGAAGCCGGAGAACCTGTTCCTCACGCGGGACGGCCAGGCCAAGATCCTGGACTTCGGCCTCGCGCGGATTACCCAACCCAGCGAGTCGCTGCCGGTTGGCGACAATCTGCAAACCGAGCAAACCATTCCCGGCGTGGTGCTGGGCACCGTGGGCTACATGGCTCCCGAGCAGGTAAGGGGGCAGGTGTCCGACGCGCGCTCGGATATCTTCGCCTTCAGCGCGATCCTGTACGAGATGGTGACGGGAAGGCGCGCCTTCAAAGCGCCCACCTCGCCCGAGACCATGACGGCGATTCTGCACGACGAGCCGCCGCCCATTGTCGAATTCACCCCCAACACGCCCGTCGCCTTGCAGCGCGTGGTGCAGCGCGGACTCGAAAAGGATCCCGAGCAGCGCTTCCAGTCCGCGGCGGACATGGCCTTTGCCCTTGAGGCCTTGTCTGACGCTTCGGTGCTTGCCTATGCGCCGCACGCGAGCAGGAAGTCCAGGCGCATCTCTCGCCCGGCCCTGGCTGGGGCGGCTGTCATGGTGGCTCTGGTGGCGCTGGTGTGGGCTTACTTCCAATGGTGGAAAGCTCCCGCGGTTCCCACCATCGGCAATTACACGCAGCTCACCCACGACGGCCAGCAGAAGACGCTCCTGGGCACCGACGGCGCCCGGATCTACGTCACCCTGATCAACTCCGGCGCCGAGGATGTGACTGCCATGCCGGCCGAGGGGGGCCAGCCCACGGACCTGGCCATGCCCGGCCCCAACATGATTCCTGTGGACGTGACCGCCGACGGCTCCCGCTTCCTGCTGGTGGACGGAAAAGGAGTTCCACCGGTCGGCTCGCTGTGGAGCCTGCCGGTGATGGGGGGCTCCCCGCGGCGGCTGAACGACGCGGTGGGAGACACGGCCGCCTGGTCGCCCGATGGCAATACCCTGGCCTTCGCCAACGGCGGCGACTTGTATCTCGCCGGCTCCGATGGAGCCAATCCGCGCAAGTTGTTCACCGTCAAACGGCTCGTAGCGAACCTGAGCTGGTCGCCGGACGCCCGCAACCTGAGCTTTGAACTGGCCAACTCTGCGGACATCGGCAATGCCGGCGCCGGACTGGGAAGTCAGGCCTTGTGGGAGGTCGCCGCCGACGGCTCTAATCCGCACCCTATGCTGGGCAACTGGCACGGAACCAGCGGGGAGTGCTGCGGAAGGTGGACCCGGGACGGCAAGTACTTCCTCTTCCAGTCCCAGGGACAAATCTGGGCGCTGCCCACCAGGCACGCGCTCTTTCAACCCGCGCCCACGCCCATCCAGCTCACCTTCAGCCCCATGTCGCTCCATTCGCCCATTCCCAGCGACGATGGCAAAAAAATCTACGTGGTCGGCCGGACCTACCGGGGAGAATTATCCCGCTTCGATGCGGCCAAACACGCCTTAGTGCCGTATCTCGACGGCATCTCGGCCGAGTGGCTCGACTTCTCAAAGGATGGCAAGTGGATCGCTTACGTCACCTATCCCGACGGCGCGTTGTGGAAGTGCCGGACCGACGGCAGCGACAAAATGCAGCTCACCTTTCCGCCCGCCAGTCCCGTCCTGCCGCGCTGGTCGCCGGATGGTCTGACCCTGGTCTACTTCGAATTTCCTCTGGGCCCCACAAGGCCCGGCCGCATCTTTCAGATTTCCGCCGACGGCGGCACGCCCCACCAGATGCTGCCTGCCGGCCGGAACAACCAGCAGGACCCGAACTGGTCGCCCGACGGGACGCGCCTGGTCTTTGCCGGGGACGCGAATGACGCTTCAGGCGGCAATTCCGGACCGGATATTCGCATCCTGGACCTGCGCACTCACAAAGTGACGCCGGTGCCCGGTTCACAGGGACTCTATTCGCCGCGCTGGTCGCCCGATGGACGCTACCTTGCCGCGATGACCGGAGACTCCGAGACATTGCTGCTCTACGACTTTCAAACGCAGCGCTGGACCGAGATTGCGAAAGGCTCCTTCGGCTGGCTCAACTGGTCGCACGAGGGCCGCTCTATCTACATGAAAGATTTTGCCGGCAAAGGCTCGGTGGTGCGCGTCGACATCCGCACCCACAAGCTGGAGCAGGTGGTGGACCTGACGGGCTTCAGCGATACGGGCCAGGGCGGCGGCTCACTGGCCTTGACGCCGGACGACGCGCCCCTGATGCTGCGCGATACGGGCACGCAGGACGTCTACGCGGTGGATTGGAACGAGCACCAATGACCGTGTGCGCGGGGCGAGGGCAGAATCACGCAATGCGGCGGGAGGGAATTGGTGGAGCTGAGCGGGATCGAAACTTGAGCCGTTTTGCGGGCGTCCGAGCCCTCAGGCGAAATCCTGAGCGCAGCGAAGGACCTGCATGCGAGGCGCACTGGTTAAGGGAGAATTGGTGGAGCTGAGCGGGATCGAACCGCTGGCCTCCTCGTTGCGAACGAGGCGCTCTCCCAGCTGAGCTACAGCCCCACAACTTTCTTATCTTACCAGCGAGCCGGAATTTGGAAAAGTGCGGCTCGTCGCTTAAAGCTGGTTCATGTTGGCCAGGAACTCGGCGTTGTTGCGCACCTTTTCCAGGCGGCTGATGAGCAGCTCCATCGCCTCCACCGGCGAAAGCGGATTGAGCACCTTGCGCAGAATCCAGATGCGCTGCAGGTCTTCCTTGGGAATCAGCAGCTCTTCCTTGCGGGTGCCGGAGCGCTGGATGTCGATGGCCGGGAAGACGCGCTTGTCCACAAGCTTGCGGTCCAGGATGATTTCCATGTTGCCAGTGCCCTTGAACTCTTCGAAAATGACCTCGTCCATGCGCGAGCCCGTGTCCACCAGCGCCGTGGCGATGATGGTCAGCGAGCCGCCTTCCTCAATGTTGCGCGCGGCGCCGAAGAAGCGCTTGGGCCGCTGCAGGGCGTTTGAATCGACGCCGCCGGAGAGCACCTTGCCCGACGGCGGCACAATGGTGTTGTAGGCGCGGGCCAGGCGCGTGATGGAGTCCAGCAGGATGACCACGTCGCGCTTGTGCTCGACGAGGCGCTTGGCTTTTTCGATGACCATCTCGGCCACCTGCACGTGGCGCGCGGCCGGCTCGTCAAAGGTGGAGCTGATGACCTCGCCCTTGACCGAGCGCTGCATGTCCGTCACTTCCTCAGGCCGCTCGTCGATGAGCAGGACGATGAGGACGACCTCAGGGTGATTTGTGGTGATGGAATTGGCAATGGCCTGCAGCAGCATGGTCTTGCCGGTGCGCGGCGGAGCGACGATGAGGCCGCGCTGGCCTTTGCCGACGGGCGTGAGTAGATCCATCACGCGGCCGCTGGTGGCCTCGCGCTCGTACTCCATCTTGATGCGCTCCTGCGGATAGAGCGGCGTCAGGTTGTCAAAGAGAATCTTGTTGCGGGTTTCCTCGGGCGACTCGAAGTTGATGGCTTCAATCTTGACCAGCGCGAAGTACTTTTCGCCTTCGTGCGGCGGGCGCACATTGCCGCTGATCGAATCGCCGGTCTTCAGGTCGAACTTGCGAATCTGCGAGGGCGAAACGTAAATGTCGTCCGGGCCGGGAAGGTAGTTGTAGTCAGGCGAGCGCAGAAAGCCATAACCATCGGGCAGAATTTCCAGCACGCCGTCGGCGAAGATGTGGCCTTCTTTCTCACTCTGCGCCTGGAGAATCTTGAAGATCAAGTCCTGCTTGCGAAGGCCGCTGGTACCGGGAATCTCGAGGGTACGCGCAATGCGGCTCAGTTCGGTAATGTTCTTTTCTTTCAGTTCTGAGATGGTCATGGTCACCTGTAGATGGGAGGAGTGGGAATCGAGGGGGTTCCGAGAGGGGAATTGCTCAGGGAAGGGTTAGGCGGGAATCATCGTAAGCGGTGGGCGGGGCTCGTGTCGAGAGCGATTCCGGGGGGAGTTACGAGAGCCGGTGTGTTGGGGGGAGGGCCGCCGTGTGAGGCAGCCCCTTTGGAACCTGTTCGTGAAACAAAAACGGGTGGCCCAGGCAGGGCGTCAGGCAGCCCGGCGGGCTTCCACATGCGGTTCGGTGGCCGCGGAAACGGGCACCAGAGAGCCTGGGTTAGTGCTGTGAAACCGGACCAGGACTTCGTTCGTCGTGTCCTGCAGACGGGTAGTGGGCTTGTGCAGCTTGCGAGTCGCTTTACTCGCCAGCTGGCACAGCTGGTAGCGGTTGGACACATGAGAGAGTGCCCCAAAAACCAAATCAGAACGCATTTGAAAAATCTCCTTCCAAAATCAGCCGCCCGGGGGTACTACCTGGCACCCGCGATGCGACCGGCAGCTATCACTCGTTGGGCCGCCTGTAAAACCACCTTCCACTCCCTTAGACGCACAAAACGCGTGCCGAGTTCAAAAAAATCTTGCAGCAGTCTTACGTGCAAGGAAATGGGTTTGTGCTCATTCAGCGAACCGAAAAATCGCCGAGGGAATCCAGGCGTTGGCTCTTCCCGTTCCGGTGCAAAACTGCACACACCAACCCATCAAACGAATGTGCCTTTGCTTCAGCCTGATGAGGGATTCTGCGAGCGAACGCGCGATTGCGCAGTGCAATCTACCCTTGTGGATAGCACCCTTGAATGTATAACGGGACGGGTTACCGGTCAATACATATTTCGATGGATACTGTTGACTTTTTCAGTCTGCGGGACGGAACGCGAGAATCCACTAAATCCTTATTTTGCATGGATTAAGCGAGCTTCTTGAGGCCAGGGGGCCCGGCGCTGTGGAAATCCTTCAGGCCCAGTAGCTGCGGTCCAGTGTCCGGTACTGGATGGCTTCAGCCAGATGGCCCACTTCGAGGGCTGCGGCGCCGCCCAGGTCGGCAATGGTGCGGGCAACCTTCAGGATGCGGTCGTGGGCCCGTGCGGTCAGTCCCTGCTGTTGCATGGCGCGCTCCAGCAACCGCTCGGCGTCCGGGCCCAGCTCGCAGTAGGTGCGAATCTGCCGCGTGGACATCTGCGCATTCGAGTAGATCTTTTCGCCGTGAGCCTTGAATCGTTCGCGCTGGCGCTCGCGCGCGGCCAGCACCCGCTCTCGAATCTCAGCCGAGCCCTCGGCGGCCGCATTGCCGCGCAGTTCCTTGTACTGCACCGCGGGAACTTCAATGTGAATGTCGATGCGGTCCAGCAGTGGGCCGGAGATTTTGGCAATGTAGCGCTGAATCATCGGCGGGGTGCACAGGCACTCGCGCGACTTGTCATTGAAGTAGCCGCAGGGGCAGGGATTCATGGCCGCAGCCAGCATAAAGCGTGCTGGAAAGGTCAGCGACATGCTGGCGCGGGCGATGGTGACGGTGTGGTCCTCGAGCGGCTGGCGCATGACTTCGAGCACGTTGCGGGGAAATTCCGGCAGCTCGTCCAGGAAAAGCAGGCCGTTGTGGGCCAGCGAAACCTCGCCGGGACGCGGCACAATGCCGCCGCCAATCAGGCCGGCGTCAGAGATGGTGTGGTGGGGCGAGCGGAAGGGCCGCTGCGTGACGAGGCCCGCCGCCGAATCCAGCACGCCGGCAACGGAATGGATTTTCGTCGTCTCCAAAGCCTCTTCAAAGGTGAGCGGGGCCAGGATGGAGGGCAGCCGCTTGGCCAGCATGGTTTTGCCGGAGCCGGGCGGGCCAATCATCAGGATGTTGTGGCTGCCGGCGGCGGCCACCTCCAGCGCGCGCTTGGCGGTGAACTGGCCGCGGACGTCCTTGAAATCGACGAGGAAGTGCTGCAATTCGCCCAGCAGGGCTTCCGTGGAGACCTTGAAGGGGTCGCGCTGCACTTGTCCGAGCAGCGTGGTGTTGAGCAGTTGAATCACGTCCGTGAGTGAGGCGACCGGATAGACGTTTACGCCTTCAACGACGGCGGCCTCAGCGGCGTTGGCGGCGGGCAGGATGAGGTTGGGAATGCCTTTTTCGCGGGCCAGGATGGCCACCGGAAGCATGCCGGGAACGGCGCGGACGCTGCCGTCCAGGCCCAGCTCGCCCACCATCAGGAACCGGCTTGCATCGTCGACGGTGAGCGCGCTGTACGCGCCGAGGATGCCGACGGCGATGGGCAGGTCAAAGCCGGAGCCCTCTTTTTTCAGGTCCGCGGGGGCCAGATTGATGGTGATGTGCGTGGGCGGAATCTGGTAGCCGGAGTTTTTGATGGCGGCGCGCACGCGGTCGCGGCTCTCGCGCACCGCGGCGTCAGGCAGGCCGACGGTGTGGAAGTGGTCCTGGTCCGTGACGACGCCCGAGTAATCGACTTCCACATCGATGAGGCTGGCGTCAATTCCGTAGACGGCTGCGCTGAGAGTTTTATAAAGCATGAAGAAGAACTCGCGCTGAGTGTATCAGAGAGAAAGTTGGCGGGCGAAAGTGTGCGGGCGGAGACACGGGAGTACCGAGCGCTCGACCGTGGCGAAGCAAAGGACGCCTGTTCAGCGCGACTCGATCGTCGTATCCTAAGAGTGAGAGTTGTGGGGCGAATTCTGGCGATGAAGACGTTCACCCTTGACGAGGCGCAGGCGTTGCTTCCGGTTCTGGAGGCACTGCTGAAGCGCGCCCTAGAGAGCAAGCACGCCGCCGAAGAGGCGGAAACGAGTCTGTCGGCGCTCGCGCAGCGCATCTATCTGGCGGGCGGCATGCGGGTGAACGTGGCCGAGGTGAGCAAGCAGCGCGCCGAGGTGGACGGGCACTTGCAGCGGGCGCGGGAAAGCGTCGTCGAGATCGACTCAATTGGCGTGCAGGTGAAGGATCTGGACGCGGGGCTGCTGGATTTTCCCTGCCGCGTGGAGGACGAGGTGGTGCTGCTGTGCTGGCACATGGGCGAGGCGGCCATCGATTACTGGCACACGATGGAGTCAGGCTTCAAAGGCCGGCAGCCGCTGGACGAGCGCTTCCGCCGCCGTCCCAATCCGAACAACAAGCCGAACTGAATCGGAATGAGCGGCGCTGCGCCGTGCAATGCAAAACTGATTGGACCAGTTGCGCGCGCTCGTCGCGCAGTGTCGAATGGGGTGCGGGCGATGGTTGTCTCCGAGCAGGATGTGCGCGCGGTTCTGCGCTACGAGGCGCTGATTCCGGCGATTCGCGAGGCGCTCAGCGACTACTCCGCAGACCGCGTGGTGCAGCCGCCGCGAACGATTCTGCGCGCCGGCAATGCGC